>JGI994J12354_10003614_pt1 | contig 14351 bp, 13 predicted proteins | sample IntmicLarv3ML3BL_FD_12354 | JGI IMG/M metagenome (IMG submission 12354)
AACATCTTCCCACACATGATATATCGTGAATTGCCATTACTTTTTTCTGCATATGAATAACCTCCTCTTTATATATATCATACAAGAAAATTGGTATTTTGAAAATGTCCAGTTTTCCAATTTTAAAACATACCAGTTGTAGTTTTCGCGTACAATAAAGTTTCGCATGCGAATGCTTTGCTCTCTCGCCTGCGGCGGTCGCAATTTGCAACATCTACATTATACGCCGCAGTGTATTCCCCCGGAGATTTTATTATGTCATAGGAGCACTTTTTCTATGACATAATAAAACCCCCGAAAACACTATGGTTTTCAAGGGTTCTAAATTTGTTATAACTATCTCTTCGAGAACTGAGGTGCTCTACGAGCTGACTTAAGTCCGTACTTCTTACGTTCTTTCATACGTGGATCACGTGTTAAGTATCCTGCTGACTTCAAGATTGGTCTGTATTCTGCATCTACTTGAAGCAATGCTCTTGAAATACCATGACGAATCGCTCCTGCTTGTCCTGTATAACCTCCACCATGTACATTCACTAACACATCATATTTATCAAGTGTTTCTGTTGCCACAAGTGGTTGACGAACAACTACTTTCAATGTTTCAAGCCCAAGATATGTATCTATATCTCTTTTATTTATTGTAATTTGTCCTGTACCAGGTACCAAATATACTCTTGCTACTGATTTTTTTCTTCTACCTGTTCCGTAAAATTTTGCTTTAGCCACTGTAATATCCTCCTTTCAACCTTTCCCTAAAATGTCAATGCTTCTGGCTTTTGAGCTTCTTGCTTATGCTCTGGCCCTGCATATACATGTAGTTTCTTATACATTGATCTTCCTAAAGGTCCTTTTGGAAGCATGCCTTTTACAGCGAGTTCCATTACTCTTTCTGGTTTCTTAGCAAGCATGTCTTTTAATTTTGTTTCTCTCATACCGCCTACATAATCAGAATGATTATAATAAATCTTTTGGTCTAATTTCTTACCAGACACTTTAATCTTCTCTGCGTTGATAACGATTACATAATCACCTAAATCTGCATGTGGTGTAAATTCTGGTTTATGTTTTCCTCTTAAGACTCTTGCAATCTCAGTTGCAATACGTCCCAATGTCTGTCCCTGTGCATCTACTACATACCATTTTCTTTCAATAGTAGTCGGGTTCGCCATGTATGTTTTCATTGGTGTTCCTCCTAATTTCAAATTATGAATCAGTCTTCTTTTTACTTTATAGGAATCAGTCCACTCCGGGGCAGGTGCGTCCTGTTTCTTCTCATGTCATACTGCATTATTATATTACTCTAAACACGCTGTGTCAACTGTTTTTTGCGTTTCCAGTACCGGTTTTTACCCTTCCAAGACAACCTTACGGAAATTTTTCTTTCCCCTTTTCAAGACAAGCCCTTCACCGGTCAATTTTTCCTTTGCAAAAGTTGCTCGAATATCTGTTATTTTCTCACCATCTACAGATACTCCACCTTGCTCTACTGCACGCCTTGCGTCTGACTTTGATGGAACCAATCCACTTTTCAACAACATGGTTAGAATATCTATTTCGCCTTCTATCAAATCCTCTTCGCTTAGTTTGGCCGTTGGCATATCCGCTGCATTTCCCGAGGCAAATAATTCTTTCGCACTTGCCTTTGCTTTCTTCGCTTCTTCTTCGCTATGCACCAATTTCGTAAGTTCATATGCAAGAATTTCTTTCGCGGCATTGAGCTGACTACCTTCCCATTCTTCCATTTGATTGATTTCGTCAATCGGCAAGAAGGTCAACATACGAATGCATTTTAATACATCTGCGTCCGCTACATTTCTCCAATATTGATAGAATTCAAACGGCGTGGTTTTCTCTGGGTCAAGCCAAACTGCACCTTTTGCTGTTTTCCCCATCTTATTTCCTTCCGAATTGAGTAAAAGGGTAATTGTCATAGCATGTGCATCTTCGCCTAATTTTCTACGAATCAACTCTGTTCCGCCAAGCATATTACTCCATTGGTCGTCGCCACCAAACTGCATATTGCACCCGTATGTCTTAAATAACTCATAAAAGTCATAGCTTTGCATAATCATATAGTTAAACTCAAGGAAACTTAGACCTTTTTCCATACGTTGTTTGTAGCATTCTGCCGACAACATACGATTTACGCTAAAATGAGGACCAACTTCGCGCAATAGCTCTACATAATTTAAGTCCATCAACCAGTCTGCATTATTTACCATCAATGCCTTATCGTCTGAAAAATCAATAAATTTGCTAATTTGCTTCATAAAGCAATCGCCATTGTGCCCAATCTGCTCTAGTGTCATCATGGAGCGCAAATCGCTTCTACCTGACGGATCACCCACCATAGTTGTCCCACCACCTAGTAAGACGATTGGTTTGTTCCCTGCCATTTGTAGACGCTTCATTAAGCAAAGTGCCATAAAATGTCCTACATGCAAACTATCCGCTGTTGGGTCAAAGCCAATATAGAAAACCGCCTTTCCATTATTTACCATATCACGAATGTGTTCTTCATTCGTTACTTGTGCAATTAATCCTCTTGCTTGTAGTTCTTCGTAAATTTTCATGATTTTATCTCCTTTTCATCATAGGTCATAGAGTTTCGCTATACTCCACCCCAACCAACACAAGCCCCTTCGCTGGCGCCGTCACTGCTGCATTGGTCCTTTCTTTCGCTTCCAACATCTTCTTTACCTCTTCCGGTCCGTAAAACCCTCGCCCCACTCTTACCAAGGTGCCAACGATAATACGTACCATATTATAAAGAAAACCATTTCCACGAATGCGAAGTTTTATTTCATTTCCACTTTGCTCTATCTCTAAATCTGTAATTGTACGCACCGTGCTTTCCACTTCTGCCTTAACACTGCAAAAACTAACGAAATCATGCTCGCCAACGAGATACTTTGCACCTTCTCTCATTTTCTCTACGTCTAGTGGAAAGGATACAAAATAATTTGTTAATCGCTTGGTTGGCAGGACCGTTCGTTCATTTACAATATGATATTCATAAGTTTTATGACTATTTTGATAACGCGGATGCCAACATGCCTGCACTTCTTGCGATTCTACCACTACAATATCCTCTGGCAACTTCTGGTTCAATGCCACCGCAAATTTCTCAGCAGGAATCGTACTATCCGTATCAAACACCGCCACATTGCCATATGCATGAACACCAGAATCTGTGCGGCTTGCACCAATTACCAGTATATTTTCTTTTGTCAATTTATGAAGTGCTTTATTAAGCATCGCTTCAATCGTAATCCCATTTGGTTGAATCTGCCAACCACAATAATTTGTCCCATCATAAGACACAATTATCTTTATTCGTCTCATAACCGTCCCCAATGCTCTTCGTTAAAATATCCATATGGTAAATGGCACATACCGGCCAATCCCAACTAATGCCACCAAGTAAACCAACATCATAACATACGCCAAAGTATCTCGCTTCTTATATATCAGCGGCTTCATCTTCGTTCTGCCTGTACCGCCTCGGTAACACCGTGCTTCCATTGCCAACGCCAGATCATATGCTCTTCGAAATGCAGATATAAAAAGTGGAACCAAAATAGGCACCATGCTCTTTACTCTTTGAAAAATATTTCCACTTTCTAAGTCAGCCCCTCTTGCAATCTGCGCTTTCATAATCTTATCCGTTTCTTCCAACAAAATAGGAATAAATCGCAGCGCAATAGACATCATCATCGCTATTTCATGTACCGGAAGTTTTATTTTTGAAAATGGATATAACAGACTTTCAATTCCATCTGTGAGTGCATTCGGCGTCGTGGTTAATGTCATAAGAGAGGAGCCCATAATAAGAAAAACCAGTCTCACAGCCATAAATACTGCTGTTCTAAGTCCGCCTTGCGTAATCCTTAATTTCCAAAAGGAAACAAGTACCTCTCCGTTTGCAGTCATAAACAAATTCAGTACGACGGTAAATAATAGTAAAAAGATAATCGGCCGCAACCCTCGCAAAATAAAAGACGCTGGTACTTTCGATAACTTAATACAAAATAGCAAAAACATACATGCAATCAAATATCCCAAAACACTTTGCATCAAGAACAAAGACACCAGATACATCAGTGTCCCTACAATCTTCACTCTTGGATCTAACTTGTGTAATACACTATCCGCAGGATAATATTGTCCTATCGTAATATCTCTAATCATGTCCCTTGCCCTTTTTATGTTTCCAATAGTCCATTATTTCATTTACTGCTTCATCTACAGTCGTTGCCTCGCCATGTACTAAGATGCCCTTTTTCTGCAACTCTTTGACAAGGTAGGTAACCTGTGGCGCCGATAAACCTACATCTTCTAATTCCTTATAGTGCGCAAATACTTTCTTAGGCGCATCATCGTATAAGACTTTTCCTGCATTCATTACAATCAATCGTTCCACGTACTGCGCAATGTCTTCCATGCTATGTGATACGAGAATCACCGTTATATTCTCTTCTTCATGAAGTTTTGCAATCTGACCTAATATTTCATCTCGCCCTCTTGGGTCCAATCCTGCCGTTGGTTCATCCAAAATCAACACCTTCGGGTTCATTGCAAGCACTCCTGCAATTGCAACACGACGCTTTTGTCCGCCTGAAAGTTCAAAGGGTGATTGTTCATAAAATTCCTGTGAAACGCCCACTAACTCAAGCGCTCGCTTGGCTCTTGCTTCACACTCTTCTTCTGATAAACCTTGGTTTTTCGGTCCAAAACAAACATCTTGCAACACACTTACTTCAAATAGTTGATGCTCTGGGTATTGGAAAACCAGCCCCACTTGTCCGCGTAACGACTTCAAGTCATAGCCTTCTGCACATATATCCTCATTATTATAATAACAAGCTCCACTTGTCGCCTTCAATAATCCATTAAAATGCTGAATAAGTGTGGATTTCCCGGAACCCGTATGTCCAATAATCCCCACAAACTGCCCGTGGGGAATCTCAAAATTTATATCTACAAGTGCTTTTCGCTCATATGTCGTGTCTGGACTATATATGTAATTTAACTGTTCTAATTTAATTGACATATCGCCCTCACCAACTCTTCTACCCGTAATATTCCTGCTTCTAATGGCATTCCTTGCTTGCGAAGTTTATCCGCTATTTGCGTTACTTGTGGTACATCTAGTCTGTATTTTTTCAATATATCAACTTGACTAAATACCTCCTTTGGATTGCCTTCTAAGACAATCTTGCCCGCGTCCATAACAAATACACGATCCGCATCAATCACTTCTTCCATGTAATGTGTAATAAGTATCACTGTCACATTTTCTTTTCTTCTTAGTTCTTTAACCACTTCCAAAACTTCTCTTCGACCATTGGGGTCTAGCATAGCTGTTGGTTCATCTAGGACAATACATTTNGGTCGCATAGCCACCACGCCNGCTATGGCAACTCTTTGCTTTTGCCCACCAGACAACTTATTGGGAGAATGATTGCGATATTCAAGCATACCAACTGCGCGCANACTCTCTTCCACTCGTTCCCATATCTTTTGNGTCTCTATTCCAAGNTTCTCAGGGCCAAANCCTACATCTTCCTCTACGACAGTTCCAATAATCTGATTGTCTGGATTCTGAAATACCATACCCGCACTTTGACGAATATCCCACACGTTTTCTTCTTGCTTGGTGTCTTTGCCATCCACCCACATGGTACCTTCACTAGGAGTGAGTATCGCATTCATATGCTTTGCTAAGGTAGACTTTCCAGAGCCATTGTGACCAAGAATCGCAATGAACTGCCCTTCTTCTACTCCAAAATCCACCTTATCAACGGCACGTTTTGTTCCTATGACTTTCCCTTCTTCATCACGCGTTTCATATTCAAAAACCAACTCTTCGGCTTTTATAATGTGCATAATTATTCCTCGTCTTAAGCTTCTTTTGGTTCCTCGTAGGTTTCACCAAAGGTATCCACTGTGATTCTACGTATCTTCTGTTCTTCTAATGGTCTATCACCTGCATCCGTTGCTGTTACTGCAATTTCATTTACCACATCCATACCCTCTATCACTTGTCCAAACCCTGCATAGGCACCATCTAAATGTGGTGATTTCTCATGCATGATGAAGAACTGTGAGCCTGCCGAATCCGCTGCCGCTGCACGTGCCATTGATAATACACCTGGTGCATGTGATAAATTGTTCTCAAAGCCATTTTGGCTAAATTCTCCTGCAATCTCATATCCTGGGCCACCTGAGCCTGTTCCATTCGGGCATCCACCTTGAATCATGAAACCTTCAATTACACGATGAAAAATCAATCCATCATAATATTCTTTATTAATCAAAGAAATAAAGTTATTTACCGTATTAGGAGCAATGTCTGGATATAGCTCTGCTTTTATTATTTTACCGCTTTCTAATTCAATTGTTACTACTGGGTTTGTCATTTTCGTTTCCTCCTTGTTTTCGCCTTGTTTGTCTTCTTCTTGATTGTCTTCTGTTTCTTCTTCTACTTCTTGTGTAGTATCACTTGTTTCTACTTGACTTGTTTGCGTATCTTGAGCACAGCCCATTACACTTAGTACCAGTCCTGTAGTAACTAGCATTGCTAAAATTCTTTTCTTCATTTTCATTTCCTCTTCGCCTTATATCGTATCGCTTTTCCTATCCTTTTATAGTTGCCTTGCAATTCTTGTTGCCTCTGTCACTGCCTCAAATACAGCACTTCTAAGTCCTTTATCTTCAAGCACGCGCACTGCACCAATCGTTGTGCCACCTGGTGAACACACCATGTCTTTGAGTTCGCCTGGATGTTTGCCACTTTCTAAAAGTAACTTCGCACTTCCCATAACCGCCTGTGCTGCAAATGTATATGCTTTGTCTCTTGGCATACCACCTGCCACTGCCGCATCCGCCATCGCCTCGATAAACATAAACACATAAGCTGGCGAACTTCCACTGACTCCGGTAACCACATCTAACAGATTTTCTGCTACGATTTCCACACGACCAAAGCCACTCAAAATGTCGATTGCTCTCTCCATATCTGCTTGCGTCACAGCTTCGTTCGCACATGCACCTGTCATGCCTTCCTTCACAATTGCCGGTGTATTCGGCATGGTACGCACAAGTTTTACTTTTTGCTCAAACTTATCTTCAAGCCACGCCAAGGTTTTACCTGGAATAATGGTGATAAATAGCTGTCCTTCTCTTACTTCACTTCTAATCTCTTTGATTACTTCTTCGCAAAATTGTGGTTTGATAGACAACACAATGACCTCTGCTTGTCTAAGCACTTCCTTGTTATCCGTTGTTACCACAATGCCAAATTTCTCTTTCGTCGCCTCTGCACTCGGCGCATATACATCCGCACCGATAATATCTGTCGCTTGGTATTTGCCCGCGTCTAAGATTCCGCTAAGCATTGCACCTGCCATGTTGCCACATCCGATAAATCCGATCTTCATTATGANGTACCTCCTTAAAAATTNAAGTCCAATATCACTTTAACAATCCACGATTCATTCCCTCTNCTATATTGCCACCTTCGATACATTGATTCTCATTATAAGATACTTGCCTTATATGTAATTTAAAAATATAAACACACTTCACTAATATACCATTTTCACCGTATACTGTCAAAAGAATTCCTCTGTTTATAAGCCCTTCATTACACGCATTATCTACTGTCAGAAAATTCTGAACAAATTCACCTTCTACAAATTGTATATATTCACGAATTCATTTCCTCTCTTTGATAATTTATTGACGAACTTCCATGCCACATGTTACCTTTAAACTATAAACTTTATGGCAAATAAATACGTTATTATATCGGAGGCGAACCATGCTAACCATTACCAGTATTCAAAAATATTCTATTCACGACGGTGACGGAATCCGAACTACCGTCTTTTTCAAGGGTTGCCCTCTCACCTGTGTGTGGTGTCACAATCCCGAGACACAAACCTTTCAGAAACAGACCATGCACAATATTGAGAAATGCACAAATTGCGCCGCTTGTATCAACGCCTGTCCAAACCATGCGATTGATATAAAAGATTCTGTTGTCACTGATTTTGAAAAATGCACTACCTGCGGTAACTGTATCGATTACTGCGTACTGAATTTGCGCGAAATAATGGGAAGCGAATATTCCATTGACGAACTCGTAAAATGCATTCGGCAAGACGAAATGTTCTATGAAGAATCCGGTGGCGGCGTCACCCTATCTGGCGGCGAGGTCATGACGCAAAATATGGAGCATATCGAAGCGTTACTAAAAGCACTTACGCGCATTGGAATCAGCGTCAACATTGATACTTGCGGTTATGCACCCTACTTAAATTTTTCTCGCATTTTGCCATATGTGGACACGTTCTTATATGACCTCAAGATAATGGATGCGCAGAAACACCAGGCCTTCGTGGGCACAGACAACCAGCTTATTTTCGACAACTTAAAGAAATTAAGTAACGACGGCGCCAAAATCAATCTCCGTCTTCCTCTTATGAGAGAAATAAATGGAAATCAAGAGGAAATGCAAGCGGTTATCCACTTTTTAGTAACCAATCACATTCAAGTGACCAAGATAAATTTGCTACCGTATCATAATACAGGCTCTGGAAAATACAACAAATTAGGCAAAGAATATAAGGGAATGCATTTACACGCCCCTACAAAAGAAGAACTAGAAGAGTTTCAATCTTTATTTATACAAGCAGGATTTCACAATACCAAAATAGGAGGATAACACAATGGAACAAAGAGGAATGAACGAACGTATCAAGAAACTTCGCGCAGAAAGTGTAAACACATCTGCACACATTGACATGGAGCGTACCAAGAGTATGACCGAGACCTACAAGAAGTATGAAGGAAGCGTTTCCACACCGGAACTTCGCGCACTTGTACTAAAAGATTATTTCACGACGAAGACCTTATACATTGGCGAGGGTGAATTGATTGTGGGTGAAAAGGGCGATTCTCCTTGGGCATCTCCTACATTTCCAGAACTATGCTGTCACACGCTTAACGACATGCATGTCATGAATGACCGTGAATTAATTAGTTTTCAGGTAAAAGAAGAAGATTATGCATACCAAGAAAAAGAAGTCATTCCATTTTGGGAAAAGCGCTCTATTCGCAAACGCATACTAGACAACATGTCAAAAGAATGGCGAGATGCGTATGAGTCCGGTATTTTCACAGAATTCATGGAGCAACGCGGACCAGGCCATACGGTGGGCTCATTCAAAATTTATGAAAAAGGTTTCCTAGATTACAAAGTAGATATTCAGGCTTCGATTGATTCTCTTGATTTTATGAACGACCCTGACGCAGTGCTTCGTAAGAACCAATTAGAAGGTATGAAGATAGCTTGTGACGCAATTATGATTCTCGGTAAACGCTACGCAGATTACGCACGTGAGTTAGCGGCGACTGAGAAAGATTCCAAGCGTAAAGAAGAACTTCTGCAAATTGCTGCCAACTGTGACCTCGTGCCAGCGCACAAACCACAAACTTACTGGCAGGCAATACAGATGTATTGGTTCGTTCATCTTGGCGTAACCACGGAGTTAAACCCTTGGGATGCTTATAGCCCTGGCCGTCTCGACCAACATCTAAACGGCTTCTACACACACGATGTACAAACTGGTATTCTTGATGATGACGGTGCCCTCGAACTCTTAGAGTGCCTATGGGTCAAATTCAACAACCAACCGGCACCACCCAAAGTGGGTATCACCTTAAAAGAAAGTAGCACTTACACTGATTTTGCAAATATTAACACCGGCGGAATCACGCCCACTGGCGAAAATGGTGTAAACAACATAAGCTATCTAATCCTAGATTGCATGGAAGAAATGCAACTCTTGCAGCCAAGTTCCAACGTACAAATTAGCCGCAAGACCCCAAGTAAGTTCTTAAAGCGTGCTTGCGAAGTCTCTCGTAGAGGTTGGGGACAACCTGCCTTCTATAACACGGAAGCCATTGTGCAAGAATTGTTAAATGCAGGAAAATCGCTAGAAGACGCAAGATGTGGCGGAACGAGCGGCTGCGTAGAAACTGGTGCATTTGGAAATGAAGCCTACATCCTAACGGGCTACTTTAATATTCCAAAAATATTTGAATTGACGCTAAACAACGGATATGACCAAGTGACGAAAAAGCAACTTGGACTCGAACTTGGATATGCAGCAGACTTTGAAACTTACGATGATTTATTTGCAGCTTTTAGGAAGCAAATTAAGTATTTTGCAGACATCAAGGTTGCTGGTAGCAATGTGATTGAGCGCATTTATGCAAACTACATGCCCTCTCCTTTCTTGTCTATCATCACCAACGATTGCATCACAAAAGGCCTTGATTACAATGCAGGCGGTGCAAGATACAATACCAAGTACATTCAAGGCGTTGGAATCGGAACCATTACAGATAGTCTCAGTGCTATAAAATACAACGTGTATGACGAGAAAAAGTTCACCATGCAAGAATTGATGGACGCTATGAAAGATAATTTCAAAGGACATGAGCGCATATTAAATCTTGTGCAAAATAAGACTCCAAAATATGGCAATGACGATGATTATGCGGATAACATTATGAAAGCTATTTTTGAAATGTACCGTGCAGAAATCACCGACCGCCCAAACATGAACGGTGGCTTCTATCGCATTAATATGCTTCCAACCACTTGCCATGTGTATTTTGGCGAAGTAATGGTTGCAAGCCCTAACGGACGTTTCGCGCATAAGCCAGTATCTGAGGGCATCTCCCCTGAGAAGGGTGGAGACACAAATGGTCCTACTTCCGTTATCAAGTCCGCTTCGAAAATGGATCACTTGCAAACCGGCGGCACACTACTCAACCAGAAATTCACACCAAGCGTAGTAGCCGGCGACGAGGGACTTACGCAAATGGCAAACTTGGTGCGTACCTACTTCAATATGGACGGCCATCATATTCAATTCAATGTCATTGACCGCGAGACACTTATCAAAGCACAGCAAAATCCCGCACAGTACAAGGACTTAATTGTGCGCGTGGCTGGTTATAGTGACCACTTTAGAAACTTAAGTAAAGAATTGCAAGACGAAATTATTAATCGTACAGAGCAGACATTTCGCTAGAGATTTGAAGTGGAAGTTTGGGATGAAAATCGAGAACTTAATATAGGGATTTTATTCATAAATTGCCCTTTGTATTGGAAATACATTGGGGAAGGATAATGAGGGAATCTAACTCTTGTTATAACTATCTTTAGAGACAAAAAATAGCACCCACTCCAACAAAGTTGTGCTATTTTTTTAGTAACATATTTTGCTGGTGGCTAGACTACACCTAGCCAACGGCTCCCTTGTTAAGTATATTATATGACAATCCCCAAACCATGTTAACACTTCTTATCACAAAATTCGACCTTGTTATCACAATAGCTTTCTTCTATCATTTATCTTTATTTTTCTTTCTCAGCTCTTCTCTTTATCTCTGCCTCTTGCACCTCTAACGGCGCTTGCTCATAGCGTGCAAATTCATATTCATAACTGCCTCGACCGCCTGTCATAGAACGTAAGATTGTGCAATATCCGCTCATGCCTGTCATCGGTATATCCGCTTCAATCGTCTGTGTTGCATTTGCCCCCGGTGTCATGCCAAGCACACGTCCACGCCGCTTATTCAAATCACCCATTACATCACCTGTATAATCTTCTGGCACCGTAACCTTGAGTGTTACAATTGGCTCTAATAATACTGGCCCCGCTTCTAGCACACCCTTTTTAAATGCCTGCACTGCTGCCGTTCGAAATGCCATTTCCGAAGAGTCAACGGGATGATGAGAACCATCATATAGCGTCGCTTTTACACCGACAACTGGGTATCCTGCAAGTGGGCCCTTAACTACAGAATCTTGCAGACCTTTTTCCACTGCTGGGAAATAATTCTTAGGAACTGCACCACCAACCACTTCTTCTTCAAATATATATGGCGTATTCAAATCACCCGAAGCGGCAAATCGCATTTTCACATGACCATATTGTCCGTGGCCACCAGATTGTTTCTTGTACTTGGTATCTACATCAGATGCTTTGCGAATCGTCTCTCGAAATGCTACTTTCGGTTCTTCTAAGTCAATTTCTACTTTATAGCGGTTCAATAATTTGCTTACAATAATATCTAAATGTTGGTCACCCATTCCATAGAGAAGCGCTTGCCTATTTTCGCCATCATTGAGCGTCCGAATCGTAATATCTTCTGCCATAATTCTCGCCAATGCCTGCGAAACCTTATCTTCATCGCCTTTCTTCTTCACTCTATAGCGTTTATAAGTATAAGGCTGCGAATATTCTGTCTTACCGTAAATAACCTGTGTTTGTTTGGTGGACAATGTATCTCCAGTCTTTGTATTGCTTAATTTTGCAATTGCACCAATGTCTCCTGCGAATAACTCGGGTACTTCAATTGGTTTATTTCCTTGCATCGTATAGACTTTTCCAAGCTTTTCTTCCGTCTCAGTGGTGCTATTATATAGGACATCTTCGCCCTTTATCACTCCAGAGCATACTTTGACAAAGGAATATCTTCCAATAAATGGATCCACCATCGTCTTGAACACATAGGCACTCTTCGCCTTTGAGAATTCATAATTCGCTTCAAAGATTTCATTTGTGACGCGGTTAATGCCTGCGCAAGTACGTTTATCTGGACTTGGGAAGAATCTGACAATATCAGATAGCAAGTTCGCTACACCTTGTGCCTGTGTATTCGAACCCATTGCCACCGGAACAATGCTACCATTTTCCACAGAATAACGCATGGCCGCTCTGATTTCTTCCACCGAGAATTCTTCTCCTGCAAAATAGCGCTCCATTAAGTCTTCACTCGTTTCTGCCACCGCTTCTAACAGTGTTTCGCGACATATCTGTAAGTTAGGAAGGCAATACTCTGGTATCTCGCACTCTTCACGCTCACCAAGCCCTGTGTATTTTCTTCCTGCATTTTTAATCACGTTAATATAGCCTACTAACTTTTCATGTTCACGAATCGGCTGAAAATGCGGCGCAATGCATTTGCCATACTTCGCCGTTAAGGTTTCGACCACTTCACGAAAGCTCGCGTCATCTACATCCATTTCTGTAACATATATCATGCGTGGTAAGTGATACTTGTCACACAATTCCCATGCCTTCTGCGTTCCCACTTCCACACCTGCTTTTCCAGAGACCACAATAACCGCCGCATCTGCTGCACTTACCGCTTCTTCTACTTCACCTACGAAGTCAAAATACCCTGGCGTGTCTAAGATATTGATTTTCGCCTTTTCCCATTCAATCGGAACCAGGCTTGTCGAGATTGAAAATTCTCGTTTGTGTTCTTCTTTATCAAAATCGCTAATCGTATTCGCATCTGCAACTTTTCCCAAACGATTCGTCACACCAGATACATACGCCATGGCTTCTACTAAGCTCGTCTTCCCAGCTCCACCATGTCCTAAAAGAACTACATTTCTAATCTCATCTGTTCTGTAAACTTTCATGATTTCCGTGCCTCCTTAGTATTCTCGTTTTATTAGTATGTGTATATTGTACTAAGAAAGGCTGATTTTTTCAACTATTTTATATTTTTTACACAAGTTTTCAGACAATAAATATTATGTATAATCGAGTTTCGTTTGCGAACGCGTTGCTCTCTCGCCTGCGGCAGTCGCAATTTGCGACATCTATATTAACTTTTTCTCTACTTCATTTCGACTAAATAATCAACATCGCATCCCCAAAGCTAAAGAAACGATATTTTTCTTCCACTGCTTGCTTATATGCTGCTAAAATATTTTCCCTGCCAGCCAGTGCTGACACTAACATTACTAAGGTCGATTCTGGAAGATGAAAGTTTGTAATCAATGCATCCAGCACTTTGAATTCGTAGCCTGGATAGATAAATATTTCCGTCCATCCGCTTGTTTCCTTTAATCTACCGTGTTTATCTGCTACGGATTCAATGGTTCTGCAACTTGTCGTGCCTACTGCAATGACTTTCTTCCCTGCATCTTTGGCCTGGTTGATTTTGTCGGCTTGCGACTGTTCTAGTTGATAAAATTCCGCATGCATATGATGCTCTAAGATGTCGTCCACCTTCACTGGTCGAAAAGTTCCAAGCCCCACATGCAACGTCACACGTGCCACGGATACGCCTTTCTCTTCGATTTGCTGTAATAATTCTTCTGTAAAATGAAGTCCTGCTGTCGGCGCTGCTGCCGAACCTGAATGTTTCGCATACACCGTTTGATAACGTTCCTTATCTTCTAGTTGATGTGTAATGTACGGTGGCAGAGGCATTTCCCCTAATTCATCTAGTATTTCTTCAAAAAT
>JGI994J12354_10003615_pt1 | contig 14346 bp, 19 predicted proteins | sample IntmicLarv3ML3BL_FD_12354 | JGI IMG/M metagenome (IMG submission 12354)
ATTTTCAACCAATGCACCCCCATATCGCCAAGCGAGGCACAGCCCGGAGATTTAATTTTCTTTACTGGAACGTACTCAACAACAAGTGCTTGCAGTCATGTAGGCATTTATGTTGGTAACGGCCAAATGATACACGCAGGAAACCCCATTCAATACACATCCATCAATACAAACTACTGGCAAAGCCATTTTTACAGTTTCGCCAGACTACCAAATTAAAGGAGGAAAATTGATTGAACGCAAAAATTGAACGTGTTTGCAAGGACATAGAAAAAACCAAAATCAAGCTAAGTGAACAGCAATATGTGTCGGGGCGGAAATGGGCTACTTTTGCGTCCAAAGTGGCCTGTTTGGTCGGCGTTTTCGCCTGCAATAGTGCTAAATCACCCGGTGTGTCCATCGGGTGATTTTCTATCTTGGGTCAAAACTTGGGTCAGCCTAAGGGGGTAGCCGCCTCGCTTTTGCACCACCCCACTCCACCAGCTGGAGGGGAAATAGATAAACAAGACGAAGGTAACAAAGAGTACCTCTTCCCTCGGTAGCCTATTTCAGCAACTCATCAAGATTGAGCTTTCCGGGAATCACCCGATAGACTCTCACCATTTTCTCTGCCTCGTTCACCGAATAAAGCGCCAGATAATCACCCGACACCATCCTCCGATACTTCGGTTTCGGCTCAAATTCGGGATATTTCAGTGGTTGACTACTCAACCCCCGGAGCTTTTCCATAAGCTCAGCGTACCGCTTCCGTGCCGTCCCAGGATAGAACCGCCCATAGTATTCCAGCATATCGGAAATATCTTCCGTCGCCGTACTCAGGAGGACAACCTCATAACACATCGAGTTTTTCCCTCATAATGCGGTCAACATCATCCAACGAATTCCAAACAGCATCGGGTTTAGATGCCTCGCACTCGGCCTCGGCCAGCATTTTGAGGGCATACTGATTGTAAAGATATTGCTCATAGGCGGCATAATCGTCAATATGAATGACAACCGCCTCGCCGCGGCCCTGATTGGTGATGAAAACCGGCTTATGCTCCTTGAGCAGCGCCGCAATTTCGGCATAATTGTTGCGCAAATCCCGCACCGGGCGGATGTGCGGCTTTCCCCATGTCATGTCCTGCATGTGACCACCTCCTTGCAGACAGCGTATCACACTTGTGATACGCTGTCAATGGTAGGATTCATGTGTTCTGCTCGGACTTCCCAAGCCATGGAGTCAGATCGATATATTCAGCGGTACGCTTGTGAACCTCAACTTGCCAGGACGAGTGTGGGTGCGTATTATCCAGCTCATAAACCCCAATAAACCGATAGGCCGTGCGTCCCAAGGCATCGGTGCTCTGGGCAAAGGTAACACGCGGACGTGTTTCTCCCGGCTTTTCGAGGTCACGCAGAACGGTGGGGTCATCATTTGCCTGGAAGATATGATTCCAATCCTCCGACAGGGTATTGACCCAGCCCCGCGACACCGATTGGAGCTTTCCATCGACACCCCGAACCGCCAGCTTGGGGCACCACAACTGATAGCCATTCCCAAGGTTGAAGTAGCTGCGCTGAATACCCTTGTAGTCCTTGCCAAAACAGCGGCACAGGTCGACAATGGTGCGGAAATCCAGCCTGTCGGTGACACGAATCTGCTTGTTGACCAAGGCGGTCTCGTGGGGTGTATCATTGAACTGCCATGCCAGAAAATTGTGCCTGCTGATAAAACGGATTTTATCCCGGATTGCCGTCACCGCATCGTCAATTTGCCGTTCGATGCCCTCGATGCTCTCATAGGCCCGGATTCGGATAAGCTGAAAATCGGCCGTCTCATCATAAGCCGACAGCACCTCCTCCATGGTCAGGGTGCGCTGCTTATCGGCCTCCTGAGCGTCAAGATGATAGGCCTCGTCGCATTCAATACCGATGTTAAGCTGCGGAAAATACAAGTCCACAAGGGCATATCTGCCGTCCGAACGCTTGATATACTGCTGTGTAACCGGCTGGATGTCGCTCCGGCCCAGCTTGTGCCAGATGGCCGTGACCACATAGTTTTCATAATCCTTCCGCTTTGTGCGCGAAAAGGTACGCATCAGATATTCACGCTTGCCATCAATTGCAGTTTCGATATCCAAAATAGCACCTCCAAAGGCTTCATTAATTAATGCGCTATTGAGTCAGGACTTCCAGCCTCCGCAATATGTTGAGGAACAGCCCGCTCCGTATGGAATCGTGCCACGCTCCGTCACAAAACCGCTCAACTCGAATCGCTTTTGTCAAAACAACCCGCACCAGCTCAAAATCTGCGTTTTCAATCACCCGGCTCATATCAGCCGTTTTCCAATCGGGCACCATTTGGTCAAGTTTATCTAGGTAGTCTCTCTCCTCTAAATTGCTTTTATAAAAAGCACTAACAAACTGCATAAACGCTTCGCTATACACAGGATAGGGCATGATGACGATGCCATCCTCACGCCTTTCACCGCCCTTCCATTGACAGGCCAAATCGGGGTCGACTCTTGCAAAGTACGGAATAAAGGCACAAAGTTGCCGGATGCCCGCTTCCATATTCACAGTATCCGGCAGACCTGACCGCTTGTCAACATTCTTTTCTGGGATAGGCATACTTTCACGCTCCTATTTATTTCCCCAAACCCGCCCTCGGGGCGAAAATCGGCACCGGTGGTTACAATATCGCGCGGTTTGACCCGCGCAAATACGCTGTCGTCCTTAACTTGTATGGCGAAAAGGTGTATCAAATCAACGCATCTCGCCCGCAATGCCCAGGATGAGGGTGTGCAGAATTGCCGCTTCTGCTGCGGTTGTGCCACGCCTTTCCGCCCCTACCACTTGAAGCATCATTCCAGCAGCTCGGTCATCCAATTGGCTGCCTGAATCTTGGTGTCCAGCTCGCGAAACTGCCTAGACAGGCCATCGATGCGCTTTTGCAGCATGGCGGTGTCGACACATCGGATGTACTTGACCTCCGAGCGGCTGTAGCGGCCCTGCTGGATGGCGGCGGCATCGTAGAGCTCGCGGTGGGCGCTTATCCGCCCGCGCAGGCTATCGCGGGCGGCAATGGCATCGGCCAGCGTGGCCTCCTCCAGCGGCGTAGTGCTGTTGGTGCGGTTAATCCGCCGGATGAGGGTCTCCAGCGCCTGCATCATGGCTTCGTACAGCGGCAACAGCGTCTCCACGGCCTCGGCGGGCGTTTCGCCCTCCTGAACCTTGGCGTTTTGCACCATTCGGCTGCGGAGCTGGGCGATTTGCTTTTGCAAATCGGCCCGCTCAATGAGCGCTTCGGCAAGTTTCATATCCATGCTCTCCTTCTATCGTTTCAATGTTATCTCCATTCTACGATAAAAGGTGTCCCAAGGTACGGACAGTGATTCACTTTCCGGAATAGGCCTCCGTGCATTTTTCCAAATGAACCTTCATGGCCTCCACCAGAGTGGGCGGCCCTTGGATGACAGCACTGCCGCCAAAGGCAAATATCCAGCCCAGGAAGGTCGGGCTGACTGTCACATCCACCGAAACATCAAACCAACCGTCCTCTGTGACCGTCATATGGATCTCTGTGCCAAAATGGTCGAGAACAGCGTTGACAAGGCTCAACTCAAAAGACAATCGCGCCCGCACCATCTCGCCGTTGAACATCCCGAAGGCGCGTTTGGCATACTCGCCGATGTTGAAGTCACCGTGCCTGTCTCCGGCCTCAGCGATGGCCGAAACCGCACTCATGCGGTCAACGCGGTAATGGGTATAACTGCCATGGTAACCGCTGTAGGTCACCAGATAGTATTGGTCGGCGTTCCAGCAAAGTGCCACCGGCGTCGCCGTGTAGAGCTTCCCCTGCTTGCGGAAAACCTTATCCTTGGTCACGCTGTAGTCGAAGTACCTAAAGGCGATTTTCTTTCCCTCATTGATGGCGTGATGGATTTGGTCAATGTTGTAATAAACTGCCTCATTCATAGTCTTGGCCCGGCCCATGATGAATATCTGCCGCTTGAGCGCCTTCGCCTGCCCCGCACTGGTCAAGGCGGACAGTTTTTGGATGAGACGCTCACTCTTCTTGTGCGTGATGAACCGCGAGCTTTGCACCGCGTCCACCAGCAGCTTGAGCTCGGGCAGCTCGAACTGCCGCGATGCCACATAATAGCCGGTGGATTTCCCCCGATGCACCTCGATGTCCAGTCCAAACTGCCGGAGAAGCTCGAGGTCGGAATAGATGGCCTTGCGCTCTGCCTGAACGCCATAGGCGGCCAAGGCGGCAATCATTTGGGCCACTGTCATGGGCGCTTGCTCATCGGTACTTTCCAGCAGGATTTTCATGAGATAGAGCAGCTTGAGCCGCTGATTCGCAAAGCTTGCCATGAGCGTGGCCTCCTTGTTGCTCGTTCTGCCTACTTTTCATACACCACAACAATCTGGTACCCGGATTGCGCGGTGAGTGGCTCCAGCAGGTTGATGAACTCCAGCCCTGCCAGCTTTTGGGCGTATTCGAGCATGCCGTTGCTTTTCACTTGATTCTGCGCTTTTATCTTGGCGTCGGCAGCCACATTGAGATAGTCCTTATCCTCAACCTTGCTGAAAAGATTCCGCTCGACGTCATACCGCTCAACACCTGTTTCATCAATCTCATTAGAGATGAAGTATGCCGCTGGGACTTTGACCGTGACAGTTTTGCCCACATCATCCACCACAATGCCATCCTTGATGCTGTCAAAACTAACCCCGATTTTCAGCGTACCCGGAATCAGATAGAGCAGCTTCTTGTTGGTGAGGATGTTGCCTGTCGATGTGGCCTCGCAGGTTACCTCATACCGGTAAATCAGAGTTGAGAGCTCTCACTTGTAAATCATTTTTCGCCATCATTCGCGCGTTCTCGATAGTTTGCTAGTTTCCATTAAGGAGGCACAAAACAGCAGTTCACAAATTGTTCACCCGAAAATAGATATTTCTATGAAACTCTTGTTAGCGAGCCCTCGTCAAAAAATACCCTGCCTCACACGAGACTTCATCGCCCCAAATCCAAACCAGAAAGGATTGATGCAATGCCTCTCCTCGGCTCCCACTTCTACCAAATGAGCAACGCCATCTTCCACCACGGCCTGACACCCATCCAGTTCGCAGTCTACAGCTACCTGATATCCTGTGCTGGCTCAAGAGGAAAATGCTGGCCATCCATGAACACCATCGCAGCCTGCTGCGGATGCTCCAAGAATGCCGCACGTACCGCAGTGGATGCGCTGGCAATGCGACACTTCATCCGCAAGGTCGCATCCTACAGCACTCACCGAGGCCGCGGCCGACAAAGCAACAACACCTATTTCACTCTCCCGCTACCGCCGCTCGAGCAGCTTCCCCCGCATTGAGCCCGTGACGCCCTGTGTCGGCTTTTCGGAAACCCGATGGAGAGTTTACCCCATCCGCCTCAAACTCGGAACGTGGGCCGCGTGTGGTCGAAGTGATTAGCCAAAGACCGAGTGATGGAGGGGTACTTCCCCCCTACCGAAAAGAAAGCAGGATAAAGGCCGGGCGCCACCGAGCCGCCCGACCGGTCACAAACGCCGGCAGTGCCGGCGTTGGAGTGCGGGGTCAAGATTCTAGCCATGGTGCCACTTCAAGCGTCAAAACCTCAAATACCACTGCTGTTTCAAGCCCTCGCACCGGGGCCACGAGCAGCACCAGAGAAAGGAATGGTGATTATTTGAGCCAAAAGCAGAAATTCGCACTTTATCTCCCCAACGATCTCCGCAGGCAAATCGACCGCTGGTACACCTCCGACGATTGCACCAGCGTCAACGAGTTCATCCTCAAAGCCACCCGCTTCTACATCAGCCACCTGGCCGCACACGAGGACAACCCGCTCCTCCCCACAGCCATCTCCTCGGCCATCGAAGGGCGGCTGGGGGTGTTCGAAGATCGCATGGCCCGACTCATGTTCAAACAAGCCGTCGAACAGGCCACCATGGGCCTCATCCTCGCCCAGCTCCAGGACTTCGACAAAGCCGCCGTCAATCAAATGCGCGGCTGGAGTGTCGATGCCGTCAAGCGCACCAACGGCAAACTCTCCCTGAAGGATGTGCTAGGCAGTGTCTAAACTCATTCTCAAGAGCCCCTACATCAAAGCCGGAGGCAACCCCAGTGGCTATATGAGCTACACCGCCAAGCGCGATGGCGTGGAGATTTTGCCTCGAAGCGAGGGCTACCTTCACTACATGGCGACCCGCCCAGGTGCAGATCGGCATGGCCTGTTCGGCGATGCCGAGAGCGTAAATCTGAAATCTGCCATGGCCGAAATGGCCCAGCACCGCGGCCATGTCTGGACGCACATCATCTCCCTGCGCCGCGAGGATGCCGCTCGACTGGGCTACGACAACGCCCAAAGCTGGCGAAATCTGCTCAAAACTCACCGCAACGACATCGCTGCCGCCATGAAGATTCTGCCCCAAGATTTCCGCTGGTACGCCGCATTCCACAACGAGGGCGAGCACCCTCATGTCCACATGATGGCCTGGTCGGTCAAAGAAAATGACGGCTTCCTCACCCCAAACGGCATCGCTAACATCCGCTCCAAACTGACGAATTCGGTGTTCAGGCACGAGCTCATGCACCTTTATCAACAGAAATCCATATCCCGAGATGCGCTGGTTCAGCAAGCGAGAGAGGCAATCAAGGGCAGAGCTCAGCAACTCAGTTTAAACCCCATCGATGAACAAAACATCAATCAATTGATGCTCCAGCTGGCCCAACGACTGCAAAAGCTGTCGGGCAAAAAGCAATATGGCTACCTCCCCAAAGGAACCAAAAAACTGGTAGACCAGATTGTGGATGAGCTTGCGCGTCAGCCCTCGGTGCAAGATTGCTACGATATCTGGCAGAAATACAAAAACCAAGTGGACAACTACTACTCAGATGCCGAGCCTGAGACGATGCCCCTCTCCCAGCGGAAAGAGTTCCGGGCCATCAAGAATGCAGTGGTCAGTGCGGCGGTAAGTCTGATGAATATCGCCGCAAACCACCAGCCAGAACCCACACTATTGCCCTGTGCCACGCATCTTCTTCTGACTTTAGGAAAGCTGTTCGAGGACAACGCGCCCCAGTCTCACGACCATCGCCATTCCTTCGCCGACCGAAAACTGCTCCGCAAGATGCAGCAAAAGAAGCTGGCCCACGGCCAGCGCGACGAGCACACCCACACCATGTAAAGGAGGCCCAATGCGAAAAACCCGCTTCACAAGTTACGAAGATCTTCCCCTCATGCTCTCCGTTCCAGATGTAGCCACCGTACTCGGAATCTCCCGCGCCGGAGCCTACGAGCTGGTAAAAAGCCAAGGCTTCCCCGCGCTCCACATCGGTACCCGAATCGTGATACCCAAAGACAAATTCCTGCTGTGGATTGATGCAAAAACTTCTGAGAAATCAGTGGATTTGTGATGGTTGCTGTGGTACTGTGTGTGGCTAAGGAAGGAGCGTGATTCATATGGCAAAGCGCCGAGGCAACGGCGAGGGCAGCCTTCGCAAGCGAAGCGATGGTCGTTGGGAAGGTCGATATTCCGCTGGTACCGACCCCATCACGGGCAAGGCCCTAAGCCGAAATGTGCTGGGCAAAACTCAAGCCGAAGTGAGAGAGAAGCTTAAATCCGCCATCAAAGAGGCCGAAGGCCTCGACCTCCAGCGCACTGAGCAATTCACCGTGGCCGCATGGGCAAGGCTGTGGTTCGAGACCTACTCCAAACCCCATGTTCGGGAGTCAACCGCCTTGTATTACCAAAACTATATCGAACAGCACATCGTCCCCCGGCTCGGAGAGGTGCCGCTAAAGAAGCTGACTGGCCTCCAAATCCAGCGATTCTACAACACCATCAAGACCGCAGGGCGTATCAAAAAGCATGAAGCGATGACCGACTTATCACTCAGCAATCGCACTGTCCGCGGCCTCCACATGCTACTCCACAACTGTTTGGAGCAAGCCGTCCGAGAGCGCCTCATCCCCGCCAACCCCACCTCTGGATGCAAGATTCCGCCGAAAGAGAAAAAGGAGATGAAGGTCATCCCGCCCGAGAAAATCGGTGCCTACCTCAAGGCCGCCGAGGATCATGGCGTGCTCGCCATTTTCTACCTCGAGCTATCCTCCGGCCTACGCCGAGGCGAACTGCTGGCCCTGCTGTGGAACGACCTCGACATTGATTCCCGCACTCTCTCCATCACCAAAACCGTCCATCGCTACAACGGCGATCTCAAGGTGCTGCCGCCCAAGACCGAGAACTCGGTGCGGAAGATTGTCCTCCCCCAGCAAACCGTGGATTTGCTCATTGAGGAACACCGCAAGCACCCCTTCAATCCCTTCATGTTCCCCTCGCCGGTCACAGGCGGCATGTACGACCCCGATGCCGTAGGGCGTATCCACAAGAAGCTTCTTGCTCGCGCTGGGCTCGACAAGGGCATCCGATTCCACGACTTGAGACACACATTTTCCACCGTGATGATTCAGAACGGTGTGGATGCCAAGACGCTATCCAACATGCTCGGTCACTACTCCGCAGCCTTCACCCTCGACACCTATACCCATGTGACAAGCCAGATGCAGGAATCCGCAGCCGAAAAGATGGGCGGGTTTCTGGCGACAATTAGCGGGTAACGGTAATTAGTATGACAACGATGCTACTTGTTCGCAACGCCTCTGCCTACCCTCTGCGGCACAGTAACATTTTCATTTCATTCACCCCGCTTGATATCAAGTATAACATGCCACGCCTGAAAATCCTATCATGTTCACACGATTAGTAAGATTAGCGGGTAGCGAACGCTCTGCACAACAGCCCCGGTGTAGCCACCGGGGCTGTTGCAGTCGATTATTCTTTTTCCAACGCTGTCCTTCTTCTGGCAGTGCTTCTGTAGCCACTGCCGCTATGGTGCGGCCTTGCTTCTCGCAATGCAAAAACCATTGCATTCTCGGCCTCAAAATATGCACCCACCACTTTGAACCGGCTCTCATCTTTCCACTCAGGCATCAGTGCCCGCAAAAACTGTACGCGCTCATGCGTATAGATTCCAAAATCCTGCCGTTTTCGGGTCTCCGGGAAGTCGATAGTACCTTTCCCAGGCTTTTTCAACCCTTGGATAATCACGCGGCGACCTTCTGGGTCAAACCCCAAAAAGATAGATTTCGGAAAGCCTAGCTGCCGAAAAACAGTTTGATTGAACAGAACGAAATCATGGTGAATTGTCATTTCTGGCAGACAAGTTATGGAATTGGGCTCATAATCAAAACGCTGGAACGCGCTCATATCAAGGATTTGCATAGTAGTTTCTCCTTTTCAGTTTCAATTTTCTGGTCTTTCTCCGAAATCGGCATCGGGAGAAGTTTGCTTTTCACTCGTGCCAAATCATAAGCATCCCAAGCTGGCTCCAGACAATAAAACGATCCTAGCCTGCCTTGAAGCCTGCGGGGCCTGAGAGGTTTACGCCTGTCATTACGAGCATAGCGGCGGTATTTAAGCTGTGCCTGAACCTCTTCCCAAGTATCCCGATCAATGATAGCGGGGTGATGGTCTATTCTCCGATGTATGTCTCGCTGCCCTTTATTGCGCACGACCTTGTGTGTCAAAAAGCTCACCGTAATGCTCTTCGGTCTCGCTATATCCCCACAATAAACTTCATTACGCAAAATATTACGCACGCTCGTCTGAGACCACACATTTCCGCCCTTAAATGTCGGTACACGCTTTTCGGTCAGCCATGCGGCGATTTGCCTGACATTCTTTCCTTCCAAGTATTTTCCAAATACCCGCCGTACAATTTTAGCCTCATCGGAGACAATAACCATTTCACCTGCGCTTGTTGTCTCAAAGCCATAAAACTGATCTGTATTGCAGGTCACAAGCCCGACCCGCCAACGGCGCTCATTAGACCACTTTATGGCCTGAGATTTGTTCTCCGACTCAGCTTGTGCAAACAGACTATGCATAGTTAGAAGTTGCTCATAACCCGGCTTGCGGGTGTCGATATTTTCTGTCTGAAATATGACTCCCACCGGCGGGTCGAGCTGGTTAAGCTCGCGCGTATACATAAGGCACTCCATTGTGTTACGCATAAATCGGCTTACATTTTTTGTGATAATGAGATCAACCTTCCCATCCCGGCAATCCTGAATCATTTGCAAAAACTGATGCCGTTTTGCAGATGAGGTGCCACTCAGCCCCTCATCTGCATAACAAGCAACAAATGACCAATTGTCGATTTGCTGAATATATTTCTCATACTCCTGCCGCTGAAGCTCAAAGCTAACCGCTTGGGTAGCACTGTCAGTGCTGACCCGACAATACGCAGCCACACGCAGCACACGATTATCTTCTTGTGAATAAATCGGCATAGCTGGCGTGATCACAACCTCTGCCGGTTGTAAGTATGCGCTTTGTATTCTGCTTTTATTTTCCATGCGGCGTTGAATCTTTCGCTGAGACGGACTTTTCTTCGCTGATTCGTCTTCCATTTTTATCACCCCCCTTATATGCTCCGCATCGCAATCACACATTACCGAAGCATACGACTACCAATTTCAGCATAAGAAGCTTATTTCAGAGAGCAATCTTCTGTCAATAGCTTGAGCACACAAGTAATATTTGGTTGTGGTTACTACACACACAGCATCTATCAAATGGGGGTGATAAATTAACAAGGCGACGGAAACAATAGATACCCCTTCTCTGATAGCCGAAGCATCAGCACCCCGCCGTCCTGCTCCAAAACCCCCATTTCCCCGAACAACCACCCATCCCATCCTCTCCAGTCCTACCCAGTCCACCCCATGCTTTCCCCGTTTGGGTCAAAACTTGGGTCAGACCGCAAATTCAACTGCCCCAACCCGCTTTCTCGGCGCGACAAAAAACCCCTTGCAACCAGTGGTTGCAAGGGGTTTGAGGTTTTGAGGGTGGTCGGAGTGACATGACTTGAACATGCGGCCTCTTGGTCCCGAACCAAGCGCTCTACCAAACTGAGCTACACCCCGATGGTACCAAGTAATTATACGGCATGGGGCCCGGCCTTGTCAAGACAAATCGTCCGCCACTCGCCCGTGAGCCGCATCCCCCACAAAACCACATCGCGGGGAATTCTCAGATTCCCCGCGAGCGACAGCATGATCCCCACCGTAGGTGGGACGCCGCGAGTGCGGCGTATACTCTCCGGCAATTCATGCACCGGAAAGACTATCATTGCCCCAGGTTTCCAAATCTAAAGCCCCGCCAACGGCGGGGCTTTAGATTTGGAGCGGACTACGAGACTCGAACTCGCTACCTCCACCTTGGCAAGGTGGCGCTCTACCAGATGAGCTAAGTCCGCGTGTGCTACCTCTGTGTGAGGCAGCGCAATTTCAGCCTTGTAAGCATACCAAATTCAGGCCAGAAAGTCAAGCTATTTTTCCAAATAATATACCACTGCGTCCCAGGAAAACTGCGCGGCACCCTTCTGCACATCGAAAAGATAGCTATGCCCGCTGTAGGCCTCTACCGGCTCGGTATTGCCTTCCTCATCCGTTTCAACCTCCTCCAACTCGATGCCCCGCATGGCCGAGGGATCAAAGTGCATAGGCTGACCGTCCACCATGAGATATATCCAATAATAGTCGCTCTGCTCACCCTTCTCGCCGATGACAACCTGGCTTTCAAGGCCCAAAGCCTGGCAGAGCACCTGGGCGCTGAGGGCGCAGCCCGCTTGGGCGGCATAGCCCTCCACCAGGCCGCCGTAGGCCGTCAGGCGGCTGTATTTGGGCAGACCGCTGAAGCTCTCAAAATCGTACTGCACATTCTCCCACAGCCAGCGATAGACAAAATCTACCCTGTCCAAGTCGCTTCCACCGGGAAAGGCACCGACCACACTGCGGGCGGTGCGACGAAGCACCTCGCGCTTTTGCAGCAGAGCCTCCTGGCTCTCCATGTACTGCACGTTGATTTCAATGATGCAATCCCGGGCGTCGGCCGGATAGGCCCGATGGCTGATGTCCCGTAGGTCGAGGGCGCTGTCGGCGTTTTGCGTCCAGCATTTGAGCAGCCGCCGGGCCATGGTCTCTGCGCTGTCGGTGAACCCGCTGAACATAAAGGCCTGACTGGTCGAATCCTCGCTGCCCGGCCCGATGGTAAAGGCCCCCAGCATCTTGGCGGCCCGCTGCTCGAAATCGGCCGTACTGACCACGTAGGGGATATCCTTGAGGCTCTGGGCCGAGTCCCAATACTTGATAGTCAACGTCACCTTGTACTGGGTGGCCGTGCTGTCGATGGATTCGACGGCGTATTTGCCGTAGGGATAGACCTCTTTGAGCTCCTGCCGGATTTCCAAAAGATCGTCCTCCCACTCGCCGTCGTAGCCCTGGATGGTCAGCTCCTCCCGGCCTTTGCGGGCGTCGATGGCATTCTTGATGGCCTGATGGAGCGCATCGCGGCCCGAGATAACGCCGCCCATGGTGACCGCCGCCGGATTTTCGGGCCGCACCGAGTAGTGGGTGCGCGCCTGATAGTAGCCCGAAGGGCTACAGCCCCCCAGCAGCAGCAGGGCGGCCAAGGTAAGCGCCAACTTTTTCACAGACGTTCCCCCATTATATCCTTGAACCCTTCGCCAAAAATCTCGGTGGCCGAGGTGACGATGAGGAAAGCCAGCGGATCCTCGGCGGTGGCGATGTCCTGCACCTGGGGCAGCAATTGCTTGCGCATGGCACACAGGATGACCCGCTTGTCGGTGTCGGTGTAGGTACCTTTGCCCTGAAGGTGGGTGACGCCGATCTCCAGCTCCTCCAAAATGCGACGGGTGATGGCGTCCTCCCGCTCGGTGATGATGTAAACCAGCTTGGCCCCGTCCGCGCCGTAGAGCACCATGTCGAAGACTGTCGAGCTGACGATGACGGCCAGGGCTGCGTAGAGGCCCAAATCGATGTCCCCAAAGACGATGGCCGAGGCCAGCACCACCACCGAATCGGTGAGCAAGAAGAGCCGTCCGGTCTTGACGTGCTTGAGGCGTAGCTTGATGAGGCGCACGGCGATGTCCATGCCCCCTGTCGTCGCCCCGGCCTTGAATACGAGGCCCATCCCCAGGGCCAGCAGCGCCCCGCCGGCCACGGCGGCCAGAAGGCGGTCGTCGGTCAACGGCCCCAGCGGGGCCAGAAGGTCGATCATCACCGAGGAGGCGCCGATGGCGAAAATGGTGCTCAGCAACAGCCGCAGGCCGAACTTCCACGCCCCCAGGATGAGCAGCGGGATGTTCATGCACAAAATGAGCACGCCGGTTGGCAAATCCAGCAGTCGATTGACGATGATGGCGATACCAGTGACACCGCCGGGCGCCAGCTGGTTGGGGTCAAGAAAAAGGCCGATGGCCACGGCGTAAAGCACCGTACCCAGCAAAATTACCCCACCGCGCACGGCGATGTGGGTATTTTTATCGATGGATCGCATAGCTTCTCCTTGCTTCCCGCGGGCGGGCATTATATAATGATGGCTGACCGAATTCCCCAAAAATGGAGCGTACAAACTATGCGAATGAGACGAAAGAAAAACCTGGAGCCCCGGCTGGCCGCCTGCGCCGATTACTTGGTCACCCTCAACGAAGCCCTTAAAGGCCAATGGTTTCAGCGCACCGGCGCCAGGCCGATATCGCTGGAAATCGGTTGCGGAAAAGGGCAATTTATCACAACTTTGGCGGCGCAAAACCCGGATTGCTTCTTTGTGGCCGTCGAACGGGTGCCCAGTGTGCTTCTGCTGGCTGTCGAGCGGGCCAAGGCCATGAACCTTGGGAATCTGCTCTTTTTGCACGAAGATGCCGAAAAATTGGGCGAATATTTCGAAAAAAATGAAATCGAGACCCTTTATCTCAACTTTTCCGACCCTTGGCCAGCCAAGCGCCACGCCAAGCGGCGGCTGAGCCACGGGCGGCAGCTGGCCGTCTATGACAGTTTTTTGAGGCCGGGGGGCGCGGTTGTTTTGAAAACTGACAACATCGATTTGTTCGAATTCTCACAAGAAAGTGTGGCCAGTTTCGGTTATATACTTGAGGAAATCTGCTATGATTTGCACGCAAGCGGCCTTGAAAACGTGCAAACCGAGTATGAAATGCTCTTTTCCGCCCAGGGCCTGCACATCTGCAGGCTGGCCGCGCGGAAGCCGGAGTAAGCTTGCCTCGGTTGGCTTAAGGATGTTTGCACAAAAACACCCTTTAAGAATCCCCAAAAACTTTTTGAAATTGTGTTATCACATAATTTCTGATTAAGTAAAAAATCCAAAAATCATGTATAACATGATTTATAAATAAGTTTTTGCTCAAGCTTTTTTCCAAAAAGCTTGTCGGGGTTCGGGGTGAAACCCCGAG
>JGI994J12354_10003616_pt1 | contig 14342 bp, 9 predicted proteins | sample IntmicLarv3ML3BL_FD_12354 | JGI IMG/M metagenome (IMG submission 12354)
CCTAATGTAGACACCCTGGGCGCATTGCAGGCTACTGTGCTGGAAGATCATGCGGATTTGGGCATCGCTACAGATGGGGATGCAGACCGCTTAGGCATTATTGATGATAAAGGCCGCTTTGTTCACCCCAATGAAATTTTAGTGTTGCTGTACCACTATTTACTGAAATACAAAAAATGGCGTGGGCCGGTGGTGCGCAACATTGCCACGACGCATATGCTGGATCGGATTGCGGCTGAATTTGGAGAAAAATGCTATGAGGTTCCGGTTGGCTTCAAGCATATTTCCTCTGGCATGCAAGAGCATGACGCGGTGATCGGCGGCGAAAGCAGCGGAGGGCTTACCGTGCGAGGGCATATTCATGGGAAGGATGGCATTTATGCAGCAGCGCTCCTTGTGGAAATGATCAGCGTAACCGGGCGAAAATTAAGTGAATTGATGAAAGAAATCCGTCAGGAATATGGGGAAACCTTCATGGTGGAATGGGATGGCCCCTTTGATCAGGAACGCCGGGAATCCTTGCGGCAACTCCTGATGGCAGAACGAAAACTACCGGAATTTCCGGTTGCGGTTGTGGGTGTAAATTATATGGATGGTTGCAAAGTATTATTTGAAAATGGCTGGTTGATCGCTAGATTCAGCGGAACAGAACCGCGGCTTCGGGTGTTTTGCGAAATGCCTACCCGTGCAGAAGCATGGCAGATGACTGGGATTATGGGAGATTTTTTGGGCTTGCAAATGTAAAACAAAAGAGCTGCCTCTGTGATGAGGGGGCTCTTTTTTAGGGAAGTCATCAATATTTTTGCTCGAAAAACAGAAGCGTACTACCATAGAGGATATATTGATTTGCAAAAAATAAGCTTCCTTGAATTTGAAAGGCCAGCAACGATGTATCCGGTGACAGTCCAAAAATGAAAACATCGAACAAAAACTGCGCAGACGGTCGCTTTGTTTCAAAGACAATGAGGCGGGGGGAGATGGCTATCCGTGGCTTTTTGAAAAAAATAACGTCTTTGCGAATATCCTTAGTGGTGATTGTGCTCCTGTGCTGGCTGATCCCAACGGCCTTGCTGGGTGTTTTTATGGGTACGCGATCTTTTGGTGCTTTGCAAGAAAAAACAGAAGCCTTTTTGACGGCCGGAGCAGAACATGCCAAGGCACGCACATTGGAAAATATCGATAAAGTGGTCACCCTTGCCAAGGATGCCATCTATGACGGGGAGCTGGCCACGGCCACAAGCGACTATGAAAATGAAAAAATCAAAAGCGAAATTTATTTTCGTCTTTGCAGAAGCTATCTAGAACGAAAATATGGCAGAGAACCTTTATGCGATTTTGCCATTTTTTTTCGGACGAGCGATCCTCAAACGATGTTTTTTTCTGCCAACAGCGACGAAGAGGCAGCTTATTTCGGCGAATTTGTGCAACCAAACATTTTGGAATTAGGAGAATTGCTGGATACCCAGTGTTATTTTTTCTCTCACGGCACTTATACCTATCTGGTGCGCAATTTGCATAACACCCGCTTGGAAAAGTATGGAATGCTGGTTTTGGGCATTGATCCTTCGGTGGTGTTTGCTCATTTGAAGGAATGGAGCTTTGCTTGGGATACGACCTATGCGGTGAAGCTGGACGAATACCAAACCGGCAACCTCTCGTATTTGGAAAATGCAAAGGATGGCTTGGGAGAAGCAGCAGATTTGCTCTTGTATACGCTGACGCAAAAAACAAAAGATTACAACTTTGCGTTTCAGGTGCAGGCGGACAAAAAGACGATTTATCATGAAATGGAAAACTTCCGAGTGTTAATGATATGGCTTTTTATCTTGCTGGTGCCGATTTATGTATTCATCATGTATTTTGTGAATCGGCGCATGGTTCGGCCGATACAGGTACTTAGCCATGCGGCATCCCGTATTCAGGAAGGGGAGTTCGGTATCACGGTGCCGCTGCATGGACAGGATGAATTATGTCAGCTTGGCAACGCCTTTTCGGATATGAGCATGCAGCTAAAAACGTTGGTCGATCAGTCTTACAAGGGAGAAATTGCCCTGCGGGATGCCCGCATTCAGGCCATGCAAAGCCGGTTGAATCCGCATTTTTTGAACAATGCTTTGGAAAATATCAACTGGCAAGCCAGAATGGAAGAAAACAAAACCATCTCGGAAATGGTAGAAGCACTCAGCGTGATTCTCAATGCCACCATGGATCGGGGTGAACAGCACCTCGTCCCTTTGCAGGAGGAACTCAACATTGCAAAAGCCTATTTTTACTTTGTGGGCTTGCGCTTTGGTGCCCGGTTAACGGTATGGCAAGACGTGCGGGAAGCTCTGGCTTATGCGGCAGTGCCAAGGTTAGCCATTCAAACGCTGCTGGAAAACGCCATTGAGCATGGAATTAGCCCGATGGGCGGCGGGCGCATTCAGATGAATATTTTTGCACGAGAAGAAACCCTTGTAATCGAAGTGGTGAATAATGGTCGCAAGTTATCCGAGGAAGACAGGCAGCGCATTTCCAGGCTTCTCGGAAGTGATAGCGGCAATGGCGAGTATTTGGGCATCCGAAACATCGCCAGAAGATTAAGGCTTTTATATGATGGAAAAGCTTCCTTAACCATTCATTCCGACGCCCATGGCGACACGGTCGCTTCCCTATGGATTCCGCTGGAAATTTTGGAGACAAAAAGTCTGTGAGCAAGCATCCGTAAAATGGAGGGATCGTATTATGAAAAAATTCTTTGTGCCTTTTATCATATTGATGATATGCTGTTTCCTCACGCAAAGCGCAGGGGCGGTTGTGTTGAAAACCGCCAGTAGTTTTGCGGGCAACGATACTGTTGCAGACGTCTACGCTGGGCTATTGCGCTTGTGGCAAGAAAAAACAAATCATACGGTCATTGATTCCTCCAGAACGGCTGACGAAGATTGGAAAATCAGTGTTCTGAACGATTTTGCAGCAGGAAATGAAGCAGATATTCTTTTCTTTTTCGCGAAAACCGCAGACAATGCGCCCTTGCTAGGCAAGGTTGTGCCCATCAGCGAAATCAATGCGATGTATCCGGCCTTGCATTTGCCTGAAAACAGCAGTATTGCGGAAGCGGACGGCAAAGTATATGCAATCCCTGTGCGAACTTTTTGGGAGGGCTTATTCTGCAATGTGGATTTGTTCGAACGTTGTGGATTGGAACTTCCCACTACTTGGGAAAAATTGGAAAAGGCTATTCGGGTTTTCAATGAGGAAGGTATCACGCCCATTGCGGTAAGCCTGAGCGATATTCCAAACTATATTGCAGAATTTTCCATTTTGTCCGCGGGGCCGGCAGAAGACCATCTGGCTCGCCCTGTAAAAGGAGAAGCCGTTCCTCAAAGCTGGATAGAGGGAATGGATCTGATTTACAAACTGTACCAGATGAACGCTTTTGCGGAGAATGTCAACACTACGACCTATGCTACGGTATCCCAGCAGTTTTGCGATAAACAGGCAGCCATGCAACTGGACGGAAGCTGGTTTGCCAATGGTTTTCCGATGGAGAACATGGACAATACCGTGGTGATACCATTTCCTTGCTATGATTCTCAGGCGGATTCCAGCGCTTTCATCGGCGGGGTCTCCATGGGGTTTTATTTAACCCGCTCAGCCTGGGAAAACCCAGAAAAACGGGATGCGGCAGTGGAATTGTTGGCGTTTTTGGCCACGGGTGAAAACGCACAGCAATTAGGCGGATTTACCTTTACGGGGAAATTGCTGGAAAGTGTGAACATGATGTTGGAAGGCCATATGAATCCTCCTTTGCAGGATGATATGGATCCTCACGCACGAGCCATATGGTTTGGCGCGATTTCGGGTATTGCCGATGGCACGGAAGACCCTGCAGCGATGTGGGAAACTGTCATGAATCTGGAGCCGTTTAAAGAAGAAGCAAAATAATCAAACCTGGATACCAATTGCCTAATATAGGATTTTCCCCAAGCATAAGGAACCCATGCACGAGGACCGGCGATAGGAGGAATGCGTGTGTACAAAGTGGTACTAATTGACGACGAACAGATGATTCTGCAAGGACTGATGAAGGTATTTCCTTGGGAAGATTTTCAGTGCAGGGTAGTTGGAACAGCCAGCGACGGAGCCGAAGGCTTGCGGTTGATTCGCCGTGAACAGCCGGATATTGTACTTACAGACATTCGCATGCCCAATATGGATGGATTGAGCATGATTGCGGCCTTGCAAAGTGAGTTTTCAGGCATGAAAATTGCGGTGCTTACGGCTTTTAGAGACTTTGAATATGCGCAAAAGGCTCTGCATTTCGGGGTTTGCCGCTATTTGCTAAAACCCAGCAAAATGGAAGAGCTGAAAGAAGCTTTCACCCATATGACCGCTATGCTCCCCAAAACCGCGAATGTCGAAGAAGAAAGCGGAGATATCCAAAGTGCAGCGGGGAATTTTGTAGCACGGGCAGCGTTGCAATATATTAAACAGCATTATACGGAGCACATCAGTTTGAGCGATGTGGCAGACAGTGTGTATGTAAGTCAGTGGCACCTGAGCAAGCTGATCAACAGCGATTTAGGGCAAAGCTTTTTTGATATCATCAATGGCCTGCGAATTGACCATGCGAAACAGCTTTTAAGAGATCCTTCTTTGAAAATTCAAGAAATCGCCTTTGCGATAGGCTATGGAGACGTGGGGCATTTCAGCAAAAATTTCAAAAAAATAGCAGGAGTCAGCCCCATGGAATATCGGGAAACACTCTTAAGATAAAAAGGGATACTTCTATTTGGGAGAAGGAAATGCAAGCCAGATAATCAGCAATAAAAAAGGTTGAGTCATGATCAAGCGTTTGTGAAATATAAATTGTGTTCCTTTAGCTGCATCACATTTTTCAAAAAACAATCTCAAAAATATGATAAAGACAAACTATTCGATCAACAGAAAACAGTATCACCGCCCCTCTGTATTAGGGATCCACCAAGAAATGATAAAGCGGCATATCCAGCCTGTCAACCTGGTTGTATCTCGTCTTGTTTTTTCATCAATCTTTCTTCTTTTCCCTTTTCTTATTCATTATACATTTGACGGAAGATAGCACAAACTACACGTATCTATTTCAACGGGTACTTGTGAGGTTACCTAAAGGGCATATAAAAGGACGGCTGTGCTTCACACAGCCGCCCTTTTTTGGAAACCAGGCGCTTTTTTCAAGCGCCTGCACAGGGATTATTTCGTCAGGAAAGCCGCCAATTGCGCATTGGCTTCGTCCAGATATTTCTGCATGCCAGCTTCATCCAACTTCTGCAGGAATTCCGGCAATACGGTGGCGGGATCTACTGCACCGCTGGAAAGGGCAAGAGAATACTGGGCATATACGTTGGTCAAGGCAGCCATTTCGTTTTGCACGGGAGTGCTGTCGAAAGTGAAGCCGAGTACAGGAATGGAATCTGCAGCTCCATAGTATGCTTTGAATTCGTTCCAGAAATCAGCGCCTTCATCTTTGGTGGGGGGCAGCATGGTCACGTTGCCCATGCCGTTCCGCCAAGGCATATACTGGTCACGCGCAGCCTGAATGAACTCAATGGTGCCATCAGCGTTTTTGGTGAAATGAGTGCCTTCCACGCCGTAGTTGAGGGTGGTCATGACAAACGGATCGCTGTTTAACAGGTTCAGGAACATCATGGCACGGTCTTGGTTTTGTGAAGCGGTAGAAATGGCCATCATAGCGCCCTGGGAAGAGGTGGTGTCAATGTAGGGCGGAGTTACAGGAATCATAGCCACTTGAATGCCGCGTTCCTGAGAAACTTGGTGTTCATAACCCAGTGCATAGGACTGGGTGCCGATGAGGTAGTCAGCCTTAAGCTGCTTGTTGGTACGGGTATCGTTGGAGGTTTCCTTGATCGCCAAAGCAGGATCAATGTAACCCAGTTCGTAGTATTCGCGGGTCTTTTCTACAAATTTTTTGTATTCTTCGGTGGCAAATTTGCTGAAGAATTGATCTCCGTAAGGGCCGGCTTCAGCGGTTTTTTCGGTGTTCATGAAGTAGCTGAGCAGATTATCAACGCCGTTATCGCCTGCTACGATGATGGTACCGCAAACCATGCGCTCCAGCACACCGCCTTCAATCAGGAGGGGATAGAAGCTGTCGCCTTCGCCAGCTTTGACCTTTGCGAAGATATCGCCAAATCCATAGTAATCGGTATTGCGGATATCATCTTCGGTGTAGCCGTATTTTTCCAGCAGGGTCACGTTAACATCCCAGGTGTTTTGAGTGGCGATGTCTTTGTAGCCGGGAACAGCGTAGATGCCTTTGCCAAGAGCGCCTTCGATGGCAGCGCCGTTTACCAGCACTTCGGGAAGGGCGGCAAAGAGGTCGGGGGCATATTGTTCCAGCAAGTTGTTTTCTGGATCATCCAAGCGTACCCATGCGCCTTTTTTGGCGAAGGTGTTGTAATCGTCCGCAGACCAGGAGCAGGTGAAATAAATATCGATGTTGTCGCCAGCATTGATCGCATTCACGGCTTTATCATCGAAATCGCCCCAGGTTCCCCAAATGGGTTCAAGGGTCACACCGATTTTTTCCTGTAAATAGGGGTTGAGGGTTGCCAGCACAGCACTGTCATCCGTGACGTTGCTGCCATGGAACATGATTTTCAAGGTAACAGGCTTCAATGTTTCCGCGGAAGCAAAAGAAGCCACGCTGAGCAACAGTGTTGCAGCCAAGACCAGAGCGAGAATTTTTTTCATTGCATTTTCCTCCAATTTTGATTTTTTTATGTAAGCGGCAGGCATTCGCAACCTGCCGTCATTACCCTTTGACGGAGCCAATGGTCAGCCCTGCAACCACATAGCGTTGAAAGAAGGGATAGGCGAAAGCGATGGGAATTACAATGAGTACCACAAGCGCCATCCGCAGTGTTTGCGAGGGCAGATTGGCGGTAGCAACCGCTCCTTCCAATCCAAGCATCTGGCTGTTCTTGGCAAGAAAGGAAGCGTTTCTTTGAATTTGCATAAGCAAGTATTGCAGCGGAATCACCGATTGATTGGTGTTGATATACAGCAGCGATAGAAACCAATCATTCCAGTACATCAGGGCATTGAGCAGAGCCACGGTGGCTATGCCCGGCTTTACAATCGGAACCACAACGCGAAGCAATGTGTTGTACTCGCCGCTGCCATCAATGGTGGCGGCTTCAATCAGTTCATAGGGAACAGAAGTTTGAAAAAAAGTACGCATAATAATGATATTAAAAGGACTGAACAGCATAGGAACAATAAGCGCAGCATAATTTTCACTGAGTCCCAGAACATTTTTGCAGATCATATACGTAGGAATGAGGCCGCCGCCGAAAATCATGGTAAAGAAGCTGATGAAATTGAAAAATCCGCGGTAGCGGTAGTCCCGCCGAAATAGGGGATAGGCATATAAAATACAGATGGCCACGCTAAGCACTGTTCCCACAATGGTAATGTAGAAGCTATTAAAATAAGACCGCCACAAGGCATTTCCCATTTTGAGCACATAGTCATAGGCATCGAAGGACCAGGACATGGGTAGAAAGGAATAACCGATTTGGCGAATGCTATCCTCTGAAGTAAAGGAAATAATGACTACAAAAATGAATGGGATAATACAGGCCAGGGAAAAAAGCGCAAGGATCAGGTGAAAGGCGGTTTCTGTAAGCGTGCCAAAGGAATTCAAGCGCTTACGATGATGGAGATCCAGTTTCGTCGCTTTATTCATGTCGATTTCCTCCTTAGAACAGGCTGCTTTCGGCGTCAAATCTGCGAACGATGGCATTGGCGCCAATGATGCAAACAAAGCCGATTACGCTTTGGAAAAGTCCTGCCGCAGAGCTCATGCCTACGTCTTTGGTTTTTTGATAGGAATTGTATACATAGGTATCAATTACCTGGGTGACGGGATAGAGCATGCCTGAATTTTGAGGAACGTTGTAGAATAATCCAAAATCCGCATTGAAAATTTTTCCCACATTCATGATGAACAAAATAATAATCATGGTTTTAATGCCAGGAAGGGTCACGTGGCGAATCTGCTGCCACTTGGTAGCGCCGTCTACGGCGGCGGCTTCATATTGGGTCGCGTCAATGCCGGTAATCGCGGCCAGATAGAGCACCGTGGAATACCCAATGTTTTTCCATAGGTTGGAGATCACGAGGATAAGAGGCCAGTAGGTAGGATCTTGATAAAAATCTATAGGCTTCATGCCCATGCTTTTCTGCCAAAAAGTGAGCAGTCCGCTGGTAGGATCCAAAAAGGCCATCACAAAATAGCTGGCGACAATCCAGCTAAGAAAGTAGGGGAAAAACATCAAGGTTTGATAGGTCTTTGCCGCAAACCGCTGGGTAATTTCACTGAGCATAATGGCAAAGGTAACGGCAATTACAATGCCCAGCACGATGAACACTGTGTTGTACGCCAGCGTGTTGCGAATCATCGTCCAGGAGTCATTGGTAAAAAGAAATTTGAATTTTTCAAAGCCAACCCATTCGCTGTAAAAGAAGTTGCTGATAAAATTGTTGGCTCTGGGATTCATGCGGTAATCCTTGAAAGCCAGCGTAATACCAAGCATGGGCAGATAGCGGATGAACAGGAGCCAAATCGCACCCGGTAAGACCATACTGGTCAATGCGAGTGTTTTTTTGATTTGCGTATGATGACCGGATGGACGACGGGATAAGCTGCGGGGATTGATAACGATCCCTTTGGAAGTGGACATAAAACGCCTCCTTCTTTACCGATAGCGAAAAATGTACCGCTTTGCTTTTGCTATCCTCAGTGTACAGGGTCAACTGCGAATTGTCTTGATACAGAGTTGTCGTTTCTTGTACATCATTGCTGAATTTTTATTTCACAGATACCAGCTTTATTTCCAAACAGCAGCGGTGGCTTTGATTTTCCAAGATTTCACATTGCCAAGCAAACAGGCGCACTTCTTGCTGATGCGTGTTGCTTCTGCTATGATGAAATCATTGCTACTGCCTGCCAAGATATCTAAGAGGAGGAGAAAAAGGATGATCGTTCGAAAAATTAAAGCGGATGAAATTAAGCGTATCGAGCAGCTTAGTGCCATTGCTTTTGAATTTGCTTTGGGAAAAGAGCAAACTGCCGAAGAAGCCTATGAAGAAATACTTCAAAATCCTAAGTCGAGGTTGCATTTGCATTGGCAGTCTCAGTGGGCCGCTTTTGAAGACGACGATCAAACCATGACAAGCTGCATAGCTGCCGTTCCTTATCCAATTCATTTTGAAGGGCACCACTGTGAAATGATCGGGATTGGAAACGTAGCTACATTGCCGCCGTATCGGAACAGAGGAGGCATCCGAGCCTGTTTTGAGGCAATGCTTCCCGATGTGTATGAAAAGGGCGCCGTGTTTTCCTATTTGTATCCCTTTTCTACGGCGTACTATCGAAAATTCGGCTATGAAATATGTGGCGCCCGGATGCAATACCGTTTGTTGCTGGATAAATTGCCGAAAACGAAGGCTCTCGGCAGCACGCATTTGGTGGAAGAGGGCAATCGGATGTTGGAAGAAATTCAGCAAATTTACCGCATGTGGCAGGAAAAATACAACTTGATGGTTGTAGGGGAAGAGATGGAATTCGCTTGGGTGCACAAGGCAAATCCGGCGAGAGATCAGCAATATACCTACGTTTATATTGGTGAAAATGGCACCCCCAAGGGATATATGACCATTGAGAAAGTGGACGAAAGCGATGGGCGGAATTTGAACGCCAAGCGGTTTTTCTTTATGGACAAAGAAGGATTTGGGGGATTGATGAGCCTGCTTGTCGGCCTGGCGGCGGATCATCGGTTTGTATCGTTTCAATTGCCGGAACATATGAATTTAACCTGGGTTTTGCCGGAATGGTCTATGGGAGCGGGAAAGCGGGAATTGCAAACGATCGGCATGGCAAGAGTTCTTCACGTGGAAAAAGCATTGCGGATGGCCAGGGGAATCGGAAGCGGCGAAATGATTTTGGAAATTCAAGATCAGCAAATTCCGCAAAACAATGGGTGCTTTGAAGTGGTTTTTGAAAACGGAAAGGTGGCCGGTGTGCGGCGTACGCATCAATCGGCGGATGTAACCATGGGAATTGCGGCATTTTCCCGCCTGCTCATTGAGGGGAGCGATTTGCAGGGAATCAGTTGGATGGAAGGCGTGACAGTTCATACTTCCCTGGAAAAGCTGGCGCCGTTCTGTTGCCAAAAAGATGTGTATTTAACGGAGTTGTTTTAGAAATCAACAAAAAATTTTGCACAACCAGAAGGTAGACAGGAATCATCATATTCACTTGTGGTTTTCTCTCCCGAACGATATGCAGCCGCTGCTACTGCGGATTTGCCTTTGCCCCGGCTGATGATTTTGATACTCAAGTAATAGATTGCGACATCCGTTCCTCCTTTTGGTAAGATAGAAAACAAGGCAGCAAGCCTACTTCACTTTCGGAATGTAGCTTGCCACCTTGCAGCCAATGGCTTCGAGGGAATGTAGTCCCTCGTAATATCATTTAAAGCGATAGGTTTAAATCGCCGTCTGCAGAACCGCACATACCACAGTTTTGTGGTATATAAGTGCGCACTTGGTGTCTCAAGTGAATGATTGCTCCGATTCCACTTTCCCATCCGGCGTGGAGAGAAGTTATGAAAAGCGACTTTCTTTCTCTGATTTATGATAATGCCCCGGATGTATGGAAGCTGATCGAGAATATTCATATCTCCCTTCCTGTCAAAGAGCTAACAGGCAAACAAAAGGAAGTATTGTTTTTAACTGCGGTACGTCTATGTACATCTCAGCAGATTGCCTGCTATAAGGAGAAAATAGACCGTGCAATTCGCAAACCACTTACTGCTGCGCTTGAATCTATACGAGGCAAATTGGGGTATACCCTCTTAGGGCGCTCAAAATGATTTAAAAGAGGTAGCAGTACACGGTACGTCGAATATTCAGTAAGATTGACTCGTGTTGGAGGTGTGGAAATGTATCAAAACATAGAAAATTTGGAGAAAATAAATTATACAATATTAAGAAGCATATACATACTCGCTGAAAATCTTTATACAAACCGATTTGATATGCCCATTAGTCGCGCGGATTTGGCATTTTTCGAAAAAAAACATCTATATATTTTGCTTTACAACAATGGTTCAGAATTTGGTTTGCACACTATCGAACTAAGCAATATGCAAAAGCACACAGCCTTAAGCACAGATGACAAAAAAAGACTTATTGGTAAAGAAATTGATTCATTCAATGACAACAAAAGAGATTCTGGATTTTTTGATGATTATCGCTTTTTGGAACCTCTCCATATAACCCAAGGCAACGACATGGAGGCAGATTACTATATAGTATATTCAACGAATGGAAGATTTTGTGGCAATTCAGTTCTTTTGCATGAAGTATTAAAATTATTTTCGGCGCATTGGGGAAACCATATAGATGAACGGAAGGCATTACCAAATAGCATTTATGACAACGAAAATCAATTGTTGGATTTTTCTGTTGAAAATGCAGAAACCATAAAAAATGAAGCGTTTCAAAGAATCTTTAGTCAGGTTTCGGATTCACGAATCTACGATTTTCATGCACTTTGCTCGTGTATTGAAGAAATATCACAACAAACCTACGAGAAAAGCATAGCTCATGGCGTTTTTGCATTCACTACGGATGAGCTCCAACTTAGTTATGAATTTCTTCCATTCATACCATTTGAAAAACCCTATCTTCGTATGATTCGAAAATTAATGGAGACAACGAAAAATGGTGCAATGGTTGTCAGAAAGGGAAAAGTTGTTGGATTTACACTGAACTATTCTGCTAACGATTTCGTTATAAAAATAGTGGAACGAAGCAAATGGAACTGTGAAATGGAAAACAAGGTTTTTTTTCAATGCATTGATGGGACAATTCTCGTTCCAAGTGTATCAGATGCCGATGTAGAGTTTACATCAAACTATAGATGCGAGTTTGCCGCCTATGATAATTGTGAACGTTTAACCGAAATTCAAAAAATGGCTCGAAAGCAAAAACATGGTACCGGTATCATCATTACCAATGAAGCATCCAAAGAAGCGGAACGTTTATGCTCTCTTGATCGTGGGATGATGATCAAGCCAATAAATCTATATGAAAATCTTCCCCTTGTTGAACATCTCACCGCCATTGATGGTGCGATACTAATTGACCCGGATGGAATGTGCTATGCTATTGGAGTGATTGTAGACGGAATTGCTACTATAGCTGGTTCAAAGGCACGTGGGGCTAGATATAATTCTCTATTGACATATGTAGCATGGAAAGCATCGGAACAACTGCACGAAATAGCAGATTCTGGAGCAAAAGACCAAATAAGGTGTATGGCAATAATTATTTCAGAAGATGGCACGATTGATTATCTCACAACTTCCCTAATAAAACAACAAAACAAAAATGCGCATACTCCTTAATTGTTACTGAGTACTGGGGAAATGGACTATACGCATTTTACTTGCGGGCTGTTTTTTTACCCTTTGATCAATACATCGTTTTTGAGCGCGATATTTTTCATTCTCATCCTCAAATCCGTATTGTTAACTTGGTATGGTAAGTATAGTATCGTGTTTGTTGAGTAAAAAGAGTTAATCCACTGCAATGAACCAACTGCCATGCTGTTAGTGTAGTAATGAGTAACCTATCATTTACTACCCTTCACAGCATAACGCCCAATTCCACTTCGCATGCGCTAGACTCTTTGTGTCGTTCGTTTGAATGACCTCCTTTTGTTTTCGTTGCAGTTGTCAGGCCGCAACATCATTTTAGCAAAAGGAGTTTCTCTATCTTTTTCATTGGCAGAAGCCTTTTTTAAACCACTGGCCTAGCCGGTGGTTTTCTGATATATAAAAAGGAATCCCCATCATGGGGATTCCTAAGGGGCACTGTCCCTTAAGCAGGGGGTCTGGGGGGACAGCGTTCCCCAACATCCTTATGCATTCCCGCCTTGCAGCGCATTGGTGAGGCTTTCCATCATTTTATCTGGCGCGCATACAGCGGTATGGCGGATGGGTAAGGCTTCCAGCGCCTCAATCTGCGGGGGAATGGGCCTGCCGGTTATGTACGCGATCCTACGGCAGCAGACGAAATCGTCCCGCTCGCCAGAACCCAGCGCCTTGGTGACGGCATGGGCGAATTTATACGGACTGGCAGTGGAGACCACTACGGCATGGGTGGTATCCCCGCTTTCCAGGCGGTAGCGGTTCAGCATAGTGAATGCCACGGCCGTATGAGGATCGATGATCACATTCGCCTCCCGGAAGGTGCGTTGGATGGTGGACATGCCTTCGTCATCGCTTACCCAGCCGCCGAGCATTGTTTTGTTGATGGCCTTATGCATATCATTGTCCACGGTGTAATGCCCTTCCGAGGCCAGGGAACGCATCCAGTCGGATACCTGCGCCGCGTTTCGGCCCGAGAGTTCAAAGAGGTAGCGCTCCAGGTTGGAGGAGATGAGAATATCCATGGAAGGGGAATGGGTCTTGTAGAATGGACGATTCACATCGTAGATACCCGTGCGGATGAAATCGGCCAGCACGCGGTTTGCATTGGAGGCACAGATCAGCTTGCCAATGGGCAATCCCATTTCCCGGGCGTACGCAGCAGCCAGAATGTTGCCGAAATTGCCTGTGGGCACGACAAAGTGCACTGGATCCCCCGGTTTGATAGCTTTTTGCAGCAACAGATCCGCATAGGCGGAGAAATAATACACCACCTGGGGAGCCAATCGGCCATAGTTGATGCTGTTTGCGCTGGACAGTATGCGCTTTTGCGCCCGAAGCGTTTCAGCATAAGCCTTGCTGCTAAAGATGCGCTTTACACCCGTCTGCGCATCGTCAAAGTTACCCTCCACGGCGATGACATGGGTATTGTCACCTGCCTGGGTTACCATTTGCAGATACTGAGCGTGGCTTACTCCATCCTTGGGATAGAACACCACGCAGCGGGTACCGGGCACATTGCAAAAGCCTTCCAGCGCGGCCTTGCCGGTATCGCCTGAGGTGGCGACAAGGATGCAGATCTCATCCTCCACACCATTTTTTCGGGCTGACATGGACAGAAGGTGCGGGAGGATTTGCAGTGCCATATCCTTAAAGGCCAGCGTTGGGCCGTGATACAGCTCCAGCAAGTGCGTGTTGCCGTTCACCGTGCGAATCGGAGCGGGATCATTCTGCTCAAACCGGTTGCCATAGGCGGCGTTGGTCGCCGTTTCGATCTCTTCAGTGGTGAAGTCATCTAGCAGCGTGGACAGCACGATTTGCGCGCGCTTTGCATAGGGCAGCGGGCAGAGGTTTTGT
>JGI994J12354_10003617_pt1 | contig 14341 bp, 15 predicted proteins | sample IntmicLarv3ML3BL_FD_12354 | JGI IMG/M metagenome (IMG submission 12354)
GTTAGGGTATTATATAGAAAATGGGGCTTAATCTGACTAAGCATGGTATCAATCCGTGATTCGACTAATTCTTTTTCTTGCTCCTCGACCAGTAATTCCTGCTCTGATTGTGTGTTGGTAAAGATGAGTAACAGACTAATCGTAATTGTTATATTTACTAAAGCAATACCATAGTTCATTATCTGAATTACTCCTGCCAGCGGTGGCATTGTAATGTATAGCAACAATGCGATAAAGTCTTTTTTTCGCATATGCTTTCTGTAATAAATAAGCGTGCCAGCGCCAATAAACTGCATGGTAAACGGTACCACTTGCATAAGCAAGAACCATTCTCCTCTCACATATACATTTTGCTCATCAAAGTACCAAAATATACCATTGGTTTGAGCGAATAGTATCCCTGCTATATAGATACTCGTTAAAACAAGCGAAAAGGTAACAAACGCTTTGCTAATTTTTGCTCGCCTTGATAGGTATTCTGAAATGTAACAAATGGATATGAACAGTAATGGCCCTGATAAAATAAAATGTATTAACATTCCCCACCACAGTATCGTCGGGTACCATGCTTTGGCATGTCCCTCAAATAACATGGTGATAATGTCGCCAAGTGTCATGACAATGTTGCAAATGCACATATAGATAAAGTAACGGTTCAGTCTTATGTGTAGTCTTTTGTTATTTGCAAAGTATAGTATTAGAATGATAAGTACGACGATGCTGTATGTGCTTAGGGCAACGTTTATCATTTGCATGGGAGGGCTCCTTTGTTTTATTTTGTGTAACGATGTTTGTCATTTCGTTCGTAAATAGAAGTATTCTTATGATTGTATTGTAACTCTAATCATATATTCTGTTTTCTGATATGTAAAGCAAAAGCAGTAGAGAATGCCTTTCATAATATACTTTACATAATCTTCCAGAAATAAAAAAGGTTATCAATCCCGTTTGAAATGATAACACTTTTATACTTTTTAGCAAAACCATATACAATGCGCAAAACTCATTTTTGCCTATTTTTCTTACCCCTACTTATATGTGTAAACTTATCCGAGAACCAAAAACCGTCAAAAGCACACTTCCAAAATTATCCCAAACTGCCAAACCCTCTGAATTACTGTGTTTTTCGTGTGAGCATTACCACCGTCTCAACGTGGCTCGATTGCTCTGTATTGATGTCCCCATTTTACGTTGTTCTCGTGGTCTGCGGGAATAAGTCAGGATATCTATTTTACCGTTAATGGAAATGTATCCACTGTGCTTTTTCAAAAATCGGTATTATCGGCATTTGGAAACAAGTATATGAGGACTTGCTACTATGTATAGCAGCTTTGGTGTTTTTCATGTACTCGACATAGGGGAGATAATTTTAGTGGTTTGTGACTTGGAATATCCCTGTTACTTATCAGGTTTTCATCGTATCAACCTCATTTTTTATTTCTTAAGACCACTATTTCCTCTAAAACAGCAATACTCTGTCTTGCACTTTCACCATCCACAATAGTGAGGTATAGAGGGTAACCTTCGCTTAATTTTTGACATTTTTCAAACTGTTATGCAAAAAAGACACCTTAGTATTATCCAATAATTTCAGACGCTTATTTTCACGAACAGTTAGTCCTATTTTATATTCGTTTTCCATTGGAGTAAAATAGCATAATGCTTTTTTCTTATCGTGTATTTTTAATACCCAACCTACTGATTTCGTATAATTCCACTGTTTACAATATACTTTTGTAGTACTTAATAACTCCTCGTAATAACAAAAAACTTTTCCAAGAAAATCTTTAAGAATATCGTCTATCGGTATTATATTCTTATCGGTAAAGCAATTCATCGTCTTCCTCCATCATCCAGTTTTAAACCCACGCAAGATTTTGCCCTCATACAGTTATTTCTTCCGTGTAGCACTATCTTTAGCCGCCTTTTCAACTTCTTTGACTATTTGTAAGTATGCCTCTTCTACTGGAGACAAGTTTTCTACCTGATACTTCTTATATTCCTCTTTTGCTTTTTCCATTGCCCGCGTGTGGCTTACTGTTCCAGCATCTTCGAGCAGTTTCTCGCCTGTGGATTCAAGCAAATTATCAAGATGTTCTACATAGTCACTCATGTGCATCACATGACGGCGCATAGCCTGTACCTCTGCGAAATCAAAATACCCTGAGACGATTCCGTTCAAAATGCGAAGTTCTTCCTCAGATAAATAGTTCTTTGCAACGACAATATCTTTCGCAATAGGGAAATCCCCTGTAAATGTTCTTAGTCCCATAAACGGCTTGTTAGCATCTGCTCTTTCATAAATGAGTTCTGCCGCAGTATGCCCGTGTGCTGCGTAATGTAGTTTGTTTTGCACCATCTTAAAAAATGCAATTGATTCAGCACTCTTGGGGGCGTAATCCGCACTCGTTGCATAAAGGTCAAGAACCTGCCGATACATAACCTTTTCGGAAGAGCGTATATCCCTAATACGGTCTAATAGTTCTTTCCAGTAATTGCCACCACCTAGGTTCTTGAGACGGTCATCGTCCATAACAAAACCTTTTTTGATGTACTCTTTTAAGATGGTCGTAGCCCATATACGAAACTGAACGCCACGCTGCGATTTTACACGATATCCTACTGAAATGATGACATCAAGATTATAAAAATCTATACTTCTTTCGACTTTTCTATTACCTTCGTTTTGAACTGTTGCAAAATTTGCAACAGTTGACTCTCTAAGAAGCTCACCCTCTTCAAAGATATTTTTAATGTGCCTTGAAATTGTAGATTTATCACGCTCGAACAACTCAGCCATCTGTTCAAGAGATAGCCATACTGTTTCATCTTGCATATTAACATCTATTTTAGTCAATCCATCGTCAGATTGATAAATTATAATTTCTCCGTGGTTTTCCATCGTCTTGACTCCTTTAAGTATTTTTCAGCTCTACAAACAAATTCGGAGCATTGTATTGAATAAATTCACACTCCGTTCTACCATTTGCAATTCCGCATTCTAGCAATGATGTTCTCAATCGAAATTCGCCTGTCTCTGCGTTCATTACAACATAATCTTCCTGACTATCACGAATAAAAGTGGCGCTTCTCTGGAAAAACCATTTCTTTGCAACAATATAGTTAATGGATTCGTGGTCCCATACTCAACGTACTCATACCAGTTATTGTCGAAATCACTTACATCCTTTATACGCTTGTATTCGTTTGAAAAACGCAAAAAATAATTTGATACACTAAAAAGGATAATGTTTTCGATAACCTCTAGCGTATTTGCAAATGCCACATTCCGATGTTCCTTGGAATTATCGTTATATATAGTTTTAGTATACCTGTTAATCCAAAATCCCTCTGTATTGCCCTTTCGGTATTCTAGGGCTTTTTCATAATAAAACTAAGTCCCAATCCACTCATCCATTGAGATAAAATAACTGCTTACCATCTACGAAAAGAAGGCTTACCCAATGTTGCCTTCTTGTATTTTGGCCAATCGAAAATTCCACTTAATTCATCAAGAAATGCTACAATATCAGAATAATGAAATTCCCCATCTGGTCTTGGCGGATAGGTAAGATTATTTTTTGTTATGGCAACAATCAGCTTCTTTGTCTGGTCAACTGAAGTATTAATATCATCATCAGGTATCATATCAGACTTTTTAAATGAACTCCGAATGTGTGCCTCAGCTTCAGATGTGAGTAGACTGGTGAACTCACGATGAACAAGACTATCTCTTTCCTCCATGATATCTCGGAGCAAAATCAGTCCAAACTTCCGCATCATTACATATGATTATGCCGACTGAAACTCTTTACCATCTTCATTGACGCGCTGTGGAATCACAGAACTTCCACTCTTCAATATATCCACAATAAACTGCTTTTCAACCTTTTTTAACACATTAGGATTTGTAGCAATGGAGAGTTCTTGTTCTGATAGATGCTGGCAGATACCCAATATGATAAGCTATACATTTTCTAATCATGTCTGCGAGATAATAATCCCCATGCACCTCTTTTTTATATCTCTTGAAAAACTGAGTTGAAGTCTCCATGTAATGTTTTTGACAATGCTTCGCTCATAATGCACCTCCTTCACGTTTTATCCTTTAGTTTCGCTGTTTGCAACATATGTAGCAGAGTCTTCTGCTACTAAGCTTAATTGTGGCTCCTGTAAGTAGTCTGAATTCTCATCTGCCTTAGATGTTTTATAGACTTTGCCATTTTTATTGTATGTTAGATTAAATATCATATCTGACAGCCATTTTTTAAATGACGGATTGTCTTGGAACTGTTTAAATAGCTCCATATTGTCGGACATAATGTCAAAAATAACTTGTTGTAGAGCTCGTTCGCTTTCCATTTTCGCATTCTGTTTATCAGAATTTTTCATTGCATTCTGATAATGCTCATCCTTAAATACCATCGCAGGGATTTCAAGAATCTGTCGACGTACATTGTCCACATCATTCCAATCAATATTTCCAAACATATCATTAAAGCTATCAAGAATTGCCGATAAAAGGTCTAATTCTGGGGCTACTATATGACCAACTTTGCCTGCAGGAACTGGACCTACTTCTGCATCCATATCCCCTAATTTTATAGAAATGCTCTCACGAGCTTCCAATCGATAACTGTCTAAATCAATTGTATCAAGTATCCCTTGTGAAAGATCATCTTCACGAGGTGACGGTAACTTCTGAATTAGCAAATTTAAAAATATGGATAGTTTCTCCCACTCTGCGTTGCCATAAGGCAGAATGGCTCCTAAAAAGCCATATGTTCGTACAAAAGACTTTGCAGCACTCTTAAATTCGATTTGATCGTCCGTTTCTAATTCTTTATATACTACTGTACAAGCATCAAGAATCGGATCAAGTTTGTCTCGGTCTGCACCTTCTAAATAGAGAGCAACCAATGTATTTACATGATTTAATGAATAAACCTGGTGTCCCTCCATGATAGCAATAATATCGTATAATTTATTAGGGTCAGTTTCACCAGATAGAATCGTTGTCCGATAATAACTTGAAAATGACTCTTCTATTACTGATGTTTTGTTAGCAAAATCCAAAACAAACGTATCATATTTTTTGGGATGAGAACGATTCAAGCGGGATAAAGTTTGAACAGCTTTAATATCATATAGTATCTTGTCTACATACATTGTATGTAAAAGTGGTTCATCAAAACCAGTTTGAAACATATCCGCAACAATTAATATACGGTAAGGATCCGTCTTAAGGGTCTTAGGGATTGAAGCATCTGGAAACCCATTCAATACAGCAGAAGTTAAGGCTGGCTCGTTCCCTTTATACTTATGTTCTCCTGAAAAAGCAATAATTGTTTTGTAAGGACTATGGCGAGCTTCAAGACATTTATTGATAGCATAGTAATACTCTATACAACGTGCAATACTCGAAGTAACAACCATTGCGCGTGCCTGACCACCAATTTTGCCTTTTGCGATTACCTGCTCGTGGAAATTCTCTATCATCATTTCTGCTTTTTGCATAATGGTATAGCTGTCACTTTCAACAAAAGAACGCAGCTTCTTTTGGGCACGTTTCTTATCAAACATAGGATCTTCATCAACAGTTTTCATCAACTTATAAAAGCTGTCGACAGGAGTGTAGTACTTTAATACATCAAGAATAAAACCTTCTTGGATTGCTTGCTTCATTGTATATACATGAAATGGGCGATGTTTTATTTCGCCGCCATCATCATATATTTCTCCAAAGGTTTCTAATGTTTTATTTTTAGGTGTAGCAGTAAATGCAAAATAACAAGCATTTTTAAGTAATTTACGACCTTCCATCATTGCATTTATTTTATCTTCATTGTCCATGTCATCTTCTGATGCCAAACCTGAAAGGGCAAGGTTCATCTGGGCAGAGTTCCTACCACTTTGACCAGAATGTGCCTCATCAATAATAATAGCAAAATTATGATTCTTATGTTCTGCTCCAATTTCAGGAACCACATAAGGGAACTTTTCAATTGTAGTAACAATAATGCGCTTTCCATCGGTGATGCTCTTGCGTAAATCTCCTGAATGCTCAGCCCATGCTACTGTATTTGCAACTTGCATAAACTGTTTAATATTATCACGAATTTGCTTGTCTAAGATACGCCTGTCAGTTACAACTAAAACGGAATCGAACAATGGGTGCCCATCTTTTTCAAGTGTTACCAACTGGTGTGCAAGCCATGATATAGAATTAGATTTTCCACTGCCTGCACTATGCTGAACAAGATATCTTTTCCCTATGCCATTCTCTTTAACGTCAGAAAGCAATTTTTCCACAACATCAAGCTGATGGTAGCGTGGAAAGATTTGTTTTACTGACTTTTTCTTTGTTTCAGGGTCGACTTCCTCAACAACCTGTGCATAACTTTCAATAATTCGACACAGCTTACTCTTGGTGAGGATATCCTTCCAAAGGTAATCTGTCATAATCCCATCCGGATTAGATGGATTTCCTGCACCATCTTTGTATCCTTTATCAAACGGCAAAAACCAGCTGCTCTTGCCGTCTAATTTTGTACAGAATTTTATTCTTGCATCGTCAACTGCAAAATGCACCATACAACGCTTGAAAGCGAATAATAATTCCCTTGGATCTCTATCGTCTTTGTACTGCTGAACCGCATCATCTACATTTTGCTTTGTAAGTTGATTCTTTAATTCAAATGTAATAACAGGAAGACCATTGATAAATAAACACAAATCAAGTGCAAGGCGAGTGGAATCCAAAGAATACCGCAATTGGCGAGTTATGCTAAAGATATTCTTCTCATGCATAATTTTAGCCTTGGCATTATTCTCAGTCGGTGTAAGGTAGAACATTATCAAATCTACTGGATATGCTTTAATTCCATTACGCAAAACGTCAATAATACCACGCTTAGCAATTTCACCTTGTAAACGGTTTAAAAATTGTCTTTTCTTAATATCGGTTTTTTCTACCCCAAGCCTATCCATAGCTTCTGGCTGTGTATCGTGTAGAAAACGGAACAGTCTGGTTTCGTCAATAGCATACTCACGGCTATAATCTGCATTCGTACCTTGTTCATAACCGTTTTGCTCTACAAGCCATTTTACGATTAAGGCTTCCAAGCCACTTTCCTTAGTATTTGAAAATTGCATAAATTAGTCCTCCTGTTCTTCGGAATTGTCTATATCATCAATCTGTTCATCAACTTTTTCTTCGATATATTCAAAATCAGGGATTTGGATATTGCGAACATCAATTTGCCCTGTGACCACATCAGAGATGAGGCGAGTTTTTAATTCTTGCAAAATCTCGATTTCTTTATTTAATACTCTCGTTGCTTCATCTGTTTGAAAAATGATTTTATTAATATTTTCGACTGCTAAATTCTGATCGCTATCCGATAAAATATTAATTATGGTGTTTCCTAGCGTTGTAGGATAAATGTGTACAATAATATCTCCTTTACCACTTATATATCGATGACTTAATGCCTTTTGTCCATATAATTGATATAAGATATACTCGTTATTCAGAGTGCTTTTGGGACGAAATACAATGACATCTCCCCCAGTAGCAATATTATTTTCACCATCATAAAGAATAGGCTTTCCGATTTCTTCTTTAGTTTCACCAGTGCCCGCCATCACAATATCGCCTTTTATGATTTTCTTTGAAACGTAATAGGCATCCTTATCAATAAAATGCGTTATCTTTGAGGTTTTATAGTTATATTGAGTATAGATATCCCCATATAAAATTGCTGGATAGGTAGGATCATCAGTAAGGTTTTCTCTTGAAAATCCACCGCCTTTTAAAAATTTTCCGAGTGATTTGAGACGCACAGTTTCCTTTATTGGATAAGCATTAATCTGTCTTTCAATTTCTACTGTCAAAACATTATTTAATGTTTCAATTTGCTTTTTCTTAACCCCAATTAACTGATTAATCCTCGACACCTTCCAATCAAGAAAACGTACAATCTGGTCTTGCTCGGAGCGTGGAGGGACTGGGAGGAGAATGTTTTTCATTTCACTAAATCGTGTTGTCCACAAATCAGCAACAATACCTCGACCATTTCTATAATATTCTTCCGAAAACGGTTGACACCGAAGCAGATAATGAACATATTTTCCATTCCATTCGTCTCTTGGTGTTAACGCTATATTTATCAAAGAAACAGAACCCTCTAATTCAGATACTCCACAAGAACCTTTTCTGTCAGAGCGACTGTTGATTACAAAATCGCCTGCACACACTAATTTTCTGTTATCGCCAGCATTTGTTTTTGCAGCATTTGCTAGTTGAGGAACAACTCCAATTTTGGCAACAGATAGCGGAGCATAGTCTTTATCAGAAACCTTCGTTTTCCTTTCTGAAAAAAGTGAACCGATTTTTTTGCAATCCCAATGAGTTGGTAACTTGCTTAACCATTTTGCCGGAACTGTTTTAGTATCCCCATACTGCTTCATCAAACAATTCCTCCCATAATTTCCGCCATCATTCCATCAGCTTCTTTTTCTAAAATATTTAGACTTTCTATAATATCTTTCATTTCACGAAGTTCTATTGGCTTATAAAAATATTTAGTAAAGCTAATTTCATAACCAATCAACGTCTTTTTCTCATCAATCCATGCATCATTTGCATAAGAAAGTACTTCATTCTTAAAGAACTCTTCAACACTGCCTTCATAAGTGAACGGAATATTTTCTGTGTCACGTAAATCCGTATCAGGTTCACCATCAATGGCTTTTGCAGTTGGATCTTTCTCTGTAATAAATGAACGCACTTTGTTAAGCTGTGTTTTCTTCAACTTAGTTGCCTTAGCGAAAGCAGCCCAGTCATCAAGAGGAACGTTTTTAGGAACATCAGCAATTGCTTTTACAACAGTTTTGTATTCCTCAGCTTTCTTAAAAGCCGCAGTAGGGATTTCTCTTTCAGGATAAACTCTTAAGCGCAACGGTCTTTCAACCGTAATATTCCAATATCCAAAGTCCTCATTGTTGAAAAATTTGCTCTCTTCACTTTCTTTCATATTAAGGAAGATGCGAATTATTTCTTTTCTTATTTCAGATGTAAGTTCACAATTCTTTTTGCCCATATTTTTTCGTAAAGGCGATTTCATAGTAGTGGCATCAATTAGTTGAATTTTACCTTTGCGGCGTTCTTCCTTTTTATTGGAAAGAACCCATATAAATGTGCCAATGCCCGTGTTATAGAACATATTGTCAGGTAGAGCAATGATAGCCTCCACTAAGTCATTTTCAATTAAGTATCTTCTAGCATTGCTTTCTCCTCTTCCTGCGTCTCCCGTGAAAAGTGATGAGCCATTATGAACTTCAGCAATTCTACTACCAAGTGCAGTATCCTTTTTCATCTTAGCAACATTATTGAGTAAGAATAAAAGTTGTCCATCACTGGTTCGTGGGAGCATTGCCATTTGTTCTCCATCTTCAAGATAAGCATTGAAACGGCTATCGAGTATATCTTTTTTACCACCCATTTTTTCAGCATCTGTTTTCCAGCTCTTACCGTAAGGTGGGTTTGACAGCATGAAGTCAAATTGTCGTGTTGCATTACCATCCACAGACAAAGTAGAACCATAGCTAATATGTTCGGCTTGGTTGCCATCCCCCTTAATAAGCATATCCGCTTTGCATATTGCATATGTTTCTGGTTGAAGTTCTTGTCCAAACAGGTGAATAGACACTTGTTTGCCACGTCTATTTGCAAGTTTCAAAAGCCTATCTTGTGCTACTGTAAGCATACCACCCGTACCACAGGCTCCGTCATAACATGAATAAGTAGCATCTTTTATTTGATCAGCAACAGGAATAAATACGAGATCCGCCATCAACTCAACAACATCTCGTGGTGTCCAGTGTTCTCCCGCTTCCTCATTATTTTCTTCATTAAACTTCCGAATTAATTCTTCAAAAACTGTACCCATACTGTGATTATCCAAAGCGGGAAGTTTGACTTCTTGCATAGTGTCATCTTTATACACAGGTTTTGGACTTAAATTAATGGTCGGGGAGATAAATTTCTCAATGACAGCACCCAGTATATCTGCATCTACCATCGTATCAATCTGATTACGAAACTTAAACTTCTCTAGAATTTCCTGTACATTTGGAGAAAAACCATCTAAATATGCCTCAAAGTCTGCTTTTAAAGTTTGCTTTTTTGCTCGGCTTGTTAAATCACGAAGTAAAAAAGGCGAAGCATTGCAAAAGGATTGTCCCGCTGCATTACACAAGGCTGGCCATTGATTTGTAATCCCCGCACTATCCATCTTCTTTTTCATATCAAGGACAGCAGATTTTGTATCTACTAACATTGCATCTAAACGGCGAATAACCGTCATTGGCAGAATAACATCACGATATTTTCCTCTAACATATACATCACGGAGGCAGTCATCTGCAATGCCCCAAATAAAGCCAACAATTGTATTATGAGTTTGATTGTCCATCATTTAACCTCTTTCTTGATACCTATTTAGTGCATCCATTTATATCTTAATTATTATATTGACATAAAAACCAGACCTACTCTTCATCCTTATCAGCATCATCTGATGCTCCTCCAGATCGAATCCATTCATCGACTTCTGAAAGCTTAAACTTCCACAACCTTCCGACTTTGTATGCAGGCATATTTCGTTTGGAAATCCATTGTAAAATAGTTTCACGACCTGCGCCAAGATATTCCTGAACTTCTTTCAAAGTAGACCATTTTTCAATGTTTTGATCTTTCACTTAGTCACCCTCCATTATTTTTTACGTTTAAATTTTGAATCTATCGTTACACAAAACAATGTATTTCTATCTGGGAAGCAATTCTCTCCTTCTAAATCTTGCATTTCCCAAACACAATCTGTAACCCCATCAAAGGTCGTGATTATTTTTATACGTTCTTTTAGTTTTGTTTCTGGTATTTCAACAATACTCGGTGTAGCCTCAGGCCTATCCCTTAATCCTCTTACATATACCAATTTGCGCTCTGTCCATCTTTGCGTGCCAGTATTTTCAAGAATCCACGTGTGTTCAAAAGTATTATGGCTTTCTATAACATATTGTTTGTTTGGACTGAAACTCACATAAACGCTATCCCCTCATAGAGTGGCTTTCTTAATGATTCAACAGAGATATTATCCAATTGCTTATCATTTTGATATTCCAAAATCACAATGTTGTCTGTTTCTTCAGTATCACTTTCGATCAGTGCTTTCGTTTGCTTAGCTAATGCCATTGCGAGCGCATTTTTATCAGGCATATTTTTTTCAGGAAGGCCAAAAGCAGCAATAATTAATGGAACCTTTGATTCATCAATGTAATTAGCAAAAAAGTTTGTCAATGCAGCAATATTATCTTTTCTTCTCAGAGGCGACTTCTGATTATCAACAAATGGCTTACTTCCATTGAATAACCCCTTTTTATAACTGTCCGCGATAAAAGGCTTGCCGACTGCCGCCTCAAATAACGTATCTATAAATTTTGCTTGACTTTTCAATTGCGGACAGGAGGGTTTAACACCAACTCACAACTCACTAAGTTTCATCATCCCACCTCATTTCATCAACGACCTTACGTCAAACCAACTAAACACTCTTTATCATACCATGAAAATAGGTAAAAACCAACCTATTACCATCTTAACCAAAATAAATAGTCATAAATCCACTTCATTCCACGCTGATAAAGTATCTAAAGTATCTCTTTTTCCACTGTCTACCCAATTTTAAGTGTCTTTTTTAATTGCTATTAGATATGCATGAAGTAATTACTTCGCCTATTTCGGCAGTCGTGCATAGACGATTCCAAGTGCTGAGATAGGAAAAACTAAATATGTATGCATCCAGCCACTTGGAAGTGCTGGTGCCAGTTTGAGATGGAGTTTTCTCCTGATTACGGCACCAGTTTGCCTTGTGGCTGTTTTTATGTGTCAAATCGATTCTCCATCTCGGTTAAGACCGAAGGAGGGCCATTATTATGACAAATTTTGAAAATCCAAAGAAAAACAATGACAACATCATCTCAAAGCAGTACTTCATCGAAATCGATGGCGAACAAATTCCCGTATCAGAGGAGGTCTACCGCGCTTACAAGCCCCCTATGGGCAGAACACAAACGCAAGGAACGCAGCAAACGTTGCCAAATCAGCAACGGCAAAGGTGATGTCAAACGCTGCGAAGGTGATTGCAGTCTATGTCCTCACAACCGAAGTGGCAGTATATTATTACTCGACTATTTCGAAGCGGACGGCTACTGCCCAGAAGATACAACCGCCATTGACCCACTGCAAATCTTAGAAGATGCTCTTATCTTGGAGACATTATGGGAAGCTGTGTCGGAACTTGAACCCGACAATCAGCAGATTATTAGACTTTTCAGTGAAGGTGTATCGGAGCGTGAAATTGCAGCTGCGGTCGGTCTTTCACAGAAAGGTGTCAACAAACGCAAGACCAAATTATTCCCACTTCTTTATGACAAGCTAAAAGATTTTGAATAACAAAGTACTCAAATCAAACATTTCTGTCCTTTGATGTTTAAGAGGGCAAAAGATGTTTTGATACCTACCGCCACACTTGCTTATAGCAACGATGGAGAATTTCACTGTGGTGAATGGTGCCGTTTCTACAAAGCAAAGGCCGACTGCCGAGAACGTGCCGAAGCCAATCTGCAAATAGCAAAGGATGATTTCACCCTTCCACCGCTCCTCACAGATGATGAGTTTGAAGAAATTCTCGGCAAACTTGATGAATTCAGCTCGTGGGCAAATGACATGAAGATCTATACACTACAGGCAGCTATCAGCGGCAAGGAATAGTCTGGCTACAAATTAGTCGAGAGACGTTCTAATCGTAAGTACACAGATGAAACTTCTGTTGCTTCAGCGGTAACCACTGCAGGTTTTGACCCTTATGAAAAGAAACTTCTCGGCATTACTGAAATGCAAAAAACACTCGGCACTTACATCCACAAGCCACCGGGTAAGCCGACCCTTGTGCCGGCAAATGACAAAAGACAACCAATTAACACAGCAAAAAATTATTTTAAGGAGGACAACTAATATGTCTAATAACACAAACAACCCAAATCCAATGAAGGTAATCACAGGAAAGGATACTCGCTGGTCTTATGCCAACGTGCGGGAAGCAGAAAAGGCAATACACGATAAACTTGCTAAATATTCTGTGCCTGATTTCTTGTAGGATGAATATCACCTTGACCAAATAATCAATGACCGTGGGCTAGTCATTGGCATGACACTCGTTCAAAGTGCCGTTTTGATGGATGAAATATCAAAGCAAGAACTCCCTTCTACTATGAAAAAACTAACAGGACTAGAAAACCCAAATTCTTTACAGCAGATGAAACAATGGCTTTCTGAAAATAGAATAGAAACGGATACTCTTGGTAAGAAAGCGGTAGCTGAAATGCTTGAAATAGCAGCTCCCGAACTTGCCGAAGTGCTTACTTTGCGTGGACAACTCTCCAAATCATCAGTGAAAAAATACGCTTCTATAAAGAATGCCATCTCACTTCAATTCCACCTCAATAAGTGTGTGTTATTTCGATAAGTAATACAAAATAATAAAGAGCCGACAAACTGTGTTTTCCACACGTCTATCGGCTCTACGTCTTAGGGTCTGGCGCTTTGATAACATTAACCATAAAAATGTTTATTTCTATAATACTTTCCAATTTACACTTCGGATAGTATCGGGTAAATTCTTAACTTTTGTATTCTATTTTTATCTCTTATTATTTAAAACTTTGTTTCTTTCTCTTTTTTAAAACCACAATAATCGCACTTGCCAATGCAAGTAGTCCTCCATAAATCATAAGGTTACTACTATCTCCGGTCCGAACACCTCTGATTAGTTGCGGACTCTTTCCTGCCCGAATACCACTGTTTAGTTTAGAACCAGTATTTACCCTACTCGTGTTATTAGGATTATTGGAATTATTTGAGTTATTCGTATTATTTGTATCTCTATTAGCGTTTTTCGTTCTATCATCACCTTGATTATTTGTATCAGTATCTTTGTCGCCTGTATTAACACTAGCAGCATTAAGGATTGTCAATCCTGTCTGTATTGTTCCTTCAGCGAACACAAGCTCGACTGTATATGCTCCAATCGCAAGCGTTTCAAGATAAGATGCTTTCAGGGTCGTGATGGTACTGCCTGAAATAGCAGTGTAGTTCGTGGTATCAACGACAACACCGTCAACTTTTATGCCGATAAAGTCAGCAAAATCGCCATCGCTTATGATTGTCACCCCTGCGATTGTTCCTTTTCTCCATGATTGGTTTGCACCACTTGTTATG
>JGI994J12354_10003618_pt1 | contig 14340 bp, 10 predicted proteins | sample IntmicLarv3ML3BL_FD_12354 | JGI IMG/M metagenome (IMG submission 12354)
GTAAATACCGCCCCACCGAGAACAAAAAGGTTTGAAGGGGTTTTAGGGGAAACTTTCCTGAAAAGTTTCCCCTAACGTTTCCCCTAACGTTTCCCCCCCACGAAAAAAATTTCAAAACAGCCTAACATTTTAACGCTCCCGATTGTATTATAAGTGAAAGGAGTTTGTGGAAATGATAATAAAATCTTTGTCGGTGCACAGCAAAGAAGATAATGCAAATAATATCGAAGAAACCTATGCAAAATATTCAAATATGATTTTCCGGGTTTGTTTTTCGTACATGAAAAATACGGCGGACGCTGAGGACGTTGTCGCGGACGTGTTTGTCAATCTGATAAAAAGCGGAACAAAATTTCAAAGTGATGAGCATGAAAAAGCATGGTTTCTGCGTACCGCGATAAATCTATGTAAAAACAATCTGAAAAGACGGCGGAAAAATATAGACGAGTGTAAAAATTTACCATCGGAATCGGAAACAGAAAATCCGTTTGAAATAAACGATATTTTGAGTAGTGTTATGGAACTTCCGGAACGTTATAAATCCGTGATTTATCTGTATTATTACGAAGGTTATTCAACTTCGGAAATTGCTAAAATACTTAAAAAAACACATTCTTCTGTTCGTGTACATTTACATGAGGCGAGAAAAATTTTGAAAGGAGTTTTGGAATCAGAAAATGAAAAACAAAAAAATTACAGACGCTTGGGATAATATTTATCTCGGCGAAGAAAACAATAATCGTATAACGGAAAAAATCCGTATGAAATTGCAGCCGCAAAAAAAACAAGTCAGATTTACGTTAAAACATACTGTCGCCGCCGCGATTATTTTTGTTATGCTTGTCACAACAGTCGCCGCATCCGCTCCGCTGATATTTAAAACGCTCGGTTTGTCCTTTATGATTACGCAGGATAATATGAATTATATCGAGGGACTGGAACATGATATTGTTATAGAAAGTATAGATATATCACCCGGTTATAATATACTGACAATCACGGAAAAAGGCGGAGTAAGTCAGCTTGATACGGAACTGTTCGCGAATTTCTTTATAGTTGACGATAAAAATAATTTTTACGGACAGGCTGAATATGATATTAACGGACGTGAAAAATGGGAAAACGATATAACTTACAGTATAGCGTTTAACGGAGAAATCCCGTCTGACGCGCAGTATATAAAACTGATACCCTATAATTTTAAGCCGATTCCCGAAATTGCATCCGATATAGAAAAAGCTAAAAAAGACAAAACGGTTGATTCAAGGGAATTTTATACAGAATCAAAAGAATATATCGAAAATCTGCCGTATAGTTTTAAACAGAGCGAATACGGAAACGTTATAATTGAAAGCTGCGAGGTGGACGATATACACATCACTTTGACATATAAACACGACGGCATGGTCAAACCGCCTTTCATAGTTATAACCGACGGGGAAAAAACCGTCTCACCGAGCGGACAACTGTCACAGTATAAAAACCCTGTGTATAATCCCGAAACTGATTCATATACTATTGTGTTTTCGATAAACAGACCAATCAAAGAACCCAAAGGTATAAAAGTGATACAGTATGATATAAACCTTTTAGAAGAACAGAGTATTACAATACCGTTGAAATAATTTTTAAAATAACAGTAAAACGGGGGAAATAAAATCCCCCGTTTTCGCGTTTTTTTATATTTTATTTAGCGTACATGCTTCTTTTTTTGTAGTGTGTGTGTAAGAGATGATGCGCTTTTTCACTGCCCGGTTTTTCAAGATAATTTTCGTAAAGCTCTTTTATAATCGGGTTTTCGTGGCTCTTTCTCAAAGTCAGTTTTGCGTCCTCCGTATATAAAGCCTTTGAGCGCGCTGTCTTTAAGTCTGTGAAGTTTCTCACGTTCATCGGCTGAACAGGCTGTCCGCCGCCGTTTATACAACCGCCCGGGCATCCCATTATCTCTATAAACTGAACGTCAAGCTCACCTTTTTTGACGGCGTTCAAAACTTTTTTAGCGTTAGCCGTGCCGCTCGCGACAGCTACTTTTACTTCCAAATCGCCGAGTTTATACGACGCTTTCTTTATTCCCTCTATTCCCCTTACATCTTCAAAATCGAGATTTTCAAGAGGTTTGCCGAGTATCGTTTCTGCGGCGGTTCTCAGAGCCGCTTCCATAACTCCGCCTGTCGCCCCAAATATCAAACCCGCACCTGAACCAAGTTCTATCGGCGCGTCAAATTCTTCATCGGGCAAAGCGAGGAAATTTATCCCCGCGCGGGTTATCATTCTTCCGAGCTCGCGTGTTGTTATAGCTACATCAACGTCCATTATATCCTCGCCGTTTGCGGACTGTCCCTCGCGTGTTATCTCGAATTTCTTCGCTGTACACGGTATAACCGACACTACACATATATCTTTCGGGTCAAGTCCTTTTTTCTGCGCGTAATATGATTTGTATATCGCGCCGAACATTTGCTGGGGTGATTTACACGTTGAAAGATTATCTATAAATTCAGGGAAATAATGCTCGCAGTATTTTATCCAGCCCGGTGAACACGATGTTATCATCGGCAGTTTTCCGCCGCCCTGTATTCTCTCGATAAGCTCGTTGGCTTCTTCCATGATTGTCAAATCCGCGGTCATATCCATGTCGTATACGCCGTCAAATCCCATGCGTTTGAGCGCGGCGACCATTTTGCCCTGTACGAAAGTTCCCGGTTCCATACCGAAACATTCACCCAAAGTAGCCCTTATCGACGGAGCCGTGCATATAACCGTATGTTTTTTCGGATTTTCTATCGCTTCCCAGATTTTGTGCGTGTCGTCTTTTTCATAGAGCGCGCCTGTGGGACATGCGACTATACACTGTCCGCAGGATATACACGGAACGTCCGCGAGATTCATTTCAAACGCACAGCCTATATGCGTGTCAAATCCCCTGTCGTTCGCGCCTATTACCGATATGCCCTGAAGTTTGTTGCACGCCGCGACGCATCTTTTACATTTTATACATTTGTTGTTGTCCCTTACAAGAAAGATTGTAGAATGTTCAACGGGGAACTCTATTCTCTCCCCTTTAAAATAATGCTCATCGTCAACCGCGAAATCCTTGCACATTTTCTGCAATTCGCAGTTTTGGTTTCTGATACATTCCAGACAGTCTTTTTTGTGGTCTGACAGAATAAGTTCAAGATTTGTTTTTCTCGCTTGCTGAACTTTCAGCGTGTTTGTCAGTATTTCCATGTTTTCGGCTACGGGCTGAACGCAAGCCGCAACGAGTGACCGCGCGCCTTTCACTTCAACCAGACAGATTCTGCATGAACCTATCGCGTTTATATCTTTCATATAGCAGAGCGTCGGAATATCGATAGACGCCGCTTTACACGCTTCGAGTATCGTTGAGTTTTTATCGACGCTGTACTCTTTGCCGTTTATTTTTATATTTATTTTATCCATTTATAATTTTTTTCCTCCCAAATTAATAAAAATATCGCACAATATCCTATCTCTTGATTATCGCGTCGAATTTACATTTCTGCTGACAAGCGCCGCACTTGATGCATTTTGACTGGTCTATGACGTGCGCTTTTTTGACTTCGCCGCTTATCGCGTTTGTGGGACATACTTTCGCGCACGCGGTACAGCCCTTGCACTTGTCTTCAAGTATTATGTACTGCAAGAGATTTTTGCATACGCCTGCCGCGCATTTTTTGTCTTTTACGTGAGCAACATATTCGTCCCTGAAATATTTCATCGTGGACAGTATGGGATTGGGCGCGCTCTGACCGAGTGCGCACAACGACGCGGATTTTACGTGATTGCACAAATCTTCGAGTTTGTCCAAATCTTCCATTTCGCCGTTGCCCGACGTGATTTTTTCCAATATTTCGTATATACGTTTTGTGCCTATTCTGCACGGAACGCATTTTCCGCAGGATTCGTCAACCGTAAAGTCGAGGAAATATCTCGCTATATCGACCATACAGGTGTCTTCGTCCATTACTATAAGTCCGCCGGAACCCATCATTGAGCCTATCGCCGTGAGGTTATCGTAATCTATCGGTGTGTCAATCAAACTCGAAGGTATACAGCCGCCCGAAGGTCCGCCTGTCTGAGCCGCTTTAAATTTCTTGCCGTTCGGGATTCCGCCGCCTATTACTTCTACAACATTTCTCAATGTAGTACCCATAGGAATTTCAACAAGCCCCGTGTTTGTGATTTTTCCGCCGAGCGCGAAAACTTTCGTGCCTTTCGAGCGTTCCGTTCCCATAGCCGAAAACCAATCCGCGCCGTGCAACAATATCTGCGCGATATTCGCGTATGTCTCAACGTTATTCAAAACGGTGGGTTTACCGAACAATCCTTTAACCGCGGGATAAGGCGGTCTCGGTCTGGGTTCTCCCCTGTTTCCTTCAAGAGAAGTGAGCAGAGCGGTTTCCTCGCCGCAGACAAACGCGCCCGCGCCGAGCCTTATTGTCAAATCAAAATCAAACCCGGTTCCAAAGATATTATCTCCGAGAAGTCCCATCGATTTTGCCTGTTCTATCGCAATTTCAAGACGTTTTACCGCAATCGGGTATTCCGCCCTTATATAAATATATCCTTCGTCCGCACCTATCGCATAAGCCGCTATCGCCATAGCTTCTATAACTGCATGAGGGTCTCCTTCGAGTATAGACCTATCCATAAACGCTCCGGGGTCTCCCTCGTCGGCGTTGCAGCAGACATATTTTTTATCCGATACGGGTTTTGACGCAAGTTCCCATTTCATACCTGTAGAGAACCCCGCGCCGCCTCTGCCTCTGAGTCCCGAATCTTTCATACATTTTATAACGTCTTCGGGTTTCATTTCGGTCAAAACTTTCGCGAGAGCCTGATAACCGTCAACCGCTATATATTCCTCTATATTTTCCGGGTCTATAACGCCGCAGTTTTTGAGGGCTACTCTGCACTGATTTTTATAAAACATAGTGTCGTTTAAAGAACACGCGATTTCCCCGTTGAGAGCCTCGTCGTATATAAGACGTTTTACCGGGTTTCCTTTTATCAAGTGTTCCCTGACTATTTCGTCCGCGTCTTCTTTTGTGACATTAACATAGATAACGGCGTCGGGATATACTGCGACAACCGAACCGTTTGCGTTAATTCCGAGGTCGCTCGTTCGCGCGATTTTTATTTCATCTTCGAATCCGTAACGCTTAACAGCTCCAGTTATCGCGTCAAAGACCTCGTTTTCTTTGCATTCGCATACGGAACCGCCGCAGTCTGTTCCTCCGCAAATCAATATATGAGAACGTATCATTAATTTTTTACCTCCAAAAATATTTATAATTTCTGCGCGGGAAAACTCAATTCGCCGCCGCTGTTTATTTCGCGGTTTCCGCTCCTATTATATAATCGCTGACTATTCTTCCGCCGACGATATGGCTGTCAAATATTTCTTTCGCTTTTTTCGCGTCCATTTTTACATAAGTAACTTTATCTTTTCCGGCTTCAAGTACTTCGACAATCGGCTCGTACTGGCATAAACCTATGCAGCCGACCTGAGACACAACCACGTTTTCGAGTTTGTTCGCTTCAACTTCCTCAGTCAGAACGTCGATAACAGGTTTCGCTCCCGCGGCTATACCGCATGTCGCCATTCCCACAATGATTTTCATTCCGCCGTTTTCTTTTACGGCGAATTTTTCTTTGGCTGTTTCTTTAAACGCGTTTAACTCCGCTACGCTTTTAATCACCATTGTTTATTACTCCTTTTAACGATTTTTTTATCTTTTATACTAATATTTATTTTTTATATTTCGCGAGTATTCCGTCAACTTCTTCGGGTTTAAGTCTTCCGTAAACGTCCTCGTTTATAGTCATTACGGGAGCGAGCCCGCACGCGCCTATACATCTTGTCGCTTCAAGCGAATATTTTCCGTCGCTCGAAGTTTCACCGGGTTTTACGTTGATGTTATCCGAAATTTTTTCGAGTATTTCACCGCTGCCCTTTACGTAGCAAGCCGTTCCGAGACATACAGCGATTGCGATTGCGCCTTTGGGATTAAGAGCGAACTGCGAATAAAAAGTCACAACTCCATAGACTTCTGCCAGACTTACCTGCATTCCGTCGGCAATCATTTTCTGGACTTCGATTGGCAGATAACCGTAGATACCCTGAGCTTTTTGCAAAACAGGCATAAGCGAGCCTTTCACGTTTTTGTATTCATCCATAACGTGAGCGAGCATTGCTTCCTGTTCCTGCGTTCCCTGAAATTTTACCGTCGTCATTTTCTTTTTCATTACCTGATTTACCCCCGATATTCTTTTATTTTTGTTCTTTGAAAATCTTAAATATAATCCTACTCAATTATACCATTTTAACCGAACCGGTTTGTTAAATTTTTGACAATTATATTTAAATAAAAATAGTTTATTGCGGATATACAAATATCTTATATGCGATACGCAAAATTCAGGCGGGAAACAAAACGCAAATTTCATTTTCCCGCAGACGCGTTATTACGCATTATATATTATACAACAAAAACATATAAATTGCAACAGGTTATTTTATGCAGGCACGGGAATTTGATTGACTTTATAATATTTTTATGATATTATCATATTAAAGCCGTATAAAAATTGATGTAGGAAATATAATTTTTAAAGGAGTATCGGATATTTATGATGAAAAAGATTTTATTAATATCACTGATGGCGATTTTCTTATTCTCCTGCTCTGCCAATCCGGACAGCAATTCAAAAAACAACGCAGACCCGACGACTGAAAGTCAGGCGGATATTGCCGATGACAATGAAAATGCAAGCGAAAATATCGAAAACGAAGAAACGGAAATCACTGCATTGGACATCATCGCGGATTTACCTGACGCGGACTACGGCGGTTATACTTTTACTATACTGACCTCCAACGGGGCGCAGGGCGGAGAATTTGAAATGCGCCAGGCTCCCGAAGAAACGGAAAACGGCGAACCCATAAACGACGCTCTGTTCAGACGCGGTCGTTTAATTGAAGACAAATACAATATAAATTTAAACTATATTATAGAAAACGACATCGCGAATATGCTGAGCATGTCGCAGAAAACAATCAAAAGCGGCGACAACGCGTATGATATGATTATCGGAGAATTACTCGGTGTTACACGCGCGCTCGCACAGTCGGGCGGGGTTCACGATTTCGCCGATTTCCCCAACATTGATTTGTCAAAACCGTGGTGGAACAAAAACGCCATACGCGACCTTACGATAGACGGCAAATTTTTCTTTCCCATAGGCGATATAACCCCAAGATATATTTTATCGCCGTATTTTTTAATGTTCAACAAAACACTTTTCGCCGACTACGGGCTCGATTTCCCCTATGATAAAGTCCTTGACGGAACATGGACAATCGACGAGTTTTATAATCTCGTAAAAGGGCAGACACGCGATTTAAATAGCGACGGACGGCTCGACGGAGAAGATTTCTATGGTATGTTCAACGCGGGATTCAGTGCATATGCTATGATGAAAAGCTGCGGTGAAAGTATAATCAGTACAAAAGACGGCAATCCGTATATCTCGATAGGCAACGAAAGAAGTATTGACATAATAGAAAAAATCACAGGCTTACTGGTTACAAACGATATATATTACGACACCAAATACAAACCTTTTGACGAATATTATATATTCTCAAACGGACAGGCTTTATTTGTGGGTCAGACGGCGGCAATTCTCGCAATGTACAGGGATATGGAATACGATTACGGGATTTTACCTCTGCCGAAATATGATTTGAATCAGGAAAGTTATTATTCATACGCGCAGCCGTGGGATTCGGTGGGTTTATCCGTACCGAAAACAAATGAGGATACCGAGCGTTCCGGAATGATTATAGAAGCTCTCGCCGCCGTAGGCAAATACACATCAACACCGGCGCAATACGAAATAACGCTTAAAACAAAATTTATACGTGACGAATATTCACCGAAAATGCTCGATATAATCTGCGAAACCGCAACTTATGATTTAGGTCATATATATAATTTCGGCGGTTGTTTCGATGTATTAAACAACAGTTTCCACAGGAATCAGCCGTTTACCTCACAGCTTGAAAAAATCATGCCGAAAATGCAGGCTGAAATAGATAAAACAATCAAAACATTCAGCGAATCATAAAAATATTTTTAAAAGTCAAAACAGCCGCCGGAATAAAACCTGACGGCTGTTTTTTTGTTTTTTATCTTTTATATTATTTACCCGAAATCCCCGCTGTTCATTGTCATTTCTATAAACTCCTGACGGGTTATCAAAACTTTTCTGGGTTTTGAACCCTCGAACGGACCGATTAAATTCATCTTTTCCATTGTGTTTATAATCCTCGCCGCTCTCGCGTAGCCCAGCGATAATTTTGTTTGCAAAAGCGATGTTGAAATACGTCCTGTATCTATCGCAATTTCAATCGCGGATTTTAACATTGAATCTTTTTTGAACTCATCGTCAACACTTGTTTCTTCGTCCCTGTTTTGTTTATCGCCTTTTGTATTACATCTCGCCGCTTCCTGTTCTATCTCGCTCAAAACGGTTTCGTCATACTGTCCGTCAGACTGCTTTTTCCAAAACTCGACTATACTTAAAACGTCTTTTTCACTGACAAACGCGCCCTGAACTCGCATGGGTTTTTTACCCGTCGGAACATACAGCATATCCCCTCGCCCAATCAGTTTTTCCGCGCCGCCCATATCTATTACCGTTTTCGAGTCATGCGGTGAAACAACGGTGAACGCTATTCTTGTGGGGATATTCGCTTTTATAAGCCCTGTCACAACGTCTACCGACGGTCTTTGTGTCGCGACTATAAGGTGCATTCCCGCCGCTCTCGCTTTTGCCGCGAGACGGTTTATTGATTGTTCAACGTCAGCTCTCGCGGTTATCATCAAGTCCGCAAGCTCGTCTATAATTATAACTATCTGCGGTAAAGGCTCGGATAACGGGTCGTCCGCGATTGATTCGTTATACGCCTTAAAATCCCTCACGCTTTTTTCTTCTATTAACATATACCTGTGTTCCATTTCGTTTACAGCCCAGCTCAAACTTCCCGCCGCTCTTTTTGGGTCGCTTACGACAGGAACAAGCAGATGAGGTATCCCGTTGTATATATTAAGTTCAACTTTCTTCGGGTCAATCAATATCATTTTAACTTCGTCGGGTGTCGCTTTGTATAAAATACTCGCGATTATCGAGTTTATACATACGGATTTACCCATGCCTGTCGCTCCCGCTATCAAAACATGCGGCATTTTCGCTATATCCGAGTATATCGGGTTTCCCGCAACGTCTTTGCCGAGCGCGATTGTAATTTTACTCGCGGCGTTTATAAACTGCGGTTCTTCAAGAAGTGAACGCAGATATACGATTTCGGGATTTTTATTCGGGACTTCAACGCCTATCGCGGCTTTGCCCGGTATCGGGGCTTCTATCCTGACTTCGGCGGCGAGATTTAGTGAAATATCGTTTACAAGTGTGACAATCGATTGAACTTTTGTTCCCGAATCGGGTGATATTTCGTATCTTGTTATGGACGGACCTCTCGAATACCCGTAAATCTTTGTTTTTACCCCGAAACTCGCGAGGGTATCTATTAATTTTTGCGCCGTCCCCTGTAATTCTTCTTTTATATCGACATTTGCGACGCTCGTGTCTTTCGTAAGATAACTTATCGGGGGGAATTTATATTCTTTTTTAACGGGGAAATTTTCGTTTTCGTCAAAAACCGATGATTTTTCGAATATATCGGGTTCGTCTCCCCTTGTCTGCGGAGCTGATTCTATAATTTTTATATCTTCAATCTCACCCGATTCAACTATTGCTTTATTTTTACTCTCTTTAATTTCTTTCAAATCGAGACTTTCAAAGTCAGTATTTTTGTTTATATCGGTAAAATTAAATAATTCTTCATCGGGTAACATAAGCGGAGTTTCATAGCTTATAGGCTGTAAATCAATTTCGGGCATATTTATATTTTGTTCCGTTGGTTTTGTCTGTTCTGTTTCCCCTGTTTCTTCCGTGAAACTGTTGGCGAACGGGTTGTCGCTTATATATACATCTTTTCTTTTTTTTGTTTTTTTCCTGTCTTTTGTAGAATCCATGGGAACGTCAACCTGAAAATTTCTTCTCGGCATATTTATCTGCGAAGCGATTGTATAACGGTGCGTTTTCGGTCTGAATCTGTTGTTTTGATTCGGGGTTTTCACCACTATATTGCGTTCGTAACCGTTTTTACTTACTCTGTAATCCTCAATAAGTTTTACAATAGCCCTGATAACTCCGGCGGGAGTATATCCGAACAAAAATGTGCTGAAAATAACAGCGAGCGGCAGAGTAAATATCCACGTGCCTACCGTGCCGACAAATTTTCCAAGTGTTTCGGCTAAATAACCCCCGAAAACTCCGCCCCCGATTGAATTTGTGCCGTTGTCAAATATCACCGCTATATCGCTGTATTTGATTTTTTCACCCTGCGGTATATGCAGTGAAACCAGATGAAACATAGCCGCGTATAAAATAATACATACGACGGAAAATATAATCCTGTATTTGAAAAATCCGCTTTTCATATCTTTTTTTAATAATACCGCTATGATAACCATAAAAAACGGAATAAGTATCGCGGAAAACCCAAACAAACCGTAGAATATATTTCTGCTGAAAAAACCGAACGCACCGACGCTTTCCGCATCGTTGGCAAAAAAGCTCACCAGAAGAAATACCGCAAATATAATTAATATAAACGGCATGATATTCAACGCGATAGAGTTTTCAACCGCGGTTTCGTGAGTATTTGCTTCGCTGCGTTTTACTTTTTGGCTTTGAATATTTTTCGCGGTTGTTTTGCTTTTATTTGTTCTGCCTGAATTGGCGTTACTGCGGGTATTCGTTGTTTTTCTGTTGGTGTTATTTGAATTTGAAGCCGCGTTTTTTTTACGCGGCGTTCCCGTTGTATTCGGCGACTTTTTTTTACTTCTCTGCTCCATTTTAATCTCCCGTATAAATTTTGCCGTTATGTATTATCCCCATATCAAAGCTATCAAACCCACAACGAGGCAGTATATCGAAAACACGAAAAAATTCTTTTTCTTCGCTATCATGTTAAGTAAAACAATGGCGGCTATCCCCGATACAAAAGCGGCGACAAATCCCACTATGCACGACGCAGCCATTGCCCCTGTAAAAGTTTCGCCCGACGAGGCGAAATCCGAAATTTTGAAAACGCTCGCCCCAAGTATTGCGGGAATTGACATAATAAACGAGAATTTAACCGCGAACTGACGGTTGAACCCGTTTAAAAGTCCCCCTGTTATAGTAGAGCCGGAACGGGATATACCCGGCGCGACCGCGATAAGCTGGCACAGACCCACAAAAATAGCGTTGCCCGGCATTGCGGTTTTTTCCGATATATTCCCCGTCGGAATTTTGTCTGAAAAGAATAAAATCACGGCGTTTATTATTAGGAATACCCCGATAATTTTTGTGTAATCGGACAAAACTTCTATTTGTTTGTCTATAAACGCGCCGACAATAAGAGGTAAAGTCGCGATTAAAATTAATATTACAAACCGCTCGTTCTGACTTAATTTACTGTATTTGAATTTCCCCGTGAAGATTTTTTTTACGATTGAGAAAAAACCGAACACAAGATTTTTTACATCTTTAAAATAAATTATAAAAACCGCGACGAGTGAACCGAGATGTAAAATAAGCGTAAATAATACAGCGTCGTCAAAGTCCATGCCGAATATATTTTTTAATATCGCGAGATGTCCGGAACTCGAAACGGGAAGAAATTCCGTCAGCCCCTGAATAAGTCCGTAAAACGCGGATTTTAACAGTTCCATAAAAATGCATTCCTCTCTTTGTGTTTATGTATTTGTGTTTTTATTTTCGCGTGAAAATTCAAAAAGCAAATCGGATATATCCGAAAATGATTTTATATCCAGTTCCTCGCCGCGTATATTTTCGTTTCCCGTGATTTTTTTTACAGTTTCCGTAACTTTTTCTTTGCCCAAGTTTAACCCCGAAACGAGAGCGTTTACGAGTGTTTTTCGTCTTTGTTCAAACGCCGCGTCTATGACTTTAAACATATAATCTTCATTTTTGGGACAAGCGGCGGGGATTTCATGCGGAGTTATCCCGACAACTGTTGACAAAACATTCGGAGCGGGGTAAAAACTCGATTTCGGCACGTTGAATATTTTTTTCGCCGTGCCGTAATAGCTTATTATCGCGGAAGTCGCGTTATAATTTTCTTCGCCTGCTTTTGAACACAATTTATCCGCCGCTTCTTTTTGTATCATAACCGTGATATTATTAAATTTATATTCGCTTTTGATTAACTTTAACAATATCGGGGTAGTAATATAATACGGCAGATTCGCGCAGACATTTATTTTTTCCAATCCCGCAAATTCTTTTTCAACCAAATCGGAGAGATTTATTTTGAGTATATCGTCAAAAATTATTTTGAGGTTTTCGAAGTCGCTTAATGTCTCGGACAATATCGGTTCAAACGTCCTGTCAATTTCAATCGCCGTGACTTTTTTATAAAGACCGCAGAGTTCACGGGTTAAGGCGCCGATACCGGGACCTATTTCTATAACTCCAAAAGTTTGCCCGTTGTTTTTGTCAACGCCGATTCCTGCGGTTTTTTGAGGGATTTCAGGATTTATCAAAAAATTCTGCCCCAAAGATTTTTTGGGGCTTTTATTATATTTTTCTAAAATTTCTTTTATTTGTTGTAAATTCGACATGCTTTCCCATTATTTTAATATAAATTTATCTTATACCACCATTATACAATATATCTATTAACAAATTATGAAATTAATCCCAAATCAATTGACTTTCCGTTATACTTGGTGTAAAATTATATGCGTAATATTATAAATCAAAAAAATAATTGAGGTATATTTATGAGCCTGCTCAAAATAACATATAATAAAATTCTCGACCTCCTGTCGCGAAACAATCTTCTTACAGAGCATAATATAAAAGACTGCGATTTATCAAAAGAAATCGAATTTATATCCGACGATTCGAGAAATATTTCGGAAAATACTTTGTTTTTTTGTAAAATGGCGCGGTTTAAAACAGAATATCTGACCGACGCGATAAAAAAAGGCGCGGTTTGTTATGTTTCCGAAACGAAACGCGAAACAGAAGGGTATGCCTGCGATTATATAATCGTGAACAATATACTTCGTGCAGTCGCGCTTATCGCGCCGCTGTATTATGATTATCCTTATAAAAATTTAAATCTTATCGGTATAACCGGAACAAAAGGAAAAACCACTACGGCTTATTTTATCAGGAATATTATAGACGAATTTACAAACTCAAAAAACGGGTTGAGTACCAATATAGAAAAATACACGGGTAAACGCAGCGAAGAAGCGATTCTGAACACTCCGGAGCCCTGCGTTATGCAGTTATATTTTAACGAAGCGAAAGAATGCGGGATAAAATATTTTACAATGGAAATATCTTCGCAGGCGTATAAAAGAGACAGGGTTTACGGGGTGAAATTCGACAACGGTATATTTTTGAACATCGCCGAAGACCATATAAGCCCTGCGGAACATGAAAACTTCGACGACTATTTAAATTGTAAACTTGAATTTCTGAGAAACTGCTCGAATATTGTTTTAAACCGTGAGAGCGATTGTTTTGACAGAATTTTAGCGGCGGCTGAAAGTTCCGAGACGTTAAAACAAATAACACTCTACGGAAGCGAAAAAACAAAAAACGAGTGCGATTATTATTATACGGACGTTAAAAGAGAGGGAAATTTACTGCATTTCCAAGTAAAAAGCGATAAATGTAATTATTCGCAGGATTTTATTATATCAACCCCCGGACTATTTAATATAGAAAACGCGATGTCCGCGATAGTTTTGTGCAAAACCCTCGGAGTTGACGATGAAAGTATACGGACGGGACTTATACAAACCACGGTTCCCGGACGTATGACCATACTTGACGACGGCGATGTGACCGTTATTGTGGATTACGCGCATAATCTTTTGAGTTTTACTAAATTATATGAATCGCTCAGATATGATTATGCCGAAAAAAAAATAATATCCGTAGGCGGCGCGCCGGGCGGTAAAGCGTATAAACGCAGAAAGGATTTTGCGGACATCGTCGGTAAAAATTCGGATTATATTTATCTTACGGCGGAGGACCCGCAGTTTGAGGACGTCACCGAAATCTGTGAGGAAATAGCGGGATATATGCCCGATACTCAATATGAGATAGTCACCGACAGGGGCGAAGCCGTTACAAAAGCGATAACCGAAGCGAACCCAG
>JGI994J12354_10003619_pt1 | contig 14339 bp, 15 predicted proteins | sample IntmicLarv3ML3BL_FD_12354 | JGI IMG/M metagenome (IMG submission 12354)
GGAACAAGCAGCCTCCCCGCCCAGGTATTCATCGACGGATATCCGCAGGCGGGCGCGGTGGGCTCATACAGAGTCGTGGTCACGATTCGNGAGAAAACCNTGGCAATAGAGCAGGANCCGGNATGACGCANCGAGCCCTTGTGACGAAAATAATTGACGAGCTTTATGCCGAGGTCAGCCTTGAACATGTGTCGGAGTGCGGNTCCTCTTGTGCCTCCTGCGGTTCGTCCTGCGCTTCGCGAAGCGACACCCGCGCCTCCGCCTTGAACAGGATATCGGCAAGTCCGGGAGACCTCGTTATGGTGCGCAGTGCGGCGGGGATCACGGCTGCCTTGGCATATCTGCTGCTTCCGGGCGCTTTCCTGCTTGGATATCTCCTGTCCTCAATTGCGGGATGCGGAGAGAATATCTCGGTTTTTATCAGCGTGGGCTCCCTGCTTTTCGGTGCGGGAGCGGCGTATTATATTCGCAGAAGCTCTCGCCGCCGCGCGGCGCTTGAGATCACGGGAATACTGTAGATGTTTGGTTATGTTAGGCCGCTGAAGGGCGAATTGAAGGTCAGGGAATACGAGGAATTCAAGGCCGTATATTGCGGGCTTTGCCATGCGCTGAAACGCAAATGCGGGTTTCGGGCCAGATTTATTGTCAACTACGACTTCGTTTTTCTGGCCATGCTCCTCTCCGAAAAGCGCGTGACGGAGCATGAATTCAAGCGTTGCGTCGCCAGCCCGTTCAAGAAAAAATGCCTGGTAGTACAGGACCCCGCCTTGGATCTGGCCGCGGATTACAGCGTCATTTTGACCTATTGGAAGCTCCGTGACGGAGTTTCGGACGGCGGCTTTGCGGAGGCGCTTTCGATGCGTTTTCTTTCTCTACTGCTGAGGGGAGCATATAAAAAGGCGGTTCGGAGAAACCCGGAATTTGACGGCTTGACGCGGAAGGGTCTCGGTGAGTTGACCGAGCTGGAGCGCGGGAACTGCGATTCCGTGGACATGGCCGCCGACAAATTCGCGCTCATACTCGCCGCAGCGTCGGGCGGCGCGGTGACGGAGGAGAGGCGCAGGATACTCTATCAGGCGCTCTACCACATAGGCAGGGCGGTATACATCATGGATGCCGCAGACGATTTTGAAGAGGATCTGCAACGGAATATGTACAACGTGCTGATAAACAGGTTCGGCGCGCGGGAAGACGGCCTCACAGAGGCCGACAAGGCGGAGATAAAGCTGACGCTGACACATTCCGTGAATATTATAATATCCGCGTTTGAGCTGTTGGAGCCGAACGCCTTCCACAATATCATCGAAAATACAGCGGATTATGGAATGCCGTTTGTCATGGACAAAATTCTCTCCGGACAGTGGCGGCAGGCCGCGCGTAATGATCGGCGCGGCGTTGAAAAAGCATAATATCCGGCTACCTTTTAGACAGAAAGGATGCACCTTTATGATAGACCCGTATGGCGTTCTGGGCCTGGACCCGAGCGCGAGTGACGAGGCAGTGAAAAAAGCTTACAGAGAGCTTGCTCGCAAATATCATCCGGACAATTACCACAATAACCCGCTTTCCGATTTGGCGCAGGAAAAGATGAAAGAAATCAACGAGGCCTACGACATAATCACGAAACAGAGGGCGAAGGGCGGCCGTTCCGGCGGATACCCGGGGGGCAACAGGTCTCAGTCCGGTTACGAATGGGGAGGGGGAACTTCCTCGCGCGGCAGCTCGGACATATATACGGAAATTCGAAATACAATCAACATGGGAGACCTCCTCCGCGGCGAACAGCTTTTGAATACGATTACCGACAGGGGTGCCGAGTGGCATTTCCTGATGGGCGGCATCTATTATAAAAAGGGATGGATCGACGAGGCAGGGCGGGAATTCCAACTGGCTGTGCATATGGACCCGACCAACGCCGAGTATCAGGAAGCTCTGGGATATATGCGCACGGGCGGCAGGGCATACAGGGCCCAGCGCTCCGGCCCGGTGGCCGGTTCCTCAAACTGTGATTGCTGTACGACCCTCCTCTGTGCCGATTGCTGCTGCGAGTGCATGGGCGGCGATCTGATTTCCTGTTGCTGAGAGCCATGACAGATAAAGTCCGAAAGCTTACCAGAGGCGCCTTGCTCGCCTCCATGAGCGTCGCCTTGCTGTGCGCGTCCGCTCTTTTTCCGACTCTTTCGCTCACGATAGTGGCGGTTGCCGGACTAACTGCTGCCGTCGCGATAATACACGATGGGCCGGGTGCCGGTGCCGCCGTGTACGCCGCGAGCGCGGCCCTGGCTGCAATCATTGCTCCTGACAAGGGCAACGTTATACTTTTCGCTGGATTTTTCGGGCTGTACCCGGTGCTGAAAAGTGCGGCGGAGAGGCCGGCATCGCGGATACTGCGCTGGGTGCTCAAGCTGGTATTTTTCAATATCGTATTCGTGTGCGTGTGGATTTTCGGGCGTGAGCTGCTGTTTGACGAGCTTCCCAAAATGCCCGCCCTGTGGCTTATCGCGGCGGTGGTTGCGAACGGAGCGTTTGTCGTATACGATATCGGACTGGATAGGCTGATATCTCTATATATGTATAGAATAGCGCGAAAAATTGATAAAAAGGCGTGAATGGTTTGATAAAAAGTATGACCGGATACGGCAGCGCGAAAACCACTGCCGATTCGATGGAAATTTCCATTGAGCTGAAAAGCGTTAATAACCGCTATCTGGACACCTCCGTCCGCCTCCCGCGGAGCTTCATGTTCGCGGAGGAGATCGTTAAAGCCGAGGTTCAGAAGATTGCCACACGCGGTAAGGTCGATGTTTTCATCAGCATTGACAGTTCAAAAGCCCAGAATATGATTATAACCGTCAATGAGCCGCTGGCCGAGGGCTATGTCTCCGCGATACGCGCCATTGCCGACAAATTCGGGCTGGAAAACAACATCTCCGCCACGACCATAGCCCGGATGCCGGACGTTCTGAACACCGAGCGGCGCGAGGTGGACAGGGAGGAATTCACAGCGGCCCTGCGCGGCGTGCTGGGAGAGGCGCTCGCTGAGTTTGACGGAATGCGCGCGAACGAGGGCACAAAGCTCGTCCGCGACATAGAGGCGCGGCTCGGTGAGATAGAACGGCTCACGGGGATCATAGAAGAGCGCTCGCCGAAAACCGTCGACGAATACCGCAGAAGGCTCGAGGAGCGCATCCGCGATGTGCTTGAGGACAGAAACATCGACGAGTCCCGCCTGATAACCGAGGCCGCCATCTTTGCGGACCGGGTCGCGGTGAGTGAGGAGACTGTTCGGCTCCGCAGCCATCTTTCGCAGCTCGGCGGAATACTCTCCGCNGGTTCTCCCGCCGGGAGAAAGCTGGATTTCCTGGTTCAGGAGCTGAACCGTGAGGCGAACACAATAGGCTCGAAGTGCAACGATACGGAGCTCTCCATGGTGGTCGTCGACCTGAAGGCTGAAATAGAAAAAATACGGGAACAGGTTCAAAATATCGAATAGGGGTTTTGGGGTTTGAGACTGATTAATATTGGCTTTGGAAACATGGTTTCCGCTTCCCGCCTTGTGGCAATCGTGAGTCCGGAGTCCGCTCCGATAAAGCGCACCATTCAGGAGGTTCGAGAGCGGGGACAGCTCATAGACGCGACCTATGGAAGGCGCACACGCGCCGTTATCATCATGGACAGCGGACATGTCATCCTCTCGGCGATTCAGCCGGAAACGGTTGCCGGAAGAATGACAGGGAAATCCGAGAGCGAGGTGAACTCGTCCGATGAGTAAGGGGAAGCTGTTCATCGTCTCAGGGCCCTCCGGCGCGGGCAAGAGCACGGTCATAAACGCCGTTATCTCCGAAATGGAAAATGTCAAGCTGGCGGTTTCCGTGACGACGCGCAATCCGGGGCCGAACGACGTTAACGGCCGCGAATATTATTTCAAGACAAAGAGTGAGTTTGAGGAGCTGGTTGCCGGGGGCGCGTTTCTTGAGCACGCGGTCTATACCGGCGAATATTACGGAACCCTGCTCTCGGAGGTCGATGAGCCGCGCGAGAGGGGAATAAACATGATTCTCGATATCGAGGTCAAGGGTGCGCGTCAGGTGCGTGATCAGATTCCCGAGGCGGTGATGATTTTCCTCACTCCGCCGAGCTTTTCGGAGCTTGAGAGACGGCTGCGCCTGCGCGGGCGGGACGCCGAGGAAAAGATAACGGCCCGCTTGCAGACGGCCCGCGCGGAGCTCGCTCTCATTGAAACCTACGATTATCTCATCGTAAACGATGACCTGGAAGCCGCTGTGAACGAGCTACAGGCCATAATAACCGCGGAAAACTGCCATGTTTGCGACAAGTTCGAATTATTAAGAAACGATTGATCTTGAAAGGAAATAATTAATATGTTATACCCTCCTATGTCCAACCTGGTTGAGAAAACCGGCAGCAGATACCTTCTTGTGAACCTCGTGGCGCGCCGCGCGCGTGAGATTGCCTCAAACGCAGAGGATCAGGGGCTCCAGCTCCGCAAAAAGCCCGTCTCATCGGCCATAGATGAGGTCTATACGGGAAGACTGATAATCAAGGAGAAAATCGAATTTTAAGCTTGGCCGCTTGGAAAGATCTCTCCGAAAAATTGTGCGCTTTGGGCGGGATTGAAGGTCCCGCTCTAGGTTTGACGTTATGCATGAAAAAACAATAGCAAAAATCGCGGTTCAGGCCGCGACTTTCTGGCTGGACAAGCCATATGACTACAAAATACCCGATGAGCTCGCCGGGAAGATTTTCCCGGGCGTGCGCGTCGCTGTTCCTTTTGCGCGCGGAAACAAGCGGACGGAGGGGATAGTCCTCGCGCTTGCCGAAGAGAGCGACTACAAGGGACTCAAAAATGTCGCCGCCGTTCTGGACGACGCGCCTGTCCTGACACCGGAGCAGTTGAAGCTCGCGCTCTGGATGCATGAGCGGTTTTTCTGCACTGTATACGAGGCCATCAAGGCCATGCTGCCGGCGGGCCTCTGGTTTCGCGGCGAAAAGCGCAGGATAAAGGACAAAACCATCCTCATGTGCTCGCTCGCGGTTCCGGCAGAGGAGGCCGTGCTGGCTGCGGCGCAGAAAAAGCGGTCGTCTCCGTCTCAGTCCGCCGTGCTCGAAACGCTCTGCGCTGTCGGGCGGGCCGCCATGCGGGAGATAACGGAATTCACGGGAGCGTCTGCCGTTTCCATACGCAGACTGGAGGCGATGGGCTATATTACGATAGAGCCGATTGAGGCGTTTCGCCGTCCTGAATATAAAACGCCGGAGCAAATGCCGCCCCCCGAGCTGAGCGACGCGCAATTGGACGCCTTCACGGGCATCTTGAAGCTCGCGGATTCGGGAGAGGCGGGCGCCGCCCTGCTCTTCGGAATAACGGGAAGCGGCAAAACTGCGGTCTATATAAGGCTCATCGAAGAGATGCTGAAAAGAGGCAAGTCCTCGATACTGCTCGTGCCTGAGATTGCCCTCACGCCTCAGATGATATATATTTTCTCCTCCCATTTCGGTGACGGAATCGCGGTTTTGCATTCCTCCCTCGCGGTAGGTGAGCGATATGACGAGTGGAAGCGAATAAAAAACGGTTCGGCAAGGGTCGTCATAGGGACGCGCTCCGCCGTGTTCGCGCCCTGCGAAAACCTCGGAATAATCATCATCGACGAGGAGCAGGAGACAAGCTATAAATCCGAAAACGGCCCGAGATACCACGCGAGGGACGTCGCAAAATACCGCTGCGCCCGCTCGGGCTCGCTATTGCTGCTCGGCTCCGCGACGCCGGACATCGAGAGCATGTATGCCGCCGAAACGGGCAAATACTCCTGTTTTTCGCTGCAAGAGCGCTATAATGAGCTTGAGCTTCCGAATGTCGAGCTCGTGGACATGAAGCGTGAGCTTCGAAACGGCGTCACGGGAAATATCAGCTCCGTATTGCTATCGGAACTGCGGGAGAATATTCTGCGCGGAGAGCAGAGCATATTGTTCTTAAACCGGCGCGGAACCTACCGGCTTTTGAGCTGCACCGATTGCGGTTATACTTATTCATGCCCGCATTGCAGCGTCAGCCTGACATACCACGGGGACAGCGGCAGACTCATCTGCCACTACTGCGGATATACGCAGAGGCCGGACGAGGAGTGCCCCGAATGCGGCGGAGGGCTCGGTCATGTCGGCGCGGGAACCCAGCTCGTTGAGGATGAGCTGCACGAGCTCCTCCCGGGAATCGAGGTTCTCCGCATGGACACGGACACGGTCAAGGCGGCAGGCTCGCACGAGGCACTGTTTGAGAGATTCGAAAAGCTCCGAATTCCGATAATGGTCGGAACGCAGATGGTCGCAAAGGGCCTGAACCTTGAGCGCGTGACGCTTGTGGGTGTCATATCGGCGGACCAGTCACTTCACTCGGGGGACTACCGCGCCGCCGAGAGGACATTTTCTCTGCTCACTCAGGTCATAGGACGCTCGGGGCGGGGAAGCCGTCAGGGACGGGCGGTTATACAGACGATGACGCCCGACAACGAGACAATACTTCTCGCGGGGAAGCAGGATTACGAGGGCTTCTACCGCTCGGAAATCAGTCTGCGCAGGCTTTTGAACCACCCCCCGTTTTCGGACATTTTCGCCGTAACCGCCACAGGGGAAAATGAACAGGCGGTTCTCGCCTGTTGTACGGAGATAAGGGATATGATACGCCGCGCTGTCTCCGGCAGGCCGGACGCGGTTGTACTCGGCCCCGCTCCGATGTATGTTGTGCGCGTGATGCGGCGATATAGATACAGGGTACTTCTCGAGTGCCGCGCGGATAGGGAAGCGCGGGGCATCATTGCGGGAATTGTCATACACTGCAACACAAATAAGGCTTTTAAGGGCGTGTCCGTTTTCGCGGACTACAACCCGCCCGAATAGAGAAAGGAATGGTCGTTTCAATGGCTCTTCGAACTATTCTTATAAAAGGCGATTCTTGCCTGAGAAAAAAAGCTCGTGAGGTGACGGACTTTAACAGAAGACTGCACACACTCCTTGACGACATGCGCGACACACTGACGGAGACGGGAGGCGTTGGTCTCGCCGCGCCGCAGGTGGGGATACTGCGCCGCGCCGTCATTGTCCTCGAGACGAATGTGTCCGAGGGTGAAGAGGATTATTATATCGAGCTTATCAATCCCGAAATCATGGAGACCGAGGGAGAGCAGGAGGGCCTTGAGGGCTGTCTTAGTATGCCCGGAGAATGCGGAATAGTGAAGCGCCCCATGCGGGTGAAATTGCGCGCGCAGGATAGGAACGGCAAGTCATTCGAGGTTTGGGGCGAGGGGCTGACAGCCCGTGCTTTCTGCCATGAGACAGACCACCTGAACGGCATCCTCTTCGAGGAAGTTGCCGAGACGATGCTGACGCCCGAGGAACTTGAGGAGCTGGAAAAAGACAAGGCCGCCAAAGCCGGGGCGGAGGAATAGGCCATGCGAATCGTCTTTATGGGAACGCCGGATTTCGCCGCGAAATCCCTTAGTGCGCTCACGGACGGAGGCTTCGATGTGCGGGCCGTTTTCACGATGCCCGACAAGCCAAAAAACCGGGGGCACAAAAAAGCGCCCTCGCCCGTCAAGGCTCTGGCGCTCGAACGGGGAATCGCGGTATATGAGCCGCTGAATCTGCGGGACGGCACCGCACTTGAGCTGCTGCGGGAAATAGACCCGGACGTCATAGCCGTCGTCGCCTACGGGCGCATATTGCCCGTTGAAATACTCGAACTGCCGCGCCTCGGCTGTGTCAATGTCCATGGTTCTCTGCTGCCCCGATATCGGGGAGCCGCGCCCATCCAGCGCGCTGTTCTGAATGGGGACGAGACGACAGGCGTTACGACCATGTATATGGGCGAGGGTCTGGACACGGGAGACATGATATACCGCACTGAGACGGAAATCGGGGAATTTGAGACCTCCGGCGAGCTTTTTGAGCGCCTCGCGCCAATCGGCGCGGAACTTCTCGCAAGAACTCTGCGCGATATCGAGGCGGGAGTTGCCCCGCGCGAAGCGCAGAATGAGGCGGAGGCGACATATGCTCCGCCGCTGGATAAATCCGAGAGTCCGATAAACTGGGAGAGATATCCGAGGGAAATTGTGAAGCATATAATGGGAATGCAGCCCTGGCCGGTCGCGACAGCGACGCTGGGCGGCACAGATTTTAAAATATATGCCGCCCAGCCCGTCGATGCCGCGAACGGCAAAGTGCCGGGAAGCGTCATAAAAGCCGGGCCAAAGCACGGGATAGAGGTCGCGTGCGGGGGCGGGGGCGTTATTATTACCGAGCTGCAGGTTTCGGGCGGGCGTCGCATGCGCGCGCGCGACTACCTGCTCGGACACCCGATAGACGCCGATGGCTGAGACAAAGACGCCGTCCGCGCGGGAAATTGCCGTGACCGCTCTCGCGAGAGCGCGGCGCGGTGCCCGCCCCGACGAGGCGCTTGAGGGATTTGCCGACAGAGGCGAGCTCTCAAGGCGGGATTTTGCGCTAGCATCGCGAATCGTGATGGGCGTTGTCCAGAACATGTATCTGCTCGATTTTTATATCTCGGCGTACTCCACAATGAAGCCGGAAAAAATGGAGCCGCGCCTTTTGGATATTATCCGCGCCGGGGCGTATCAGATAGTATTTCTCGACAGGGTGCCGTCCCGCGCGGCTGTTAACGAGAGTGTGGAGCTCGCGAAAAAATCGGGTTTTGCGCGCGCCTCGGGACTTGTGAACGCCGTTCTCAGGCGGCTTTCCGAGGCTGTGCCGGACAAGCTCCCCGCAGTTGCGGGAGAGGGGACGGCGGGGCATCTCTCAGTGAAATACAGCCATCCGCTGTGGCTCACTGAGGAATTTATAAGCGAGCTGGGATATGAGGGCGCAGAAAATCTTATGCGCCTGAACAACGAGCCCGCGCCGCTGACGGCGCAGGTGAACACCCTGAAAACGAGCGCCTCCGAGCTTATAAGCTCACTGCGGGACGAGGGGGTCGAGGCCTCACCGCACCCGTGGCTCGCCGATTGCATCGAGATTCAGACCTCGGGAAGCCCCGCCGGCTTGGCGTCCTTCAAAAACGGGAAATTTTTTATTCAGGACGCCGCCGCGCGCTTTGCGGTGAGCGCCGCCGGAATCGAGCCGGGAATGCGGATATTGGATTGCTGCGCCGCGCCGGGCGGGAAGAGCTTTGCCTCGGCGATCGCGGCTGAAAACAGGGGATATATCCTCTCCTGTGATCTGGCGCAGAAAAAGCTTTCCAAGATAACGGAGGGCGCGCAGAGGCTCGGAATTGACATAATCGAGACGCGGGCGATGGACGCGCGGGAGCCACCGGAGGAACTATTCGGCGCGTTCGATGTTGTAATCGCCGATGTGCCCTGCTCGGGCTTCGGAGTGATTCGAAGGAAGCCCGAGATACGCTATAAGGACAGGAGCGAAATCGAGAGGCTGCCTGAAATACAGTCCGCGATTTTGAAGAGCATATCCGTCTGCGTGAAGAGCGGAGGGGTTTTGATATATTCGACCTGCACGACAAGGAGCGAGGAAAACCGCGAGGTTGCGGAGCGGTTCATCGCGGAAAATCCCGAATTTGTTCTCGAAAAAGCCGCCTCCCCCGAACCCGCCGCGAGCGGAGGAGGAATAGGACTCACATTGTACCCACACCTGCATGGAACGGATGGTTTTTATATATGCAAAATGAGGAAAAGCGGGATATAAAGTCAATGTCGCGCGAGGAGATGGCTGAGTGCTTTGCCGAGATCGGAGAGCCGCGCTTTCGGGCGGGTCAGGTGTTTGCGTGGCTGCAAAAGGGCCTCGCGTCATTCAATGACATGACGAATATTCCGATGTCGCTCCGCTCCAAGCTGGACGGGGAATTCTACATAACGGTCCCGGCTTTGCTCCGAAAGCTCACCTCCGCCGAGGATGGAACATCAAAGCTGCTCTGGGGACTGCGGGACGGCGAGGCCGTCGAGACGGTGGTCATGAAATACCGCCACGGCAACACGGTTTGTATTTCAACTCAGGTGGGATGCCGCATGGGCTGCGCGTTCTGCGCCTCGACTCTGGGCGGACTTGTGAGAAATCTCACACCGTCGGAGATGCTCGACGAGGTGATCTATTCCGAGAGGGAATACGGCGAGCAGATCTCGAACATCGTTCTCATGGGAATAGGCGAACCGCTTGACAATTTCGACAACGTAATGCGTTTTCTGGAGCTTGTCAACCACCCCGAAGGGCGCAATTTCGGGATGAGGCACATTTCACTTTCAACCTCGGGGATAAAAGAAGGAATTGACAAATTAGCTGAATATAACTTACAATTGACTTTATCGGTTTCGCTGCACGCGCCTGATGACGAGACGCGCTTGAGGATAATGCCGGTCAACCGCTCCTGCGGAGTGGACAGCCTGCTTGCCTCGTGCCGCCGCTATTTTGAAAAGACCGGCAGGCGGGTGAGCTTTGAATATGCGATGATTCGCGACATAAATGACAGGCCGCACCACGCGGCGCTCTTGGCTGAGCGCCTGCGTCGAACGGGGAGTCACGTGAATCTCATACCTCTCAACACTGTGGAGGAGAGGGAATTTCAGCCGTCGGAGCCGTCCCGCGTCAGGGCTTTCCAGAAAACCCTTGAGGACGCGGGAATCAGCGTCACTGTCCGCCGACGGCTCGGCGGCGATATAGACGCGGCCTGCGGACAGCTTCGCAGAAGGGCTCAGGAACAACAACTCCAATAATCGGAGGGCCTATATGACAGGCTATGGACTCACAGACAGAGGAAAAATCAGAGAAGAAAATCAAGATACGCTCCGCTACCTGTTTCCGGGCACCGAGGATTCCGCAATTCTCGTGGTTTGCGACGGAATGGGAGGCGCACAGGCGGGCGAGCTTGCCAGCAGGCTTGCTGCGGAGGAGTTCTTCGCCCGCGTGAAGGACGCAATGGAAAAAGGCGGGGTGGAGCTCTCGGAGCTGATGCGAAATGGTGCTGAGCTTGCTAATCACGCCGTATATTCGCGGTCGCTTGAGGAACCGGGGACGAGGGGAATGGGGACTACTCTTGTCGCCGCAATCGTGCGTGGAGACGAATGCGTTATCGTCAACGTTGGTGACAGCCGCGCTTATCTGATCGGAAACGGGAGCATTATGCGCGTCACGCGCGACCATTCTCTGGTCGAGGAGTTGGTCGCCCGCGGAGAGCTGACACGCGAAGCGGCACGTACACACCCGAGGAAGAATATCATAACCCGCGCCTTGGGCGTTGACCAACAGGTGAAGAGCGACATATTCGAGGCCGCGCTGCACAAGGGAGATATACTCCTCCTCTGCACTGACGGGCTCTCAAATGTCGTGCTTGATGAGGAAATATTAAAAACCGCGAGCTCCTCCAGAAATATGGAGAGCTTGTGCCGTAAGCTTATGAAGATTGCCCTGAGAAGGGGCGCACCGGACAATGTGACGGTGCTGGCTGCGAAGAGATGACGAGGAAGTGCAATATGGTTTTATCCCCATCAAATGGGAGGTGTTCAAATGGCTGACAGCAAGGATAAATTTTTGGGTAAGATCCTTGATAACAGATATGAAATTCTCGAGGTTATCGGAACCGGCGGCATGGCGGTGGTCTATAAGGCGCTTTGCCACAGGTTGAACAGACATGTGGCGGTCAAGATGCTCAAGGAGGATCTCGCGCTCGACGCGGATTTCCGGCGCAGATTCCAGACGGAATCGAAGGCTGTCGCGATGCTGTCGCATCCGAATATTGTTTCGGTATATGACGTGAGCCGCTCGCGCGACCTTGAATATATCGTCATGGAGCTCATTGAGGGCATCACACTGAAACAGTACATGCAGAAAAAGGGTGCGCTGACCTGGAAGGAAGCCCTCCATTTTTCAACGCAGATAGCCAAGGCGCTGTCTCACGCGCACAGCAGGGGTATCATCCACCGCGACATAAAGCCCCACAACATCATGATAGTCAAGGACGGCAGCATAAAGGTCGCCGACTTCGGTATAGCGCGTCTGCCCACAAGCCAGCATACGGTGGCACAGGAGGCGCTTGGTTCCGTGCACTATATTTCGCCGGAGCAGGCCAAGGGCGAGGCTGTCGATATGCGCAGCGACATATATTCGGCGGGCGTTGTCATGTATGAAATGCTGACGGGACAGCTCCCGTTCGACGGAGACACCGCAGTGTCGGTAGCAATTCAGCATATCTCATCAGTTCCCGTCTTGCCACGCGAGATTGACCCCGAAATTCCTGAGGGGTTTGAGATAATAACGATGAACGCCATGAACCCCAATCTCGAGACGCGCTATCCCTCGGCGGACGTTTTGCTCGAGGATCTGGAGGAGTTCCGCAAAAACCAAAACGCGCAGGCTTCGAGCTCCAACACGGCGCCGTTTGTCCCTGTTACGACGGGGGAGAACTCGCTTGCGGAGCTGCGCGGCCGAGGACAGTATATCATCGAGGAAAACGTACTCCCCGTGAGCACCTCGGGAGAACTGAAACGGGAGAGCTATGAGCGGCGCAGAATACGCGCGAACAAGGTCAGCCTCCTGTCGGGAATTTCATGTGTGCTGATTTTCATATTGGCGCTGTCGATATTTCTCTGGAATTTCTGGTTGAAATGGCTGTTCCAGGAGAGTGAGCCGGTGAATATTCCGAACTTTATCGGCAGCAATGTCTCCGACCTCATGGGAGATAAGGAATACGAGAAGATTTTTTCATTCACTGTCGTAACTCAGGTCGACCCGACGCACAAGATGGGCACCGTCATCTCCCAGCGCCCCGAGGCGGGGCGAACTCAAATGCTCGGACCTGATGGAATCGGCGTCGTTTTGACCATCGCATCGGGCGAGATAACCGTTACCATGCCCGATGTGGTGAACTGGGAATACAACAGGGCTGTGGCCGAGCTGGAGCAGCTTGGATTTGTCGTTGAGAGAGAGACGGTTGCGTCGAGCTCCATTACGAAGGACTATATAGTTGAGACGATACCGGCGGCGGATGAGAAGCTTCCGGGCGGATCGACAGTCTATATCTCAGTTTCAGGTGGGCCGAAAATCGTCCCCGTTATAATGCCGAACCTCGTCGGAATGACACAGGCGGCCGCCATTGCTCATATTGAGAGCCTTAGGCTCGTTGTGGGAACGATAAGTCCGGTCGAGAGTATGCAGAAGGAAGGCACAATCATTTGGCAGAGCATTACGGCGGATGAGGAGATTACCGAGCATACGAAGATATTCCTTCAGGTCGCCGTGAAGCCGAGGGAAACGGCGACGCCTGAACCGAGCGAATCGCCGTCACCGACGCCCGGAACTCCGACACCTGAGACATCCACGCCGACGCAGGCGCCAACGACACCTGTGGAAACACAGCCGCCAATAACGCCTGAGCCGGTACCTGTTACCCCGGAGCCAACGCTTGAACCGCCTCCCCCGCCACCGCCGGAGGAAGAGAACGGGAACGGCGAAGAATAGATGCCGGGAGTTATTATGAAGCTCCTCGGGGGATTTTATTACGTCGAGGAAGAGGACAGCATCTATGAGTGCCGCGCGCGGGGAAGATTTCGTTATGACGATGAAAAACCGCTCGTAGGAGACCGCGTGGAATTCACAAAGACGGGCGCAGGTAAGGGCGTTGTGGACAAAATCCTGCCGCGAACCAACTACTTTGTGCGTCCTGCGGTGGCAAACATTGACCTGCTCGCCATTATCGCGACGATGTCAATACCCGCAACCGACCCGTATCTCATCGACAGAATAACGGCAATTTCCGCGCATAATAACTGCGAATGCGCCGTTATCATCAATAAAAGTGACCTGAATAGCGGTGACGAGCTGTTCGATATTTACTCTAGGACAGGAATCAGGACGGTTCGCACCAGCGCTGTCACAAATGAGGGCGTTGAGGAGCTGCGAGCGCTCATGAGCGGCATGATCTGCGCTTTCACGGGGAACTCCGGCGTTGGAAAATCGAGCATCCTGAACGCTCTCGCGCCTGAGCTGGAATTGAAGACGGGAGAGATAAGCCGAAAACTCGGACGCGGACGGCACACGACGCGCCATGTCGAGCTGATTCGCGCGGGCGACCTGCTGATTGCGGACACCCCCGGCTTCTCGTCGTTCGATACGGAGTCGACCGAACCGATTCACAAAGAGGATTTGCAATACAACTATCAGGAATTCGCTCCGTTTCTCGGAAACTGCCGTTTCAGAGATTGCGCGCACATAAAAGAACCCGGCTGTGCCGTCCTCGAGGCGGTTGAAAATGGAATTATCCCCAAAACGCGCCACGCCAGCTATGTGAGGATGTATGAGCTTGCCGCCCT
>JGI994J12354_10003620_pt1 | contig 14337 bp, 13 predicted proteins | sample IntmicLarv3ML3BL_FD_12354 | JGI IMG/M metagenome (IMG submission 12354)
GTCGCTTTTAAAAAGTTTGCTAATAGTGCTTTTTATTTGTGTTATTTTAACTTATAAGATATCACCAATTGTAAAAGATGTCTATACTTTTCAATAGATTTTTTTTATAATAATTTCATAAAAATATTTTTACGTTGTATTTTTATCATTATTTTTAAATATTTAATATATTTCTTTAATAGTATTGGCTGATTTGTTTATAATCTTTCATAAAAAAGACAGCGCTTAGAAAAATCTAAACACCATTAGATTTAAAACCTATTTATATAATTTTACTAGACTTTCTAATTACATAAGACTCCCATACTATTATATTTAAAACTAATAAATGGAGTATTTGTAAGATACAGTCAAATAATTTTAGAACAATGGAGATTACTTGAAGAAGAAAAATGTACCAGAGAACAGGCACTTATCAATAGATTTAAAATATTATTTTTAGAATTTGGCATAAACTGCTCTGGACTTGAAGCAAAAGAACAATATGAATGTTTACTTGGTGTCGGACATTATTTTATACCAAATGTAATTAGATATTTTAGAAACATTACATACACAATATAACTTATATTTAACTTTAAACAGAACTTCAGCAGTACAAGCAAGTCGTATAAAAAGTGCAGGTATAGAAAAGTTTTTCAAAGAAATTTTTATTTCTGAATAGATGTAAATATAATACATTTCATAAGACTAACAAGGTTATCTATGATTTGACGTTTAGATAATGAGTTAATAATCAATGCGAAATTGCATAACAATTATAATGTAAGACACTCTGATTATTTCAAATATCAATATAACTTTTACATGATATATATTTACAAGTCATAATCTAATTTTTATATCTATTTCAAATATGTAAATACATATCTATATTAAAAATAAAGTATAAAAAATCCCCATATAGCAACAATTATTTAATAAATTTATTGCAAAATTATATGACAATTTTTATACTTATTTTTTCTTAACTCTAAATTGGAAATATACCTCATATCAATTCTATTTAATATTCATGTACAAAATTTTATGCTGTCTAACTATCTATTTTCAATGCCACTTTTTATAAATATCAAGGCAAACAAGCATTCTAACTAGAGTTTGTACAACTATTGAATTTATTGGATTTTTCTGCTTATTTGATTTGCATATATATATAATTAATAGTATACTTAAACTAATACATTTTAACACTTAAAATAAGGGGGTAACATATGTTAAATTTCAATTATCATAACCATACCGAAATTATTTTTGGAAGAGAACGTGAAAATGAAATCGGTGAAATTCTAACTAGATATAATGCTTCAAAAGTTTTATTGCATTACGGAGGAAGTTCAGCTAAAAAAAGTGGACTTTATGACAGAGTTATTTCATCTTTAAACAATACTGGTGTTGCATTTGTGGAGTTAGGGGGAGTTCTTCCAAATCCTAGACTTTCACTTGTAAATGAAGGAATTGAACTTTGCCGTAAAGAAAATGTTGATTTTATTTTGGCTATGGGCGGAGGAAGCGTTATTGATTCTGCCAAAACTATTGCTATGGGTGTTCCTTACGAGGGAAACGTATGGGATTTTTTCCGAAATAAAATGGCTAAAAAGGCTGTTCCGCTTGGAGTAATACTCACAATTCCCGCAGCTGGAAGTGAATCTAGTCAAGACGCAGTTATAACTAATGATTTAACTCCTGAAAATAATAAATGGCCCTCATGCTCTACTTCTATGCTTAGGCCACGTTTTGCAGTTCTTAACCCTGAATTATCAATGACTTTGCCTGCATATCAAACTGCTGCTGGTGCTACTGATATTACAGTTCACCTACTCGAAAGATATTTTACCAATGATACAAGTCAAGATTTATCAGATAGACTTATAGAATCAAATTTACAAACGGTGATTAAATATACACCTATTGTAATTAAAGAACCTAATAACTATAACATTAGGTCACAAATTATGTGGGCAGGTACATTAGCTCATAATAATTTATTTGGTGCTGGCCGTACTGGTGATTGGGCGTCACATAATATAGAACATGAACTTAGTGCAGTATATGATGTCACTCATGGTGCTGGATTAGCTGTTATTACTCCTGCATGGATGGAGTATGTTATGAAACATGACCTCCAACGTTTTATACAAATGGCAACTAGACTTTTCGGTATTGAATATGATGCTTGGCATCCTGACAGAACTGCACTTGCTGGTATTAAAGCATATAGAGCGTTCTTAAAAGAGATAGGTATGCCTTCAACACTTTCAGAACTTGGAATACCTTCGTCTAAATTAGAGGAATTAGCAGATAGAGCGACTGCTGGTGATACTGCAACTGTCGGAAATTTTGTAAAACTTAATAAAAATGATGTTCTTGCTATACTTGAAAGCTGTAAATAATATTCGAGCCTTATAACTTATGATAAAGAACTTTCATAATTATTTAGTAAAATTCAACTTGTATATAGAGTTTCAAATTTTGTATAAACATAAAAACTGATATAAAATATCTTACTCGTTACATGTAAATATATATCTTTTAATGAGCTTTATTTCTAATTATATTATATAGTTTATTTGAATATATTCTCTTTGTATATAATTCAATTATATAAGCAAATACTATTATATTCATATTTTTTATTAATAATTTACTTTATCAGACTTAGTATAAAACACAAAATTTTTAATTTTATATTTTGCCACCATATAAATAAAGGATATATGAAGCCAATGTATCCTTTATTTTCTTAACTTCTTATTTATATTATAACAGTTAATTTTTACCAATTTTATATTCTATACTATTCAGGTCTTTCTTTTATCTTTTATGTTTTTCCATTAAGCTTTGCTTTATATTCTCTCCAATTAGGCATATACTCACTAACTAATTGATGAAACTGCTTGCTATGATTATGATGTATAAAATGTGCCATTTCATGTAAAACTACATACTCTACACATTTATATGATGCTCTTGTCAAGTAAAAATTAAACGTAAGTTTTCCTTTAATATAATTACAGCTTCCCCATAATGTTTTCATTTTTCTAATTTTTACAGTTGGTTTATCCATGTTTAAATCTGCAATTATAAAGTTATATTTATCAACTAACTTTAATATAATTTCTTCAGTTTTTTCTATCCATAATTTATCAAATACTTTTATTAAATCTAGTTTCATATCACTTTTTGAAATACATAATTTCAAAACCTTATCTTCTATACAAATTTCTGTTTTTTTAGCCTCTATTATTACTATTGTTAGTATTTCCCCTAAATATTGAATATTCATTCCTGTTTTTATTTCTGTTAGTGTTTCAAAAAGATTAGGCTTATTACTATCTTTTATACTTTCAAATTTTTGAACTTTTGCATTTATCCATTCTGATTGTTTTTCTAAATTAGTTGCTATCCATTCATTTGAAACTCCAAATGGTACAGAAAATCTTACATCTATATCAGATAAAACTCTTATTCTTGGGTTTTTAATTTTCTTTCGTTCTATAACTATTACTATTTCCCTTGATGATTTCTCTAGTATCAATTTATATATTTTCACTATTATCACCCTTCTTACACAAGATTTGATAATTTTTATATTTTTATTATCAGACTATTCATAACAGTATAAATTTTTATTTTACTAAGTTAATTAATCTTATAATTTATTTTTAAATTACACTTTATATTTTTTAATTTTTACTGTTATTTAAACTTCGCACTATTCTCTTTAGTTTTTATTCTTACATAAACTTCACTTTATACTTCTTAGTCCTTATATTTATGTACATTTCACTTTATTCTCTTTACTTTTACCTTTATCCAAACTTCGCACTATTCTCTTTAGTTTTTATTCTTACATAAACTTCACTTTATACTTCTTGGTTCTTATATTTATGTAAATTACACTTTATTTTATTATTCCTTAAATTTTATCATAACTAATTTTATTTATTAAAACTATGTTAAATCAACTCACAATATGCTAAAATTATTATAATTTCCAGATATTTCACAAGAAAGGTTTTATTATGAACAACAAAGCTAACCGTTTTTATACAAAACATTTAATGGCTGAATATGCTGTTAGAAATGACAGCTATTTTATGCGGCAAAAACACATACATAAAGAATATGAAATTTACTTTTTACTAGAAGGTGAGGGTACATATTTCATTGACAGCCTTTCTTACCCTATAAGAAAGGGAGATTTAGTCATTATTGATAGTATGCGTGTTCATGCTACTGATTTTTCAGATTGTAAGTTTCACAAAAGGTTGCTGATTGAGTTAAATGCACAGTATTTTGAGGATAAAATACTTAGCCTTTCTTCTATCTCTCTTGTTAGCTTTTTTAGAAATTATACTGGTATCATGTCTTTTAAAAATTTAGATTATGATATTTTCAAAGGAATTTTAACTGATATATATTTTGAAACTAAAAACAAACAAGACAATTTTGAGCATTTAATTTCTATTAAACTTGCAGAACTTTTTATTAGACTTTCCAGATTTTCTGGATTAACTACACTTTCTTCACCTGACATGATTAAAGAGTCTCATGTAAGTTTAGTAAAATCTGCTGTTGATTATATCCTTAAAAATTTATCTGATAATTTATCACTTAGTAAAATTGCCTCTCACTTTTTTGTTGATAAATCACACTTAAGCAGAATTTTTAAAAATGTAACTGGAATGACAGTACATGAATACATTAATATTAATCGTGTTAAAAAAGCACAGGAACTTCTGGAAAATCAACTTCCTATAGATGATATTGCTAAAATTTTAGGATTTAATAGTACTACTTACTTTACTTCAGTTTTTACTAAATATGCTGCTATTTCCCCTTATAAATATAGAGTTAGACAACGTCAAATCAAAACAACAAACATGCTTACACATGTTTAAAAAATTTATATATCATAAACCAACTTATAATATTTAATAATTCACAATCAAGTATTGACACAGTTTCACATAATCACATAAATTCTTTAAAATCATTAATATTAAAGATTAATTAACTATATATAAGTATATTGACACAAAACACCATTAATTTATATAGGTATTTTTCTCAGTTCTCACTATTTATAACATTAAAATTCGTACTTTACAAATTATTTCCTTTTTTTACAATTAATTTTAATATATATATTCAATTGCTTATTGCCATACATTCTTCACACCGTCCATAAAAAACAGTACTTTCTGGCTCTATAAAGAAATGATGTACATCTACAATATGTTCCATAAGATTTTCTATAGTATGGCATTGTAAATGAACAAGCTTTCCGCACGCAACACATTTTAAATGATATTTATTACAGCAAAGCTTACTATCCCCTAGATAATGATAACAAGCTCCCTCCTTATCGCTTAATACATATCTTCTAAGTTTTCCCTCTGAAATCATCCTATCCAATTGTCTATATATAGTAGCCGCACTTATTGGCGGATTCTCCTTAATAAAATGACTTATAATATCATATGCATTGAAATGTTCTTCAGCCATTGACTCTATATATTCTATTATCCTTTTTTTACTTTTAGTAGTATATTGTACTGGTCTTTTCACATATATTTCCTCTTTCTTTCATTTAAACATTATTGTTATTTATATTTTTTAATCATTCACTATTCCTATCTCTACTTACTTAATTAAGCACTTTCTACTATATAAATCATTATTTTCATTGTCTAGTCACTTACTATTTATGCTTTCATTTCCTTAATTAAGCATTTTTCTTCTTGTAAATCACTATTATTCATTATCTAGTCATTCACTATTCCTATCCTTACTTCCTTAAATTAAGTATTTTCTGCTTGTAAATCACTATTTTCATCGTCCAGTTACTTACTATTTCTGCTTTCATTTCCTTAATTAAGCATTTTTCTTCTTGTAAATCACTATTATTCATTATCTAGTCATTCACTATTCCTATCCTTACTTCCTTAATTAAGTACTTTTTTACCTATAAGGCACTATTTACACCTAGCCACACTTTTAGTAATTTTATAAATCTTATCTGCTAATTCTTCATTAAATGCATCTTTTTTCATTCTCCATTCCCAATTCCCCCCTAATGTTGACGGAAAATTAAGCCTTGCCTCATTGCCAAGTCCTAAATAATCCTGTAGTGGAACTATGCATAAATCAGCTATACTTCTTTGAGCTAAAAGTATAAAATCCCAATTTACTTCATCATCAGGTGTATAATAATTGTTTAAATACATATTAATATTATGACGTTCTAAATCAGACATTGCCTTATACCAACCATTTAAAGTATCATTGTCATGCGTACCAGTGTAGACTACACAATTACTATCATTGTAATTATGCGGTAAATAAATATTATTTTCTCCTGAGCCAAAGGCAAATTGTAAAACTTTCATTCCTGGATAAGCAGTTTCTTTTAAAAGTTCCCTTACACTATCAGTAATATAACCTAAATCTTCAGCTATAACTGCCAGTATTCCCAATTCATTTTCAATACTTCTAAATAACTCTATAGCTGGTCCCTTACGCCATAAACCATGCTCTGCTGTTTCATGACCAAATGGTACACAATAAAATTCATCAAATCCCCTAAAATGATCTATTCTAACAACATCATAAGTTTCACAACACCAACGCATCCGTTCTATCCACCATTTATATCCTGTTTGCTTATGATATCCCCATTCATACAGCGGGTTTCCCCATAACTGCCCCAATGCAGTAAAAGCATCTGGCGGACAACCTGCTACTTCTATAGGCATTCTATCTTTATCTAACAAAAATAATTCTGGATTCGCCCATACATCTGAACTATCAAATGCTACATAAATTGGAATATCTCCGATAATTTTAATTCCTTTATCATTGATGTATTTTTTAAGTTTTGACCACTGCTCCTTAAATTTATACTGTAAAAAAGCATAAAAATCCATATCATATTCCAATTCCTCAGCTATAGACATAAGTGTTTCAACATCACGCATTCTAAGTTTATCTTCCCACATGTCCCAAGAAGCCCCATTCGTACTGTCCTTAATAGCCATATATAAAGTATAATTATATAACCATGAATCATTTTCTTGGCAAAATAAAACAAACTTATTATCCTCTGTTAAATTCCATCTATCATAAGCTTTCCTAAGCAAGCTGTATCTGTAATTATATAATTTTTCATAATCTATTTTAGTTTCTTCCATTCCAAAATCACATCTAGTACATTCTTCCTTTAATAAAAACCCCTCTTCAATTAATTTTTCAAGGTCTATATAATAAGGATTTCCTGCAAAAGTTGAAAAGGATTGGTATGGTGAATTTCCATATCCCGTTGGTCCAAGCGGAAGTATCTGCCAATATTTCTGTCCTGCTGCTGCTAATTTATCTGCAAACTCATATGCCTCTTTTGAAAAACAGCCTATACCATATTTAGATGACAAGCCTGCAATTGGCATTAAAATACCACTTTCTCTCATATTATGTATTCTCCAATCAAATAAACTATTTTTATTATCAAATATATTTTATATCTGTGCTAAATCTATTTGTTACTATTAAATCACTTTACACTACTAATAATGATATAAGAATAGCTAACAATGGAATTAATGAAAATAATATCTTTTCATTTCGTAAATTCCCAAGAACTATTGCGCCAACTCCGCCAAATATTATTAATGATGAATATTTAAGTATATCATTTTTTCCTATTATTCCAATTACTAAAGAACTTACAGCAAAAAATGTAATTATAATAAATATTTTAACAGCTATCCATAATAGTGCATATTTTAAATAATTTATATTATATATTTTAAGCCGTTTCAATACACCAAGCTTTTTTTGCATTATTAATTCTGCCGAAAATTGAAACATCAGCAAAAAAATCAATAGATTTATTAATAAATCTATAACTATTGTTTTAAAAGAAACCGTTCTTATTTCTGATGTATCTAAACTATTATCTGCATATGATATATTCATATTCATAGTAAGTCCCTCTGCCCAAAAACTTTCAGTATGCTCAATAGCTTCTTTTTTTAATTCTTCTGTAAATACTTCACCATTCACATTATATTGTCTTTTAATATAATTTATACTATCTACTGAAATAAATATTCTAACAACTTCCCTAGCTAAAGCCTCAGCAATAAGCTCTGCCGTTACATTTTCAGGCGCATAATTAAGTTCAATTATCCGCTTTATATTTCCCGAATTTATTTCCTCTTCAAAACCATCTTTTACAAGCAAAACAACTTCAACTTCTCCCCTAAAAAGAGCCTTTAAAGCTAAATCATAGCTTTCAAATTGTATTATATTTACTGTTGGATTTTCAATAAATCTCTCCACTGCTAACAAACTGGTTTGAGATTTATCCTCATCTATAATTGCCGCAAATAATCTGGCTTCACTCTCTACTTCACTATTTAATTTATAGGCTGTTCCCCAATTTATAGATACTGTAAGTATAATTGCTGTCATTATATACAAAATCTTATTGCTTTTTAAAGCTATACCTGCTATTGCCAACAATTTCACTTGCAGCCCCCCTTACCAATATAAGTATAAATATTATACTTCCAAATACTATAGCTAACTGCCTTTTTTGTAAGTCAAAATCTCTTGAAAAAGAACTTATAAGCAACTGCTGCCAATGATAATTTAAACTTAAATTTTTCATTCCCACAGGAATAAAATCAGGTAAAAAATATAAAGGTATCAAAGTTCCTGATGAAAATGCCAGCATTAAAGTAACGGTTAAATATGTAAGTACTGAAACTATTGCACTTTTAAATAATGCACTAAAAAGTGTAACCAATGCTGCTATGCTTAAACTTATTAGATATAAAAATGGTAATATTTTAAACGCCGATATACCATGCCTTATTAAAAAAAGTGGAATAAACAACATAATACCTTGCACAAATATTAAAATAGATGCAGTAATAACATATGTATAAACTATATATGAAGAATGCTTACAAACTAATCTCATTCTGTCAAACAACTTACTATCTTTACTTTCATGCCATTGATATATCATACCCGTACTACATAAGGTCATAAACAATAAAATAATTGAAATACTATAAAAATCCAACATCTGCATATCTTGCCATGGTGTCCTTATATTACGTTCAAAAATATTATCTCTGTTTATTGCATATGATATCATAGAAAACATTTCAACATTAAATAATCTGTTTACTTCCTCCTCTGTTATTGGCAATTTAGCAATATATTTATACACTGTATATAAAGAATTTTGCACTGCTGACATTAGATAAGTTCCGCTTTCCATTCCATTTTTAATCAATCCAGAATATAAAGGCTGATTAGGGTTTAATATCACTGATATTTCTTTAAAATCTCCAATCATCATTCCTGTTGTAAAGCCCTCTGGAATACTAATAATTGCTGATATCTCATCATTACTAATCATCTCATTTGCTTCATCTTCACTTACAATAAATACCTCTATACCATTTTCTATCGAAGGTGATTCCATAATTTGTTTCATTGTAATTTGTGTATAATTTGACCCCTCATTATCAACAAATGCCACCGCAAATGGTTTAAGTGTCAAGTCACCATCTTTTGCACTTTTTTCTAAAATAGGCAGGATTCCAAAAATAATTACACTCGCTAAAGCTGTTATTATCAGCATATAGATAAAGAAATGCAGCCTATTCCTTATTTCATAATAAATCATGTAAATTAAGGTCATAGGCTGCTCCTCCTGCTGTTTCTAAATCTGTTTTTAATTGCATATTACTTAATTGCCACATAATACTCTGCTACATTATCATAATATTCACTTACACCATCTTTTATTCTTAGTATCTTGCCTGCTAATGCTTCTATTTCGTCTTGAATATGAGTTACATATATTATAGACCGCCCTTGTTTCTTTAAGGTTTTAACAAGTTTTATAATTTCATTTTTAGCTTCAATATCAAGTCCTGCCGTAGGTTCATCCATTATTACCAGTTTAGCATCTAAAAACATAGATGTAGCTATACTTAATCTACGCCTAAGACCCACTGATAACTTTCCTGCCTTTTGCTTTTCATATTCTGAAAGTTTAAACTCATCAATAAGTGCCCTTACTCTATCATGACATTTAACACCTGAAAAGCCATTAATTGATGCCCAAAAATACATATTATCTTTCACTGTTAAATTAGGATAAATCGCTATTTCCTGAGGAACATAAGCCACTTTCCCTTTTATTAAATTTGCATTAGTTACTATATCATCACCTTCTAAAAATATATGTCCCAAGTCAGGTTTCAATAAAGTAACAAGGATTGACAGAAATGTTGATTTTCCAGTACCATTTTCCCCTACCAATACTAATATTTCATTATTATCTAAATCAAAAGACACATTAGAAAGTACAACTTTTTTATTAAATGCTTTGGTAATTTTCTCCACTCTAAGTAACTTACTCATGTTCTATATTCACCCATTTGCTTATGATTAATGGTTTTATCATCATAATATTTCTTTAACATTTAATATACAATATTTATCTCATTATAGACATATAAAATTCGTAAATTTTATCCATTGTCACAGTAGATAACGGAACTGTTTCGGTTGGAAGCTCTTTAATTTCATCTACAGCCTTACCTTCATAGTAAACGGTAATTCCTGACAATGCTAGTTCACCAACTACACTTTCATCTACTTTAGCTAAAGTAGCAACAAAGTTTATATCATCTCCATAAGTATCTACACCTTTTATTACAAAATTATCTTTTTGTGCAGTTGTATCCCAATTAATTTCATAATTTGCTGTATCTGTACTTGAGTTATACTCAATTACACTATTAAATTTATTTGTAGTTATATGATCACCTTTAATTGACAACCTAAAAGTTTCTTCATCATCAATTTTTATAGTTATTAAAATATCATCTAATAGATTTTTTTCACCTTTAGTTTCAAATATAACTTCAAATTTACTCTCTTCGCCATTAGTATTATCTTCAATGTAAAGTTCTAAGCCTATCATATTTCCATTATATACCACAAATTTATAATCAATTTTTATATCTGGATTTTCTTTAATTTCACTGACAACTTCTTTCATAGATTCAATCAATTCTTCATATTCAAATGTTTCACCATATCCATATGTACGATTTGCTTGACTATCCATAATAAATGATTTAAGTTCTTCATCAGCTTCCATTGTTGGTATTAAATCTGTTTCCAGCCACTCTGCCATTTCTCCACTGGTTAAACTTACAGTTACTATCTGTACTTTTCTTTCAATATTACTGCCATTATCAATATATGGTCTTACTTCTTCTGCAACACTAAATTTTCCTCTTCTAAATAACTCTCTTGCTAAAATATTATATTTATTAAAAATATCCTCTTTATTATTAACTTGAGAAACTTCTGTAAGTCCATCATATGAAAACTCTATATTGTCAAATATTGATGTCATCATTTCAATATCATATTCTGATACACCTGTTTCTGCAAAAAGTTTCATTAAATCATTTTTAATAGTTGAAGATGTAGACGCAAAAAAATTGTTATTTTCTGCACCAAATAATATATCTTCATCACTAAGGAAAAACTCTATATTCTCTTTAAGATACATTGGAGCTGAAATATACATATCAAATCTTTTATCTTCAGCACTATTTACAAATATTAATTCTGCGCCCATAACTGAAAAACTATGTGCTGTTTTGCTTTCACCCATTTCAGCAAACTGCTTAAAAACTTCATTATTTTTAGATATTTCATAAATTTCATTGTCATATTTCTCTGAAGTATTATCTAAAACTTCATATAAACCTTCGATGTTCTCAATAGTTTTATTATTATTGTTTCCTGACATTGCAAATACTGCTGCTGCAATTACCGCAATTATTGCTACTACTGCTGCAATTACTGGTATATTATTTTTCTTTTTATCACTCATTTCTGAAATATAGCTTATAGATGCTTCTGAACCTAAGTCAGAACTAACTTGCTCTTCCTCTATTTTATCTGTTTCAGTTTCTTTTTTATCTATTTCAACTTCTTTTTGTTCTGCTTCAGTTTCTTTTTGCTCTGCTTCAGTTTCTTTTTGCTCTGCTTCAGTTTCTTTTTTGTCTATTTCAACTTCTTTTTGTTCTGCTTCAGCTTCTTTTTGTTCTGTTTCAGTTTCTTTTTCATCTATTTCAACTTCTTTTTGTTCTATTTCAGTTTCCTTTTGCTCTATTTCAGCTTCTTTTTGTTCTGTTTCAGTTTCTTTTTCATCTATTTCAACTTCTTTTTGTTCTGTTTCAGTTTCCTTTTGCTCTATTTCAATTTCTTTTTGCTCTGTTTCAGTTTCTGAATCTTCCTCTGAAAATAACTGTAAATTCATAGATACTTTGTGTTTCTCTTTAATATACACCTTCGTACCCAATTTCAATTCATTATCATTTCTATTAAAAAACATTTTCTTCCTCCCTTAACATTTAATAATTTTATATTTAACCATTTTGTTTTTCATAATTTTCAAAATGATATGATATCTTACTTTCACTATCTACATACTCCTCTGATACATATGTTACTTTCCATTCTTCTTTGTTAATTTCAGGAAAAAACACCTCTGCTTCATATGTTTTATGTATTCTAGTTAGATATAGCTTATCTGTATATTTAAGTGCCTGAGAATAAATCTGTCCGCCGCCAATGACCATAACTTCTTCTTCTGAAGATATGTAAGGTTCCAAAGCCTTATCTAAACTATCACAATACTTTAACCGCACATGTTCTCTCATTCCCTTAGAATTAGAAGTTATAACTATATACTGTCTGCCTGGCAATATTCCTGGAAGTGACTCAAATGTCTTTCTTCCCATTATCATAGTTTTACCCATAGTTACAGCCTTAAAATGCTGTAACTCTTCTGGTAAATTCCAAGGCATAGTATTTTTTATTCCTATTGCTCGATTTTCCGCTATTGCCGATATAATAGAAATCATTAAACAGATACCTCCATTTCAATTTTTTTATGAAATTTGTACCCTTCTAAATTAATATCATCAACAGTAAACTCATAAAAATTCTTTATATTTGGATTAATAATTAATTTAGGTGCTTCATAATCACCATCTTTTCTTTGTAACTGAATTTTAAGCGGTTCCACATGGTTATTATATACATGAGCATTATTAATTACATGTGTAAACAGACCTGGTTTTAAACCTGTAACTTGTGCTAAAATATGAACCAAAACGGCATACTGTGTTGTGTTAAAAGGAATCCCAAGTCCCATATCTCCACTTCGCTGTACCAGCATACAATTAAGTCTGCTATCTGACACATCCCACATAGTCATAAAACAACATGGGTATAATGCCCCTGTATCTAAATATGCATTTTGCCATAAATTTATTATCATTCTTCTATCTTGCGGATTATTTTTTAAGGCATCTATTAATTTATCTATTTGATTAAATTTTTTAACTATATACCCATATGAAGTGCCAATAGTTCCATCTTCCATTTCCCACTCGTCCCAAATATGCACATTTTGTTCTTGCAATGTTTTAACACTATTACTCTGCTCTTTAAATATCCATAACAACTCTTTTACCGCAGTTTTAAATGCTACCTTCTTAGTTGTTAGTATAGGAAATTCCTCCATAAGGTCAAATTGCATAATTTGATGTGGTAATTTATATGTAGGCATACCTGTCCTATTATTATCAAAATATCCTCTATTTATAATATTTTCTACTATACTTAAATATTGATTATCATACTTACTCATGAAAATCTCCTTCTTTTTTAAACATTTTTTTTGAGATATTCACTCTTTTATTACATGTTTATCATATTCAAAAGTGCTTTCTAGTATATCATACTTAAATGTATGCTGTAAACTTATTTAAACTTATTTTCATTTTATTATTTATTTTAAAAATATTTAACTATAAAAAAAGGCAACAGGCATAAATGTCCATTGCTTTCATTATAATTGCGGGGGCAGGATTTGAACCTACGACCTTCGGGTTATGAGCCCGACGAGCTTCCAGACTGCTCCACCCCGCGATAGTAAAACTACATATAAAGTTAGTAGCTAAAGTATACTATCATTGTTATCATATGTCAAGTAATTTTATCATTTTACTTAATTATTTATCACTTTTCTTTATCTTTTTGAAGTCTGCGTCTTTCTTTTCTCTTTTTAATTACTAAATCTTTCTTATCAATTATTTCTTCTGCTTCTTTCTCACCTACAATTTTCAAAATTTTCACAACAAATATTCTATCATCTGACGACTTTTTAATTCTCATTCGACCTTTTATAAATCCATGTTCTGGACACTTTGTCAAACA
>JGI994J12354_10003621_pt1 | contig 14335 bp, 16 predicted proteins | sample IntmicLarv3ML3BL_FD_12354 | JGI IMG/M metagenome (IMG submission 12354)
CCGAACAAGGTGATTATAGATGAGTGAAGAAACTCAAGAGAAACGCCCGGTCAACGGGAAAAGCATGTATCGTTATATCGGAGATGCCTGGAAGAACCCCAGCAAGACCTACCTCAAGGAACTCAACCACGAGAGAAGGATCCAATGGAGGAGAGAAGAGAACTTCCTTCGTATCGAAAGACCTACCCGCCTCGACAGAGCAAGAGCCCTCGGCTACAAGGCCAAACAGGGATACGTCATTGTAAGGGCGAAGGTCAGGAAGGGTTCATTCCAGAAACACACGATCAGAGCCGGAAGGAGAGCCAAAAGAAGGGGTATCAACAAGATCACCACCGGAAAGAGCCTCCAGAGAATGGCAGAGGAAAGGACAGCAAAAAGATATCCCAACCTCGAGGTCCTGAACTCCTACTGGGTAGGTGCCGACGGACAGCAGGAGTGGTATGAGATCATACTCGTTGATCCCGACCACCCCGTCATAAAGGCCGACAAGAAGATCAACTGGATCTGCGACGACAAGAACAAAAACCGTGTATACCGCGGACTCACATCGGCAGGAATTGCCGGACGTGGCCTCAGGAACAAAGGTAAAGGCGCAGAGAAGATCAGACCTTCCATCGGTGCGAACGGCAGAAGAGGAAAGTAAACTTCAAAGTCCCGCTCATTTGAGCGGGACATTTCTTTTTTTTTCACATCTCTATAGTTTTTAAATCAGAAAGATTATGTTCATTCATGAATGACGCGGAGTTGTTCGAAAGATTCAGTGCGGGAAAGTTATCATTACCTGCCGCAGACATTGATTTTAATTCCCTTCCCTGGAACAAACATCCTGTGTTCGATGGCGTTGAGATCAAGAACATTGTAACCTCTGCCCATACAAATGGTGAGTTCAGTTTCCATCTGGTAAGGATCGCGCCCAACAAGAAGATCGGACTTCACGTACACGAAAAACAACTGGAAACACACGAGGTCATCTCCGGAAAGGGAATATGCATCAACGATGGCGTCGAAATAGAATATGGACCGGGCACCATTTCCATAATGCCCATGAATGTCAAACACGAAGTGATAGCGGGAGAAGAAGGACTATGTCTGTTCGCGAAATTCTTCCCGGCATCCGGATGATTCATTCAGATATCTCTTCCTTTATCATTTTCATGATGGAAGAAACATCCTCATCCGTCATTCCCACTGTCGGCATATAAACCGGAACATCGTATTTTGTCACATCCAAGGATGCGGCGTCCTCGAACGACAACCCCAGAACCATTCCCAAGATATTTTTCGGATCTTCCTCATCGACCTGTTTCAGTTCCGGATCATACTTCCTCAAGATCTCCACACCGCTGCCTCTGACATAGACCTTGCACCCTCTCTTCATCATGAGCCAGGCAGATACCGTTCCTCTGTCGTCGTTGATCTCTGCCAAGACGCGCCCCTGTGTTCCTATCGGCAGTCCTCCGTGACATTTCACATATGACTCGAAGACAAAAGCCTTATTCTTTCTCACTTCAACGTAGAACACTTTGTCGGGATCCGTGAGTTTTACCTTTATTCCCTTATGCTCGTTCGCAAGGAATATTGCGGAACCTGCCTCCCTGCCGACATCTACGCTGTTGTACTGATGATCTCCTTCTCTTCTTGCCTTGACCGCGAATGACTGCCCATCGGATATTCGTTCCATGGAGTATCTTGCTGCAGTCTCACAAATATCCGCCATATCGGAAGAACACGTATCCGCAACAGACAAAGATGCCACACCGAAAACCCTTTTCAGTGCGTTGACCGCTTTCTCTTCTTTATCCGTTTCGATATAGAATCTGGAATCGTTCTTTGTGACGAATGCTTCCACACCGTCTTGTGCCAGCATCGACATGATATTCTCTTTCAGTCTGTTTTCGAACCGCACTCTCACCGGCGTACTTTTCAAACCTATCTCCGAATATCTTAGGAATATCATGAACGGTTCGGGTTAAGTTCACCACCAATAAAATCTTTCACATTCTTTCCCCGCCAAACGACACACTGTCCATCAAAGAATGATCATTGCATCAAAAATTAATACCACAATCCTCTTTATGAGAATATGGACCCTATACTTCTGCTCGGACTTCTTGCAGTCGGCATAGGTGCAGGGATACTCGGGACCCTTTTCGGGGTCGGCGGAGGGATAATCTTCATTCCCATCCTCACGATATTGTATGATCTTTCTGCGAGCGAAGCGGTTGCCATCAGCTTGGTGGGAATAATCGCCGCATCGACCGGTGCCGCATCGTATTACGTGAAAAAAGAGTTATCGAACATACGTCTGGGCCTTCTTCTTGAGATAACAACCTCGATCGGGGCCATGATGGGAGCCATGATCGCAGTATATCTTGCAAATTGGGTCCTTCTCTGCATATTCGGTGCAGTCCTTGTATACAGTGCGATAACAATGATCGTGAAACCGGAAAAAATATCCGAAGATGGGCCCGAAGAAGAATCGCTGACCTTCGAATACAAAGATGATAAGACCGGTAAAGAAAAAAGATACTCGGTGACAAACGTAAGAACGGGATTGCTGATGTGTACCGCCGCCGGAGCAATGTCGTCCATGACCGGGGTCGGAGGAGGAACGATCAAGGTTCCCCTGATGAATGTGCATATGCATGTGCCCATCAAAGTATCAAGTGCGACAAGCAGTTACATGATAGGAATAACCGCATTCTCCGGAGCGATCATATACTTCCTGCAGGGAAATCTCCTTCTTGATTATGCCGCAGGGATCGCGATCGGTGCTTTCGTTGGTACCTTGATCGGAACACGCATCTCAAAAATGATCGATTCCGGACCTATGAGAAGATACTTCTCGATCCTTCTCTTATCAATATCGGTCATAATCTTCCTGCGGGCAGGTGGTCTTCTGTGAATGTGAATACCCTTACATCCGCTGTTCTGAAAATAGGTTTGATCGCAGGATTACTTATCACCGTAGCGGGATTGTTGTTACATGATCAATTCGGAGACACCATCCTGTGGATCGGACTTCTGATCATGATATGTTCCCCTTTTGTCGGGATTTTCGCATCTTTCGTCATGCTTATCAAAGAAAAAGACTGGAAATGGGTAAAGATCGCAATGATACTGATCATCGTCATCGTGATCGGATTGGTTCTTTCTCTTGTTGAACTCTGATTCAATGTTCGCAAAAAACACATAAGATATCAAATGAAAAAATAAGAAAAAGGTCGGGGATCCGACCTTTATGTTTATAAATTGCCTTCAGCGTATTTGACCGATGTACTCATCGATGTGCCGTAACCGCTGCCCTCTACCTCATAAAGGTATATTATGCGGTCATCCGTGGAATTGTATAACGTACCGTTCACGTTGATGCCTTCTAGGGTCATGCTGAATGTGTATTCCTTCGCCTGTACACTCTTTCCGGCAACGGTTATCCTCTTGGTTCCCTCATATGTAAGATCTGAAAGCTCTTCCGGGATTTCCGGAACTTCTTTGTAAATATCTTCCGAAATTATGTATTCTTTGAAAGAATATTCCAAATCTTCCACGAGAAGTGTGTTAGATTCTACTTTCAAATAGCCTTCTATCAAGACCATCATGGTATTATCTGCTGCCGTACCCACTACTGAAGTCTTTACATATCCAGTTATCTCGATTTCATATGATAGCACGCCGGGAATAACTGTGGTTGTAGTAGAATGCATATCATATTTGAGATACTTTCCAAAAAATTCCGATTGTTTGTATTCGGACGGTTCGACTATCTTGTGTCCTGAGGGTCTTACCTCTGCAAAGAACACTTCGTCATCGTTCATCGTTATCCTTATTGTGGATATAACATTGCCGTAATCTCCCAATTGACCTATGGTCATCTCCGCTTTGATCACGTCACCATTTTCATTGGTTATCTCTATCGTCCACTTTTCGTTAGATCTGGATGCAGAATCTACAGCTCCCGTCTCTTTGTGGATCTTTACTGTGATGTAAGTGTTGCTCCCCTTGCCGTACTCAAAGAAGTAATGTGTTCCATTCTCCCCTATGAGTTCCCCGGTTACACCGATCGTACTCGAAGCTGTTGTTACGGACCCTACGCTAGGCACTGCATCGTAGTACAATACCGTACCCACTCCCAACTTACCTTCCAGGATCGTTTCATTCGTATTATCGTCTTTGTTATTGTCTTTTAAAACAATATATGCACCGGCAACCGCCACCACTGCGACCAGCAGGATCACTACAACAACGATTGCAGATACTCCGATGTTATCAGTTGATATATTCTTCCTCCTCATGTATATCACAATTGAATTTATTGGTGAATATTTAGTTGTAACTATGACTCGACATCTCAAAATATAGAAATATCGAGTTAAAATCAAAAAGTTACGGCCGTTAGGCCGAAATGGTTTATTTTTTGCAATCCCTGCAATTACTTTCCTCACAGTTTCTGCTGCATCCGCCACAACTGCCGCAATCGCCTTTTTTAAGGCTTTTGTAGGTGTAATACGCGGCAAGCACGAACACGCCCAGCACCAGAAGGCCGATCACCGTGGTTGCCAGATTAGGCATTGTTCCTCCTCAGGATCTTGAACGGATCCTTTGCCGCAAGTAAATACACGAGCCCTATCAAGGCAACGGATGCCAGAACGATCCATATCTGCACTTCTCCCATGAAGATGATCATTCCGAACTGGAAGAGTATCAATGCAATAACGTATGCGAGAGCACATTGGTAAAGGACCGCCTTTCCTGTGTCCTTCCAGGATCCGAGTTCCCTCCTCATTGCACCTATCGCTGCGAAACAAGGTGCGCAGATCATGTTGAAGACCAAGAACGAATATCCGGCTATCGGAGTAAGCATCTTGGCGATTATGTCCCATATCTCTTCTCCGAAATCGGATACCTCATCGCCGGTGAACAGAACACCGAACGTTCCGACCACGTTCTCTTTTGCAAGCAGTCCAGTGAGTGTGGCAACCGTGAACTCCCAATCATCACCGAATCCCAACGGAATGAATATCCATTTCAGCGATCTTCCTATATCGGCGAGCATCGACTGATCGGCATCCACTATCGTGAGTCCCCAGTTGAATGTTGAAAGGAACCATACAATACCGCAAGCCAACAGGATGAATGTTCCCGCCTTCTTGACAAATGACCATCCTCTCTCCAGCGTCGACCTTATTACGGTCATGACTCCCGGCGCATGATACGGGGGAAGTTCCATTATGAAAGGTGCGGGTGTACCGGAAAGCGATTTCCACTTCTTGAGTATTATTCCGGACATCAGGATGCAGAATATTCCGAGGAAGTACATCGAAAGAGCGACCCATGCGGACTGCCCGAACAAGGCTCCTGCGATCAAAGCGATAACAGGGAGTTTGGCCGCGCAGGGAATGAAGGTCGTCGTCATGGCTGTGATCCTTCTCTCAGACTCACCTTCGATGGCTCTGGAGGCCATGATCCCGGGAACACCGCAACCCGTACCTACGAGAACGGGAATGAATGATTTTCCGGAAAGTCCGAATCTGCGGAATATCCTGTCCATAACGAAAGCAACTCTCGCCATATACCCGCAATCTTCCAGTATCACCAACAACAGGAACAGTACGAGCATTTGAGGCAGGAATCCTATGACGGCTCCCACTCCTCCGATGATACCCTCAACGATCAGTCCAATCAGCCAGTCCTCTGCGCCGACACTGACAAGCCAGTCCTCGGCCGCGGGCATAACGGAATCTCCGATGTAATCGTTCAGCCAATCTGTCCCCCATGCTCCGATGGTCTGCATCGCGATGAAGTACATCGCAAACATGATACAAGCAAAAATGGGAAGACCCAGCCAACGATTTGTAACGATCTTGTCGATCCTGTCGGAGGTCGTTTCCTTCTTCTTTCTGTCACCTTTATCTATCGCGCCTGCCGACACCTTTCCGATGAGTGAATAACGTTCTTCGGCAATGATACTGTCCGCATCGTTGTCAAGATCCTTCTCCATCGCCTCAACGACCGGTTCGGCTTTGGACCGGACTTCGTCTCCGAGTTCCTCGAGGACCTTGCTGTCTCTTTCGAGCAATTTCAGCGAATACCATCTGATTATATCTTCCGGTACCGATCCTTCGATCGCGTCGGACATCTTTACGATGTACTTTTCGAGATCCTTTGAATATCTGAGAATATTTTCTGCCTTTGTGTCCGCAACCGAAAGAGCTGCGGCAGAAAGGTCTTCCATCCCGTCTCCTTTCAATGCAGAGGTCTCGATGACCTTGCATCCCAAAGCCTCGGAGAGTTTGCCGGCATCGATCTTTATTCCTTCCTTCCTGATGACGTCCATCATGTTCAGGGCTATGACGACCGGAACACCGGTCTCCAAGATCTGAGTTGTAAGGAACAAGTTCCTTTCCAGATTTGTCGCATCTACAATGTTGATCACAACATCCGGTTTGTCGTTAAGCAGGAAATCCCTGGAAACAACCTCTTCCGGAGAATAGGGAGAAAGCGAGTATATGCCGGGAAGATCGACGATCAACACGTCGTTCCTGTGTCTGAGTTTACCTTCTTTCCTTTCAACCGTGACTCCGGGCCAATTCCCAACACGTTGTGAACTCCCCGTAAGTTTGTTGAACATTGTGGTCTTTCCGCAATTGGGATTTCCCGCCAATGCGATCTTTATTACCATTTTTTCACCTTATACCTCTATCTGGGTCTTCATAGTTTACACTGATCGGACACACTTCGTTCCAAAACCCGATACACAAAAATCAATCTACTTCGACGAATTCGGCATCGGCTTTTCGTATGGTCAGGTCATACCCCCTAAGGGTTATTTCGATCGGGTCGCCGAGCGGTGCCACTTTGATGACCTCCACTTTACAGCCCTTCGTGATGCCCATTTCCATTATTCGTTTTCTCAGCTGACCTTCCCCATGTACTTTGAGGACCGTCACTGTCTCTCCGCTCTTTATGTCCTTGAGTGTTCTCATTTTATCACTCGGGCGCAAAGAATATCTTCGAGGCCAATCCTCTGTCGATGGCTATTCTGGCTCCTTTGACATCCAATATCATGTTTCCGGAGATCTCATTCACCACCGATATGCACTCGCCGATTATGAATCCGAGTTCACACAAGAATTTACGGGTCTCCGTTTTACCGGATATCCTGACGATCTTCCCGGATTCGCCTATCTTTGCGGTGACCAGCGGCATACCGCTCGCCGCTGCGTAGGCCTCATGTTCGATCGGCACGCATGTATTCTCCATACATTTTCCGCCGCAAGCACAGGAGTTGCTGTCTTTCTTGCATTCACACGAAGTCTCCATAAGTTTAGGAATACCTAAAAAGTATATAAAGTTTAGGTAGACCTAATTTTTAGTATTATATTTTGACATATAGAAGTACATTGAGAAAAGACTGCAGAAAGAGAATAGTGCAGAGGAAGGGATTTGAACCCTCGGACCACTAAGGACTAGGCCCTGAACCTAGCGTCGTTGGCCAGACTTGACTACCTCTGCAACAATCGCCCAAATCACGTTTTCGTATAAAGAAGTGTGTGCATATCGATAATCAGATATGCACAGTTTTTGAGAAAAGATCACGCTTTCATTATTTTCATCCAGCCGCCGCTTTCGTATACGGCAAGCTTTCTCTGCTTCAGTATCACTTCGAACTCGTCCCAGGTGATCACTGAAAGCCTGTCATTCTTTCCTTTGGTGAATTGTACTCCGGAAGTTCCTTTTACCTTCCCGGGTTTAAGACCTTTGTTGGTGGCGATCTGCTTCGCTTTTCCAACGTCAATTTTTTCCATTACCATTTGTTTCCACTCCCTCGTGCATGCTGGCACGGTGTGAAACAAACATCCAGGTCTGTAATATTTAAAAGTTTTCGACAAATGCTAGATAAATTCGAACAATATGGTCATAAAATGAACATCTGACACACATTCAGATAACAACAAATATCAAGCCGAAACCCCTCTCACACAACATGGCAGCCATGTTCGAAACGAACTCGATCCTCACGGAAAAAAAAGAGATGTCCCCTGAGAAGGCACTCCTTATCGGCAGAGCCATAGGTCGTTCTTTCAAGCGTGTCACCATCGGAACGGATGCCAATCCGAGCAGCGGAATGATAAAGAATTCCGTGATGACGGGATTACTCTCCGTCGGCGTTGATGTCAGGGATGTGGGTGTTGCTCCCGCACCGGCTGTGGCACTGTCGTCCCCGTCACACTGCGACTGCGTGGTAATGATTGGGGAACCCGATGAACAGGGTCTGATCAGCAGGGTCGACATCATGGGCCCGGACGGATCCGCCTTTTCAAGAGAACAGATCAAACAGCTGATGAAAGCGGCGGAAAGTGAACGCCGTCTGCCCGATTACAAAGGTGTGGGTACATTGCAGTATTGTGATTCGGTGATCAGTGATTACATCCATTCAGCAATAGAAAGACACAATAAATGCGATGATTCCCCGGTCATACTGGACTGCGGATGCGGATGCACATCCCTGTGCGCGCCGCAGATCTTGGCCGCGCTGGGTGCGGACCTGACCACCATCAACGCACAGTCGGACACAAAATACAGCTCGAGGCCTCCGGGAGTAAAAGAGAACGATCTTTCGGTGCTTGCCGGGATCGTCGTGAGCAACGCAGGAAGCATCGGCATTGCCCTGAACGGTAACGGAACTCGTCTGGCTCTTATTGATGAAGGAGGGAATTATGTGGAACCCGATCGGATAATCGCATTGGTCCTTCTTTATCTGAAACCCACATCTCTGGTAATACCGGTGAATATTTCGGCAGTCGTCGATGATGCACTGAACAATCTGATAGGAGAAGGGATCAATACTCCGCACAAGGCACACAGCGAACATCGCATCATCAGGACCGACGACGACCTCGAAAGTGTCGTCCGCGTGATGAAAGAGAACAACATGAACATCGGTGCACTGAGCGACGGCACTCTGATCTTCTCAAACATCAGTATGTGTCCTGATGCCGTGAACACCGCCGCAATATTGACCAAGATGTCGGGGGATAACAGCATAAGGAATCTTTTGTCATCTTTCCCGAGGTATACTGTACTCAAAGACTTCATCAGACACACCGGAAATCCGGACATATTCGCAAAAAAACTTACCGAAAAACTCAAAGAGGTGGATACGGAAGAGATCTGGCAGGTTGACGGATGGAGGGTGGATATGAATTACGGATGGTTCACCGTCTCGCGGAACAGATCCAATCCTGAACGTATCGACATCACTGCGGAATCGAAGGATCGTGCCTATGCGGTGAGCATGATGGAACTGGCCAAGGAGATCGTACACAACTGCGTATGATCAGAAGATCAATTCGAGATCGACCGTTCTTCCTCTGGAATCGTACGCCTTCCAGCTTTTCCTGTCGTAAGGCTGGCATGTTATGAAATGCAATCCTCCGATGTTGCTGAAGAAATCCAGGTCCGCATCGGAAGGTTCGTTCGAATATCCAGGATGAGAATGTGCCGACCCGGATTTGTTGAAATCAACAGGGGTCATCCAATCACTTATGAAACTGTGGCTGTCTCCGTATATCGATCCGGGAACCAATATCATCTCTTCGACCACACCGTCGAATGTCCTGTGAAAACAAACGAACTCGTCGGGATAGGTCGATCTGGCGGATTCGTTGAATCCGTCTATGAAATCAACACTCACTCCGTATATCTTCCTCATATCGCATTCACCAGTTTTTCTCTTACGCGGGAATAGAAGTCCGTGTTGAAACGTATGAACCTTACTTTGCTGGAAGATTTGAAGAAATCCACTTTGGTCCCTCCGTGGACCTCGTATTCCCTCTGGCCGTCCACCACGAGCATGCACCCTTTATCCATTACCACTTCGACGGTCACTTTTGAATCCGCCGAGACCACGAACGGCCTGGAAGCGAATTTGTAAGCGGCCATCGGGACCACCACGAATGCGTTCACTTCCGGATCGATCAGCGGCGCGCCCAAACTCATGGCGTAACAGGTCGATCCCGTCGGGGTCGCCACTATGATTCCGTCTGCTCTGACCTCCGTCATGAGCTTATCGTTCACATAGACTTTGTAATGCCTTATCTTCGCTATCGAATCCGTGTGTACCACAGCTTCGTTGACGGCTTCGGCGAGATATTCCCCGTTGTACCATGACCTTATCTTGAATCTTTCTTCTATGACGTATTCGCCCTTGCGCAGTTTCTCGATACCTTTCTCGATATCGGCAACATCTATCTCCGCCAGGAATCCCACTCCGCCGGCGTTTATTCCGATCATAGGAACCCCGCTTTCCATCAGCGTCCTCAGTATAGTGCCGTCGCCGCCGATGGTTATCATTATGTCGACATCCATCTTCTCCAGCGGACAGCCTTTTTGTCCCAATACCGCAGCTGATTCGCTATCTAACGTTAGATCACAGCCTCTGAGCGCGTTTATCGTGCGTTCGGCATAATTCTTTGCATTCGGTACTCCCATATTGACGAACATCCCGTAACGGGGATCCTTCGGCATGACATTGTCCGGATTAACTATGAAATCGTAAACTGTCTTGTCTCCGAACGCGATGAAGTTGGAACGGGTACAGACATCGAAGGGCATATCCAGAACCTTGCCTTCGAGATTGAATATCTCTCCTCCCGCCTCTCTGAGGATCAGAGCACTTGCGGCGATATCTACTATCCTTATCGCTCTGGAATACTTCTCGGCGTGCATAACGAACGCGTCCGCTTCCCCTTCGGCGACAAGTGCCATCTCCAGAGATGCACATCCCAAAGCACGCGATGATTTGACCCTTTTAGCCAGTTTGAAAGCGGAATGGTCTGCTCCGTTGCCGAGATATATCATAAAGAACAGATCGCTCAAAATGGGTTTCCTTACGTTTATCCTGATACCGTTCTTGTACGCACCCTTACCTTTCTCGGCGGAAATAACATCTCCCGTGACCAGATTCCTTAGATATGCAGTGTGAATGTCCGCGAGGGACTTTCTTCCCACAGCCAACGATACTGTGAACAAAGGCACTCCGGCTATCGCGTTGGATGTTCCGTCAATGGGGTCGAGGACCAACGTCTCATCCGCTCCGTTGTCAACGAAGCCTATCTCCTCGCTGAGGACATTCAGCCTCACTTTGTTCTTTTCGATGAATGCCAGAACAGTATTCTCAGCTATCTTATCGATCTGGGATGTGGGGGTTCCGTCGGCTCCCATCCCTATGCATCCGCCTTTGGACGTAGAATCGGGTATCTTCCTGATCGCTTCCTCCACTGCATCAGCTATATCGCTGAGAATGTTCATCATACAAGGAAAGAGCTTGTTTGGATATATTGCTCTTTTGTTATGCATATGCCAAATTTCAGCCTTCGACAATAAACGAAAGAGCCAACTGTTTCGAACAGACAGCAAGGGGATATTTTAATAATAATCACGATTACATACTGTGATTCCTATCGAGGGGGCGAAAGGGCTCGTTTTCACCGAGAACGACAAGATCTACACGGTATCCTTAAGCCCGGGCATTAGAGTTTACGGAGAAAAACTCAAAAGAGTGGGTGATCTGGAATATAGAGAATGGGATCCCCGCAGAAGCAAACTTTCCGCGTATCTGAAGGTCGGCGGAAAACATTTCCCCCTGCGTAAGAACACCAATGTCCTGTATCTGGGTGCGTCCAGCGGAACGACCGCCTCCCATGTCTCCGATATAGTATCGGAAGGCAAGGTATATTGTGTGGAGTTCGCACCGAGAATGTTCAGGGGACTTGTGAACACTTGCACATCGAGACACAACATGGCTCCCATATTGGGAGATGCGATGGCCCCTCAGGATTACAGTTTTGCGGTCGACCGGGCGGATGTTGTTTATTCCGACGTTGCACAGAAGAGACAGGCGGATATCGTCGCCGACAATATGGATCGTTTCAATGCCGAATACGGAATGGTCACAATAAAAGCACGTTCCGAAAATGTTGCCTCGGATCCGCGTGATGTGTTCAGGTCCTCGGAAAAGAGACTCGTCGAAAGGGGTTTCGATATTTTGGAATCCGTAAGTCTCGAACCGTACGAGAACGCACATCAGATGATAGTTTTCAAGAAGGGCTGAAATGGATACGGTGTACTCTGTAGCCTTCGCGGAAGATCGCTTCCTGATGATCTATAATCCCAAACGCAAAGGATGGGAGATGCCAGGCGGCCATGTTGAAGCCGGAGAATCGATAATATCCGCTGCGAAGAGGGAATTTGCGGAAGAAGCGGGATACGATATCGATATTGTCGATGTCAAAGATCTGGAAGGATGCAGTGTGTGTGCATGTTCGCTTTTGAAAAAAATCAACGAGACCGCGGAAATGGAATGCCGATTGTTCAAAGAGCTCCCCTCGAACCTGGCGTTTGAAAGAACAGAATACGAATCGGTGATACCTTGGGCGTATTCTTCCATTCAAAACAGGAAACTGTATCACGATTGACCTCATTTTTTTCGTACGGATCACAGCAAATAATGTTCCTGCGGAGTTCTGGAACTGCAATAACGAAACTGCAGCCTCAGAATATCTCCGAGATCCTCTCGAACCAAATAACTTGAACCGGTTTTCATCGTCATGCTCTGTTCGATAACTGTATCGAGCTGTTCGGGGGGCTTTCTGAATTTTCTTTTTTCATTGCCGCCTGATCGTTATTCCGGGGCAAAAAAGAAACTTCGCCGGTTACCGAACACAGTTCTTCCCCCACCAATTTTATATGCAAACCGCTATGCGGCCATATGGATTGGGTCCAAGGTTTCTTGGATATTTACGGCGGCGTAATAGACTTCATCTACATCATTTCAGTTTTAATGGTCGTTATTCTGATATATTTGGAACGATCGGATCCGAAAACACTTGCAATGTGGATGATCGTTCTCCTTCTGTTCCCGATATTCGGATTCATCATCTACCTTTTCTTCGGGCAGACCTTCTACAGCCGCAGACAATTCTCGATAAAGAATCTGGATGATGAGAGATTATCCCAGCTGGGTATCGAACTCCTTGACGAGGAAGCTCTGAAAGATACCGAATATGACGACCCGGAGGCCAGAGTCTTTGCCAAAGGAATGTCGAATAACGGAAAATTCCCGTACAGCAATAACAACGATGTTGACCTTTACACCGAAGGCGATGCATTTTACAGGGATCTTCTCAACGATCTGAGGAATGCGAAGAAATTCATCAACGCAGAATATTACATCGTAAGGAACGATGAACTTTCCAACGAGTTCATGGACATACTCATCAAAAAAGCGGAAGAGGGCGTGGAAGTAAGACTCATGATCGACGCGATAGGGAATAACAGCGGCCCCATCATGAAGATGAAAGCCCTCAAGAAGGCCGGAGGATCCTACACCCTGTTCCACCGCACGATAACTGTTCTCCTGAGCCCCAAGAAAAATAACCGCAACCACAGGAAAATCGCCGTTATTGACGGGGATATCGGCTACGTGTCGGGGTTCAACATCGGCGACGAATATCTCGGAAAGAGCGACAGGGGATATTGGAGGGATACCGGCGTAAAGATACACGGATACAGTACCGTAGCCTTGAACCTCCGATTCTTCATGGACTGGGGATATGCCACCAAAACTCCCTTTGATGCTGATTCGGACAATGTCGAAAGATATTTTCCCGAGATGGGCGTAAATTATGGAAACGATGTTGTACAGATCATATCCGGAGGGCCTGATCTGAAGGCCAACCTTATCGAGATGCAGTATCTGAAGATGATCTACTGTGCGAAGAAGACCGTCTACATCCACACTCCGTATCTTGTGCCGAGCAACGATGTAATCAAAGCCCTCATCCTGGCGGCGAATTCCGGAGTGGACGTCAGGATAATAATGCTGGACAGACCCGACCATGCCCTCGTGTTCTGGGCGAGTCTCTGGTACTCCATGGAATTGATGAAAGAGGGAGTAAGGATATTCCATTACAACAAGGGATTCATACACTCCAAAGCATTCGTTGTCGACGGAAAATACTGTTCGGTAGGTTCGGCAAACATGGATCAGAGAAGCATGACCATGAATTTCGAGACAAATGCTCTCATGTACTCTGTGAGGATCGGCGACGAGATGGACAAAGCGTTCAACGAGGACTTATCTCATTGCACAGAATATACAATGGAAGAGCACAAGAAGCTCAGCAGATGGATCAGATTCAAAATCCACTTCGCCCGCTTATTCAGTGCATTGGCCTGATGTCAACCTTTTAATACTTCTTCTTAATTGAAGTGCTAAGCCTCGCCGCCTATATATGATCGGAGAATCAAAATATGGCAAGAATGCACACAAGAA
>JGI994J12354_10003622_pt1 | contig 14329 bp, 11 predicted proteins | sample IntmicLarv3ML3BL_FD_12354 | JGI IMG/M metagenome (IMG submission 12354)
CCATGGATGAGACGGCCGATGCGGCGGGCGCCGCCGTTGCGATGGCTGACGCCCCCGCGGTGGACAACGCAGTGGCTGAAAGCGGCGTGGCGGACGAGATCCCACCTGCGAATTTATGAGCCAACAGCCCCACCCCGACGCCCTCACATGGCTTGCCCTGCGCGGCACGCTGACCGACCTGCTTGCGGCCAATGGTGTGGAAAACCCACAGCATGACGCCGAGTGGTTGTTGTGCGCCGTGTTGGATGCCGGGGAGGATTGTGGGACTGTCCCGGGCGGCGGAAGCTCTGACGCCTGCGCGATGGGCGGCGGAATCGCCGATACCTGTGCGATAGGCGGCGAAAGAGCCGACACCTTTGCAATGGGTGGTGGACTCACCGGCACCTGCGCAACAGACGACGCAATCACCAAAACTTCCTTGCCAGACGCCGAAAAAAATCAAAAATCCACGCACGCCCCACCCGCGCTGCGTCTGCGTTTGCGCAAATTTGCCTCGCCCCGGCAGGTGGAGGCCGCGTTGGCGCTGGGACGGCGCCGGGCCAGTCGCGAGCCCTTGCAGCATATTCTGGGCTGCGCGCCCTTTATGGATTGGCTGCTGGCGGTGGATTCCACCGTGCTGATTCCGCGGGAGGATTCCGCCGCAGTGGTGGAGCTGGCCTTGCGACATATGCCGAAAGGTCCTTGTAAAGTCTTGGATTTGTGCTGCGGCAGTGGGTGTATTGGGCTGGCGATTGCCTCCCTTTTGCCCGAAGCGCGTTGCACATTTTCTGATATCGCCCCGCCCGCCATCGCGCTGGCCCGGCGCAACGCCCGGCGCTTGGGCGTACAGGATCGGTGCCGCTTTGTTTTGGGCGACGGCTTTGCCCCGCACGGTGGCCCCGACGCGTCGCATGTGGATGCGCACGGTGGCCTTGGCGCATCGCATGCAGGTGCGCAAGACGGCCTCGACAAATCGCTTGCAGGCGCTCAGGACGGCCTTAGCGCAACGCATACGGGCACGCAGGATGGCCCTGCGGATACGGACACGTGCAACGACGCCCCTTCCCTCCCCCCGCGCGACCGCTACGACATCCTGGTGTGCAACCCGCCGTATATTCCCTCCCTCGAGCTGGCGTACCTTGCGCCCGAAGTTCGGGATTTTGAGCCCCGCCTGGCGCTGGATGGCGGCACATCGGGCTTGAATTTTTATCGTCGTTTGGCCACCGAGGCACGCCCCTATTTAACGCCCGAAGGCCTGGTGTGTGTGGAGTTTGGCTTTGGCCAATGGCCGGATATCCGGTGCATTTTCGAGGCAAATGGCTGGCAAACGCGGGATGAACGCTACGATTTACATGGGGTTTTACGCGCCGGGCTGTTTGCGGCTGGTTAGCAAAAGCGCCTTTGCAGCGTGAGTCCCTTCGCCAGCTTGGCCGAAGCCCTTGCGCCAACAAACACCATGCCTCCGCATCAATAAAACCAAGAAGAGGTTGATATGCAGGAACAATTTTCCGCCATTGTGGAGCGGTTTGAGGAAATCACCTTTTTGCTGACCCAACCCGAAATTGTGGGCGATCAGCCCCGCTATCGCCAGCTGATGAAGGAATTTTCTCAGTTGGAGGGCTTGGTGGGCTCGGTTCGGGAACTCGAGACACTGGAATCCCAGCTGGGGGGGGCGCAGCAGCTGCTGGACGACCCCCAAATGCGCGAGCTGGCTCAGCATGAAATCGGCGAGCTGGACACGCAAATTGCCGAACTGCGGCAAAGCATTCGCTTGGCCCTGCTGCCCCGCGACCCCAACGACGGGGGCAACGCCGTGCTGGAAATTCGCGCGGGTACCGGGGGCGAGGAAGCCGCCTTGTTTGGCGCAGATTTGCTCCGCATGTACAACCGTTACGCCGATGGCAAACGCTGGCAGTTCTCGCTGCTGTCCGTCAGCGAGACGGATATTGGCGGCATCAAAGAGGCCGTGTGCTTGATTTCCGGCTCGGATGTCTTTGCTCATTTGAAATACGAAAGCGGCGTTCACCGCGTTCAGCGCGTGCCCGAAACCGAGAGCGGCGGGCGCATTCATACCTCAGCGGCTACCGTGGCGGTCCTGCCCGAAAGCCAAGACGTGGACGTGCAAATCAACCCCGGCGACCTGCGCATCGACACCTACCGCTCGGGCGGCGCGGGCGGTCAGCACGTCAACAAAACCGAATCCGCCGTGCGCATCACGCATTTGGCCACCGGCATTGTGGCGATTTGTCAGGACGAGAAATCTCAAATCAAGAACCGCGAGAAGGCCATGCGGGTGCTGTCGGCGCGGTTGTATGATCACTTCAACAGCCAACAGCAGTCGGCCGAGGCCTCGGCCCGGCGCGCGCAAATCGGCAGTGGCGACCGCAGCGAGCGCATCCGCACCTACAATTTTCCGCAAAACCGCATCACCGACCACCGCATCAACCTGACGCTTTACGCCCTAGGCGATTTTATCCAGGGCGGATGCGACGCCGTCATCGAGCCCCTGCGCGTGGCCGAACAAACGCTGCGGCTGCAATCGGAGGCGTAAAAGGAGGGGGCCGTGTTGAAAACACAAATTGTACCGGCCACCGCCGAGCAGCTGGCGCGCGCGGGCGAGTTGATTCGCCGGGGCGCGCTGGTGGCCTTTCCCACCGAGACCGTCTATGGCTTGGGCGCGTGCGGCCTATGCCCCAATGCGGTGCAAAAAATCTTTGACGCAAAAGGGCGGCCCGCCGACAACCCCCTGATTTTGCACGTGGCGAATATGTCCGCGGCACAGCAGCTGACCCTCGACTGGCCCCCCGCCGCGCTACAGGCCGCCAAAGCCTTTTGGCCGGGCCCTTTGACTGTGATTTTGCCAAAATCCGCGGCGGTGCCGGATATTGTCACGGCCGGACTGCCCAATGTGGCCGTGCGGGTGCCCGCCAATCCCATTGCACTGGCCCTGATTCGCGCCGCCGGATGCCCCATCGCCGCGCCATCGGCCAACCGAAGCGGCAGGCCATCCCCCACCACCGCCGCCCATGTGTATGAGGATTTGGCCGGACGGGTTGCCTTGATTTTGGATGAGAATTTGGGCGGTCAGGGTGTTTCAACCTTGGGTGAGGATTTAAGCGAACAGGGTGTTTCGACTTTGGATAAAAATGTGAAAATGGGCGCGCAAAACGCCGCGTCCTTGGCGGCGCACGGCGTTGCAATCGGCAAAAGCGTCCCCGTTTCCTATGGCTTGGAATCCACGGTGGTGGATTTTTCCGGGCCGGTTCCCACCATTTTGCGACCGGGCGGCATCACCCACGAGATGCTCTGCCACCTGCTTGGCCATGTGGAAATCAGCCCCGCCGTGCTGGCGCAAACCCACGGCCCCGTGGCCAGCCCCGGCATGAAATACACCCACTACGCCCCGCGCGCCAGGGTGATTTTGCTGGACACGGACGCCCCTGCCTTGGTGGCCCGCGTGCGCGCAGCCGCCAACGCGGTGGCGCTGGTCAGCCGCATGGACGCCCCCCTGCACCAGCTGTGCCAACAGGCAGGGGTTGCGCATTTGTGCATGGATGAGGCGGACCTCCCGGATACCCAAAGCGCTCAGGGAAACGCAAATGTCACGGACGGCAGCGGCACTCAGGGAAACGCAAATGCCCCAGGCACTCCCACGGATCCCGTCAACCCGCCCTATGCCAAGCTTTTTCAGGCCCTGCGTCAGGCCGACGCCCAAGGCTACCAAACCATCTTCGCCCTGCTGCCCCCCGCGGTTGGCATGGGCCTTGCCGCGCGGAATCGGCTGCTGCGCGCCGCAGGATTTGTGGTGAATAAATAGAAAAAAGGATTGCCCTTTTGAATCGCGCTCCCCAAAAATTGTGGGGGCGTTTATTTCGGTAATCCTTTTATATAAAAATAGGCGTGGGCGCTTTGGTGAAAAAACCGGCGCTTTCGCCATCCAATCGGTGCGGGGCGCCCAGCCATCATCCGCCACCGGCACCACCTACATGGTACTCAGCCGTCATCCGCCACCGACACCACCTTCATGGCCCCGGCCATGGCTAGGCGGTCGTCTTTGATGGCCAACGCGCCGGTGATTCCGGGGCGTCCGATGGCCCATTCTACCGCGACTTGGAGGTCGTCGGTGGATTGAATTCGGTTGCCCAGCGCCGTGGCACAGGCGTCGGCTAACGCCGCACACGGGGACAGCACCACCGCGGCGTCGGCTTTGCCGTATGAAATTGAATGGCCGTGTGTGCCCGCCGAGGTGCACAGGCCCCACTCGCCCGCCGGAATTTCCAAGGCGATGCGCCGGGTAAAGGGGTTTTCCGGTCCGGCATACAGCCCCACATGGCGGGGTGCCGCAAGGCGCAGGTATAAATCGCCGCCGTTTTCGATGATGACTTCATGACAGGGTGCGGGAGCACTTTGCGCCTGCGATTGGGGCGAGGCTTCACCGCAAGGGGTGCTTTCCCACTGCGTTTTTGGGGTATCGCAGGGGGCACACACCCCTTGCGCGGTTGGATCAGCGCAAAAGGGCTTCGCGTCTGGCGCAATTTGGACGGCACCGAGGGGATCCGCAACTCGTGTGACTTGGCCAGCGCAGGCGGACTCCGCACCTTGCGTAGTTTGGCCAGCACCGGGGGAATCCTCACCTCGCGTGGCTTGGGCAGCGCAGGGGGAATCCGCACCTTGCGCGGTTTGGCCAACGGTACATGCCCCTTGATTGGCGTTGCATGGCGCTTTCGCGCCGCCGGCTCCCCCACCCGTCAGCCTTCGGCCAAGCTCTTGAGCGATGGCCCCTGCCACGGCCGCCATGGGGCCTACCTGGCAGATTTCGGCCGCGTGGCACATGTTGGCAATCCATGCCGCCGCGTCCGGGTGGGCATTAAGCGGCACCATAGAGGGCGCAAAATCCGGATGCTTTTGGATGTAATCCTCCAGCATTTTGCGGATTTCCACCAAAAAAAGACCTGCTGCTGCCCGGCAATCGCTGGTTGCCGCCACGTACAGGTCTGTTTGTTGACGCGTAATTTGAAAGCTGATCAGCCCATCGGGGCGGTGTTGGGCGCGGTAGGTTCGGGGTTGGTAGGTCACGATATGGCTCCCCCAACATCAATAATCTGCCGCAAGCCATGGCGTGCGGTGTTTGCGAAAAAAGATTTTTTCTGACAACGTCATGCTTGTGGAAAGCGTTTTTTTCTGACAACGCTATGCCTGCGGAAAACGGGTTATCCCGGCAGCACTGTGGTTGCGGAAAAAGGCTTCGCCCCTTGGCGCTATGGTTGCGCAAAAAAGCCTATCCCTTAGCGGCTATTCGCCCGTCTTTTCGCCAAATAAATCCACGTCCATAGCGTGCAGCGGACACACCCGCAGGCACAGCTCGCAGGCGATGCAGCGGCTGTTGTCGAACCGCAGATGGCCTGCGTCATCCAGCCGCAGCGCGCCCGTACCGCACACGCCCGTGCACGCGCCGCAATCCACGCATTTGTCGCTATTCCAGATGATGTTGCGATTAAGCACCGACACCTGGATGCCCTGATTTTCCAGATACGTCAGGCCCTTTTGCAGATCCTCGGCACCGCCGGTTAGGGCCAGCGTTAAGCGGCCCCGTCCAGGCTGAACCTCGGCCCGCAGGATGGAAAACGTAATGTTAAAATCGCGCACCAGCTCGGAAATGACGGGTTTTTCGGTCATTTGCGGCGGATAAACCAAGGATACCGTAATTTTTGCCATCATCACACCTCATACGCGGGTAGGATTTGTTTCGCCGGAAGTAGCAGGCCTCATTCAACCGGCGACGGATACGCTTTTTTCAATTGACAGCGCCAGGCCTTATTCAGCCAACGGCGGCAAGCTTTATTCAGTCGAAAGCGGCAAACCTCACTCAACCAGTAGCGCCAAGCCTCGCTCAACCGACAGCGTCAGTCCTTATTCAGCCGGCAGCGGCTTAAAGGAACTACGCGGGATGGGCGCGATGGGTTCTTGCAGCGGGAATTGGCCCTTTTGCAGCCACTCGCGTAGTGTTTCCGCAATTTCGCAGGCGCGCGAAATGCTGGAAAGCGGTGCCGTACGCACGGTTTTTCCACCCAGCTCCATGCTTCCGCTTCGCAGTTGGGCATACGAAACCGGCCCAAAATTGGGGCGATTTCGGCTTTGCGTTGCGTAGTCGAACACCCGTGTAAAGATCTGGTCGTTGCCGCGCGCCAGATCGTGCAGCAGCTCCTCGTCCAGCACGGGAATGGGGATACCCACGCCGACATACAGCGTGGTGCCGTATTTTTCAAAGGTTGCGCCCCGAATATACCGTGAGGACATGCCCCGCAGATCACCGATCAGCGCCAGCGTTGCGCCTGAATCCCGCACGCCGCCGCCGGGAAATTCTTCGTGATTAAACACACATTGGGTGCCCTCCCACGCCACATACCCCACCCCGCCGCCCAGAAAAATGCGCGTACCCATGCCAATGGTGCGCAGGCCAGGGTCTTTCAATAAGGGGGAAAGCTCGCCCGAGGTGCTGTAATTGACATTGCCGCAATTGGGCAGCAGCGTGCCCATGTAGGTATACAGGGTTTTGGCGGACGCATTGGCCGCCGCGGCATAGTTTTGATAAATGTTGCGCGGATTATACAAATACGCCTGGTTCATGGTGTCGAGCGAAACCTCGCAATCGCACGCCGCCATGGGATAGCAATCCGTGACGGTGCCTTTGGCGCACAGCCGCACGGATTTTCCTTCGATTAAATCTTGAATCACATGCGCCCCGCCATAGTGCGCACCGCGGTCGGAAGACTCGGCCGTTGCGCCGATATAGGCATCCACCGACGCCACGCCGCCATAGGCCGGCACGTTGTTTAGCGTCAGCGCCTCCATGCGGATGGGCGGGTCGCTGTGCCCAAAATTGAGAAAAGCCCCCGACGAGCACATGGGGCCAAAGGTGGCTGTGGTAACCACATCCACCTTATCCAGCGCGGCTTTTTCGCCCTGCTCGGCAGCAAAGGCCACCAGCTCTTGGGCCGTAAAAACCACGGCCTTGCCTTTTTTTAGCTTGTCATTGATTTCGTCAAAGGTTCGTGTTGTGCTCATAAAACCACCGTTTTCATGTTGAGATTTTTTAAAATTACGCCAACAGCGCGTTGGCCAGATCCACGGCCGAGGCCGCGTCGGTGGAGTAGCCGTCCGCACCGATTTCATCCGCAAATGCCTGTGTGACCGGCGCGCCGCCCACCATAATTTTAACGCTATCCCGCATCCCGGAAGCGCGGATGGCCTCAACAGCTTCGCGCATCGCGGGCATGGTGGTGGTTAAAAGGGTGGACAGGCCGATAATCTGCGCACCCTCGCGGATGGCGTCCACAAAAGCCTGCGGCGGGGTGTCGATGCCCAAATCAATCACCTCAAAGCCCGCGCCCTCCAGCATCATGCAGACCAGATTTTTTCCGATATCGTGCAAATCGCCCTGCACCGTGCCCATGGCAACTTTGCCCTTGGATTGCACGTCGCCCGCCGCCAGCACGGGTTTGAGGATTTCCATACCGGCCTTCATGGCGCGCGCCGCGACCATGACCTCGGGCACAAAAACCTCGTTGGCCTTGAACAAAACGCCGATTTCGGCCATGGGCACAACGAAGCCTTCATTTAATAATACGTCGGCCCCGATGCCATCTTGCACCGCCGCCGCTGTCAGTTCCCGAACAAGCTTTACGTTTCCGGCCTTGACAGCCGCCGCCAAACTTATTAAATCCGCCATGTTTGTTTCCTCCCTGATCCATTCGTTGGATACGCCGCTTGTGCGCATTGATGCGTTGGTGGTGTGCTAGCTGCGCGTTGGTTGCGCGCATTTGTGCGTCAGCCGTGGGTTGGGTGTGTGCATTTGTGCGCCGGCTATACGCTGGTTGTGTGCGTTGGATGCACTGTGCATGTGCTCGCCGGAAGCGGTGGGCGCTCCGCCGAACGCGCCGTTTGACGTTCCGCTTGCCACGCCATATGCATCCATTTGACACGTTGCATACGCCCATTTGACACGCTGAATGTATACAAAAAAGTATACCTGCATAGTATATCACAGATCGGTTATCCACGCAATTTATCCACAGCGCAAATTCCTGTGGATAACTCGGTTTTCTCTATCCACAGCTGTGGATAACTTTGCGATACTGTGGATAACTTTTTTCAGGCCCACCGCTTTTGTATGCTTTATTATTATACAATGACAAATGAATCATCAATACCATTCATATTTTCAGTTAATTGATATATGTATATTTATATATTCATTATTTTATTTCCCTTTCATTTTCTATTTTGTATACTGTTTATTATATATTTGTTTCTATTTATTATACATATTTATTATATATATATGTATACATTTACAACTCAGTGAATTGCAATAGGGCGTTCACTTGTTTGAGACACGCTGTTGATATTCCTTATATTTATACCATTTATCACTTTTGAAGAATTTTGCTTAGTTTTCGAATTTTCATGCCCATCTACGCGCCGCTGGCAGCCCTTCGGACGCATCCAGCACTGGGCAATTCGCTCGCTGATTACCCACCCTATTCAAAAGGACCCCGTTCCGCTTCCTGACAGATCGAATGGGGCCGTTTGATCCGAATATATGGCTTTAACATCCGCGTAATGGATGAACTATCATCTTTCTCGCCGCAGACGTAACCGCGTGCAACCCGCCCGATCGCCCGCCGCGTTCCAAGCGCCCCTGCGCTGCTTCCTGAAAGCAAAATAGGATCGTTTGATCCTATTTCATGGTTTTAACACCAACATCATGACAGGGTGACGTCCCATAACGCCGTATGTGCAACCGCATACGGTGAGACGTAACGCAATGCCATTCACATTGTAAATTGCAGCGATTGGTCCGCGACAGGAAGCCGTCAAGCTCACCCAGGGCAAAAACGGATATCGCGGCGCAGACACCAGGACGTAGTTTATTAGGGCACAGGTGCCGAAGCGCAGCTTACCAGGACAGCTTGCCGGGCCACAGGCACCGAGCCGCAGGTGCGCCAAGACGCAAGGGCCGAAACGTGTAGCACTCTTGCCCTTGAGAAGCAACACAACGCACGGGAGGCCTCCGCGTGTCCCCCAGTGCCGCATGGCCCTTTTTTGAGGGGGTAGCACCTGGATTCCCTTAATTTTGCCAACCCCAAACTACGGAGGTGCCTTACCGAATCATCCGCCGAATCGACTATTTCACTATTTTTATGGCTATTCAATCAATATTTTATGCATTTCTCGTCAAAAGCTCCGTCCCCCCGCCAGCGCCACCCAATGCCGCATCGCCATGGGGGTTGGTAACGCCAGCATTTCCCCGACTGTGCAAACCCTAAACTCTGGGGGCCATTCGGTTTGTCTGGATTGCCACACAACCCCGTGCATATTCCAAATTTGATGGGTAAAGACGTGACGCGTGGTGCCCAGCTCGGCAATCAGTTGGCCACCGATGCCCAGGTCTGCCAAGGCGGCTGCTATCGGTTGACTTGCCACTCTTTCGCCATCCGCATTTTGGCTAGTCACACTTTCACCCTCCGCGTTTTGGGTTACCGCGCTTCCCTTGGCGTCGTTTATCCTTGATACACTTTCGCCGGCCTCGCTCGCGTTGGGTGGCTTTTCCTTTATTTCATTTGCACTTTCAGCGGTTTTTTTTGCAAAATTCACAAACTCCCACATGCCAGCCAGCATACCGGTTTCAGGGCGCTTTCGCAGGGCGATGCCCTGCGGGGTTTTGATGATTACCACGTACAGTTCAAGGGTTTTGGGCTTGGCCTTTGGGCTTTTTACCGGGCGACGCGCCACACTTCCCCGCTGTTTGGCTTGGCACAGGTTCGTCACCGGGCATTGCGCGCATTGCGGGTTTTTGGGTGTGCATATCATAGCGCCCAGCTCCATCATGGCTTGAGTGAAATCCCCCGGATTTTTTGCCGGAACCCACATTTGCAACTGTGCTTCAAAGGATTTTTTTGTTTTTTGCAAACTGATATCCGCAGGATCATCCAGCACCCGCGCCATAACGCGTAGCACGTTGCCATCCACGGCCGCCACCGGCACCCCAAATGCGATGGCCGCCACCGCCGCGCCCGTATACCCGCCGACGCCGGGCAAACGGCGCAGCGCCTCCACGGTTTGCGGAAAGCTTCCACTATATTCACGCGAAATCATCTGCGCCGCCCGGTGCAAATTTCGCGCCCGCGTGTAGTACCCCAAGCCCTGCCACGCCTTAAGCACCTGCTCGGTTGAGGCCGCCGCCAGCGCCTCGGGGGTGGGAAACTCCCTTAAAAACCGCACAAAATATCCTTCCACGGTTTGGGCGCGGGTTTGCTGCAGCATCACCTCGCTGACCAAAATGGCATACGGGTCCCGCGTGCGACGCCAAGGCAGGTCGCGGCATTCCTCGGCATACCACACCAGCAGGGTTGGGGCGAATTCTTTCATGGCACCCTTTCACGCGCGGCTTCTTGCGCCGCATCACACGCCGACGGATTATACAAAAACCGCGGTCCCCGACCCTTACATGCGGGTTTTTGCGCAATTTTCACAAAACTTTCATCTGATTTCCGATCTTCCTTCGCCGTCAAATGCCTCTTTTGGCTTTTCAAGCCTCAAATTGGGCCCATCAAGAGCTCGTCTTCCCGCCCCTGACACCCTTTTCCATTATAGTCAAAAAAAGTTGAAATTGCAATGCTTTTTTTCGATATCTGGCGTAGTTTGCTTTCCTCGCATCAATATGTAGTGGCCGGGACATAGTTTCGCTTCAACCGATGGTGGTTGAAAAACCGCCATTCTTTGTGTTCTTTTTTCGGCTACTGGTCATTTTTTGTCCCGATCCCGCCCATAGCTCTGCGATTTCTCGACATCTTCCCTCCCTTTTTCATCATATCGGCCATTAGTTCACATCATTCGTCGAAAGTTGAATATATTATTTATTACATCATTGTTCATTTCCCACTCTGGTGTGTTAGAATAGGCGCGTAATCACACAGAAACCTTGCTGCACCTTGCGTTTCTGGAAAAAAAGGAGTTAAGAACTATGGAACCCAAGAACATTTTGTTGGTTGATGGCGATGCGACCCAGCGTGAGCGGCTGGCCTCCATTTTGGATGCCCAACCCGAGTTTGTTGTCACCGCCCTGCCCAGCGGCCCCGAGGCGTTGCTGTATTTGCGCGAGCACACACCCGACGCCATGGTGTTGGACATGCTTCTTCCACAGATGGACGGCGAAACCCTGCTTTCAGCCATACGCTCTGAAAACCTTGCTCCTCATATGTTTATCTTGGTTACAACGGCCTTTGCGCGGGAGGATTTGGTGGTTTCGGCCCTACGCATGGGCGTGAATCACTTTATTGTCCGGCCCTGCGCGCCGGATGTTGTACTGCGTCGGGTGCAATCCTGCTTTTCCAAAAACACCGAGTTTGAGGCCGCGCCCGAGCTGACCGCCGCGCCCCCCCTTGACGAGAAAATAACGACTTTATTCCTCACCATTGGCATTCCCGCCCACATCAAGGGGTATCATTTCCTGCGCGAGGGCGTACGTCTGGCCGTGCTGCACCCCACCATGATGGATCACATCACTAAACAGCTTTACCCCGCCATTGCCGAAAGATTCCACACCGAGCCCGGAAAAGTCGAGCGCGCCATTCGCCATGCAATCGACGTGGTTTGGTCACGCGGGCGGGTAGAAAACATCAACCGCGCCTTTGGTATTCCCATCTATACCGGCAAGGTGCGCCCCACCAACAGCGAGTTTATCGCGCTGATTGCCGATCGAATTTTATCCCGACGCGTGGCATAGCGCCCGCTTGATGTAGCACGCGATTGGTTAGGAAGCGCGGCAAGCATCCTTGCGCTGAGCCTTGAAGCGTTGCGCGATTTTAAAGTACAGCGCGACGCACTTAATCCGGAAGCACCATGGCGTTTCGCGCACAGCTTGCGGCGTTTTTCACGGCAGAGGCTCGTCCGTCTAACGATGGACGGGCTTTTTCGTGCACGAGGGACAACAGCGCGGGGGCAGGAAAATAGCAATCCAGCTTTCGAGATTTTAATTTGAGAGTAGGCCCTGTCTGAAAAATCGCTTTAAAAGTGAAAAGGGACGGAAATAGGCGAGTTTGACTGGCGAAGAGGGAAGGAATACCGGCTATATTTCGACCGATGAGACGGGCAAGGACGCCTATTTCCGACCCTTTTCAACCCAAATTGGATTTTTTAGACAAGGTCTGGTATAAGTGTTTCCAAGCGCACGCTTGTATATTATAATGTAAGTACTTACCGTGAAACGTGAGGTGATTTTTTGGATAAAACCGTCATGCTTGGGCTTCTGCGCTCGAACGCCCCCGAAGCTTTTGCTCAGATTATTGAGGCCTATAACCCCTATCTTTGGGTTGTTGTGGGCGGCATTCTGAACCGCGTTGGCTCGCGGGCGGATGTTGAAGAGTGTATCAGCGATGCCTATGTGCGTCTGTGGCGCAATCGGCGGGCGTACGACCCCGCAAAGAGCTCGCTGAAAACCTATCTGACCACCTTGGCCAAGAGCGAGGCTTTGAACCGCTACCGACAGCTGACGCGCCTCCGTTCGGTTCCGTTTGAGGATGTGCCGCTTGAGGCGACGGACGATTTGCTGGCCCAAATCATCGCCAAAGAACAATATCAGGCGCTATATGACGCTATCCGTACCCTGCGCGAGCCGGATCGCGAGGTCATCATTCGCCGCTATTTTTTTGATGAAAAACCCGCTGGTATTGCGGCCGGAGCCTCTCTTTCTGTTAAAGAAGTCGAGAATCGGCTGTATCAAAGCAAACTGCGCTTGCGCAAATTATTAAATCAGGAGGCAATTGAGCCATGAACCATAACCTATTGACGCATTTGGACGAGCAGGGCGTGGAAGAACTGCTCCCCTATACACCCGAACAAAGCCCGCAAAGCGACGCCAACATTCAGCGGCGCTTTTTGAAAAAGACCGCGCGCCGCCACGGAGCCTGGCGCAAACGCACGCTGATTGCCGTCATTGCCGCCGCCTCATTGATGGTGGTATCTTTTTCGGCATTTGCCGCTTCGGGGTTTAATTTTGATCGGCTCTTTGGTTCTTTCTTTAACAACCCCAACGCGCAAAACAAAATTCAAATCGGGCAAGCGGTGGAAAAAGATGGCCTTGAGATTACGCTGGTTTCTGCCTTTGTGGATAATGCCGCCGAAAGCGCAGAAGTTCTTGCGCTGGTTGAGCTAAGGGATACCACAGGGCGGCAGCTCTCTGCGGATGTGACGCTTTCTTGCAGCGGCCACCAATACGCCTTTGTGGGCGGAGCGCAGTATGACGCGGCGCAAAACAAGGTCACCCTTGCGCTGATTATCCCCTTTAACAACCTCATTAAGGTGGGGCAACGGGTGGCGCTGGACCTTGACGCCCTGGCGTTTGACCGCAGCGACGTTGACGGACAGGCGCTGGATTTTGACCTTGCCGCAGCCATGCAGGATTGCACCCCCATCACGCAGGACGCGTGGAATGACGCCGTAAACGCCTGCGGCGAGAAAGTCCCCGGTGCTGTCCTTTTTCCTCTGGATACACCGGACTCCGGCGACCGTTTGCTTCCGCTGAATCAGTTAAACGCAGCGGTTGGCGGGCTGGACTGGGCGATTATCAGCAACCTTGGCATGATTGACGGCCGGTTGCATGTTCAACTCAAACATACGGCGGCGTACAACGCGGATTACAACGACGGCTTGTTGTATCTGCTGGACGACGCGGGCAACGCGATTCAAAACTGCTTGGCCATTTCCCAAGGCGACTACCGGGAACTGGTGTTTGACATTGGCCAAACGCCGCTTTCCAACCTGCGGCTGGCGCTGAACGGCAACGCCTACGACCGCGTAATCACCGGGCCATGGGCACTTTCCTTTGTGGTGGAAAGCCAAGTTCAACAACGGCATTTTGTTGCCACGTCCAAGGCTTCGCCCTATTTGGCAGGGCTTGAAATCACCTGCTCGCCGATGTCCACGCGCGTATCCTTTACCGTGGCGGATTCCGCCGAAAACACCGACGCGTTTTTGACCGAGCTTGCCGCGTATTTGGACGGCTTTGACGCACCCTACCTGACCCTTGCCGACGGCCGCAAAATCGCCCTAACCAAGGATAGCGCGATGCTCGACGTTCTGGGCGGGCAGCTTGCCTACCGCAGCGTTTACTATTCGGTTGACGAGTTGGTGTCGCTGACCTTTAGCGGGGAGACCTTTGTGTTGCAGTAGACGGTTGCGTTCCGCAATCAAAACCACCAGTTGAACTGGTGGTATGCGAAAGCCCTAAAAGGGCATGGTACGGACGCTGACCCCTTAAGGGGTATCGAATAGACCGCCAACCGCATTG
>JGI994J12354_10003623_pt1 | contig 14328 bp, 15 predicted proteins | sample IntmicLarv3ML3BL_FD_12354 | JGI IMG/M metagenome (IMG submission 12354)
GTGCTTCACGGCGATGGTCAGCACCACATGGTCGCCCCGCGTCACCGTGTTATCGGACAAAAGGTTTGTCACTTTGATGCTCTTTTTCGCCTGCCATACGGAAAAAATCGCTGCCGCAAGCACTAAAAAAAGCAGCAGCGCAAGCACCATATAGATTTTTCCCCCGGTGGACAGCGCCACAAACACAAGCGTGATAATAGCTCCCAACAGGGGCGGTATTTTGGTTTTCATGGCAATTTAACAGGCACCGGTGTGTTTTCAAGCACTTGCATGATGACACGCTCCGTCGTCACCGCCTTCATGCGGGCTTCCGGGTTTAAAATAATGCGATGGGACAAAACAGGCAGCACCATATGCTGAATATCTTCAGGCAGGACATAATCTCTGCCGTCCAAAATGGCGCAGGCCTGGCCTGCGCGAATCAGCGCGATGGCGGCGCGGGTGGATGCCCCTAATTGCAACGAGGGATGGCTCCTTGTCATGGCGACAAGGCTTGCCACATAGTGACGCACTTCCTTCGAGCAATAAACGAGCCCCACCTGTTCCTGCATATCGACAATATCCTGCGCCGTGCAGACGGGTTCCAGCGTTTTAATCGGCGACACCCGGCCGGAGTAGCGCTCCAATACATCCATCTCCTCATCAATAGAGGGATAGCCGATGGCGATTTTTAAAAAGAAGCGATCCATCTGCGCCTCAGGCAGGGGATACGTACCCACAAACTCCACGGGGTTTTGCGTCGCCAGCACGATAAAAGGCTTGGGCAAAGGATAGGTGATGCCGTCCACCGTCACCTGATATTCTTCCATAACTTCCAAAAGCGCCGCCTGCGCCTTGGGACCCGTGCGGTTAATTTCATCGGCAAGCACAATCTGGCTCATAATCGCGCCGGGCTTGTACTCCATTTCTCCCGTTTTCATGTTCACCATGGAAAAGCCCGTCACATCCGTGGGCATTAAATCCGGCGTGAACTGAATACGCTTAAAGGAGCAGTCGAGCGATTTGGCCAGGGCGCTGGCCAGCGTCGTCTTGCCGACGCCGGGCACATCTTCAATCAAAACATGTCCCCTGCAAATCAGCGCGATCAGCGCGTATTCAATGGCCTCGTCCTTACCCACAATCACAGTGGCGATATTCTGCTGAAGCGCCCTGATAAGCTTGCGCGGTTGTTGCATGGCTTAATCTCCTTCTTTAGCTGCAAATTAAAACCCAATATATAGTATACTCAAATTCGCTTGTTTTTACAAGCAGTCTTCATTGATTTACATATGCGCAAGTGGTATAATCTAAAAAAAGGAGGTGGCAGCCTTGGCCACATACGATTTTAAAAAAGAATTTAAGGATTTGTATCTGCCTAAACCTATTCCAATGCTCATTCAAGTACCTGAAATGACCTTTATCGCCGTCGATGGCGAAGGTGATCCGAACACCGCCAAAGCTTACGCGGAGGCGCTGGAAATCCTCTACGGACTCTGCTACGCAATAAAAATGAGCAAAATGTCCGGCCAAACCCCAAAAGGCTATTTCGATTATGTGGTTCCTCCGCTTGAAGGGCTTTGGTCTCTTCCCGGATACGTTTTCGACGGCAAGCCGATTCCGAACAAAGATCAATTTAGGTGGACAAGCCTGATTCGCCAGCCGGATTATGTGACAGAAGAAGTGTTCCAATCAGTCAAGGAAACGTTGAAAAAGAAAAAGCCGGACTTGGATGCATCAAAAGCACATCTCATCACCTTTGAAGAAGGGCTTTGCGCCCAGATCATGCACCCGGGTTCTTATGATGATGAGCCCGCCACCATCGCAAAATTGAACGCCTTTATTAAAGAATCCGGCCATAAACCCGATTTCAGCGATATCCGCCGCCATCACGAAATTTACTTGGGCGATCCGCGAAAAACCGCGCCCGAAAACTTAAAAACCGTTATTCGGCATCCGATTGCTTAACGAAGGAAGATGAAACCATGGAAAATTGGCTGTATGTGATGATGCTGGAAAAAGAAAAGACCTATAGCAAAATGACCCGCGCCGTGGTCGAACGCCATGTTGATAACATCCGGAAGCTGGATAACAGCGGGCACTTAGCGCTGTGCGGCCCCTTTAAGGGCTACCCCGGCATGGCGGGGATGTTCGTCATAAAAGCAGAAAGCTACGAGGCTGCTAAGGCGTTGTGCGATATGGAGCCGCTCGTTGTAGAAGGCTTCGCCTCCTACAAGCTTTATCGCCTGCAAGCGGCAACCAAAGAGAATAATTACTTGCTGTAAAAACGAGGTGTTCAAATGCACATTAAACGGTTTTTGTTCTTCAGCATTTTGTTGCTAGCTGTTTGCTCCATTGCCTTGGCAAGCGCAAACCTGACAAGCATCACACTCTCTCATGAGAACAGCGCGGCAGATAATGCCGATGCTTTTATCCGTTGGTATAACGCCGCTGAATGGACTTCTGCCGAAAGAGCCACCTGGTCGGCAACTTTCGCGCGGCTATCCGGCGCATCACAGTCTGATGATGAACCGGTTTATGTCGCTTCCAACTCCGGCACCAAATATCACCGCAACCCGGATTGCACCTACCTTAAAAGCGCCACCAGGGTTTCCGATATGCCCTTGAATGAAGCCATTGAGCACGGCTACACGCCCTGTTCAAAGTGCGGAGAATAAATCCCCTTCACCATAAACAAACAGGGATTTTCCTCTCCCCAAAGCGTCGGGAATACCTCCAGCGGCTTAAAACCCATCGCGGTATAAAAATGCCGCGTTCTTTTGTAGCCCTCGTCCGGGTGGGCTTCATCCAAGGTCTTCACGGTTAAAAAAGCCCGTCCCGTCGCGCGGCAAAGGTTCTCACATTCGGCAATAAGCGCTTTGCCTATCCCCTGTCTGTGGTATCCCTCCAGCACGCCCATTACATACACCTCTGCCGTGTGCGCGTTGTGCGCCTTAACCGCCACAAACCCCACGGGTTTATCATCATCAAAAGCGACATAGTAGGGCATTTCATTGGAATCCTTCACGTAATCCACAATGGATTCCTCAATACCGAACCAATTCGGCAGCGCCCTTAATATGTCGTTGCAAATAGCGGATTTTTCTTCCTGCTCCCGAACTTCTCTGATCTTCATTGCCCTGCTCCCAGCGTCAAAATAATGTTTTCCGGCACACCATCCTGGCTTAATCTGCCTGATTTGATGCGAAAATCTGTATCCACAATCATCTCCACAGCGTTTTTCAGGCTTGCAACGGTATATGCCTTCGCCTGCCTTTTCGCCCTGTCCACCGCAAAGGGCGGGATGCCCAGGTTCTTTTGAATTTGCTGGGGAGATACGCCGTCCGCTGTCATCAAAGCCAAATGGTATAAAATGCGATATTGGCGCAGTATCATCTGCAAAATACCCATGCGTTCCCCGCCGTTTTTAATCAGGTGATTCAGCAGCGTAATCGCCCGCGCCGTATGCCCTGCCACAATTTCATCCGTTAGTTCGAAAACCGTGCATTCCATCGATTTTGCGCATACCTGATCGATATCTTCCCTAGTGATTTCCTCCCGCTCTCCCTGATGGGCACACAGCTTTTGCAATTCGCCTTTGAGTAGCGCCACATCCCGTCCGACAGAAAAGGTAAAGTAGCGGCAGGNGTCCTCTGTCATCACTTTCCCGAAAGGCTTGATGGTCTGCGCCACCCAGCGCATCAGCTCCCCATCATCAAGGGGCGCGAAGGTCACGATGCCATTTTTCGCTTTTAACTTCTGATATAGCTTCTTGCGCCCGTCCGCCGCGCCGCGCACGTAGAACACCAAAATGGCCGTGGGTGCCATGTTTTCCAAATAATCAACCATCTTTTCCGCATCTTCCTCGCGGCCCTTGCCTGATAAAAATCCGCACTCCCTCGCTACCACCAAACGGTAATCGCCCATAAATGGCATGGTTTCAAGGGCGGCAATCAATTCATCCGCTGACGGATTTTCGAATACATTTTCATTCAGACTCTCCAGGCCCTCAGGCAGCACGGCCTTTTCAAGGGCCGCCAAAGCGGATTGCTTAATAAACTCTTCCTCCCCCTCAAAGAGATAGCAAGGAAGAAACTGCTTATTTCTAACACTCATAAAAAACTGCGTATGGTTCATTCTACCTCCTTACGGCAAAAAGGTTTCAACGACAAAGCCGCTTTCCTTCGGTAAAATCGTAATCGCGCCATCAATATCGGTACGGTAGACGGGAATCCCCTCAAGTTTCTTAAGGGTGACAGGGCTTGGTAAAAGCGCGTTGTCGCGGCAGGATATCAAGGCGATTCCCGGCGAAACGGTTTCAATGAAGGCTGCGCTGTTCCCGTTGCGGCTACCGTGATGGCTCACCTTCAACACATCCGCCTTGACTGCGGCATAGGCATCGTAGCGATCCGTCAAGTCGCCGTAGGTCGCGATGCGAACGCCCTCCAAATCCAGCAGCAGACCGAGGCTGATATCATTCCCATCGCTGTTTTTCGGCAGGTGTTCCCCGTCCGGCCAGAGCACATCGGCATAAGGCAGGCTGTTACCTTTTTCAAGGGTTTCAAGCGGCAGATTAAGGGATTCAATCACCGCCAAACACCCTTCATCCCATTCATATCCCTCATATCCTTTCGGCACATAAACGGCTTTTACCTGCACCTCATTATCGATGAACTTTTTGAGCCCCATCACATGGTCTGAATGCAGATGCGTCAGCACCAGCGCATCCACCTTGCGGTTGCGCGCCCGCAGATAGCTTGCCATATCCCCGCCATGATCGCCCGCGTCAATCACCATCGTGTAGTTTCCTTTTTCGACAATCGCGCCATCCGCCTGCCCGTTCGAAAACAGCGTGTAACGCGTCGGCGTGATGGAAAAAGCGAAGCAGCCAACGGCAAACGCCGTCACCAAAGCAAACACTCCGATCCCCTTCGCGCGTTTTTTCAACGCCGAATAGTCGGAGAGAATCCATAGGAACAAAAACCAAATCACGAGCAAGTACCAGGGCGGGCTGATGGTTTGTGCCGTCAGAAACGGAAGCGCGGCCATTTTGCGCACGCAGAGCATAAAAAAATCGCTTGCCAAAGAAGCCACTCCGCCCAAAAACGGAAAAATGGTTGTCAGAAAATAAAGCACCGTTAAGAGCCCCGTATAGGGTACCGCCGCCAAATTCACAATCGGCGAGAAAAGCTGCACCTGCCGATAAAATACCATCACGGGCAGCATGATGCCCATCTGTGCCGCTATCGATACCGCCAGCGATTCCCTAAGCCATTTGGGAAGTTTTCGGAACAGTCTTAATATCGGCCGATAAAGCAGCAATATACCCAGCACCGCAGTGTAGGTCATCACAAAGCCGGCCTTTTCGATTTCCAGAGGCGCGAAAAGCAAAATCAGCATGAAAGAAAAGGCCAATGCCGTCAGTGCATCGTAATGCCGCCGCGCGCGCTTCGCACCCAGCATACAAATCGCCACCACGGCGGAGCGCATCACGGGGCCGCTCAATCCTGTTAAAATGCTGTAAAAACACAGAAACACGGCCATCACAGGCATTTGCCGCCCATGCTTCAGCTTGATCGCGCGAAAGAAAAGCATCATCATCCCCACCAGATAGGTCATGTGCAGCCCGGATATGGAAAGAATATGCGCTATGCCCAAATCGGAAAAGGCCTTGTTGTCCTCCTCAGGTATTGCCCGCCTGTCCCCCAGTATCATCGCAATGGCTAAGGGCGCGGAATCCCCCATGGCGCTTTGAATCCGCACTGCCAGATACTCGCGCAATTTGTACGCCAGGTGAAAAATGCCCGTGCCCACATCCCCCTTAATGGTCAGTCCATCCCTTCCATAGAGGCCGTAGGCCATATTGTTCTGATTCAAATACTTTTTAAAATCAAAGCCGTATGGGTTCACTTGCCCTTGCGGATGATAAAGGCTGCCCGTAAAGCAGACTAAGTCGCCATCTTTCAGTTCAGGCGGCTTCTCCCCTTCATCTAAATAGAAGGACCAATAGCCGTTATGTTTTTCTTTTTCGCCGTTCAGCCTGACACTCTCCAGCATGCCCTTTACCTGCCCGGTCTCCGCGTCAAACTTGATATCACCGTTAACAATGCCCTCAATGGCGTAATCACCCTGAACAGGCAGGCTCGGACTCGCCGCGTGGGAGGCCAAAGCCAACCCCAGGAAAAACACAGCGCAAAAGGCTGCCAAATAAGGCTTTTTCAGCAAAATGAAAATCAGGCTGAACACCGCCGCCCCTAAAAACCAACCCGAAAACGCGTTGTTCGCACCCAAAAAGGCCCCTGCGCCAAAAAGCGCGGCGGCCACACAAAGCGGGCGCGTTTCATAAAAAGCGCTGATGCGCTTAAATATCGAAAACCGTGCTTTCTTCTCCCCACAAGGCGTCCTCAAAACCCTTCCGCGCCTCCTTTAGCAAAGCATCTTTTGTATACTTGGGGTTATGGTGCGTCAAGATGAGCCGCTTCACGCCGTTTTCCCGCGCCAGCTCTCCTGCCAGCTTTGCGGACAAATGCGGCGCCGCTTCGCTCCAAACAGCATGTGGCAGGCACGCGTCAATAAGCGCCAGGTCCGCCCCACGCATGAATTCGCCCAAGCCCTCGCAGGTATTCGTATCCCCTGTATAGACAAAAACTTTCCCTTCGTATTCCACCTTGAACGCATAGGCCGGCACAGGATGGCGCACCCGCATGGCCGACACCCTCACATCGTCAAACGTGGCTTTCGTTTCCTGTCTCCACGCGAAGGAGGGCATGTCGAGCACTGCCGCTTTTTCAGGCGCATAAACAGGCATGGCTTTGTTAGCGCCTGTCGCCGCCAAATAGTAAGCCAGCACGCCCAAGTCCGCTGCATGATCGTAATGGAAATGGGATTGCAAAACAGCTGCTAAATCAAGAGGGTTCAAAAGCGCGATGAGCCGCGCCAAAACGCCTGAGCCCATATCCAGCATAAAATACCTTTCGCCCGCTGCCAACAAATATCCCGAGCACGCTCCGCCCGCCGCGGGAAAGGGCCCGTTCATGCCTAAGATGCGTAATTTCATGCATTGCTCCTCTTTATTTAATGCTTTTTCTAAAATCCGCAAGCAAATAAATCATATCAAATTTCGCACTGTCCCGCAAATCAAAAACCAATGGGAAAAAGCTCAGCTTCCCCATTCGCGCCGTGGTCCTCACCATTTCACGCATTTCACCATCAAGCGGAAGCATTAATGCCTCTTCGCGGCTCTTTTCGGGCATGAAGATGGTTACTCTAAAGAAGCCGTTCCATATTGAAAGCCAAAAGGCAGTCACTTCCTTTGCCGTGCCTCGCACTGTTGTCCATTTATGCAGCCCCTTGCAAAGCCACGCCTTTCCATCTTTATAATAGCGCCACTCCAGCTCAACTCCATGGTTTCTAATCTCATCTAAAAACTGCCAATAGGCTTCATTCGCCTCCCCAAGCGCATCGGAAATCACATCCTCCGTCGGCTCAATTTCAGGGTTGCGCAAAAGCTGCTCTTCCTTCACAATATTCTTCTCCATTTTTCAATCCAGCCAATCGCTTTTGTATATCAATATGTTTTCGCCCGTCAATTCACTAAAGGCGGCGTTCATATCATCCCATGTCTCGGGATAGGCATTACTGCCATGGCTTTCCATTTTCTCGCCGTCCGCAAAATAAATGATCATTCCCCATTGGTGTCCGTCACAAATCCCCGGATCGACATAGCTTTCCTCCCATTTTGTCAACCCGAATCGCGCCGATTCGCGTGCAAAAACCGCAATGTCCTCATCGTCCAGATTTCTCACGAAGCTGAAGCCTTCATTTTCATCGGTTTCATCGCGCACCGCATATTCGCTACCCATCCTAAACTCAAAGAGCATCTTGTTTTCCAAATCAACTAAGAACTCCAAATCCCGCGCGCCAAAACCGCTGTGGTAGACATCAATGCGGCTGATTTCTTTTTGATAGTTTCTTTCCGCATTTCCTGCCGTCCCTGTTAATCCCAATAGCATTGCCAATAAAAAAGTAATCGCTTTCATCATTTTCATGCCCTCCTGCTTCAAAATTCGGCTTCCTGCTAACAATACAACTGAGATGTCCCAAATTTTTCGCAGCGCAAAAACTTTTTCTGTATTATCTCATACACCCCATAAAATAACAAGAGAGGAAGGCCGCGCCTTCCTCTCTTAAAACAACTATCTTTACGCTTCCGGCTCCATCAAACCCAAATCGCCGTCTTTTCTTAAATAAAGGACATTCGTGCGATCCGTATCCTGGTTCACAAACACGAAGAAGCTATGCCCAAGCAGTTCCATTTGCATGATCGCATCGTCAATGGACATTGGCCGCACGGGAAACGCTTTGTTCTTGACCACCTTGCGCGGTTCTTCCGGATCGGAAAATTCGGTTTCTTCAATGTATTCAAGCTGCACCTCTCGGAACGCATCCGAACGCAGTCGTTTCCCCAGCTTTTCACGATGGCGGTGGATCTGCTTTTCCAATTTCGCCAGCGCCTGATCAATCGCCAGGTATAAATTATCTTCCGTGGCCGATTCCGCCCTTATTACCATGCCGTCCATCGGCACAGTCAGTTCCACAGCGCGTCGGCCATGCTTATCCTTTCCAAGGCGTACCGTCAACTCGGTTTCGGGGCGCAAATAGCGTTCCATCTTCGCTGTCTTCTTCGTAATCCGATCGGTAATACCGGGGGTCACAACCATGTTTTTAGCTGTAATCGTCGTCTTCATAACAGTACTTCTCCTTCATAAATATGTGAACAAAACCCGCGCCTAACCGCAATTGCTTAGGCGCTTTTCACAATGGTTCATTTCTTTCACGCCCTTTCTGTTTCATCCCGGGCAGCTGTTTATACAATTCGCCGTTCAACTCAAATTTCCTCTTTTTCAGGCGGAAACAAACCGTTCATTTCATTAGCATCGTTCACCTAACAGTTCCCGCGCAGCACAGCCTTCGGCATTTTGCAGATGTAGGTCGTGGTTGGGTTCACGAACTGCGTGACGCGCGCTTCCATCACCTGCCCCATCAGCAGAAAAGCTTCCTCCAGGGAATAACCGTAATCCTGCGCAATCCATTGAAGCAGCTCGCCGGCAGCTTCGTGGAAGGATTCATTCACATCCCGTCCGCAGGCGACTGTCATGACATAATCATCGTTCTCCATGCGTACGCATTTCATAGGTGCAGGGTTTTTAACAAGCCGCACGCGCAAGCGTGTCGTCGCGCGGCACTCAATACCGCCGGAACCGCAGATTTCTCCATCCCCCTGCAGGGCGTGCGCATCGCCCACGTGCAACAGCGCGCCGGGCACAGCCACAGGCAGGTAAACCGTCGTGCCCGGGCATACCTCCTGCACATCCATGTTGCCGCCGTGGATGCCGCCTTTCGCGTTGGAAAGCGTTTCCTCTGCCGGTGCGGTGCCGATGGTGCCTATCATAGGGCGGATAGGCAGCCTGATGCGATCGCTCCAATGGACGAAGCCATCCTCAATACGCAATGTCTTGGTATTCAAGCCATAATCGTGGGCACAGATTTGCGTGGGCAACGTATGGGGAGTGGTGATGAAGCCGGTATAGCCCAGTTTATCCGGCACGACTTCCAAAATGTCTACGGCAAGCTGATCGCCGGGCATCGCGCCCTCCACCGCGATCACTACCGTTGGGTTGAGTGCGCAGGTCTTATCGGGTGTCCAGGTAACGCCAAGGTCATTCAGCCAATTGCCCGTGCAAAGCTCGGTTTCAGCAATGAACGCTTCCCCGGGCTTAACGGTTATCTGGGGACTGTTGCTGGGGCTGTGGTGGTTGTAGGTAATGGTGCGGTGCGCGATTTGCATAGAATTATCCGTCCTTTCCTTGCCGAACCCGCGGATTGACAACCGCGTGGCCGACTGCTATGATGTCCGAAAAATAGTAGCGGAGGAATCGAAAGATGGCGCAAGGTACTCAGGCGATTTCACAGGCGGACATTGCCCGGGATTTACGGGGGATTGGACTGAAGGCAGGAGACATGGTGTATGTCCACACCTCCATGAAGCGCATAGGCTGGCTGGAGCATGGCGCACAAACGCTCATCGATGCGTTCGCGGATGTTCTGGGTGCACAAGGTACGCTTTGTGTGCCTACCCATACCCTCTCCTTTAGCAAAAGCGCGCCTTATGACCCGTTGGAAACCGCTGCCGTATTGGGTGCCTTTCCGGATGCTCTCTGGCGCAATGCGCACGCGCTGCGCAGCGGCCATGCCTCCCATTCAAGCGCAGCCATCGGCCTAAAGGCAGAATGGCTGACAAAAGACCATGACCCGACCCACGCGTTGGGCTATAATTCCCCGTTGCACAGGCTTTATCGCGCGGGAGGACGCATTCTGCTGATTGGTGTCACATTTCGTGCTTGTACGGCGCTGCATCTGGCGGAATCCCTTTCGGGTGTGCCCTATACGAAGCTGCATTACGACGCAAGCTGGGGGCCGCAGGTGTTCGCACGAAATCAGGATGGCACAATATCCGCATACTCTCAGGTGGAATTCCCGGGGTGCAGCAGCCGCTTTGATCTCATTCTGTCGCATTTGCCGGACGGAAGCCTCCATACCGGGCAAATCGGCGCGGCGGCCGGCATGCTGGTAGATGTGGTTCCGCTGGTGGATACCGCGGTGCGCCTAATAAAGGAGGATCTGTTCTTTTTCTTATGCTCGTCACAATCCTGCCCCTGCTGTCCGCCTAGGCGCGCGTTGCTTGCCGCCGACGAATAATCGCAACACCAAAATTGTCCTTTGCTAATTAGATATTATCATAACAAATCATGGTGCGTGTGTCAATGCGGAAAAGTGTATACACCAATATTTAACGAGATCTATCGTATAAATACCGCATAAGTGCAAAAAAATCGTTGACATATTATGTGCGACATGCTAAAATCTTTATTAGATAAAACATTAACGTTAATGTTGAATAGGGAAATTCCTTCTGCGTAACGGAAAAGGTTCTTTTTTTCTATATCATGCACGGAAGTGAGGCACGGTAAAATGACGGAGCTACGCTTTGAATCGCTGGTGATGCCCTCCGCATCGATGGGGCAGGATAATCCTCTGCCGGATTTGCAAAAAAACATGGACGCCCACGCCAATATCGATATCGACAGAGAAACCATTTCGGCCGAAGAATCGAAGTACATGGGCTGGGGGCGTGTTAACGGCATTTTGCCCTATACCATCCGTGATGGCTATAACCGTGAAAAAGCGCCCCGCGCATGGAAGGCCGCTGTACTGCGCAACGATTACCTCGTTGCCACCTTTTTGCCGGAGCTGGGAGGCCGCCTGTGGTCTTTAGTGGACAAAACAACCGGCAAAGAGCTTCTTCACCGCAATCCGGTGTTTCAGCCCTGTAACCTCGCGCTGCGCAATGCGTGGATTTCAGGCGGTGTGGAATGGAATGTGGGCATTATCGGCCACACACCCTACACGGTAGATTCGCTATACGCAGAAACGCTGACGCTTAAAGACGGTACACCCGTACTGCGCATGTACCAATATGAACGTGTACGCCGCCTGGTATATCGCGTGGAAGCGCTGCTACCCGAGGGTTCGCGCCAGCTTTTGGTGCGTGTCCGCGTAGATAATACGAGTGATGCCGACACCGCCGTGTACTGGTGGAGCAACATGGCAGTGGATGAACGGGAGGATGTGCGCGTGCTCGTACCCGCCACCCGCGCTTACCGCTATGAATACGGCAATATGCTGACAAAGATTCCCGTACCTGTATGCAATGGACGGGATGCCAGCCATACCACCACCATCAATCAAGCGATGGACTTTTTCTTCGATATAGAATCGAGCCAGCGCCGTTGGATTGCCGCGCTGGACAGCAAGGGCTACGGCCTATGCCAAACCTCCACGGACGTATTGCAGGGACGCAAGCTGTTCGTGTGGGGCATGAATCCGGGCGGCCGCCATTGGCAGAGCTTTTTGGCGCAGCCGGGCTGTGCGTATTTAGAGATACAAGCAGGGCTCGCGCACACGCAGCTGGAGCATCTGCCTATGCCCGGCGGCGCATCCTATAGCTGGGTGGAAGCCTACGGCGCGGTGCAAACCGATCCGAAGGCGGCGCACAGCAGCGACTGGGCTATCGCCACCGGCGCGGTTGATACAGCGTTGGAAGCGCTTTTACCCCGCACAAAAATGGAAGCATGGGAAAAAACGATTGCCGCGCAACTGGATGGACGGCACGGCAAAATGATACAGCTGGGCGACGGCTGGGGCGCGCTGGAAGCGCGGCTTTGCGGTTCGTCATTTTCGACCCACGGACTTCGCTTTCCGGCTCGCGCCATGCATGCCGCGGAGCGCGAATGGCTGGCTTTGCTGGAAAATGGCGCTCTGCCCTGCCCGGATCCGCTTGCGCTGCCAAAGAGCTACCAAATCGGCGATGACTGGCTGCGCGCGCTGGAAGATTCCATTGCCGGCGGCAAGGGCGATCATTGGCTTACCAACTATCATTTAGGCGTGATGAAGGCCTATCGAAACAATGTAAAGGGCGCACGCGCCGCTTTTGAACGCTCCATCGCGCAGGCGGTTTCACCGTGGGCGCTGCGCTGTTTGGCCGTGCTTAGCGCACAAGGCGGACAGGCCGACGAAGCGGCGGATTTGATGCTCAAAGCCGTCTCTCTTAAGCCCCAGCGCCATCTGGTGCTGGAAGCCATGCAGGTGCTTTTAAAGGCGGAACGCTACGCGGATATGGCGCATGTGGCTGCATCGGCACCTGCGGCGATTAAAAAGCTGGGCCGCCTCAAGGCCTTGCGCGCGGAAGCGTTGCTCAAGCTCGGCAAGCTTGCCGAGGCAGAACGTATCCTGCGCAGCAATTTCCAAATGACGGACGTAAAAGAAGGCGAAGTAAAGCTGACCGATCTATGGTTCATGCTATGTGAGCTCAAGGGTATCTCTCCGGATGAAAACCCGCCGCCCGCCCATTTGGATTTCAGAATGAGATAACCCGACGCCAACTCAGGAGCGCATGAATGGTTGGAAGGAGGCGTCCCTTTGAAGGGTGAGGTTACGTTACGAGATATTGCCAAGCTTGCGGGCGTGTCCGTCAACACGACATCCCGCGCGATAAACAACCGCGAGGGTGTCAATCCTAAAACGCGGGAGCGCATCATCAAGCTGGCTATGGAAAATAGCTATCGTCCCAACATCATGGCGCGCACCATGCGCGGCGTGCAAAGCAACATGATCGGCACACTCATCGGCGATATCACAGATCACTTTTTCGTGCAGCTGTTGTCGGGAGTCGAAGAGGAGATTGGCCGTGAGCTGATGCCCATTGTTATCGGCAATACCGGCGAAGATTTGCGCAAGCAAAAGGAAAGCCTGAACCTGCTGCTCTCCTACGGCTGTAAATCCATTATTATCACACCTGTGAGCGCCGATACCGATTTCATCAATACCCTGCGTGATGCGGGAGTGGCCTTTGTGATTGCGGATCGCGTAGGCGAGGGCATGGAAGGGTGCAACCAGGTTTCTATCAACAATCGCCGCGACGCATACCGCGCCGTGGAATACCTGATACAGTGCGGCCACCGCCGCATAGCCATGCTGAACCAACGCTCCGAGGTGAGGACCGAGACGGATCGTACCCTCGGCTACCGTGAAGCCATGACATCAAACGGGCTTCCCATCAATGAGGCGCATGTCGTGCAGACGCGCAGCCGAAACACGGTGAGCCGCGATATACAGGCGTTGCTGGAAGGAACCGATCGGCCAACCGCGCTTTTTATTGCCAAGGATACGCTCGCGCTCAATGCCGTTTCCACCATCAACGATTGCGGTCTGTCCATCCCCGACGACATATCCGTCTTCATCTACGGCAGCCCTGAATGGTCGCAGTCGCTTCAGCCGCACTTTACGTGCATGGAGCGTGCCGTAAAGGATATCGGACGCACCTCTGCCCGCATTCTTATCGGCCATATCAAGGGCAACGCGCCCGCCGCGCCGGTTAACATCCAATTTGATTCCAATCTGGTCATCCGCGATTCCGTTCGCTTAATTTAGCCATACGTGGTATAAGGAGGATGAAAGCGTGTACGATATGCAACGCGAGCACCTGCAATTTGAAAATTTATCCGAAGATCGCATGATGGACGCTGCAACGCGCGATGCCTATTTGCGCGCGCAGGGCAACCCGCAATTCATTGCACTGGGCGAAGCGCGGGATTTCCCGCTGCACAGCCCGGATGAAATACCGACGCGCTGGGCAAATCGCAAAAATGGCGATGGCTTTAAAGGCGAAGCGCGTCCCGGCGAATATTACGCGTTTCAGGTGGGCATCTATGCTACGGACTGCCCCCTTGAGAA
>JGI994J12354_10003624_pt1 | contig 14328 bp, 14 predicted proteins | sample IntmicLarv3ML3BL_FD_12354 | JGI IMG/M metagenome (IMG submission 12354)
CGCAATGATGTTCTTGCAATGGGACGCTCGACCGGAAATATCGGCGCACACATGGGCGGAGGTCTGTCCATGGTCGAAATCATGGCGGCGCTTTATGCCGGAGTTATGACGATTGATTCGAAGAATCCGACGGCTGAAAACCGCGACCGGTTTATATTAAGCAAGGGTCACGGTGCAATAACTCTTTATGCGGCGCTTTGCCATGCCGGATTTATTTCGCACGAGCTGCTCGAAACCTTTAAAAGTAATGAAACATTTTTATATGGACATCCTTCAATGAATCCCGAAATAGGAATTGAATTTTCAAGCGGAAGCTTAGGTCAGGGTCTGTCTCTCGGGGTTGGCGTTTGTTTAGGTCTCAAGCGTAAAAACAATTCTGATTCAAGGGCTTTTGTTTTGATGGGTGACGGTGAGTGTGATGAAGGCTCTGTATGGGAGTCTGCTGCGTCTGCTTCTCATTATAAGCTTAATAATCTTGTTGCAGTTATAGATTGCAACGGAATACAGTATGATGGCGCTACTGAAGAGGTTTTATCAATGAACAGTATGGCTCAAAAATGGAAGAGCTTTGGCTTTGAAGTTTACGAGGTTGACGGTCATGATGTTGAAAAATTAGCCGAAGCTCTTGACAAACGAACAGATAAGCCAAGAGCCGTAATTGCTCATACAGTCAAAGGGAAGGGCGTTTCCTTTATGGAAAATGACCCGAAATGGCACAACAACAGGCTTACGGCACAGCTGTACGAACAGGCATTGAGTGAACAGGAGGCCGTAAAGTGATTGAATTTAACAAAATGAGTATGCGTACATGGTCGCGCCTTGGCTCATGCGGAGCATTTGGAATTGCGGCAATGGAGCTTCCTGAGCTTGATGAAAAAACGGTCATTTTGACGGCTGACCTTTGTTTTTATTCAGGGCTGGAACGCTACCGTGCTAAATATCCCGATAATTTTTACAATTTCGGTATCGCTGAGCAAAATATGGTCGGTGCCGCGGCAGGTCTTGCGAAAGAGGGATATAACGTATTTGCCACGACATACGCGACCTTTGCATCAACCAGAGCGTCTGACCAGGTCAAGGTTAACATGGGCTATATGCAGCTTGGAATAAAGCTTATCGGACTTACCGCGGGACTGTCGGTAGGAATATTGGGAGCAACGCATATGAGCCTTGAGGATGTATCAATAATGCGGTCAATACCGAATATTGCAATACTTTCACCGGCTGACTGCACCGAGACGGTAAAGGCTGTTATTGCCGCTTCAAAGCTTAGCACGCCTGTGTATATAAGACTTACAGGCGGAATGAATGCTCCGATGGTATATTCAGAAGATTATAATTTTGATATAGGAAAAGCGATAAATCTGCGCGATGGAGATGATATTTCGATAATCGCAACAGGTTCCATGGTCAGTAGTTCTCTTAAAGCTGCCGAAATACTTGAAGAACAGGGGATTTCCTGCGGTGTTGTCAATATGCACACGATAAAACCCCTTGATACAGAGGCTGTTAACGCGTGTTTGAAATCAAAGCTTTTGGTTACTGTTGAAGAGCATAGTACGCTTGGAGGGCTTGGAAGTGCTGTGGCTGAAGCGATTGCACTTGAAGGCGATAAGCCGCCGCAGCTTATGATAGGTACTTCTGACCAATACATGCACGCAGCAAATTATGATTATTTGCTTGAGCAATATGGCTTAACCGCACCTCAAATCGCTAAAAAAACAGCAAAAGCGTATTCTAATATAATGCACAGAAATGGAGAATCATAATGAAGCTGTCCTTTGTTATACCTTGCTATGGCTCGGAACAGACAATTTCAGGTGTAGTTGATGAAATTGTTCAAACGGTTGCAATGCGTCCTGAATTTGATTATGAAATTATTCTTGTCAATGACTGTTCGCCCGACAAGGTATACAGTGTAATCAAGACGCTTGCCGAAAATAATAAAAAAATAAAAGGTATAAACCTTTCGAAAAATTTCGGACAGCACGCGGCGCTCATGGCCGGCTACCGTCATGTTTCCGGGGATATTATTGTATGTCTTGATGACGACGGTCAGACTCCGGCAAATGAAGCTTTTTTGCTTATTGACGCTATTACAGACGAGCAGGATATTGTCTTTGCCAAATACGAGAAAAAAAAGCATTCGATTTTCAGAAATATGGGAAGCGCAGTAAATGAATTTATGCTTAAATATTTGCTTTCAAAGCCTAAGGATTTGACTATGTCAAGCTATTTTGCGTGCAAGAGGTTTATTATAGATGAAATTATAAGATATGAAAATTCATATCCCTATATAGGAGGGCTTATTCTTCGGGTAACAAAAAACTGCGGAAATGTTTTTATAAATCACCGCAGCAGAGAAGTAGGAAGCTCGGGATACAATTATCTTAAGCTTCTGTCACTATGGATAAACGGTTTTACCTCATTTTCGGCAAAGCCGCTTCGTTTGGCTACATTTTTAGGTGTGTTTTCATCGTTTGTCGGATTTATCGGTATATTGGTTATACTTATCCGAAAGCTTATCAATCCCGATATTGCCGCCGGATACAGTTCAACGATGGCAACGATCATGTTGTTTTGCGGAATAATATTGCTGGTGCTTGGCCTTCTGGGAGAATATGTGGGTCGTATGTACATAAGTCTTAACAATTCACCGCAGTATGTTGTCAAGGGTTCTGTAAATATTGACGAAGATGCGTAATAAAGTTATTATTTTACATCAAGTATTCTTGAAAGCGTTTCAATGATATCATAGCCGTCCCATATTACTCCGATATCAAGAGCTTTTCCGACAGGTACAATGCGGTCGATTCCCAAAAGGGCATTGTCGATGACAAATTGTCCAAAGGACTCTGCATCAATTCCGAAATATGTTACGGTTTGGAATTTTGATGTGACAACAGGTGTAATTTCGTTGAAATCGTCACTGTCATATTCATAAAACAAACCGAATTTGCCCCTGAGATTCTCTGCATTCTCAGGGAGCTTTTTTAATTTTATGCAATAAATAAGATTATCATATTTTTGTATGCTGTCGATAATATCACTGTCGATTGCAAACTCAAGAAGCATGGTATATTTATCCATGGCTTTAATCGGCTCAAGCGTATATTTTTGACTTTCTTCAAAAAAGAATTGCCAAAAACGCTCCTTTGCTTTTGCTTTTTCTTTGCCCTGCCATATTACAAGATGGGGAGAGGAGCAGGCATTCTGGTCAATAAACAGCGTATCGTTGTAAAAATCGACTGCAAGGGTTTTCATAGCTTCTTCGCTTGCCTTAAGAATCTCGTCAGCGTTCATGATACAGAAGGAATATCTGTCGGCAAACGCGACCTCAACGCCCCTTGGCATGATTGGAATAGAGCGGATTGCCTGAATTGTGCGGTCGCCGCCCCATATAATCCGCCCGCTGCATTTTTCAGAAAAGTATGCGGTGATTTCGTTGTCAATGGGATAATCAACAAAGGCTGTCGCCTGTTTTATGCGGTCATATTTTTCGTTTTCAAAAACCGTATTTATTGCGTCACATATAATTTTTGTCTGTGCAAAGGGATTGGGCGGTACTCTGACAATGTTGGCGTTGCCCGAAAGAAGTCCGAAGACAAAGGAAAATGCAAAGTTGACGGGAACATTGCCGGGCGTTATATGTAAAATCATTCCTCTTCCAAGTCGTCTTTTATCGTCAAGAAGGGACTGCTTGAGCTTAAGAATATTGCTTTTTCTGCAAAAAAAGCCGAGAGAAACAATATCCGAATACTCACGTTCGCGCAAAAGCTTTAAAGAAAGCTCGTTTAAGAAATCGCAAACGATATCCGAATACGGCGCATTTACCAAAGGCTTTGTAAATTCATCTCCGACAAGATAAAATATATCATTTTTTTTCATAAGTATCACTGCACCCTCTGACTTCCGCACTTTTAATTCTTCCATGGATTTTAAAGGTTTTTCCCAAACGTCCGCACTGACAGTCATCCTCGCCCGTCAGCTCGCCCTCGTCCTCTGTCAAAAGACTGTGACCCGGATAGCTTGTGGGCAAAAGGGAAATTGTTTGGATAAGTCCTTTTTTGCCGATTTCGCAGATGGAAAAATCCTTTGAATCTCTTATTATAATATCCGAGAAAATTGAGGTGTGAAGCCGTCCGCATTCACATTCCATATAAATTGAGCCGGTTTGCTCGACCATGCCGTAATAGTTATATACCCTTTTAATTCCGGCAACCTCGTCAAGACATGCTTTGTAGGTGTCGTTGTCTACGGCTTGCTCTATAAGCTTTTTCCAGCCTCCGCCGTGAATCATTATGCCTCTGTCAATCGGTAACCGTTTTCCGATATCCTTAAGTTTTTTGTAAAAATGCTCCCATATCATTGCGGTAAATCCAAAAAGGAATATATCCTCATCGGTATGCTTTTCTAAAAAAGCTTCAATTACAGGAATATCAAGCTCCATATTTTCATCAAGAGCATATGTGACATCACGTCCAAGCATTGAAAAGCCCAGGATTCCCGAGCCTCTGGCGGAAAACATATTGCGGTCTTTTAAGACGGAACGGCTGTCGATTACAAGCATCGGAAGCCGCTTGGAGCCTAAAAAGTTCGATGTGATTTTAGCAAGGACGTGTGTCTGGTCAGCGGCATTTTTACGGTCAAGATATATTTTTGAAACGCTTTGTCCTGTTGTTCCGGATGATGTCATGGTTTTTGCAATTTCGTCCATTGGAACACTTAGCAAATCATATTCCTTAAAAAGACGGACAGGCAAAAAAGGCGACGGCTCATTCAAAGCGTCGCATATTTTTTTGTATGGTGCGCAGTGTTCGTAATGAAATAAAGACAAATCCTTGACGGCATGGTCGTACAAGGCTGTTTTTTCGGATTTTTCAAGTGAAAAAGGGGCGGTGTCAAGAATTTGAGCAATATCGAACATACAAAGTCCCTCTCATCAGTCTAATTTAGAATAAAGAACCTTTCCGGCTTCGTTCCGGGGTATTTCATCAATAACATGTATTGAAAAACCTTTGTTATTGATTCCGGTACGGTTTTTGATAAAGTCGTCAACAGCGTTTTGTGAGTTTGCGTCTGTAATGTAGATTTTAAGATGGTCGTCCTTGCCGCTGCATACAGCTGTAAAGCCTTCCTTTTGCAAAAGAGCGTCTACCTCGTCCAGATTGACACGGCTGCCGAAAAGCTTTAAAAAACGTTTTTTTCGTCCGACAATATAATGAAATCCGTCAGCGTCACGCTTTGCCATGTCGCCTGTTTCTAAAATTCCGCCGCGCTCATCGCCCTTTTCAAGGTCAAAGCGGTTTTCGGCGTAGCCCAGTGTGACATTATTACCCTTGTAAACCAGTTCGCCGACAACATCAGACCCGGTAATAACCGCTCCGTTTGTGTCTATAAGTGAAAATTCTCCGCCGGGAATAGCGATTCCCATACTGCCCGCCTTTGAAATTGCAAATTCAAAGGGAAGGTATGACATTCTGGCGGTTGCCTCGGTCTGACCGTACATAACGATAAATTCCATACCCTTTTTGGAACAGATGTCGGCAAATTCAAAGGACAATTCGGGTGAAAGCTTTCCGCCGGCCTGGGTGAGTATTTTAAGGTTCGGCAAATCCATTCGTTCAAACCGAAGACGCTTAAGCATTTCATAAATGTAAGGAACTCCGCCGAAGGTTGTTGCTTCGGATTCCTTCAAAAGGCTCCAGAATTCTTTGTCCATAAGGGTTTTTTCGGTAACGACAATTGACGCGCCCATAAGCAGATGACTGTTGATAATTGAAAGACCGTATGTGTAGCTCATCGGCATTGTGGTTATCGGACGGTCGTTTTCAGATATTTTAAGATACTGTGAAATTGATTTTGCATTGCTTTCGATGTTTTCATAGGACTGTCTGACAAGCTTAGGACTTCCGGTGCTTCCGGATGTGGTAAGCAAAAGAGCAAGGTCGTCATGTACCTTAAAATCCTTTTCAAAGCCTGTTGCGTCAACAATTGCCTGACTGTCATCAAAGCGGATAATATGCGAGGGACGGTAGGTTTCTTTAAGATTGTCGAAAAGTTCGGTTTCGATTCCGTTCATAATAAGTACCGGAACAATTTTTTTGCGCAGGCATCCGACATATGCACAAATCGAAAGATAGCTGTTTTGGCATACAATGAAAATTAATGAACGCGAGGGAATATCAGAGACAAGCCCGTCTGCACAAAAAAGCATGTCACGGTACGAAACATGCACTTTGTTTTCTGTTATGACAGCGGTATTATTGCCGTATTTTTCAAGACTTTCAAAAAAAATCATGATTAAAACTCCACGTCGTATTTTGCGACGATTGTTTTTCCGATTTCATATGATGAAAAATCAATAATATCATCGGTGTCAATCATAATGTCAAAGGCGTTTTCAATTTCGGCAATAAGGCTCATATGACCGACGCTGTCCCATGAAGGGATGCTTTGGTAAGTCAGGCCATTAAGCTCGCTTTCCTCAATAGAAAAGCTTTCGGTAAAGCAACTGTTATATTTTTCTAAGTTAGACATGAAAAATCTCCGTTTCTTTTTAAATTCAGAGGTAAAAAGTAACTCATAAAATTTTGTCCATTTTATCATAATTTTATTACAAAGTCAATCTTCGGTAATCTTCGATAATCTGATACTTTCTATCTTGCATTTTTACTTTAAATGATGTATAATTCAAAAACGCTTTTATTTTATATAATTTGATTTTGAAAGGTCGTGAGGGTAGGGTTGGAACAAAAGCTTTCTTTATATGGCTTTAACAACCTCACAAAAGCGCTTAGCTTTAACATTTACGATGTTTGCTATGCAAAAAGTGAGCGGGAGCAAAAGGATTATATCGCTTATATTGATGAACAGTACAATTCTGAGCGGCTTACGAACATACTTTGCAATGTTACTGAAATGATAGGTGCCCGTATTTTAAATATATCAAAACAGGATTATGACCCTCAGGGGGCTTCTGTAAATATCCTTATTACAGAGGATGAGCTTACGGCAAGCCAGATTGACGTTTCGTGCAATCAGGGTAAGTATGCTGATATTGCCGATATCGCAGGCGAAACCGTTCATGCGCATCTTGACAAGAGTCATGTTACGGTTCATACTTTTCCCGAATATCATCCCGACAACGCTATTTCGACCTTTCGGGTAGATATTGATGTATCGACCTGCGGTAAAATATCGCCGCTTAATGCTCTTGATTATCTTATCGGAAGCTTTGATTCCGATATCATGACGATTGATTACAGAGTCAGGGGCTTTACGCGTGATATTCATGGCAAAAAGTATTATATCGACCATGATATTAATTCCATACAAAACTATATTGACGAAAAAACGCTGACAAAATACGATGCTATCGACGTAAATGTGTATCAGTCAAACATTTTTCATACAAAAATGCTTATTAAGGAAATTGCTTTGCAAAATTATCTTTTTAATAAGGATGTATATGAGCTGCCTCCCAAGCAAAGACTTGAAATAACCGATAATCTTCGCCGTGAAATGATTGAAATCTTTTCGGGTATGAATATTTATTGAGGGGCTTATTTTGAAGGATTTAACACAACAAAACACGCCGATTTTTGACGCGCTGAAAAAATATCAAAAAAACAGAGTAGTCAAGTTTGACGTGCCCGGACATAAGGGCGGACGGGGGAACCCCGAGCTTACCGGATTCCTCGGCGAAACCTGTATGCGTGCCGATGTCAATTCAATGAAGCCTCTGGATAATTTGTGCCATCCTGTTTCGGTCATACGTGACGCAGAACAACTTGCTGCCGAAGCCTTTGGCGCAGACCACGCTTTTTTTATGGTTAATGGTACAACCTCAGCCGTACAGTCCATGATAATGTATGCGTGTAAAGCGGAAGAGAAAATTATTATGCCCCGCAATGTCCACAGGAGCGCAATTAACGCACTTGTGGTGTGTGGGGCTGTTCCTGTTTATGTAAGTCCGGGAGTCAATAAAGAGCTTGGGATACCCCTTGGCATGTCTGTTTCGGATATCGAAAAGGCTATAATTGAGAATCCCGACGCGAAAGCGGTTTTTGTCAATAATCCCACATATTACGGTATTTGCTCCGATTTGCCCGAAATAATCAGGCTTGCACATAAGCACGATATGCTTGTTTTAGCTGACGAAGCACACGGAACCCACTTTTATTTTGGAGAAAATATGCCTGCCCCGGCGATGAGGACGGGTGCGGATTTAGCGGCGGTCAGTATGCATAAAACAGGCGGATCACTTACGCAAAGCTCTTTTTTGCTCGGAGGAAGCAACGTAAACGAGGGATATTTGCGCCAGATAATCAATCTTACGCAAACAACAAGCGGCTCGTATTTGCTTTTATCCTCGCTTGATATCGCCCGGAAAAATCTTAGCTTAAACGGTCGTGAAGCGGTAAGAAAAACAGTCGGGCTTGCAGCATATGCACGTGAAGAAATCAACAAGCTGGGCGGATATAACGCTTTTTCGTCTGAGCTTATTGACGGCGACAAGGTTTTTGCTTTTGATATGACCAAGCTGTCGGTTCATACCGGAGCTATCGGACTCGCCGGAATTGAGGTTTATGACCTTTTGCGTGATGAATATGATATACAACTGGAGTTTGGTGACATCGGCAACATACTTGCGATTATTTCGGCAGGAGACCGTATGCTTGAAATCGAACGGCTTATATCGGCGCTGTCTGAAATAAAGCGTCTTTATTCTAAAGATAAATCGGGAATGTTTAATCATGAATATATACATCCAAAGGTGGGAATGGCTCCGCAAAAGGCATTTTACAGCCCGAAGAGGTCGGTTTTGCTTGAGCAGTCGGGAGGCTGTGTCTGCGGAGAGTTTGTCATGTGTTATCCTCCGGGCATTCCGATTCTTGCACCGGGCGAGAAAATCACGCCTGATATACTTGAATACATTGAATATGCAAAAGAAAAGGGCTGTCTTCTCACGGGCCCCGAGGATTTGACGATATCAAACATTAATGTATTGGAATGAAAATTACTGAAAAAAACATTTAAGTAAGTATAAGGGGTGGTTACAATCATGGATTTATGGTATACCGAACAGCACACCGAAAACGTGCGTTTTTCGATAAAGGTTGACCGTCAGCTGTACAGCGGACAAAGCGAATTTCAGCGGATTGACGTTTTTAACTCGCCTGAATTCGGGAATTTGCTTGTGCTGGACGGCTATCTGATGATAACCGAGCGCGACGAGTTTATATATCATGAGATGATTGTACATGTGCCTTTAGCGGTTAATCCTAATATAAAAAAGGTTCTTTTGATAGGAGCGGGAGACGGCGGAGCGGTTCGGGAGCTTGCGCGGTATGATACAATTGAGCATATTGATATGGTTGAGATTGATTCGGAGGTTGTCGAAGTTTGCCGGAAGCATTTCAAAGGTACGACATGTGCGCTTGACGACCCGAGAGTGTCTATCCACTTTCAGGACGGGCTTAAATTTGTTCGTACAAAGCAAAATTATTATGATTTGGTCATAGTAGATTCAACCGATCCTTTTGGACCCGGCGAAGGTCTTTTTACAAAGGAATTTTACGGGAACTGCTATAACGCGCTTACCGATGACGGAATACTTGTCAATCAGCACGAAAGCGTGTATTATAAAGAGTATGCAAGAGCAATGAAGCGCGCTCATTCCCAGATAAGCGGACTTTTTGCGATAAGCCGTGTTTATCAGGCGCACATTCCGACATATCCGTCAGGACATTGGCTGTTTGGGTTTGCGTCAAAAAAATATGACCCGATTGAAGCTCTTGACGAAGAAGCGTGGAATAATCTCGGCATAAAAACAAAGTATTATAATACAGAGCTTCACACGGGCAGCTTTGCTGTTCCCAACTATGTAAAAGAAGGTCTTAGAATTGAATAAAAATGTCCACACCTTTATCGGCTGTGAAAGTGAATATAGTGATAGCAAAATCGTGATTTTCGGCGCGCCCTTTGACAGCACGACCTCCTACCGCCCCGGAACAAGATTTGCAAGCGCAGCGATAAGAAGTGAAAGCTTCAGCATTGAAACCTACAGCCCTTATATTGACAAGGATTTGACCGAAATCAAAGTTTTTGACGGCGGAGATTTGGAGCTTTGCTTCGGCAATACGCAAAAGGCTCTTGACGGCATAGAGGAATATGCTCATCGGATTTTAAAGGATAAAAAAATCCCTGTTATGATAGGCGGCGAGCATCTTGTTACCTTAGGCGCGGTCAGGGCAGCGGTCAAGGAGTGTCCTAATCTTAATATAATACATTTTGACGCTCATACCGATTTGCGCGAGGAATATCTGGGCGAGACGTTATCTCATGCAACCGTTATGCGGCGGTGCTGGGAGCTTGTCGGTGATAAGCGGATTTTCCAGTTTGGCATAAGAAGCGGCGAGCGTCACGAATTTGAGTTTGCGAAAAAGCATCTGTATATAAATAAATTTGATTTTTCCGGACTTAGTGAGGCGATTGCAATAATCGGCGATAATCCGGTTTATCTGTCGATTGACCTTGATGTGCTTGATTCGTCGGTTTTGCCCGGCACAGGAACACCGGATGCAGGAGGAGTGACCTTTAAGGAGCTTATGAAGGCGATAACCGACCTTTCGGCGCTGAATATAGTATCTGCGGACATAAACGAGCTTTCGCCGGTATACGACCGGAGCGGCGCATCTACATCACTTGCGTGTAAGCTGGTTAGGGAGTTGTTGTTGCAAATTTAAGGTTGTATCTTCTAATCAATCAAAATCAATAATCGGGTTGTAGGGGAGGGTTTCCACGCCCTCCAGTAGATTGGAAGAGATTTTCGGGAGGGCATGATGTGTTGTCCGCAAATACCCTTGAATCGGGCGGACAACGCGGAAACCCTTCCCTACAACCTGTTTTATACCTTTCAAAATTTATTGCATCAAACAGGAGGAAAAAATTATGGGAAAAGCGTTAATTATCGGAGCCGGAGGTGTGGCAGGGGTTGTCATCAATAAATGCTGTCAGAACTCTGAGGTGTTTGAAGAAATTTGCATTGCAAGCCGCACAAAATCAAAATGTGATGCCTACAAGGCGAAGCTTGACGGCGGCAAAACAAAAATAACCACTGCGCAGGTTGATGCGGACGATACCGAACAGCTTATAAAGCTTATAAACGAATATAACCCTGATATCGTTATAAATGTGGCTCTTCCTTATCAGGATTTGACTATTATGGACGCATGTCTTGCAACAAAAACAGACTATATGGATACCGCAAATTATGAGCCTCTTGATACTGCTAAATTTGAATATAAATGGCAATGGGCATACAAGGAACGCTTTGAAAAGGCAGGAATCACAGCATTGCTTGGAAGCGGCTTTGACCCCGGAGTTACAGGAGTTTTCAGCGCATATGCAATGAAGCATTATTTTGATGAAATCCATTATATTGATATTCTGGATGCAAATGCGGGCGACCACGGTTACCCCTTTGCAACCAATTTTAATCCCGAAATAAATATCCGCGAGGTAACGGCAAACGGAAGCTATTTTGAGGACGGAAGGTTCATCGAAACCGAGCCGATGGAGATAAAAAGGGTGTATAATTTCCCTGAAATCGGTGAGAAGGATATGTATTTGCTCCACCATGAGGAGCTTGAATCTCTTGGAATCAACATAACCGGCATCAAGCGAATAAGGTTTTTCATGACCTTTTCGCAAAATTATCTGACGCATTTAAAGGTGCTTGAAAATGTCGGCATGACATCAATCGAGCCGATTAATTATGAAGGCAATCAGATTGTTCCTTTGCAGTTTTTAGCGGCTGTGCTTCCGGACCCTGCGTCACTGGGTCCAAGAACAAAGGGCAAAACAAATATCGGATGTATTTTTAAGGGTATAAAGGACGGACAGCCCAAAACATACTATGTTTACAATGTTTGTGACCATGAGGAATGCTATGCGGAGGTGGGTTCTCAGGCGATTTCATACACGACAGGTGTTCCTGCGATGATTGGTGCGATGATGGTCATGACCGGCAAATGGAAAAAACCGGGCGTGTTTAACGTCGAGGAATTTGACCCCGACCCATATATGGACGCGCTTAATAAATGGGGTTTGCCGTGGAAGGAAAGCTTTGACCCGGATTTGGTTGATTGATAAGTTTGAAAAATGCATTGTAGGGCGGTGGCAAGACCTCGCCCTATAAATGTTTTTCCGGTATTGAACAGGAAAGGCACGATTATAAAAATGAACATAGAACTACTGAAAACACCTTGTTACGTCGTTGACGAGAGTCTTCTTATGAAAAACCTTGAGATTTTACAGTCTGTCAAAAAGCGCACGGGCTGTAAAATTTTGCTTGCGCAAAAGGGATTTTCGATGTACAGCACATATCCTTTGATTGCGCAGTATCTTGACGGAACAACCGCAAGCTCATTACATGAGGCACGGCTTGGATATGAAGAAATGGGCAAAGAAACACACATCTTTGCCCCTGCTTTTATTGAGAGTGAAATTGACGATATCGCAAAAATCTGCGGTCATATTGTTTTCAATTCCTTTGGACAATGGGATAAATACAAGGGCAAAATTCAAAGTCTTGATAAAAAAATCGAGTGTGGTATTCGGGTTAATCCCGAGTATTCCGAAATCGAAACCGAAATATATAATCCCTGTGCCGAAAATTCGCGGCTGGGGGTTACCTTGTCACGCTTTGAGCCTGATAAGCTGGACGGAATTTCGGGTCTTCATTTTCATACAATGTGCGAGCAAAATTCCGATACACTCTGGCGCACGGTGCAAGTTTTTGACCAAAAATTCGGACAGTATTTGGGTGGCATGAAATGGGTGAATTTCGGCGGAGGTCACCACATAACACGTCCCGATTACGATATCGAAACGCTTGTCAAAAGCATAGATTTTATTCAAAATAAGTATGGAGTACAGGTGTATTTAGAGCCGGGCGAGGGCGTTGCCCTAAATACCGGATATCTTGTCGCAAGCGTGCTTGAAATTATTGAAAGCGGAATGAAGCTTGCAATTTTAGATGCCTCGGCGGCATGTCATATGCCCGATGTTCTTGAAATGCCCTACCGTCCGAATATTATCGGCGGAGGTATGCCAAACGAGTTTAAATATACCTACCGCTTTGGCGGTAACACATGCCTTGCAGGGGATATCATAGGAGATTATTCCTTTAAAGAGCCTTTAAAAATAGGCGACAAGCTTGTTTTTTGCGACATGGCGCACTATTCAATGGTGAAAAATAATACCTTTAACGGTATAAATCTGCCATCAATCGCCTTGTACGACAAGGACAAAAAGCTTAGTATAATCAAAGAATTCGGATACTCGGATTTTAAAGCACGGTTGTAATCGGAAAATGGTAAGAATTTTAAGGAGTGTGTCGCCCCCCTCATTGTCATTCTGGAGCGCAGCGAAGAATCTTTCGCTCTTTCTTATATTGTGGCAAAAGGCTCTTCGCTTGCTTGTTATTGGGAGCGTGACGTTTAAGCTTTTCTGTGATTGCACATTCACAGCGAAAGATCCTTCGCTACGCTCGAGGATGACAACGGCAGGGGGTATCCCTTCTTGCTTTAAAACAAGTATGACACTAAGCTTAAGTGTTTTTCAATCGTGAGATTTCATAAGAATTATTAATCTTTTCTTGGACATTTCTCATCATTGCAAGAAAAGCAATTTTTGGGATAACGTCCATCCATACAGCACATAAGATAATCACATTCATCGCAGCAGCATTCAACATCGTCATGCTCTCCATTGTAAAGGCAATCTTTTCCAAGATTTCCGGGCATTAATGGGATTTCCGTTGTGTCTGTAAATATCATCATGCTGGTCACCTCAAATATATTATACAATGCTTTTTCAATTTTGCAAGATGTTTTTATCTTGCAAAAAATAAGGTGTATAAAATAATAATTATTGCACTTATAATATATATAGGTGATGGTGATGTTTAAAGTGAAAAAAGATACAAACAAAACAGAATATACCAATAAGACATTTAGAATGCCGACTGAGTTAGTCAAAGAATTGCAATTGGTGGCACAAAAAGAGAGTGTGTCTCTTAATAAACTTGTTAATCAATGCTGTTGGTATGCACTGGAAAATCTTAATCAAGATTGATGATGACTGAAGAAGAAATACTGCACGAAAAAAATGCGAGAGCTTTCCGTTAAGGAGTGCTCTCGCATTTTAAGTTGACAAGCGGTTGTTTACAATTGTAAGCCCCGCCATGGCGTAAGTGCTTTGAATAACCTGCCTACTGAGTGCAGGGGGGTGTAATCATGACTGCTTCCGGCTCCCGCC
>JGI994J12354_10003625_pt1 | contig 14328 bp, 16 predicted proteins | sample IntmicLarv3ML3BL_FD_12354 | JGI IMG/M metagenome (IMG submission 12354)
CCGCTGAGTCAAGGCTTGCGGAGCTTCTTTGGGATAACGCTCCCATTGCTTCAATGGAGCTGATCAGGCTTGCCGAGGCGGAATTTGGCTGGAAGAAATCCACGACATTCAGTGTTTTGAAGGTGCTGATAAAAAAAGGCGTTGCCAAGAACGAGAACGCCACGGTGACGATGCTTTGCACACGAGAGCAATTTGTCTCCATGCGAAGCCGCCGCTACGTTGAGGATACATTTGGCGGCAGTCTGCCGGGCTTTATCACATCATTTTTCGACGGTAAAAAGCTTGCTCCGGAACTCGCCGAGGAGCTTCGCCGCCTGATTGACGAGCATGAGGGAGGCGAGCGGGATGGATAATTTGTTCCTAACTGTTTTGAACATGAGCCTGACGGGCGCATTCGTTGCCGCCGCGATTTGCCTCGCGCGGCTTCCGCTGAAAAAGGCGCCCAAAGTCATATCATATTGCCTCTGGGCGGTGGCCGGGTTTCGCCTTATATTTCCGTTCTCTATTGAAAGCGCTTTCAGTCTGATACCGTTCAATGCTCAAATCATACCGCGGGATATCGCCGCGCAGACGATGCCGCGCATAGACAGCGGAGTGCGGTTTGTAAACGACGCCATAGGCGGCATTTTGCCGGCCGCCGCGCCGGGAGCGAGCGTGAATCCGCTTCAAATCTGGGTTTCCGCAGGTGCGTATGTGTGGGTAACCGGCACCGTCATTATGCTCATTTACGGGATTATTTCATATATTCTGCTAAAGCGCAGAATGCGTACGGCAATTCGCCTTGACGGAAACATTTTTGGGGCTGATAGCATTCAATCGCCGTTTGTTCTCGGTATTGTCAATCCAAAAATCTATCTTCCGCTGTCTCTTGCGGCAAGAGAGGGCGACTATATTATCTTGCATGAGCAAACTCATATCCGGCGGCATGACCATATCATCAAATTCGTGGCATATTTCATCTTGTGTCTTCACTGGTTCAACCCGCTTGTGTGGCTGGCGTTTTTTCTGATGGGTGTGGATATGGAGATGTCCTGCGATGAGCGGGTGTTGAAGGAGCTGGGCGGAGAAATAAAGAAAGACTATTCGCGGTCACTGTTATCGCTTGCGACTGAGCGGCGCATTATCGCCGGCGGTCCGCTTGCCTTTGGTGAGGGCGGAATAAAAGAAAGAGTGAGTAATGTGCTGAACTTCAAAAAACAATCAAGAATCATAGTAGTGCTGGCTGTTGCGCTCATGGCGCTGCTCAGCGTGGGATTTGCCGTAAGCCGGTCAGGGGAGGAAAAATCGCCCCTGCAAGAGATCACAGGAGCAACGCAAGAGCAAGCGGAGCTAATCGAATCAAAGCTTGCAGAGTGCGGAATTACTTACCAAACCATACTCAATTCAGTCAATCCCATAACAGAGGATATGGGCGCCGATTGGCAGGCATACGATTTGCTTGCGGCGGATGACGGCGAATCATATGTGCTTATACTCAGGAAAGCCGACCATGATTTCACGGCTGTTTTGAATCATGAGGGCGAACTCATATCGGGAACGATAGATAATGGACTAACTCCCGCGCTGTTCCCGATAGAGACCCCAGCGCTGTACCCGGAGAGGGAAGTATTTGAAGGGGGAAGCATGGAGGAGCAAGGCGGGATTTTGATCGAGGAAGACAGGGTGATCTATGTAGATGGCAGAAAGGCTGTTCATATGACATTTGTCGGATATGATGCCTGGGTTGCCGCTGGAGCGGTCGATTCGAATGTGTATGATTACGCTGAATGTGTTATATATACTCCGATTGGAACAAACGAACAGACGTATATGAGAATTGACGACTATAAGGCCTGGACCGCCGCTGGAGAGGCTGATGTGGACATACATGATTTCGCGGTTCCTTTTGATGGGCAGTAATATAAACATTAAGCAAATTACCACGAAATACAATTCAGCGGCGGCTTTGGAAATCAAAGCCGCCGCATTTATGCATAAAGATTTGTCATCCGCCAAGCGCCGCGCGAAAAAGCGGCCGGACAATCAGATAAGCAACACCATATAACACAGTCAAGTGCGCCGGATAATAAATATAAAATGTCCATTTCAGCGGTCTGCCCCGTTCCCCGTTATAGAAATAGAGCAGCAAGGCGGACGAGCAGGAGAAGATGCACGGTATGATATACGTCAAAGGTGTTCGAATCAACGTCGAAACCGACCAAAATGACGAATATCCCAGATAAAGCGCCATCGACCACAGGATAATAGTAACCGTCACCGCCCTATGACTTCTGCACATATAGAACGCGAATATCAGCAGTACGCCAAATATGGAATAATCAGTTCCGGCATACTCGGCGTAGAAAAGTATCAGTATAAGCACGGGCGGCATGAGCCATTTGGGGAATTTGGATGATTCCTCCGTTGCGAGCCGGAAGACGTAAATCGCCAGCGCTCCGAGAGCAAGCGTGGCAAAAACACTCGTGAGCTGAAAACGCAGCAGTTGCCTTGCCAGCATTGACAAGGCTTCGCCTACCGGCATCGGCGCGTTAAAGGCCAGCGAAAAAGCGGGTTCGGCAATTACCGCGAATATAAAAAGCCGCCCGATATACCGGGGAATACTTCGGGTTTTTCGGCATCCCTCCGCAATCAAATACGCAAATATAGGAAAGGCGAGGCGGCCAATCCAACTGAGGACATCCATTATGTGGGCTGTCATGACATATTGTCCGGGAAAGAGCAGGAGCAGAAAGGGTTGTCCGAGGATTTTCTCTATGTGGTCGATTGTCATTGCTATAATTGCAATGCATTTTAGCTTATATGATGTCATAATGCCTCCGAGCCCCAATTTCTTTGGACTTGTTTTCCCAATAAAAGTACACCGTTAAACCATCATATTTGCAAATATTTCTCGATAGTTTCTGTTTACAGAGACTCATTGTCGCCAAAAAACAAGTTTTTTGGCGACATAAAATTATATCTCGCGCAGCCGTTCAACTACGGATTTCTTTTGCAGTATTCCGGCGCACAAAAGAGGTATGACCGCGCACAGCAATAACAGAACCGGGGCGCAGATGAGCATAGGTGTCAGCGAGAAGGTGTATCGGAAAAACCATAGGCTTCCGGCAATCCCCCGGATGATGACCGCGCTGATACCTGTGCCGGCCGTCAGTGTCAGGGCAAGTGTGATCACCGCATACCACATGCCCTCGCCAAAAAGCATCCGCTTTAGCTGTCCGCCGGTCAGGCCCACACTTTGCAGCATGGCGAGCTCACGCCCCCGTGTCATGATGGATGTCGCCATCGTGTTGACAAAATTCAGTATTCCGATGAGCGCCAGTATGAAGGACAATACGCCGCCGCAGATGAGATAGGTGCTGCGCATCTGTTCAAACTCGCCCTTATAATACTCCCGGCTCCTGTAGCGAAGCTGGGGATCGGCGGTGCCGCAGTAATCCGCCAGCCACTCCTCGGTTGAGACCAAATGGGAAGCGTCCACATCAAATACCGTCATCATGGGGCTGCGCTGACCGTAAAAGTCCAGATAGGTGTTTTCTGCCAGGATGATATCACTTTCGATGATATGACTATGCTGTGAGGAAAACAGGTATGGTATATTAACAATCCCGACGACCTCAAACTCCCGTATTTCACCGTCGCCGTTCATAAGCGGGATCTTGTCCCCGATATCATATACCGTGGGATATTCTCTGTCATAATCAGCGTCAATGCGGGAGATGAACGCATAGTCGCCGTCGGCGAGTTTTTGGACATCGCCCTTACCCTCGGCGGCAAGCCGGAGGGCAAGCTCGCCAAGACCGTAGATGTGCAGGGGAATCTCGCCTGTCTCCAGCGCCGCATCCACCATTTTGAGTGCGGTGCGCCAACTGCCGGCAATGCGCGGACGGAGCGCTTCCAATGTCTCTCTGGCCCTCTCCGCCGCCTTTGGCGTGAGGGTGTGGTTTCCCTCCGTGAAATAGATGCTGCCGCCGGCCTCCAGGCCCGGCAGACCGGCGATCTCCGCCAGCAGCTCCGGTGTCACACCCTCATATTCAGTGTGGGTGTTCATCGCGTTATACATGCTTTGGTGCGCCACCGCGAAGTCGGTGCGCATTTGATCCTTCAGGTATTCCTCCATATCAAAGCCGTTCACGATGGAAATCACGCTGCCCAACAGAACAAGGCTCAGGGACAGAGAACTGACCACCACGATCAGACGCCGGGGGCTCCGCCTCACATTTGCCCAGGCCATGGTCAGGGGCGATACGCGGCGTGTTTTTTTCTGTATGCGCTTCTTTTTTTGTTTGGCTGCGTCCGTATAGCGCAATGCCTCCACNGGAGAGGTTCGGGCCGCGAGCCTTGCCGGCTTGCGGCAGCTTATCAGCACCGTGACAAGGCTGAACAGAGCGGAGAACACAAAGATGAGCGGATGCGCGGAAACCAGGGATTTGTCGCCAAGATTGGTGATTCCGGTGACGACAGGCGTCAGCACCACTCCGAGCAAAAATCCAAAAACGATTCCGAGCGGGATGCCCAGCGCCGACAGAAACAGCGCCTGCCCGCGCACGATGCGCCTGATTTGCTTGCCCGTTGTGCCGATGGTCTTGAGAAGGCCGTAAAACTGGATATCGCCGGAGACAGAGATGGCGAAAATGCTGTAGATAATCAGATATCCCGAAGAGAGTATCAGCAGTATCAGCAGGATGACCATCAGCGTGGCGGTGGCGTCGGCGTCGGTGTTCATATAGGCCCAGTTAATGCCGGTATTGACCTCGTCGGGCGCATATCCGCGTTCAGCCAGAAGCTGCTCCAGCTTGCCTTCGATATTGGCGGAGCTTCCGAACCAAACATCGGCGTGGATAGTGCCGACGAAGTAGTCTGGGCTGTCGTAATCGAGCCGCAGGGGGACGGTGACAATGCTGTCCACATACTCGCGGGAGAGAAACACCTGAGTTGCGCCCATCACATCGTCGCCTTCCCAATATCCGCAGAGCGTGAAGTTTTCGTGGTAGGTTTTGCCGCCTACCGTGAATTCCAGCGGTATGGTCTGCCCCAATTCGTGAGCCAAGTCAAGCGCGTCCAGCGTGAGGGTGCTGCAGGCGAGCTCGCCTGTCCCGCGCGGCATTCTGCCGGTGGTCGGATAGCTGAAGCCCCACTTGGCAAAGTCGTCCTCGGCGTAGCGGATTTCTGTCTGCTTGCCCAGCAAGGCCTCATTTTCCGCGGCACCTACGATGATGCTATAGGAAATATCCCGAATCAGCGGGGAGGCGGCAAGGTGGTCATATTGCTCCTGAGTTAAATATTTCAGGCCGCCGTGAGAGGATGTTCCCACCTGCCGCATGGTGGCATCCTGCAAGGTATACAGCATGTTGCCGCCGATGGAGAAGATGGTTGTGAAAAGCGTTGCTGTGAGAGCGATGGCAAATATGGCGATGATATTGCGGAATCGCCCGGCTTTCAGGGTGCGCCATGTGATTTTGCGCAGAATCCGGCGGCTTTTAACCTTCATACCAATCACCCCACAATCCTGCCGTCCTCGATGCGGACGGTGCGGGAGGCCATCTGCGCGAAGGCCTCGTTGTGGGTTATCATCACGATCGTCTGCCCGAACTTTTCTCCCGTCACCCGAAGCAGGCCCAGCACATCAAGGCTTGTCTTGCTGTCCAGATTTCCGGTGGGTTCGTCCGCCAGGACGATGGCGGGCTTGGTGGCGAGGGCGCGGGCGATGGCCACCCGCTGCTGCTGGCCGCCGGAGAGCTGATTGGGCAGAGCTTGGCGCTTCTCAGAAAGCCCCAGAGTGTCGATCACCTGTGTGACATACTTTTCATCAACCGTGTTGCCGTCGAGCTGGAGCGGCAGCAGGATATTTTCTTCCACATTGAGCACCGGCACGAGATTGTAGCTCTGGAACACAAATCCGATACTGCGTCGGCGGAAGATGGTCAGCGCATCGTCCTTCATGGCGAAGATGTTGTTGCCGCTCACGAGCACCTCGCCGGAGGTCGGCCGGTCAAGGCCGCCCAGCATATGCAGCAAGGTGGATTTTCCGCTGCCGCTTGTCCCGACAACGGCGATAAATTCACCCTCCCCGACGGTCAGGTCAATGCCGTCCAGTGCCTTCACGCTCGTGTCGCCCGTACCGTAGTATTTTTTGAGATCATGGGTCTCCAATATGTTCATTTGGGTCATCCTTTCCGATGTTATGACCCTATTTTACAGCACAAGTCTTTCCACAGCCTTTCCCGAGCCTTACAGTTTGGAAAGGAACACAGAAAAAGTTGAGCCGCGCCCCGGTTTTGATTCGGCCTGAATATATCCCCCGCAGCGGGTGACAATCTCCCGCGCGAGACAGAGGCCTATGCCCACGCCCTCCGATTCGGAGGAATCGGAGGAGCGGTAGAAGCGGGAGAAAATCTGCGGCAGGTCGGCCTCCGCAATGCCCTTGCCTGTGTCCGCGACGCGGATGCAGGCGAACATTTCATAGTCGTGCAGGGNGATTTCAATCCTGCCTCCCCCGGGCGTGTATTTCACGGCGTTGTCGATGATATTATAAACTGCCTCACTGCACCATTTCGGGTCATAGAGGGCGCGGATGGAGGGGTTTTCATCAGGCAGCTTCAGTGTGATGTTTTTCTCCCGCGCTTTTGGCAGGCAGTCTGCTGAGGCGGTTATTGCCAAGCTGTATAGGTCGCGGTTCTCGGGCTCGATTTGTATGATGCCGCTCTCCAGCCTTGAGGATTTTACCAATGCGGAAATGAGGAAGCTGAGCTTCTCCGCCCCGGCGTGGGTCTGTGAAATCAGCGCGCGGGACTGCTCGGAGGGCTCCGGCTGTTCGCTGAGAAGCTCTGTGTAGAGCAGGATGTTTGCCACCGGCGTCTTGGTCTGGTGTGAAATGTCCGAAATCATTGCGCGCACCCGGGCCTGTTCCTCCTCCAACTGTCCCCGGCGCAGCTTGGCGGAGGTCATGTAGCGATAGAGCTTGCTTCCGAGCTTTGACACCTGCGTCTCGTCAAAGGTATCCGGGCTGAAATCCCCGGCGATGGCAATATCGAGCAGCCTGTCCATCGCCTCAAGCTCCTTTTTGCGGCGATATTCCCGGACAAACAGCGCGGCGAGGGCACAGACGGCAACGGCGAACGCAACCCATGTCATGGCTTCACCGCCCAGCAGTAGCCAATCCCCCGCACGGTTTTGATATAGGTCGGCAGGGAGGAATCATCCTCTATTTTGCTTCGCAGACGGGAGATGGCCACCGACAGGGCATTTTCGTCCACAAAATCGCCGCCGTCCGGCCAGATATAGTCCAGCAGGCGTTCTCTTGTAACGGTCTGTCCCGGATTGGATACCAAGAGATGCAAGAGCCTCTGCTCGGTTTTGGAAAGCGCTATGCTCCGGGCGTTCTTCGTGAAGAGCAGCCGTTCAAAATCAAAGGTCATATTGCCAAACCGAAGCGCGGCTTCCCGTGCGCTCCCGCGCCGAAGCTGTGCGTTGACCCGGGCGCGCAAAACGGCGAGGGAGAAGGGCTTTGTGATATAGTCGTCCCCGCCCAGCTCAAGCCCGGCCACGATGTCCATTTCGGTGTCGTTGGCTGTGATGAAGATAATGGGGGCCGGAAACGAGTCGCGGATTTCCCTGCAAAAATCAAGCCCTGTCCCGTCGGGCAGGGAAATATCCAGCAGCATCAGGTCAAAAACCGTGTCCGAAAGCGCCTGTTTTGCGTCACTGAGGTTATGGCAAACAGTGAATTTTCGGCTATCCTCCCGCAAGGCGAGCTCAATGCCCCTGGCAAGAGCGGTGTCATCTTCAATTATGATAATATTGTTCATTGGCGGTTCTCTCCTCCGGGATATGTTTCGCTTATCATTATAGCACAAATATGGGCTGGTTAAGAAGCGGCCTTGAAGCCCGCTTCAGCTTTAAGACAAACGTCTTCAAGCTGAAATATTTAATCTGCTTGGATAGGCAAAGCCCACCCAAGCATAATTCAAAAGCCTTGAAAAATCAAGGCTTTTGAATTTACGCGCTTCCCCGAAGCGCGGCTCGTGCTGACCGCACTTCGCTTCGCGGCACCCTTTGTCTTCAGTCTGAGGCCGTCAAAAACAAGTTTTTGACGGCCTTTTTATAATAAGCACGCTATGCTATGCTGTATGTGCCGCGAACCAGCAATGTCGCTCCCGAGGTCGCCGCAAAGCAGTCTCCCTCCGCCGATAGCAGATAGAGGTGATTAGCCGCAAGCGCCGAGCCGTTCGCAAGCATCTCTCCCGAGCTCAAATCCAACATTCCNCCCGTGGCGGCGCATGTCCCCGCTCCGCTTCGAAGCAATAGCTCTGTTCCCTCAAAGCCGCGAAGCTTCTGTCCGGCGGTCAGCGTCACGAGCACATAAGAGTTCGCTGTGGTGCTTCCGTTTTCGGAGATAGTTTTGTTGATGCGGCCCTCAGCCTCGGCAATTTTCGCGTCCATCTCGTCCTCAAGCGTCTTGAGCAAGTCAGGCGAAAAACGGTCTGTCAGGTAGCTTCTCGTAATCAAGGGGTCGTCACGCGAGCCGAGGGTCGAGGCGGCATAGACGGCTATTCCTCCGCCTATGGACAGCACGAGGGCTATCGACAGTATCACAATAATCGTTTTTTGTTTCATATGTACCTTCTTTCATCTGTCAAAAAAGTGATTATTCCACTTTTTTGATTGTTCCTTATTGCGCTCCCAGCCCGAATGACACCGCGATGGCGTTGTCCACACGGTTCATGAGCAAGTCGTCCGCCCTGCCCATTCGCTCACGCAGGCGGGATTTGTCGATAGTTCGAATCTGCTCCAGCAGTACCACGCTGTCCCGCGACAGTCCGAGACCCTGTCCGGCAAGCTCAATGTGCGTCGGCAGCCGCGCCTTTCCCGTCTGCGAGGTTATCGCGGCGGCGATGACTGTGGGGCTGTGCTTGTTTCCCGTGTCGTTCTGGACTATCAAGACCGGGCGCATCCCGCCCTGCTCGCTCCCGACGACCGGGCTTAAATCCGCGTAATATATGTCGCCTCGTTTAACACCGTTCATCTTCTCACGCTCCGAAATGATTTCCCCGTCAAACAGTATTATGTAACGGGTCATATACATTTTTTCACATCAGAGCGGATTTTATACAAGCAATTTCAAAAACATCAGGTCAAATATATTCTCGGCACCCGCGGAGAAACAGCGCAGAGCAGTTCATATGTTATCGTTCCCGCCTTTTCGGCCTGCTCCGCCANNGGGAGNANNTCCCCGCCGCCNGAGCCGAAAATCGTCACAATGTCGCCGCATTCACATGACGCAGTATGCGTTATGTCAACCATGCACATGTCCATACAGATGCGGCCTATCTGCGGCGCTCTCTGTCCGTTTATCAGGACATCGATTTTCCCCGACAGCGTCCTGTGGAGCCCGTCCGCATAGCCAATCGGCAACACCGCTACCCGCCGCTTTTTGTCGGCGATGTAGGTTCTGCCATAGCTGACGCTCTCGCCCGGCCGGAGATCGTATATATGCGCAATCCGCGTTTTCAGCGCCATGACGGGTTTCAAATCGAGGCCGTTCAAATTGCCCGTATAAGCGCCGTAAAGGGCGATTCCGGGGCGAACCATGTCGAGACTCATCTCAGGATAGTTTACCACGCCGCCGCTGTTGGCGCAATGCTTTATTTCGAATCCGAAGCCTAGCCGTTTTTCAATTTCGTCGACCGTCTCCACGAATGTCTTGAACTGCCCGTTTGTGAACTCCGCGCCGTCCACCTCGTCCGATACCGCGAAGTGTGTGAAGATACCCTCAGGCTTGAGGCCGGGCATGGTAGCGATTTCGACAGCGGCATCGACTGCCACGCCCCGGGCGTCGAGACCGAGCCTACCCATACCGGTATCGAGCTTTATATGTATTTTCAAGCTTTTTCCGAGCTTGTCCGCGTGACGCGAATAGGCTCTCGCCGCCTCGATATCGGCTACCGTCTGCGTCAGGGAGCGGCTTATCAATTCCTCCGCACAGTCAGGCGGCGTATATCCCAAAATCATTATCGGTATGGTGATTCCGGCGTCACGAAGCGCCGCGCCCTCGGCGATAGACGCCACGCCGAGGTAGTCCGCACCAAGCGCGGCAAGCTCCGCCGCAACTCTTATGGCACCGTGGCCGTATGCGTCCGCTTTCACAACGCCGAGGAAGCGCGCGCCCTCGGATTTGGCGCGCAGCGCGGAGTAGTTGCTCCGCAGATTATCAAGGCTGATTTGGGCCCATGTCCTCATTTGTTCATTCATATTTTCTAACTCACTTCGTTCCATTCTGTAAATATGCATTCGATGACGACGCGCCCGCCGCTCCGCAGCTCGGCCCGAAACGGAACCGGCCCGCTCTCGTCCAACCACAGATATTGGGTCGTCTCATCCGTGACTACCAGCTCATAGCAGAGCCACGATTTCTCTCCGTCCTCTTCGCGCCACGCCGCTTCAATGTGGCCATTCAGTATCGAGCTGATGATCGTCGGCAGAGCCGAAACGGGCGTCAGCCGGTCGGCGTTCAGTTCTCCCGCGTCGAGAATGAGGCCGCCGTATTCCATCGTGAGTCCGCCCGCACCGATGCTCGCCGCAACGCCCCGAAGAAGCTCAGGCTCCAATATCTCAATGCGCGATTCCCGCTCATCCTGCGTGTAAGAAAGGGTGTATTTCTGAACACTGTCTCCGAAATCCGCTGTTATCTCGGCCACGGCGGCAATTGTCGGGGCATCCCCGAGCCGTTCGCGGAATTCGGCGAGCTTTTCCGTATCCCCCGAGGTGCCCGAGCACCCCGCGAGGAGCAATGATATCATAAGTACAAGCACAATTGCTTGCAACGGTGTACAATGTACAACTGTCAAAAACCATTGAAAACACTGGGCTAATCTACACACTACGCCGCCTTAAAAACAAGGGCGGCGTTTTTGTATGCCAAGATACGGTGTAAATCAAAGCAAATTGACAGCCGCGCAAAATAATTCGCTGAAAATCTAAAAAATATTTTTTCGGTCTTTTTTTGAGAAATAAGCCCGTGAACATCGGGTCAAGTTGACCCGAAGATGATAAAAATTATAACACAAAATAAATATTTCCGAAAGGGGTGTTGCCCGGTTTTTACGGCTCTGCGAAAGCAGGGCTTTTTTTATTGCGGAAAAATAAGCGGAAAGGAAAAAATAATTATGGCAGACACAAACGAAAATAAAGTTTTGGACGGCGAAAATAAAACGTCGGACGAAAAACAGCCCACGCCCATTGTTGCGGTAGATATTACCGACACAGGCGGTAACGGTGCGCTCGGTGAACAGTCACAGAGCGCACCGCCAGATAAAGACCAGGGCGAAAAAGCGGCGGTGCTTGAAGCTGACGCGCCCCCTGCTTCCGAAAAAACGGCGGCGCAAGAAACGGAAAAACCCGATGCCGCCGAAAATGACGCTCCCGCGAAAGCTCGGCGCGGCAGACAGACCGCACCGTTTAATCCCGTATCTTGTGTATGACGCGCCCTTGACGGATAAACAGGCTGACGCTTTTGAGCTACGCGCCGCGCCCGGTAATCCCGGCGAAAAAACGGCTGTGCGGGACAAAGCGCAGACCGCCCCGAAGCCGATTATGGAACAGCTTGCCGAAGCTGCGAAAAACGCCCCGCGCGGCGATCCGGCTGCAACCGACAAAAAACAAAATCGTGACGAAAGGTAGGACACCATTATGAACGAAAAAGATAACCCGAATAGGAACGCGGAGCTGTCCGAGGAAGCCAACGCAAATATGCTCGACGGCATTATAAATAATCTCCCGCTCCCTGTTGTTCCCGAACCGCAGGAGAAGCCACTTGACCGCGTGAAGCCCCCGACAGAGAAAAAGCGCAGTCGTGAGCTTGAAAGGTGAAGAAACCAAAACGCGCCCGCGATATTCCTCTGTATGTGCGGGTATCACAGGCTGAATATGATTTGATACAGGAGCGCATGAGCGAAGCGGGTACAAAAAACATGGCGGCATATATCCGCAAAATGGCGTTGAATGGATATGTGCTTCATGTTGACCTCGCCCCTGTCAAGGAGCTTGTGTCCCTGCAACGGCGTTGCTCCAACAATCTCAACCAGATTGCCGCGAGCGTCAACACATACGGCAACGTACACCCGCAGGAGCTTACGGCATTGCAAAAGGATTACGCCGCGCTGTGGAACCCGTTGTCGGATTTGATTAAACAGCTTGCGGATATAGTGAAGATGTGAAAGATGGGGGCTTTGGAATTGTCCGAAGCTCCCCGCCTTTTTTGCGGTCTGCGGGGCTTCGGGTCAACTTGACCCGAAGTGCTGTGTCAAGAATCGCAAGCTCATAAAATCCGCGTCACAGATTTGTCCTGAAATGCCCGCCATGATAAAATATATACATGGATTAACCTGTATTTTATCATATAAAAGGAGTGGTTTGTTATGCGTATTATCTTCAAAATCCTCGCCGCGCCGTTCGTGGTGGTACTGACTGTTTTATGGGCTGTGCTGATATTCGTGTTCTGTTGGGCTGAAACGATTTTACACTATGCGTCCGGGCTTGTCGGGCTTATTGCCCTTGTGCTGTTCTTTATGGGGCAGACCACGGGCGGGATTGTCTTTGGTATTATTGCTTTCCTCATTTCCCCTGTGGGATTACCCGCCATTGCAAAATGGCTGATTGACAAGCTCGATGATTTGAACGACAGCTTGAAATTATTTATCACGACATGATTTTAATACATACAAAAATGACGGCGGTTTTATGACCGTCGTTTTTGTATGCACTAAAACGCTGAAAGGAGTGCCGAACGTGGCGACAACATACATCAAGCCGTATAAGACGGCGAAAGGCTCGACAGCGATGGAAACCATGAAAGACCGTTTTGATTACGGGCTTGACCCGAAAAAATGCGCGGCGGTATCTTCCTATCTCTGCGAACCCGAAACGGCTCACGCCCAGTTTATGCTTGTGAAAAATCAGTACGAAGCGGTGACGGGGCGCGATGCAGAAAAGGGGCATTTATTCTTTCAGATACGGCAAGCGTTCCCGCCCGGCGAATTATCTGTTGAGGACGCGCAGAAAATAGGATATGAAACGGCTATGCGGTGGACGAAAGGAAAATATCAGTTTTTCGTCTGTACTCATAACGATAAAGGGCATCTGCACAATCATATTTATTACAATGCGACAGCCGAGGACAGCACCCGCAAATTTCATAACTTTCTTGGCTCGTCTTTCCACTTGCGGCGGCTCTCTGACCGCGTTTGCCTTGAACACCATCTATCCGTTATCACGAACCCGAAACAGCACAGCGAGGGTAAATTCAAGCATTACGGGGAATGGCTCGGCGCAGATAAAATACCGCCGTATCAAGAACAGGTAAAGACGGCGGTTGACAACACCCTGCACGAAAAGCCGGAGGACTTTGACGCTTTTCTCGCGGTTATGGCAGAAGCAGGATTTGAGCATAAATGGGGGCGCGGCGGCGCGTTGTCGTTCCGCACCGAGGGGCAGAAAAGCTATACAAGGCTCCGGGCTTCCACGCTCGGAGATTTTTACACCATAGAGAATATCCGCGCCGTCATTGACGGCCGCGCTCCGCTTCCCGAAAGACAGACAGCACCCGCCGCCCCTGCTCCCCGCAAGGTCAATCTTGTTATCGACATACAGGAAAAAATGGCGCAGGGCAAGGGCGCAGGGTATCAGCGTTGGGCTTCTGTATATAACTTGAAGCAAATGGCGGCGGCGTTGCAATATTTACAGGAAAACAATCTGCTTGTCTATGAGGATTTGGCGGCGAGGGCTGACACAGCGGCGGAGCGTTTTAACAGCGCAAGCGACAAGCTCAAACAGACCGAAACGGCTATGAAGCACAATGCCGACCTCAAAGCGGCGATTGTGGACTACGCCCGGACACGCCCGGTATTCGATGAATACAAGGCGCAGAAATACAGCCGAAAATATCTCGCGGAGCATGAAGCGGATATAGCCGTTTACAGGGCGGCGCAGGCTTCCATGCGGGAACTGTTGAACGGTGAAAAGCTCCCGAAAATGGACGCGCTCAAAACCGAATGGCAGACTTTGACGGTGGCGAAAAAAACCGAGTATGCCGACTACCGTACCGTGCAAAAGGATATGCGCGAGGTTGTGGCGGTCAAGGCGAATATAGACCATCTGCTCGGCATTACGGGCAGAGAGAAAAACAAGGAACAGGAGCGTTAGCGAATGGACGCAACAACAAGGAGCGGAGCAACGCCACTTCGGGTCAAGTTGACCCGAAGTCGGCGGGTTTGGGGCGCAGCTCCAACAAGCGTTTTTATATATTTTCCGCGAGGAAAAATATATAAAAATATC
>JGI994J12354_10003626_pt1 | contig 14328 bp, 10 predicted proteins | sample IntmicLarv3ML3BL_FD_12354 | JGI IMG/M metagenome (IMG submission 12354)
ATCTTCTTTAAAAAGAAACTCTTCATCATGTATCCACTTGCCTGTAATGTCTCCATTATCACTATAAGACACCACTTCTACATAGCCTAATTCTCCAAAACTTGACCACAGCATTCCTAATCTATCATCTTCTAAGCGAAACAAGAAAGGTCCGTCTGTTACATAATTGTCTCCGCCTCGAATCCCAACTACTCCTGGTGCTTCGGAAGCTGGAAACATGGTGACTGGTTTTCCCGACGTTTCTCTTAAGTCATCTGAAAGTGGAACATAGCAGATGGTTCCGTCTTTTACCTGTTGCCATTCATGACAAAACACCATATACGGTTTTCCCGCCTTGTCCACATAAAAGGTTCCGTCTAAACACTCCCAATCTCTCGGTGTCAGTGGCCCCTCACTATGAATCTCAAAAGGACCGGTTGGATTCTTTGATTTTAAAATCTGTGTTCCTCTGCATTTTCCTTCCGCTGTAAATGTGGCAAACATATAAAATGCGCCTTTGTAGCAGTGAACCTCTGGCGCCCAATAATTTTCATCTGACCAAAAACTACCGTCGTTATGAAAAATTTCTATCGGCCCTTCCCAGTTTTCCAAGTTCTCTCCAACATAACAATCAAACCCGTCTGCTTTTCCCCAGCAAGTAGGTCCTCTCGTGCCGTACAAATAATATTTGCCCTCATGTGTAAGCACATAAGGATCACGTATATTAATCTCTTGATTTGTTAATAAACTCATTTACAAAGTCCTCCCTAATATGGAAATGGTACAATATTTTCACTTTCCACTACCCAGTTACCATCTTTTGGAAAAGCATCTTGCTCATTTCCTATATAGCCTGCGCTCATCATTGCTGCTGCTAACAATAGTGAACCATTGCCTGGCAAATAAAGTGGCAAATCCGTACGTAGATATTGATAATTGTTCCCGCTTACTACATATTGATTCTTCGGCGTATCTTTCATTAGAATATCCACTGCTAAATCATATTTACCCAAACGAACTGCCGTCATTGCCATCAAAGCAAAATCCCAGCCCCACATGGTGTCAAACTTCCAGCATTTTAATACTTTATCAAGCGTAGCACTCATCTCTTCTTCTTTTATACGCTCACTATAAAGCAAGCCATACGCACCGAGCATTGATGGATGATCTTTATTAAACTTCTCAAAAGTAGTGGGACAGTTCTCATGCGCCATATAAAGCCCATTTTCAATTGTTGGTAGCGCCAAATTCTTCGCAACCGTATCCCATACCTTCGTTTCAGCCTCAAAACCTAAACGTTTTCCCCATGCACTTGCAATTTCAAGTCCTATCTTCCAGTATTCTAGTTCATACGTTGGGTTCTTCGTGATACGTGGATCATGTTCTTCCTGCGCTGGTATAATTGGCGAAATAAGATGATACTGCTTGCTCTCTTCATCATAATGGGCAAAATCCGCCATATAATCTGCACTTTCTTTCATAATATCCCAATACTTTTTCAAGAATTCTTCGCTTTGCTCATTGTTGTACAAAAGCTCTAACATATACATGATATGCGGTTGTTGCCAAATGAGTAACGTCGCTATACGAGAAGGGCTATCCTGTGCGTCCTGTGCAATCATCTTTGGCCATTTTGCACCTACGAAACCATTTCGCTTCGCTTGCGTCTTTGCATCTTGCAAATGCTCTTGATACCACGGAACACTTCTAAGCAATAAGTTATCCCTCTGAAATAGCGGTGCCCACGCACTATGCCACAGATGCATCTCCAAATGAAATTTACCGTACCAACTATTGCAAGTCAGGCCTGTTTCTTGCGGTGGCGTACTTCCCGAAGATTGTATTGCTAATAAATATTGTGATAAAATAATCCTGCGTTCTAATTCCTTTGCACGCGCATCCTTTGACTTATGCAAGGAAATCATGCCGCCTTCTTCCCAAAATCGATTCCACCATTTTTTTGTATTTTCCATGGAATTCTCCAAAGAAGTTCCTAGCAGATGCTTAATTGGCAATTCTTTTGAAAATGCAATCTGTAGTTTCACCTGTGCGCTTGTTCCTGTAAGATACAGCTTATGTTGTCCTAGCTTCACTGTATCATATTCTACATTTCCTTTTAAACAAACATAGTAGGTGTCCTTATCTAACGTCCTCTTTAAAATAAGCAACTGCGCCTCTTGCTTCACAATTTCTGTGGTATGCTTATCTTCCTCTTCCCAGTTTGCCCCTGAAATCAAAGGTGAACCATAAGGAAATGCCACTTCCACCATCAAGTCTCCGCGCTCTAATAACGAGGATTCCATCGCAAATCCAAGACAATCTTTTTCCACATCACACATTGTCTTTACAACACACTTTTCTTGCTGTATTTCAAATTCGCTCTTTAGATGTCCTGTATAAAGTTCTAGCTCCTGATTGATGCTTGTAAGTTGCTCACCCTTTATACTTTCCCCTTGATAACGTAGGGCAATCCGAGCCAGATTTAACCTGTGCGGATTCTTGCGAAGCCAATTATAGACCTCTTCATTACCTGCATATTCTTCTACCGCATAAGTAAGTTTTCTATCCGCGTAATCATAGCTCGTTAATTGTAACTCTTCAAAGCTATACGCTTCCTTGTCCTTAGACACAGGTGTCGTATGCCAACCCCATTGTGACATCGTACATAGCGGAAAGCCGCCTGCCTCATACTCTGCACTCAAAGATTGCATACCCGTTACATCTGCCGTAAATGCGAGTTCTCCATTTCCTACTGTCAATGGAGACTCTTTATTTATTTTGCTTAATTTCGGATTGTGACTCTCTACTAATTTCTTTCGTTCAATCATACGCTGTCCTTACCCTTTGATTCCACTTGAACTAATTCCTTCTACTAGATACCGGTTAAAGAATAAAAAGATTAAAAATACTGGCATTAATGATAGTGTCGACATCGCAAACATCGCACCATAGTCTGTTGTTGAGCCAGAGTCTGCAAATAATTTAAGTGCCAAAGATACTGTATAAGTGTTTGGTCTGCTCAAATAAACCAATGGTCCTTGGAAATCATCCCATTTCCAATAGAACTGAATAATTACTGTCGTAATAATTGAGGGTTTAATAAGTGGCAAAATGATTTTTGTAAATGTCGAATATTTGCTACACCCATCAATTTTCGCTGATTCATCAAGTGCACGAGGAATCCCTTCCATAAATTGCATCATTTGATAAATAAAGAATGCTTGACCAAAGAAATGTGGAAGTATCAATGGAACAAACCCGCCAACTAATCCTAGTCTATTATAGATTACATATTGAGGAATCAATATAATTTGCCCTGGTAACATCATGGTACAAATCATTGCTGTAAACAATATTTTTCTTCCTTTGTAACGCAGTCTTGAAAATGAATACGCTACACAGGCAGAGCTAAGCACTGTTGCTACTGTTGCAATTCCTGCTATAATAAATGAATTTCTAAAAAACGTAGCAAAACTTACACCACCAAACCCTTGCCATCCTCTTGTAAAATTCTCCCATTGCCATGAAGGGGGAATCAAATTCAAGGAGCCATTTAAAATTTCTTGATTGTTCTTTAAACTTCCGCTAATCATCCATAATACTGGATAAATCATAATAAACCCAAAGGCAATAATCAGTACATGATAGATTACGGAAAGTGTTATTTTTTTACTTTTCATATTCCTTCCTCCTAATCTCCTGCCTCTGAATATACCCACATCTTAGATGATTTAAAAATAATAAACGTAATGACACTAATAAGTACTAACATTACCCATGACATTGCACTTGCATACCCCATGTCGTAATATCTAAACGCCGTGTTGTATACATAGAGTGAATAAAAGTTTGTTGCGTCATTGGGGCCACCTCTTGTAATAACAAACGCAGAATTAAAGGTCATAAAACCTGCAATTGTCTGCATTACTAAGTTATACAAAATAATAGGTGACAAACATGGTATCGTAATCTTACGGAAAATATGAAAAGGTCCCGCTCCATCAATTTTAGCCGCCTCATAATAAGTCGCTGGAATTTCTTTTAGACCTGCTGCAAATATAATCATAGAAGAACCAAACTGCCATGCTGCCATCAAAATCAATGGTACCATGGCTAAATTCTGATCACCAAACCACGATACGGCATCAAATCCCAAAAGTGTTAATACTTGGTTGATTAATCCTCTTCTACCAAACAACTCTTTCCATGCAAGTGCTACCGCAATACTTCCACCAATTAAAGATGGTACATAATACAGTGATCGATATGTTGTAACTGCCTTAGACTTTCTTGTTAAGGCCTGTGCTACTAGTAATGCAAAGACTAACTTAAGTGGTACTGATAATCCTACAAATACTAGTGTTACTCGAACTGATTTTAAAAATCTTGGATCTGCAAATAATCTTGTATAATTTGCAAGTCCAATGAATTCTTCTTGTTGTATCAAATTATAATCTGTAAATGAATAATAAAAAGATACGATAATTGGAATTAACGTAAACGCCAGAAGACCAATAATAAACGGTGCCGCAAAAACATATCCCGACACCGATTCATTATTGAGGAACTGACGAAATGTAGTTTTCTTTTTTGCTTTCATCTCTTCACCTGTCCCACTTTTATATAAGGTTTCTTAAAACTGTGCTGCTGAAAAATCAAAAATCTCTTGTGCTGCTTGTGCAGGTGTCTTTTCCCCATAAATTACTTGATCTAACAATAAGTAATATTGATCTCTAATAATTGGTGTAGATTCTGGGCTAATTGGATTCACCTCTCCTGTTTCAAACGAGCCTACCAATGCAACAAAATCATATACTTCTTGTGTTGTATCTTCTGCCACTTCTAATACTGCTTCTCTTGTATGTGACATAACAGGTACTCCACGTTCTCCTGCAAGAATCTTATTTGCTTCTTCATCATTTAAGAAAAAGTTGATGAACTTTGCTGCTTCTTCTGGAACGTCTGAATCCTTCGATACACAAAGCATTTGTGAAGAAGTTACAGAAAGTCCAGCAGGACCATCACTTGAAATACGAGGAATTGGAACGATTTCTAGGTTTCTTCCTGCCGCTGCTTCAAGTGCTGCTAATTGATTACTTGCTACCCATGTCATAGCCGCTTCCCCTGTTACAAGGAAATCTGTTTCAATATCTGTAATTTCCGAAACTGCTCCTGGATCTGGAAATGCGCCTGCATCTACTAACTCTTTACGTAACTCAAAATATCCTTCTAAGATACTTGGATCATCAAAGCCTAATTGGTCATTTGTAGTCGCAAAGAAGTTTAAGGCAATGTCAAATTGATTTACACGTGCTGTTGCACCTGGCTCAAAGTCTTTATCGCCCATCTTAGAGCTTCCAAAGATTCCTAACTCTTCATGAATCTTTAGACATGCCTCTCTCCAATCTTCCCAAGTCCAATTCTCTGTTGGCATCTTCGCTCCAGCTTCTTCAAATAATGCTGGGTCATATGCAATACCATATGTATTAACACCTGAAGAAACACCAATTTGCTCGCCATTATATCTTGTTGTGTTTAAGTATTCTTCTGTTGTATTGCTCACATCAACAATACCATCTTCAATAAATTGATCCATTGTTACAATCTTATCCATATATGTTGGGAAGTTTCCACCTACTTGGAAGATGTCCCATACTTCATTTGATGCTACCAATGTATTCATCTTCGTCCAGTATCCATCCGCATCGTAGAATTCATATTCTATTTTAATGCCAGGATTGGCCGCCTCATACATTTCAATTACCGCTACGGTTGCATCATGTCTCACTTGTGAGCCCCACCATGCCATACGAAGAACTATTTGATCTTCAGTACTTGTTGTGTCTGTACCTGTACTATCTGCTGCTTTGTTTCCACACCCGCTAAGTACCATTGTTAACGCAAATACCACTGCTAATAAACGTGTTACCATACTCTTTTTCATTTTCTTCCTCCTATATGTTTTTTCATTCTGCACCTTGCTGTATTGTGCATTTTGCCGAATGTGATTACAATTATTTTCGGCTTGTGTGCATATTATACAGATTCTATTTTTTCAATTCAATACTTTCAAAGATACGCACCAATATTGTATTTGTTTTTTTCATTTTCAAACTATATTTACTTTCTATTTCCGCAAAATCCAAACAACATCTAGCACTTATTTTCACAATGTGATATGATTGAAACTATAAATATGACACTTGGAAGTATTCACATAAGATTTACGCGTTTAATAAGGAATAAAAAACTAAGAAATGGGGTTTCAAATTATGGGAAGTATATTTAGCTTAGACGGTGGCTTAATGGGATTTTTATCAAGATTAACAGACTTGTTAATTCTAAATTTAATATTTATTCTTACCTGTATTCCAATCATTACCATTGGTCCTGCCTTAACTGCTTTGTACTCGGTTACACTAAAGATGGTTAAGAACGAAGAGTCCTATATTTTCAAAAGTTATTTTCTCGCATTGAAAGAGAATTTCAAAATCAGTTTTTTTGCTTGGTTAATCTTATGCCTTGTATCCATTGTCACTTTTATAGATTATCAAATTGTATTACAGTTTCAAGCGATGCGCAATGTCTTTTTGGTGGTCTTTTTGATGCTCTCCTTCTTATGCGTGTTAATCTGCTTATTTCTATTTCCATATATTGCACGGTTTGAAAATACGTTAAAGCAAAGTTTTAAGAACGCTTCTTTCATAGCGATTGCCTCTTTGCCTTACACGTTCTTGCTTCTATTAATCACTGCTGTGTTTGTCGTTTTCTTATTATTTATCATTCCACTTCAATATGCATTGTTGGCTTGTCTTTCCTTTGGGTTTTCTACGCTTGCTTTTGTGAATTCTTTCATATTTCGGAAAATTTTCGCAAAATATGAGCCAAAGGATTCCGTAGATGATACCTTTGACTCTTAATTAATTTTCGTTATTTACTTTTCCAGATAATTTCTGCTATTTATCTTTGCACACGCCCGGAAGCATCCCCGTTTGCCAACTTTAGAACTTCTTCCATGGATACCATATTGAAATCACCTTCAATCGAATGTTTAAGACAAGAAGCTGCAACAGCAAACTCAATGGTATCTTGTGCATCATATCCGTTTAAACTTGCCGCAATCAATCCGCCACCAAAGCTATCACCACCGCCTACACGATCCACAATGCGCATCGCGTATTTCTTACTAAAGTAATATTCTCTTCCGTCATATAACATCGCCGACCAATTGTTATCATTTGCCGAGATAGATTCTCTAAGCGTAATGGCAACTTTGGCAAATCCGAATCGCTCCGCAAGTTGCTTGGCAACATCTTTGTACCCGTCATGATTTACAACACCAGAGGATACATCGGTATTCGCCGCATGAATGCCAAAGACATCTGAGGCATCTTCTTCGTTTGCAATACACACATCTACGTATTTGCAAAGTTCGCCCATCACTTCACCGGCTTTTTCTTTTGACCATAATTTATTTCTATAATTCAAATCACAAGATATTGTAATCCCTAATTTCTTCGCCGCTTTACAAGCCTCCACGCAAAGCTGTGCAACTTCATCATTTAGCGCCGGCGTAATGCCTGTAAAATGAAACCACGCAACACCCTCAAATATTTTCTCCCAATCAAAATCTTCTTTATTCGCCGTATAAATCGAAGAGCCAGCACGGTCATATATTACCTTTGAAGGTCTTTGTGAAGCACCTTTTTCTAAGAAATAAATCCCAACACGTTCTCCACCTCTTGCAATATCGGTGGTATCCACACCATATTTGCGAAGTGAGTTTATTGCTGCTTGTCCAATTTCATGCGCTGGTAATTTTGTTACAAACTTTGCATCAAAGCCATAATTAGCCAATGAAACGGCAACATTTGCTTCACCACCGCCATACGTTGCACCAAATTTATCTGCCTGAACAAAACGATAATATCCTTCTGGAGCCAATCTTAGCATGATTTCCCCAAATGTAACAATCTTTTTACTCATTTCCTCTTGCCTCCGTAATCTTCACTGCCTCTTTTGTCAATCTTGTAATCTCGTCAAACTTGCCAGCCTTCACTAAATCACCACTCACCATCCAACTGCCACCACAAGCGATGATTTTTGAAAATGCAAGATATTCTTTTACATTTTTTTCACTAATTCCACCTGTAGGCATAAATCTCATTTTCGTATATGGAGCCGCCATTGCTTTTATCATCGTCAAACCACCTGCTGCTTCCGCTGGGAAGAACTTCACAACCTCTAAACCTAATTCTATTGCTTGCTCTATTTCACTTGGCGTAATCGCACCTGGTATAATGAGAACCTCTTTCTCGATACAATATTTTACAATTTTCGGATTCAAGCCTGGACTTACAATAAATTTCGCACCTGCTGCCACAGCTCTATCTACCTGCTGCGTTGTAAGCACCGTTCCTGCGCCAATTAACATCTCTGGATATTCTGTCGCCATCGCACGGATCGACTCTTCTGCTGCCTCTGTACGAAATGTAACTTCCGCACATGGTAGTCCGCCCTCACACAATGCTTTTGCCAGTGGTTTTGCATCTTTTACATCGTTTAATACTACGACTGGTATAATTCCTGTCTTTTGAATCTTTTGTAACATTTCGCTCATTTTTTCTTCTCCTTTTTGTGTTTTTTATTCTGCTATAGTCTCTTCCATCACCCGATACGCCCCCTGCTCCTTCAACCTCACGAAACATTTAAGCACCATTTCTTCAAATCCTACTATCTGGCTCAAATCCTTTCCCCAGAACGAAGTATTTACGCAAACATCATGTACAAGTGTGGCTGCGTCTGCGTCTTTGCGTGCATAGAAAAATTCCAATACTTCTGCATCATCCTTAATCACATATGGTTTCCCATCTCTATACGCTGTGAGTCCCTCTTGTGATAGCTCGCTTCCATTATAGAATCCAATGTAAAATGCGAAAGAAGCCGCAATGCATTTCGGAATTTCTTCATTTAATTCAACATACTTTTCTAAAGATGGCTGCACCCTTGCTCTCCATTTTGATGTAGAGTTAAGCGCTATCGCCAAAAGCTCATGATCAATGTATGGGTTCTTAAATCTCTCTGTGACCGATGCTGCAAATTCTGTCGTTTCTTCTCTTGGTAGTGACAAGGTTGGAATGATTTCATCGTAAATTGTCTTGTTCATGAAACTTTGAATCACTTCGTCTTCCATACAGTTTCGCACAATCTCTTGCCCTGTTAAATAAGCGCCTAATACAAAGGATGTATGTGCTCCATTTAAGATACGCACTTTTCTCTCTTTGTATGGCTTATGATTGTCTGTAATCAAGATTGGAAGCCCCGCCTTTTTCACTGGCAATTCATTTTGAATCCAAGCTGGCCCTTCAATTACCCAAAAGGCAAATACTTCTCCTGTATCAATCACATTATCAATGTAGCCATTTTCTTCGTTAAGGCTCTTCGCTTCGCTTCTTGGATAACCTGTTACAATTCTATCCACAAGTGTGGAGCAAAATACATTGCTTCCCTGTACCCATTTTATGAAGTCATCTCCTAACTCCCATTGCTTTGCGTACGCAAGCACCGCTTTTTCGAGCTCTTTTCCATTGTTGTCAATCAGTTCACAGGACAATATGATAAATCCTTTTTCTACATCACCGTTGAAAAATTCATATCTCTTATGTAAGAACTGTGTGAGTTTACCTGGAAAACTACTTGCAGGCTTGTCTTCTAATTTGCAACTTGGATCATACACAATCCCTGCTTCTGTGGTATTTGATGCAATAAAACGCATATCTGGATTCTCGGCACATTGCATATATACATCATATTCATCGTAAGGATTGATACAACGGCTTACACTTGATATGATACGCTTTTTATTTACACGCTCTCCATTTTCAATCCCTCTTAAGTAAAGTGTGTACAATCCTTCTTGTTCATTTATCATATCTTTCACCACTTGCCCTTGTGGGATTGGCTGGCATAGTACCACTTTTGTATCAAAGTCTGCCAATTCATTCATTTCATCTACAAAATAATCTACAAAAGCGCGCAAGAAATTCCCTTCGCCAAATTGAAGGATTCTTTCTTTCCCTGTTGTGTTTAAATAACTGGTGTTATTTTGTTCTTTCAGTGTGTCATAGCCTAATGTCTTCATCTTCTTGTCTTCATCTCCTTTTTTATTCCTAGCTCCGAGTTAATGCTATCTTTCATTCCTAGCTCCGAGCTTTCATATATGTCATCTTTCTAACTCTGAGTTTTCATAGCTCATGTACGCTATCTTCCTTGTTACAATGTCACTCCTTGTTTGAAAATTGCTAAATCGTGGAAACCGTCTATTTCTGATTTCATTTTTAATCCGGATGCGGTTTTCATCACATAGTCAAATAATTCTTCTCCTACTTCTTCAATCGTCTTTCCTTCTACTACTGTTCCGCAGTTAAAGTCTATCCAGTTGTTTTTCTTGTTGTATAAGTCGGAATTCGTAGATATTTTCATCGTTGGCACTGGACAGGCAAATGGTGTGCCTCTTCCGGTCGTGAAAAGTACCATATGTGCTCCCGCTGCTGCAAGCGCTGTTGCTGCAACCAAGTCATTTCCGGGTGAGCTTAAGAGATTTAACCCTTTTTCTGTAACCATTTCTCCATACATGAGCACGCCGTTTACGGTCGCTGTCCCTGATTTCTGCGTACAACCAAGTGATTTATCTTCAAGTGTTGAGATTCCACCGCTTTTGTTTCCGGGTGATGGGTTCTCATAAATTGTTTGATTGTGGTCTTTGAAGTAATTTTTAAAATCATTTATCAGGTCGACTGTCTTTTCAAATAGCCCTTCATTTGCACAGCGGTCCATCAATATCTGTTCTGCTCCAAACATCTCTGGAACCTCCGTAAGTATCGAGCTGCCACCTTTTGCAATCAAAATATCGGAAACTTGTCCAACCACTGGATTCGCTGTAATTCCTGATAGTCCGTCAGAGCCTCCACATTTCATTCCTATTACAAGCTCTCTACAACTTATCTTTTCTCTTTTATCAGACTTGATATTTTCTGCTATTTCTTCGATAAGCTCTAAACTCTCTTCTATTTCATTCTCACATTCTTGTGCTACGAGGAACTTAATGCGTTTCTCGTCATAATCGCCGATGTATTTCTTCAATTCATCAATATGAGAATTCTCACAGCCCAAGCCTAAGACTAAGACACCGCCTGCATTGGGATGATTTATCAAATTTGCTAATATTTGTCTCGTATTTTCTTGGTCATCACCCATTTGTGAACAACCATAGGGATGCGCAAAGGATACAACTTCTTCTATCGTTTCGCTCTTATGCTTCTGCGCTCTCTTTTCAATTGCTTGCACCACATTATTCACGCAACCCACCGTTGGAATAATCCATATCTCGTTACGAATTCCAACATGTCCATTGGCTCTTTTGTATCCCATGAAATAGGTTTCTTCTTTTGGAGCTAAGTGGCTGTCCACCTTGTGGTATTCATACGTTTTGACCTCTCCTAGTCCCGTCTTAAGGTTATGCGTATGCACCCATTCGCCCCTTTGTATATCCTGCGTTGCAATCCCTATGGAATCTCCATATTTGATAACGTCGTCCCCTTTTTTCATATCAACAAGTGCGAACTTGTGTCCCTTCCCAATATCTTGTAAAAGAGTGTCACCTTTTGGCAAATCTACTAATGCGACTGCCACCGTGTCATTATCGTGTATCTTAATATCCTTTTTCATAGCGCCCCTTTCTTAAAACATATTTTCGTGTAAGCGTTTACATTATTATATATCACCCTTCCTTCCTTCGCAATAGTTTTCTTTTTTTAATCATTTTATACCATTTTCAAACCATATTATTGTACATTTCTTACAATTATATTCCGTTGACTTTTGTATAATGCCTCTATATAATAGATATATGTAAGCGTTTACATTTCTGTATTTATAACCATTGTAGATTTTCAACACCCACGAGGAGGACAATTATGAAACAATTTTTAGACAAAGATTTTCTGCTAACAAATGAAATTGCACAAAAACTTTACGACGATTATGCTGCCGATACGCCTGTCTTGGATTATCATTGCCACATTAATCCAAAGGAAATCTACGAAGATCGTTCTTTTGAAAATATCACACAAGTGTGGCTTGGTGGCGATCATTATAAATGGAGACAAATGCGTTCTAACGGAATTGATGAGCGTTACATCACCGGAGATGCTTCTGATTATGAAAAGTTCTTAAAGTGGGCCGAAACCTTGGAACTTGCTATCGGGAATCCACTCTATCACTGGAGCCACATGGAATTAAAGACGTATTTTGGTTATAATGGTTACCTAAATAGCGAAACTGCTGACGAAGTGTGGGAATTATGCAATGCGAAGTTACAAGAAGCAAGCATGAGCGTACGAAACATTATCAAACAATCAAACGTCACATTAATCTGTACCACAGATGACCCTGTGGATTCTCTTGTATGGCATAAGAAAATTGCTGAAGACGCTTCTTTTGATGTCCAAGTTCTACCTGCTTGGCGTCCAGACAAAGCAATGAACATAGAAAAAGCTGATTTTGCAGATTATCTTGCGCAACTAAGCACGCTAACCAACCAAGAAATCACTTCTTTTCAAACGCTTGTAGATGCATTGATTATACGTATGGACTTTTTTGCCGAAATGGGCTGTAGCATCTCTGATCACGGGCTTGAGTACGTGATGTATCACCCTACGACAGATGCACAAATCGAGTGTATTTTACAAAAGCGCTTAACAGGTGATGCACTTTCTTTGGAAGAAATTGCACAATATAAAACGGCTTTCATGATTGCAATGAGCAAAGAATATCACAAACGTAACTGGGTACTTCAATTGCACTATGGCTGTAAGAGAGACAACAATCAGCCTATGTACGAGGCGCTTGGCCCTGATACTGGTTATGATTGCATCAATAATTTTGCCCCTTCTGCGCAAATGGCGGATTTCTTAAATGCACTTTCTGTGGCAAATTCTTTACCAAAAACGGTTATTTACTCATTAAATCCAAACGACAACGCTTCTATTGGCACTATCTTAGGTTGTTTCCAAGATGCTTCAGCCGTAGCGAAGATTCAGCAAGGCAGTGCTTGGTGGTTTAACGATCATAAAACTGGGATGCTTGAACAGATGACTTCTTTGGCAAACTTAGGGCTATTAAGTAATTTTATTGGAATGCTCACAGATTCAAGAAGTTTCTTATCCTATACAAGACATGATTATTTCCGCCGCATATTATGCAACTTAGTTGGTGAATGGGTGTATAATGGTGAATATCCTTATGATAGCGCGGTTCTTGAGAAAATTATTAAAGGTATTAGTTACAATAATGCAATTAAGTATTTTAATTTTTCATTAGATACGATAAAATAGTATGTAAGAAGTCGACACAGGAAGGGGGAAACGAAGTAATGAATATATATGATATTGCAAAATTATCGGGCGTTTCCATCGCTACTGTTTCGCGTGTCGTAAATGGAAGTTCTAAAGTAAGTGAAAAAACGAGAGAGAAAGTCATGGAGGTCCTCGAATCTTCTGGGTATACGCCCAATGTATTTGCGCGTGGTCTAGGCCTTGGCAGTATGAAGTCTATTGGGATTATATACCCAGACATTTCCGATGCTTTCATGGCGGAATCTATCTCAACTTTGGAGCGTGCTTTGAAGTCACATGGTTATTTTTGTATTGTAGGATGTAGCGGACATGAATTAGATGAAAAAGAAAATTTAGCTAGATTTTTTATTTCCAAGAAAGTAGATGCACTTATTTTCGTGGGCTCTACCTATGGGGAAGAGGGTGAGCATGATACCAAGACAGATTACCTTCGCGCAATCGCAAAGGATACTCCCGTCTTATTAATCAACGCTTTGATTCATGGTGAAAATATTTTCTGCTCGATATGCAATGACTTCGAGGCAACTTATAATGTAACCGAAAAATTGATTCAAAATGGCCGAAAACAGATTTTATTTTTGTACGACTCCACTTCGTACAGTGCTATGCATAAAATGAATGGGTATAAGGCCGCTTTATTAGACGCAGGCATTCCTGTGCAACATGAGCTTATACTCCTGACAAAGGACCGTATCCAATACACCAAAGAATTGCTCCTACACAAACCAACACTTACGTTTGACGCAGTACTTGCGATACAAGACAATATTGCTATCGGTGCTTTAAAATACGCTCACGCTACAAATAAGTCCGTTCCAGAAGACATTTGCGTAACGGGATATAATAACTCGCGCTTTGCCATTAGTTGTGAACCTGAACTCACCTCTGTCGATAACCACTTGTCAACACTGTGTCACCATACAGTAAATACGTT
>JGI994J12354_10003627_pt1 | contig 14325 bp, 9 predicted proteins | sample IntmicLarv3ML3BL_FD_12354 | JGI IMG/M metagenome (IMG submission 12354)
GTTACGGTTGATGGTTACACCGCTACGGTCTCACCATATCCTACTTTACAAGGAACCAACATTGTTGTGCCTGGTGATATATCTTCCGCTGCGTACTTTATTGTAGCTGCTTTAATCGTACCGAACTCAGAAGTTCTAATTAAAAACGTTGGCATTAATCCAACCCGTGATGGTATCTTGCGTGTGTGTGCTTCAATGGGTGCTAACATCACTTATCTTAATAAAAAAGAGTCAGCCGGTGAACCAACCGCTGACCTCTTAGTTAAATCTAGTAATCTAAAAGGAACCGTTATTGAGGGCGATTTAATTCCGACCTTAATTGATGAAATTCCTATTATTGCCATATTAGCTTCCGTTGCCGATGGCACTACCGTCATTCGCAATGCCGAAGAACTCAAAGTAAAAGAGTCTAATCGTTTGGATATCATGGTATCCGAACTATCAGCCATGGGTGTCGATATCGCAGGCACTGCTGATGGCATGATAATCCATGGTGGGCAACCATTACTTGGCAAAACAATCGATAGTCGCCTAGACCACCGCATTGCAATGTCTTTTGCTATCGCTGGTTTAGTCTCCGCTGGTCCTACCACTATCTTGAGAAGTGAATGCGTGGATATTTCCTATCCTGAGTTTTTTAAGGATTTAAAATCATTATCTTAAGAATTCATAGATAAGATGAACATCGCATCTCCAAAGGAGAAGAATCGATACTCTGCTCGTACCGCTTCCTCATAGGCATTCATAATATTGTCTCTTCCTGCTATTGCCGATACCAACATCATCAATGTTGATTCTGGCAAGTGAAAATTCGTAATCAATCCATCCATAATCTTAAATTCATAGCCAGGATAAATGAAAATATCCGTCCAGCCACTTCTAGCTTCCAACAAACCGCTTTCATCAACTGCTGACTCAAGTGTTCGACAGCTAGTAGTTCCCACGCAGATAATGCGACCGCCATTAGCTTTCGTATCGTTAATCAACTTAGCTTGGCTCTCTTCCACAACATAGAATTCCGAATGCATAGTATGTTCCAAGACATCGTCAACCTTAACTGGTCTAAATGTCCCCAAGCCCACATGAAGCGTTATCTCGGCAATATTAACTCCCATAGACTTAACTTTTGTAAGCAGCTCATTAGTAAAATGCAATCCCGCTGTCGGGGCTGCTGCCGAGCCATCATGCTTGGCATAAACCGTCTGGTAACGGGTCTTGTCTTCTAATTTATGCGTTATATATGGCGGCAGTGGCATCTCGCCTAACTGGTCCAATATCTCTTCAAAAATACCCTCATAGGTAAATCTTATCAAACGATTGCCGTCTTCTAAAACTTCAATAATCTCGCCTGTAAGCAAGCCTTCGCCAAAGACAATCACCGCTCCAGCCTTTGCTTTCTTGCCCGGCTTAACTAAAGTCTCCCATGTATCATCACTCTTTCGCTTAAGCAACAAAAGTTCAATTGCTGCATCGGTATCCTCTTTCTTGCCAAAAAGTCGGGCCGGAATGACCTTGGTATTGTTAACGACTAGGCAATCGCCTGGCTTTAAATATTTAACTATATCCTCAAATGTATTATGCTCAAACGCTCCGGTTATCTTGTCTAAACACAAAAGCCTAGAGTCTGAACGAGTCGCCAGCGGGTCTTGTGCAATCAACCCCTCCGGCAAATCATAATAAAAATCTGATGTTTTCATATTCTCCCCTTATCCTCGTAAAACAGCACCCAAGCCTTCTAAACCATTCAAGATTTTCTTCATCGCTGCACTTACATCCGCTTCCTCTAAAGTACGGTCTTGCGCTCTAAAGCTAATTGAGTAAGCCACTGATTTGAAGCCCTTTTCTATTTGTTCGCCCTCGTAGATATCAAATAAATGGCATTCTTCAAGAATTTTACCACCACGTTGTGCAATGATTTTTTCAATGTCGCCTGCTAATACTTCTTTTGGCACTACCATACTAATATCACGAGTTACCGCTGGATACTTTGCAATGCCCTTGTATTTGCGGTCATATGTCGCAAATTCTAAAACACTTGGGATATCTAATACCGCAATATAAGCTCTCGTACCAATGCCATAATTGTCGCCAACTTCAGGGTGAAGTTCACCTAAGTAACCCAATTCCTTGCCCTCGTAGCTTATCGTTGCTTGACGACCTGGGTGTAAAAATGTCCGCCATCCTTTGCCATCATATTCAACTTTTTTATCCATGCCAATTTCTTCGAAGAATTGCTCTACTACACCTTTCATATCAAAGAAATCACCCTCGCCATACATGCCTAATGTGAATGTCATGCGCTCGTCTGGTAGTTCTGTCACTGGCACTTGCTTTGGTCTGTAAATATTACCTAACTCATATAAACGAACATCTTTATTACGGCGGTTATAATTAGTTGCCAATGAAGTCAACATTCCATTTAGCGAAATAGTTCGCATAATACTATAGTCCTCGCCTAGTGGGTTCATAATCGTTACTACTTTACGCAACTCACATTCTGCTGGCAATAATAATTTATCAAACACTTTTGGGCTTTCAAATGAATAGCTCATACCCTGTGAAAATCCGCAAGCTTCAGCCACATCGCGGGCTGTTTCTTCAACTCTTAACTTAAATGGTATCTTGCCTGTCGTTGCTTCCCCACTTGGCAACGTTACCGGAATATTGTCATAACCGAAAAACCTTGCTACTTCTTCGGCAATATCTGCCGTGCATAAAACGTCTTGTCTAAATGTTGGTACGACTATTTTATCAAGCTTTTCGTCATAAATGAGTTCAACGCGCTTTAAATACTCAACCATCTCTTCTTTGCTTATAGAAGTTCCCAGCAAAGTATTAATTTTATCCACTTCAAGAGGCAAATGAATTGCTTCTCTTTCGTTTGGATACACATCAACGATACCGCCAACCACTTCACCAGCGCCTAACTCTTCCATCAATTGACATGCTCTATCCACAGCCGCTTTGGCATTATTAGCATCTAATCCCTTTTCGAATTTGCCTGATGCGTCCGTGCGTAAACCCACACGTTTACTTGATAGGCGTACACTAGTCCCATTAAAGCAAGCCGCCTCAAATAAAACTGTCTTAACATCATCAGTAATCATTGAGTTTTCACCACCCATGATACCGGCGATACCAATTGCCTTATCGCTATCGCAAATCATTAAAACATCTTCGTCCATAGTACGCTCTTGTCCATCCAATGTCACGAACTTTTCATCTTTGCTAGCTCGGCGAACGATGATTTCTTGACCTGCAATCATGTCTAAATCATAAGCATGCATTGGTTGTCCATATTCTTCCATCACATAATTAGTGATATCGACGAGATTATTAATCGGTCTAATTCCATTCGCACTCAAACATCTTTGCATCCATTGTGGCGATGGTCCGATTTTAACATTTTTAACTACTCGTGCACAAAAACGTGGGCAAAGTTCTTCGTCTTTAACTGTTACCTTAATGTAATCAGTCGCCTTTTCATCGTTACCAGTCTGTGTAATCACTGGTGGTTTAAATTCTTTTTTAAATGTCGCCGCCGCTTCTCTGGCAATCCCGATAACACTGTAGCAATCAACTCGGTTCGAAGTCACTTCATATTCAAAAATAATATCATCAAAACCAAGTGCTTTGATAGCACTCTCGCCCACGGTGGCATCATTTGCGAAAATGTAAATACCATCTTCTGGTGCTTCTGGGTACATCTCATGTGTTGAACCTAATTCTTCGATTGAGCACATCATCCCGCAAGAGTCAACCCCTCTAAGAGCTCCCTTTTTGATTTTGATACCGCCTGCTACCTCTTTACCATCGTGACTTCCTGCTACTCGACCACCATCAAGTACAACTGGAACTTTATCGCCCTCATTGACATTTTTCGCACCAGTTACAATTTGAACCGTCTCCGTACCAATATCAACCTGACAAACAATGAGCTTGTCGGCATCTGGATGCCCTTCTATTTTAGTAATTTGTCCAATAACAATTTTGTCTAGGTTATCATCTAAGGCCTCATAACCTTCCACTTTCGTTCCCGAAAGAGTCATTGCATCTGTATATTCTCCGGCCTGAACATCTAAGTCTGGCACGTACATTTTAATCCATGATAATGATGTATTCATAATTTTCCTCCGTAATTTTTTATATTATTATCCTTTGGATAACAAACCCGTTNCGTATAACAAGCCCGTTTCGCCTAGTTTATCGGTTGTTCTTGTGTTTTATCTTGTTATCCGTTCCGTATAACAAGCCCGTTTCGCCTAGTTTATTGGTGGTTCTTGTGTTTTATCTTGTTATCCGTTCCGTATAACAAGCCCGTTTCGCCTACTATACACTTCGTGTATAGATGCTACTTCGTAGCATTCAAGTGCTTCGCACTTGGGCTTCACTAGAACTGCTTAAGAAAACGATCATCATTTTCGTAAAGTAATCTCATGTCATCTATTTCATACTTAAGTAGGGCAATTCGCTCTAATCCCATGCCGAAAGCGAAGCCACTATATTCTTTGGAGTCTACGCCACACATTTCCAAAACATTAGGGTGCACCATCCCACAACCAAGGATTTCAATCCAGCCACTGCCTTTACAGAAACGACAGCCACTACCGCCACACTTGAAACATGTCACATCCACTTCGGCACTTGGCTCTGTGAATGGGAAATGATGTGGTCTAAACTTAGTCTGTGTCTTATCGCCAAATAATTCTTTTGCAAATTCTTCTAGCGTTCCTTTTAAATCGGCGAAAGTGATGTTTTTATCAACTACCAACCCTTCGATTTGATGGAACGATGGGCTATGCGTTGCATCAACCTCATCCGAACGGAATACCCGCCCTGGAGCAATCATTCTAATTGGTAATTTGCCTTGTTCCATCACACGTGCTTGGACTGGTGATGTTTGTGTTCTCAAAACTATATTTTTGTTGACATAAAATGTATCTTGCTCATCTTTGGCTGGATGATTAGCAGGAATATTTAACTTTTCGAAGTTATACTCGTCATACTCTACTTCTGGTCCCTCAACTACTTCATAACCCATACCAACAAAGATGCGTTCTACTTCTTCAAGGGCAATCGTATTAGGATGACGATGTCCAAACTTCACCTTCTTAGCTGGTAGTGTTACATCAATCGTCTCGGCCGCTAATTGCTTTTCGCGAGCAGCACTTTCCATTTTGCGCTTGCGCTCTTCTAGGTATTCTTCGATTTTTATTCGTGCATCATTAACCATCTGCCCGACTTTTGGTCGGTCCTCTGGCGCAACATCTTTCATGCTTTTCAGTACTGAAGTCAGTTGTCCTTTCTTACCCAAAAATGAAACTTTGACATCAGCTAACTTATCTAAGGCATCTGACTCTTTGATGTTTGATAACGCTTCATCCATTATACTTTGTAATTTGTCTTTGATATTCTCACTCATTCTTTCTCTCCTCCTCTATAAATAATGACAAAAAAATCACAACCCATCCCTAAAGGGACGAAAGTCATGATTTCCGCGGTACCACCCAAATTCCCAAATTGTCTTTGGGCTCTTCGTAACTTAACGCGTCTAACGTCACTTCCTACTAATTTCAAAAGTGAAGCTCCAGTGCGAAACTCAACATACATCTGAACTAAAGGAAACTTTCAGCCTATGGCTTCCTTTCTCTGAATAGAAAATGTATATCTACTAACACTTTCATTGCCTTTACACATATAGTCTTGCTTTTATATATTGCCTTGCCTTTATATATTGTCTTGCTTTTATATATTGTCTTACTTTTATATATTGTTTAATTTTATCACAAATTCCCCATCTGTCAAGTGGAACACCACAAAATCAAACTACCAACAATCCATTGTCTCCTCATACCATTACCTTGTTGCCCAACTCCCCTCATAACTTATTCCTCCTTAAAACTGATGCTAATACTATGCTCCTACATGGAAAGTCCCATCATCATATGTCTTTACTTTTTGTGGATCAATATAGCCTTTTCTGCCCGCTTTGTCTTTAATATGCAAATAAATTTTCCCGGACTTCATTACATATAATTCAGACGGATAAATTCTTTGTCCTTTTTTTATGGTATATGCCTTATCTTTTCTCCCTGGTTTTTTATAAACTGTAATATTTTTTGTGGGTCTAAAATAATAATATTTGTCTTTATCTAACAAATTATATGTGTTTGTTTTTGACACTACAAACTTTCCTTTTACTAGATTTAATTTAACTTTCACATGTAGAAAATCAAAATTAGGTTTTCCATTAATGCATAGTTTTGCGCTTAGTTCGCCTTTTCCATTCCCATCAAAATATACCTTATTCTTTATTCCGTGAATACTATCTACCTTCTTAAACCGTCTCTTAAATAATGTTGCCAGGTTTTGTTTCCTAATAGCTTTCCCTTTTGAATATTGGTAATAATAAATATTTTTCATATCAGAAGTCCACATATCCGGATTACCCTTTGGCTCATTCACATGACCTTCTAATATCAAAACTTCCATTTGCTTGTCTTTACTATCTACATCTGTAATGATTACTTCAAACGGGTTTCTATAGTAAGTGATGCTCTTTTTATATATAGATTTTCCATTAATAGTTACTTGCGCCGTATATTTATAAGTATAATACCAGTCGCCTGTAACTGCTTTTTCAGTAAGTGTATATTTTATTTTTTCCTTCTTTCCGTCTTTGTCAAGATCATATCGATAAGTCTTTGCCGGTTTCAGCACTGCCTTCACTGGACTAGCCGCTGCTTGTATCGGAACTGGTGGAATAATCAATAACATCAATACCATTACCATCATAAAACTAATACCTTTTTTAATACTTTTCATTTTCTTTCTCCTTCAATATTGGAATTTTACTTAATTTTGAATTAGGGTTGTCCTACCTGTCATCGGTGAAATAATCAGACCATACATTGGTCGATGCAAGAACTGAACGTCGCCCCTTCTCACTATTTTTTTCAAATGCTTCACTATCATCATTAACTTTTGACTCTTCCGCATTCTCTTCACCTTTTATTATCGTGTCCATTGCAATAATTTCACTCATCTCTTCTTGCTCAGCCGCCCTCACCAAACTGGTTGGTGTACTGATAACGCTTAATACCGTAAGCAATCCGCATAACATATAACATGTAAATTTCTTAAATCTCATCTGCAATATCCCCCTTTTATTTATAGAAAATCATGTGTCATTACAACTAATACTATAACATTTCCACCACTAAAAAAACGGCTACTATTTATAGCCGTTTCCCTCACAAATATTCCAACATATCCTGATATCGTTCTTTAAGCTGCTCTCGCCTTTTGTGTCGTTCCTTAATTCCCAGTTTCTTATAAATACTACTAATCTGATGCTTGATTGTATTTTCTGAAACACCTTCTGCAATCCCAATCTGCACCATTGTTTTACCCTTTATCCACGGACGCATAACTGAACGCTCACGTTCGCTTAGGCTAGCAAGCTCTGCTATTATCAAATTTTTCTTATTATCTCTAAATAATTTTTCGTATGGATACTCCCCAATAGCCACACAACAAATCGTATTGCATAACATATCTATTTGAGTTTTATTTAGAAATCCCGAAATATTCTCAAAATACAGTCCCTCTTGTATCTCACTTTCCGAAGTCAACACAATAATTTTAGCATTAGATAGTTTCCTAACCTCCCTAGCTAATCCAAGTCCTTCCATTTTTCCCTTTAACCACATATCTAGCAACACAACATCAACCGTCTGCTTTTGTAGCGCTTGAACCAATTCCGCCCCATTTTTAGCTACACCTACTAATGAAATTTTATCTTCTTTGGCAACGTGTCCTTTTATAAGTGTAATCCAATCATCTTCATCTTCTAATAATAGCACCCGAATTTTCATTTTCTCACTTTCTTAGAAATACCCTAACAATCGTTCCTACATTAGGCTTGCTTTCTATTTCTATATGTCCTTTCAGCTTTTTTATTACGCGATAACAATACGTCATTCCCAAGCCATAATTTCCGCTAACTTGCTTCGTTGAAACAAATGGCTTTCTTATTTCCTTTAGCTGTGTTGTGCTCATTCCACAACCATCATCTTGAATAGATATCACGTACCCTCTGGTACTCTCTTCTAGATGAACCTTGACAAAACCTCTTGGTTCTGTCAACGCCTCTACCGCATTTTTCACAATATTATCCACTACATTGTAGAGGTGATTTCTATCACTAAGTAATGTCTGACCTGCTAGAACATCTGCCTTGATAATCCCTTGCTTTTTTATCATGATATCTTCATAGCCCATGATAACCTGTTTAATAATTCGTCCTACATCCACCTGCTCATAACAAATCGCAATTTCCTGCAATTGATTTTTCATTCCATCTAAAGTTTCTAGCAACTTATCACAAGAACTGCCAATTATCCCACAATATACTTGATTGCTATCACTCTTTATATCTTCTTCAATCAATTTTGTGCTACTTTTTATTTTATTTATTTCACCCTTAATTGCATGGTTTATAAAAAGTATATTAAAATCCGTTGTCCGAATACTAGAATCTAGTTCACTTAATTCCAGATTAATCTTAATCCCAGCTGCCCCCTGCCAAACCAACACGCACAAAAACATTCCCACAAAAAGCCATGTTATATAAGGTTGGAAATGCAAGAAAAAGTTTGTCATTAGAAACATACGGAAAGTATAGAACACCATCATCGCATATGCCGATATCAGAATCATTATCATTCCCAGAAAACGCTCACTCCACAGATAATGATTTTTCTTATCCCTTAATGCCCTTAGGTAAAAAATAATGCAAAAAATCACTGGTATATAAAGCCAGTGGTACATCCCCCACATTGTCACACTATGCTCTAGGTTATAATTCCAATCCACTGGCTTATAGATTAAATTAATCACTATACTCGGTATATTCATTAGCAAAAAAAACTTCGCGATAGATATTCGTTCTTTCAAACGTCCAACACTGACAAGAAAAAAAGCCGAAAAACAAATAGGACCTTGAGTATACACAAAAATCGAAAGAAAAATATGTAAACTACTCATCAGACCTATCAACATCTGATACTGCGGATGATGCTCTACAAGATAGGGAATACTATGAATTTTTAGCACCCATGTTGCACTACCACACACCAAAATCCCTATGCAAACTCCACACCAACGATTAATCCTCCGCTTTGGAGCTATCACTATGATAAAAACTGTCACCAATACTAATAAAACAAACTCTATTATCAACGTTTTGGACCTCTTTAGCGCATATTTTTATTTGATTGTTACTAATATCTTGTTCACTTCAATTGCGCCTAGCGAGAAGAAGAACTTAAGATAATGTTTACCCGCTGATAAATGACCGAGTGTGAATTTGGCTTCTATAAATTCTTGAACTTTTCCTGTTAGCGTTTCGGTTCTGATGTACTTCCCATCAATAAAAACTGAATAAGGTAGTTGCGCCAACTCATCCTTAGACTTCGAACGACAATTCACGATGACTTCATAGTCACCTGCGTCTTCCACTTCCAAACAGAATACTGTTGCTGCATTTCTGCTCGTATCTAATGCGCTAGGGTCAATCGTTGCATCTCCTATTACCACCACTGGTGCTAAAGTAACAAGGGCGGCATCTTCACTCGTTGATGCTTGCTCTAGTTGACGTTCTAGTTCACTTACCTGCCCAATACTACGAGCAAATGCTGGAAGCCTCATCAATACGTTACAAATATTCTTAGCATTGCGTTGGAATTCACCTCTTTTCACGGTATCTTTCGCAAGTTCTTCCTCCAAGTTGTCATCGCCAGTATTATCTTGGGCACTAGCAGTAACCATCATTAAATCATTTTGGGCTTTGACGTTCGCTGCCGCATTCTTTAGACTACCCGCTTCGCCTTCGTCGTTACCACGAGCCCACCAATCCGTCATTACAAGTCCATCAAAATTCCACTCTTCACGCAAAATGGTCGTTAGCAAATCATAATTGCTAGCCGCATGGAAGCCGTTTACTAGTCCATAACTAGTCATAATTGAGTAAGCACCCTCTTCTTTGACGGCGATTTCATAACCGCGCAAATAGATTTCACGCAATGCCCGAGGCGAAATTACCGTCTCCGCAAAACTACGCTTAAATTCTTGGTTATTACAAGCGAAATGCTTAATTGTCCCAGTTACTTGATACTTATGCATAGAATGAAGTTGTGCCGCCGCTAATTTTCCTGTTAGGAATGGGTCCTCAGAGAAATATTCAAAGTTACGACCATTTAAAGGATTACGATGAATGTTAATTCCTGGTCCCAATAAAGTATCAATCTTATTCTTGCGCATCTCTAGTGCTTCATATTCAAATAAGAGACGACTCAATTCTTCATTAAAAGTACATGCCAAAGAAGTTCCATTAGGCATTGCAAAGGCAAACGAGCCACAGTCCATTCTAATTCCACTTGGTCCATCCGCACAACAAGCAATTGGTATCCCAAACCCTAATAAAGAGTCTGTAACACCGCCAAATGCTCCCGCTGTACCAGCCGTAACTTTTAGTGACGACATTCCCTCACCTCTAGCGATATGAATTAAATCAAGGTCAGAAAGCTGGGCGATAAAGTCATCCATCGCTACTTTCCCTTCAAACACATCTACTAATTTTAAGCCTGCGTCCCCCGTTTGTGGAATATCTGCTGGCAGATTATCTAAACGCTTCTTAGTTGGAGATACTTCTCTTGCTGACAGACTCTCCCAAGCTATCTCAATATCGCCTTTATCATTTGTGGCAGTCTTCATTCTCTTAATATCTTCTGCTAGTTCACACGCACTGAGGCATTCTTGTGTCACAACTACTTCTGGAACATGGTAGGTTTGCACTTTTGTCGTCGCACCGACATGCTCCCCAATGTAGAAGTTATAATCACCTGCTTCTAAGACAAAACAGTTCTTATTATCTGTCACGCCAATATCGTCAAATGAAGAAATATAGTACTTAGAAACACTTATCTTAATCATTTCCTCTTCTTGTGGCTTAAGCGTATTCGTCTTGGCGAAACCGCATAGGCTACGAACAGGCTTACCAAGTTTGCCTTGTGGTGCTTCTAAATAAAGTTGCACTACTTCTTTTCCCGCATACTCGCCCATATTCGTAACTGTGAATTTAAAATGGTAATTATTGGCATCCTCACTAGAGTCTATAAGTTTTGTTGTAAAAGATGTATACGACAATCCATAACCAAATGGATACATAACTTTTGCAGGTGCAAAAGTCGAAAAATAACGATACCCCACGTAAATATCTTCTGCGTACAAATTTCTCTTTTCGTCACCAAAATTCTCAGTTGATGGATAATCGGCAATATCACAAGCAATCGTATCACTTAGGCGACCAGATGGTGTTTGAGCACCCGTAAGAACATCAAGTACGCCATTGCCACCTTCTTGCCCTCCTTGCCATGCATATAGTACAGCTTTAGGATTATATTGTTGCACCCATTTCATATCAATAATGTTGCCGACGTTTAAGATTACAACCGTATTTTCAAATACACTTGTAACATTTTTTAGCATCTCATGTTCATCATCAGTCAACAAATAACTTCCTTTTTTTGCTGCGTTGTCTTGGTCTTCACCAGCGGTGCGTCCAATAATAACAATCGCAATATCCGAAGTTTCTTTGGCCTTTTCGACAAACGCTTGGCTTATCGGCATTTCTGTTTGGAACCAAGGCTCCGCTGCCCAGCCAACTCCTGTATCGAAAGGATGGTCTTTAAGCCAAGTTTGGTATGTGTCCAACACATACGAATTAAGCTCGATTGAAGCTTCACTTTCCAAAGCTTCCAATATTCCTGTTACGTACGTCGTGTTAACCATACCGCCAGAACCAGTACCACTCTTATAGTAATTGAATTGCGTTCTACCAAATAGTGCCACCTTTGACGCTACATCAAGCGGTAGTATGTTATCTTTGTTTTCTAATAATACACACCCTTCTGCAACTGCTTGCCGAGCAACTTTTTTGTACTGTTCAACATCAAAAATTATTTTTCCCATCTTCTCTTCCTTCCTTAGTACATCCTGTTAGTCGTTTTTAGTATTCTTTTTTTTATTTTTAAGCAAATCTTCAATTTTTACTTTTCGGTGCTTCTTCATTAACGCTTGTAATTTGCGAAATTTATCCTCGAAGTTTTCGTTAATTTCAGCTCCTAGCAAGATGATATACATCATAAAATACATCCACAACATTATCGAAATAATTGTCGCTAAACTGCCATACATATTAGTAAAGTTTCCCATATATCCTAAATAAGTGGAAAATCCAAGCGAAAATGCTGACCAGGAAACAGCACCTATTACCGCCCCTGGTAGCAAGCTTTTAAAACTCGCCTTGCGATTGGGCAATATTTTATAGATTGCTAATAAAATTATCGAGATTATCGCCAGCGAAATCAACGTTCTTAGACTAATAATGCCCCTAGTAATATCCGCTACTACTGGCAGATGCGTTTCTAAGATATTTTGGATTTCATTGCCGAAAATCATTAATACCATTGTCGAAACAATCGCAACCATGAAAAGCAATGTATGAAATGCCGAGCGAATACGAGCGACAAAATAATTCCTCGTCTCGTATGTATGACAAATAGAATTCAGTCCGTTAGTTAATCCTTGTACACCTCTTCCTGCCGACCATATTGTTAAAACCATAGTAACTGGCAGAACTGCTGTTGACCTCGTATATACTTCATGCGTAATGCCTTGTACAAAAACATGGAATTCTTCGGGGACAACATGCATAATCCCTTCGTTTATCATCGCTTCTGTCAGTGGCGTAAAACGCACACTCGTCATTATAACCAAGATAAACGGAACAAATGATAGTAACATAAAATATGAGGACTGCGCTGCATAAGCTCCCACATGGTCTAATGTAACACGGTCAAAAAACCCTGAAATTCGTCTAAATATTTTCTTTATTTTAATCTTCATAATCTTTTGTTGCTCCCGAAATGCCGGTTCCTGCTTTTTGACGCCTAGCTGATGCTAGGTGGGTAACCGCAACGCTACGCCTGCCTTCCCCTCTAGGGGGCTTGACATTTGATAACGCAATATAGGAATCCCATAAACGTAATTGTAGGTTCAAAATGCACGAGTTGTCGAACATCCCAGGAACTACATGATTTTACCTTAAAAAACTTCTTTCTGCTATATTATAACCCTTTATGCCCCTATAAATCAATCAATTCCATTTAATTCTTGATACATATTTTTCGCATAAGAGTCCGTCATGCCACAAATGAAATCTGTCACCAATAATAATCTTAGGTACAATTTTTCTTGCTCGCTTTTGCCCTCGGAATAAGTATGATAAATTTGCTTGTAATTACCCGAAATTAAAGTGATATATTTCTTTTCTATCACCCCTAACTTTGCGGGCGTATCGTAAAGCAAAAAGGCTGCTACGAATTTGTTCATGAGAAAATTAAGCATCTGCCCTTCAGCTATTTCTAGTTTTAAAATAGCCTGTGACGTAAAAGCATAATCGTAAGCAATCCCACCTAAAGCCTTAGTTAATTCCGCCCCATCAGTGCCATGGAAAATATCGTATTTGTAAGTTCCTGCCATAATCTGCGCATAGTTTTTAACAAAACCTTTGGTGGCACTATTAATCAATGAACCTTGCATCCTAACTAACCAATTTTGAACCGCAAACAATTCCTTATCCTCGACATCGTTATCAATCGCCTTTTGATATTGATCTGTCAATGTCTTAATCATAAAGTTTTCTTTGTACTTTGAGCTCATGCGTTTTTTTAATTCAGTTAGCAAACTATCATATGTGATATGCCCTTTTTTAAAAGCATCCTCAATGTCAGCTGTACAATATGCAATGTCGTCAGCCGCTTCAAGTGCATAAGCTAATGGATGACGGCAATTAAGCGCACCTGTACTTTTAGCTATACGCTTATATAAATCCTCTTCGCTGTAAAAATAGCCCATCTTTTTATATTGAACATTACCTCTTTCGCGTCCTTTATCTAGCGATGAAACAGGATATTTGATAATGGCATTTAATAGCGCATATGTCAAATTCATGCCATTTTCATTGACTAGAAAATGCAGTTTTGAAACCAGACGTAGTGCCTGTGCGTTACCCTCAAAGTTGTAAAAATCCGCTTGCATTTGAGGACTTAATATCTCATCAACTGCCTGCCCATTATATCGTAGGCGTGGTAAATTAGCGCGAAACCACTCGCGAATTGCCTCTTCGCCAAAATGTCCAAANGGGGGGTTGCCGATGTCATGGATTAGTCCCGCACATTGCAAGATATCACTAACATTGTT
>JGI994J12354_10003628_pt1 | contig 14325 bp, 9 predicted proteins | sample IntmicLarv3ML3BL_FD_12354 | JGI IMG/M metagenome (IMG submission 12354)
GAATACTCAACCATTGTTATTCGAACAGGTTGTTTATCCGTCTTTACAGCGAATCGTGAATGAGATTATGACTGAATCTGTCGATGAAGCGTTTAAGTTGTTTTTTCTACGAATAAAGGCAGAGGAATTGGTTTGCAAGCTGTTGATGGAATTGGAAAAGCGTGACGAAAAACGTCTTTATGCCTTAAATATCCATGATATTCAAGCCATTTACAAAGTAAAAGAAAAAATGCTTGAACAGTTGGGTACTCCACCGATTATCCGAGAACTGGCTGTTTCAGCCAATATGAGTCCTACCAAGTTGAAACGCTTGTTCAAGCAGATTTTCGGCAACAGCATATTCAATTACTATCAGGAATTCAGAATGAAAGAGGCCGCACGACTTTTGAAAGACGAAAAACTATCAGTATCTGAAGTAGGATATCAGTTAGGCTTCACAAATTTAAGTCATTTTTCGATGGTTTTTAATGAATATGCCGGTATGAAACCAAAGAAATATAGTATGTCGTAAATGTAAAACAGGCTTTCAGGGAAGGAAGTGAATCAAATGAAAGTCACATTTATCAGCATTATTTCAGACTTTCCAATTGTACGTATAGGGTACCGCCACAGTCTTATGCCGCTTGTTACGAAGAAATGAACATTTTCTATTTTCTTATGCCCATAGCTTAACTCGTACATGGCTTTCATTATCAGGTTGTTTGGGAACATCTGTCCGTGATGTGTATGTCCGGAGAGACGGATATCAGTTTTGCTTACGATGACATCCGGAAACTCTGTCGGGCGATGGTCAAGCATCACAAGCGGAAGTGTATCATCAGCCTTTTCTAAAAGTCTTCCAACGCTTTTTCTGCCTCTTGTACCTTCATCCAACCTTCCCGCGAGACAAAATTCATTTCCAATTACAACAACTGTATCAAGTAAAAGTTTTATTTCGGCGTTGTCAAAGAAGTCGCCATTTCCGGGTCCCCGATAACGGTCATGGTTTCCAAGCACGCCATACGAACCATATTTCGTGGAAACCTGTTTCATTATATCCGTCTTGCTTTCCAGACCACGGGTGTTGCGCCCTTCGACGATATCGCCTCCATAAAGCATAATGTCGGGTGTGAGGCTATTCACTTTCGTCACAAATCGTCTGATGAAATCTTCGGAAATATCATGGTCAACATGAAAATCAGCCACAAACGCGATTTTTAAACTTTTTGCTTTTGATGACCTTGCCGGCACTTCGATTGAGTATTCCGTAACGCGAATAGTATTGAAATTTATCGCTCCGCACACNACAATAAAGAGTGATGCGAAAATCAATCCCGATAGAGCATATTTCCTGAATNGCGGACTTTTCATCTTCTCTTTTGATAAAAATTTCAAGAACAGGTTGAATAAGAGGAAAATATCGAAAGTAAGAATCGCCAAAAACAAGTAAAGGTAGAAAGGAAACAGATAAGTTGAGATAACATCAAGACAATGCTTGACAGGAGCATACCCGATATAGATGCTTAACGGGAAAATCGATGCGATGCAGATAAAAACAAGAATATACGCAAGGGCATATTTCCTGATAATGAACAACCTCCATATTCTTATAAAAATATAGATGTTAGGTATCAGGTACATCAGCATGATTATTGTCGAAAATCTCATAAANCTTGTCTCATTAGTTTTTCAAACGCCAAACTTACATGAAAATTTTGAATTTCCAAGTTGTTGTAATGGAAAAANTTTTTCGGAGAAAAGATTGAATCAACTTACAAAAAACAAAATTCAGAACTCTAANAGATTTGTCTTTTTATTTAGTATCTTTGCAAACAGAAACCATTAAACGATTGTCAATCATAAATATTTATAACCTTAAATCAATTATTTCATGAGAAATTCTTTATCAATTCTTTTATTGTTTGTTGTATGTGCCGTGATAGGCGGTTGTACGAACGATTCTTTACAAACATACGATCTGCGTTGTGAAAATCTTGAAAATCCGTTAAGCATTGATGCAGATATACCCCATTTGAGCTGGAAATTAAAAACAGATAAGCAAGGAGAAAAGCAGACAGCTTTTCAATTGCTGGTTGCCACTGATCCGTCATTGTTAAAACCCGGAAAGGCTGATCTTTGGGATTCGGGAAAGAAATCATCATCCGAATCAGTGATGGTGAAATACGGGGGTGGAAAATTGTCAAGTCATCCTTTGGTTTACTGGAAGGTACGGGTTTGGGATTCGTCGGACAAAGAGGGTAGTTGGAGCAAGCCTGCTGTTTTCGGTATGGGACTGTCGTCGGCAGATATTGAAGCTGCTTCCTATATAACATTGCCAGACACCACGAAAGCCTCTTACCCATTCATAAGAAAGCAATTCGAATATGATGGAAAGTCTGATAATATACTTTTATATATCAACCAATTGGGCTACTATGATGTTTTTCTGAACGGTAAAAAAATAGGGGAAGACGTACTCGCTCCTGCTGTTTCGCAATTAAACAAACGCGCCATATATAATACTTATGATATCACCCGACATCTGAAAAAAGGGAAAAACGATCTTGTAATCCGGATAGGACAGGGTTGGTATAAGCCTGCATACTACGGTTCTTACAAACTGCCGCTTGTAAAAGCATGGGTTAAAAAGAATGTTGACGGGAACTGGAGTACTTGGTTTGTTTCAGATAAGAGTTGGAAAGCTGCAAAAAGCGGATATGGAAACCTGGAAGGCAGGCGCCAGTTATGGGGAGGAGAGGTGGATGCCTCGGTAACACCCGAGGATATGACAGTTGCCGGTCTTGATAAGTTAGAATGGTTCGCAGCTGATGAAGTGAATGTCGGTAAACTTATTATATCTCCTCAAATGGTTGAAGGTAATCGCATTTCAGGTACAATCAAGGCAAAAGGAGTCAAACAACTATCCGATAGCGTTTGGTTGGTCGATATGGGGCAAGCCCTAACCGGATGGGCGGAAGTGAAATTCCCGCCATTGACCCGGGGACAAAAGATACAATTGACTTTTGCCGACCATATCAATGACAGAGGGGATTTGCCAAATCAAGGACAGAGTATCGTTTATATTGCTTCAGGTAAGACAGGAGAAGTTTTTTCGGGCAAACTACATTCTTATTGTTTTCAATATGTGAAAATATCCAATTTGGAAACTGCTCCCAACCCGAATGATATTACTGCATCCCTTATTCAAACGGGCTTTGGGAAACCCTCATCCTTCGAATGTTCCGATCAGGATATGAATGCAATTCATGATATGGTTCAATATACCCTTCAAAATTTAAGTCTTGGAGGTTATCTTGTAGACTGCCAACATATAGAGAGGCTCGGATATGGTGGCGACGGTAATGCTTCTCTTGTAACGGCGCAGACAATGTTTGACCTGGCGCCATTATATACAAATTGGATGCAGGCATGGGAAGATGTAATGCGTGAAGGTGGCAGTTTGCCGCATGTCGCACCTAATCCTCATAGTGCCGGAGGCGGACCGTATTGGTGCGGTTTTGTAATAACAGCACCATGGCAGACGTATGTTAATTACGGAGATTCGCGACTGATTGAAAAATACTATCCTATAATGCAGCGATGGTTAGAATATGTAGCTGAATATTCCAAGACAGGTTTGTTGGAGCCCTGGCCCTCAACCTATTACAGAAATTGGTATCTGGGTGATTGGGCTACTCCTATCGGTATCGATCAGGTAAACCCTGCATCGATAAGTGTCGTTAATAACTGTTTTATAAGCATCTGCTACGAAACGATGGAGAAGATCGCTAAAGTAATCGGGAAATATGAGGATATTAAAGTCTATGCTGAAAAAAGGATCGCTCTTCAAAAAATGATAAACGAAACACTTTATTCCGAAGAAACCGGAATTTATGGTACAGGTTCACAAATTGACCTTGTCTATCCGATGCTTTCAGGCGTCACACCAAAAGAATTGACAGGGAAAGTAACCCAAAACCTTTTTTATGAGACAGAACATAATAGAGCTGGACACCTTTCTACCGGTCTGGTCGGAGTGCCTGTCATCACAGAATGGGCCGTCAAAAACAACCAACCTGACTTTATCTATTCAATGTTAAAAAAACGGGAATATCCCGGATATCTTTATATGATCGACAATGGTGCAACAGCCACATGGGAACATTGGAACGGCGAGCGCAGCCGTTTGCACAATTGTTATAACGGTATCGGCTCATGGTTCTATCAGGCTATAGGAGGTATCCTTCCTGATGAAAACGAACCCGGTTACAGAAAAATATGGATTTCTCCTCAGATACCTAAAGGTATCACTTGGGCTAAGACCTCTAAAGAGACGCCTTTCGGGCCATTGTCAGTTAATTGGAATATTAATGACAATGCGATGAATATGGATTTAGAGATTCCCACAGGAAGTACGGCATACGTTGTTTTACCCCTCTCAGTAAGTGAATACACCCTGAATGGTAAAGTAATGGCAAGAGATGGAGATAATGTTATACTTGAAGGCGGAAAATATACACTAAAGTATTAAGGTATAATAACTCAGGTTGTGTTTAAAAAGTGCTAAATAAACTTTGCTATGAAGCTTCATTGTGAAGCTTCATAGCTGTTTTTTTATTGGATGAATTGTTTTTCCGTTTACGAGGATTTGGGACTTAGATATTGCAATCTCACGAAATCCTAATCATTCTGTGATTTCCAAGCAATTACCTTCGGGGTCTAAGACAGCACTTTCGTAATATCCGTCTCCAGTTGTCCTCGGCTCGCTTGCAATTGTATAACCATCTATGCGCAGTCTTTCTGTGAGAGTATCTACGACATTCTTTCCGCCCACCGAAATGGCAAAATGCGCCAATCCCTTTATATTTCCTCTGCCGGAAGGATTTTCCATTTCAGGAATATGCATTAATTCAATTCGCGTTTTATCTTCTCCGAAAGACAGGAAGAAAGAAGTAAAATTTCTTTTTGTATTAACATATTTTTCACTGCAATCGACGCTAAAATATTTCATATAAAATTGTCGAAGCAACTCTATATCATCTGCCCAAATAGCTATGTGTTCTATTTTCAAATTGTTAGCCTTTATCTATTTTGTATTATTCATTGATTAAATAAAACTCCAACCACGCGTAGTTCATCTGGCCTTCTTCCACTGTATGCAATGTCAGAATATTTTTGCCCTTTTTCAGTGGTATTTCTGCCATTTTATTCGCTATATTCCAATGATGCCATTGTCTCCAGCCTATGGAGTCGCCTTCATGATATGTAGATTTAATGTTGATTGGGCCGGTAACATCAATATCATTAACAGAAATGGATATTTTTCCGCCTTTATTTGATGTATACAGCAAGTCTACAAAGTATTTCCCGGTCTCTTTTACTTCGACAGTGTATTTTGTCCATTCGCCCGGTTCTGTCCAGCCTACATACGGTAAAAGCATAGGAGGTGTGACTTGGTTGAATTCACTGTTATCCGTATCTTCTTTACTTTTTGTATAACTGACATCAGCTCCTTCATTTATACGCAGAGAATGAAGATAAGAACCGTCGACAGGGTTAAGTTCGCCGCTGCCATGATTTTTTTCGGTACTGTCGTGATAGGCGACTCCTTCGCCTCCCAAGTCGTAGTATGCGCAATAAACTTTGCCGGGTATTTGCTGAGCACCGCTTTTATACTCTGCATCTTCATAAGGTTTTCCTTCATATTTATTAGTAGAAGGTGAACAAGCAAACAATAAACATCCTGTAAGGATCAGGTTTAACGATAATGAGATAATTTTCTTCATGATTCTATTTTTTTCATATTAAAGGTGGAGCAAAGATAAAAAAGAATATTGAAAATTATTATTACTCGCTATAGTTATTTTGGTTTTGACATTGACGGCGGTATTGCTTCGGGTGAACTGCCCCATTGTTTGTTCGGTCTGGGCCCCATGTTCAGTATAAGCGTTCCGCCTTTGACGAGAACCGAATGTTCAAACCACGGTTTGTCGAGTGTCTCGCCATTCAAAGATGCCGATTGGACGTATTTGTTTCGTGCGGATACATCTTTTGCTTCAATCACAAATGTTTTATTGTCGCTTAGAGTGATTGTGGACTTTTCGAAAACCGGACTTCCAATAAGCCATATCGGGTAGTTAGGGATCATCGGGTCGGCATAAATACCCATTGCACTGCATATATACCAATGCGACATTAGTCCCGTATCTTCGTCACCGCATATTCCCAACGGACTATCACTATACCATACATCCATGACTTCTCTTACCTGTTTTTGTGTTTTCCATGGGGCTCCCGAATAATTATAAAGGTACGGTATTTGGCGTGAAAACTCATTTCCGTGAGAATAATTCCCGATCAAACCTGTCTGGTCGGGAAATTGACCTAAAAAGTGGTATTTTGATGTTTGATATTGTTGTACAAAAAGAGAGTCGAGCTTGCTTGTAAACTTATCTCTGCCTCCCATAAGATTTATCAGACCCTGAATGTCATGCGATACATACCATGTGTATAACCAGCTATTCAGTTCCGCAAAATAATCTCTTCCTCCCTGCCCGCCTGATAAAGTCGGGTTAAAAGGAACAATCCAATTGCCATCTTCAGTTTTCGGTGACATAAAATTAGTGGCGGTATTGAAGACGTTTTGATAATCATGTGCATGTTTTATAAAATAATCGTAATCATCTGTCTTGCCTAAGTCCTTTGCTACCTGAGCTATACACCAACTTTCGTATGCTGCCTGCAAAGTCACGGTAACACTTTGTCTTCTTTCAGCCGGATGATGTACTTCGGGCACCCACTCATCCTTATCAAGCGGTAATGCAGGGAAAAAGCCATTTTCAAGATAAAATTTGTCAAGTACTGTAACAGGTCCTTTTCTCCAAGGCAGCTTTGTGGATTCCATGAATTCTATCTTCATGTTTTCATATACTTTTTCAATATCGAAATCGCGAAATCCTCTCAAATAGGAAGCTGTATTAAAAACAATATTACTGTGTTGAAACATCCCGCCTTGTGAAGAAACAGGAGGATACAGGTCGCTCCTTGATAGGGTTGCATACCTTCTTGCCCTTTCAAGCGCTCCTTCCGCCCTGAGATTCATCCTGTTCTGAAGTTGTTCGCCACTTCTCGAAAAATATATACCTGTATAAAATATAGTACGTTGCTCGTCCGTACCTCCTTCAACATCAAATAGCGACAAGGATTCATTCCATTTGTTACGAGCATTATCTTTTATTGTTTGAAAATTCCATTCCGGGATTTCTTTTTCCAGATTTTGTTGCGCGTCCTCAACACTTTCACCGGAAACACCAATTTTTACCTCCACCTGTTCCTCTTTTGTTGTTGCATAACTTGCGAAAGCGCCGACATAATCACTCCATCTCGTTTGTGCATAAGGTTGACCGGGTACATTAGTTGTATTTAAAACACCTATATTGTCACCGCTTGCAGACTTGGATAGGGGAAATACTTCATTGTTTTTCCATGCTCCGAATGACTTGAAAGGTTTACTGAATTTCGCATAAAAATAATGAGTGCGATTTCCTTGCGCTTCTTCACCTACAATCGTATTATCATCCAAAATACTGAATTTAGCATTACTGCTTAACAAAATGTGTGATTCAGGGTTTTCCGGGAAGGTAAACCTGTAATACGCAACCTGTCCGGTAGCTGTATATTCAACATTAATATCATAATCTTCCAACAAAAGTGAAGAATAGTATGGTGTTACCGTTTCAAAATCATGGTCATAGTCGGATGCTATTTTTGACGGGTCAACTTCAATTTTTCCTGTAGTTGCCATAATCCATGAAGGGATTGTCGTTGTTCCGTACCTTACGACATCCCTAAGAGAAAAACTAAATACTTTATGAGACAAATACCTGTCATAAATTTCCGGCCACGGGTTTGATGCCAATTGAATACCTCCCTGCGGTAAACGAACGACAGGGTCGGTAGCAACCAACAGATGACCTATTCCGCCAATATTAGGATCTACATAATCGACCGGTGTTTTCTTTTCCGCACTTTGTTGAATTTCACAACATGTTAACACGAGAATGCCTATTAATGCATAAATAAGTTTTGATGATTTCATATTGGTTTATATTTATGGTTTAATTTCTTGAATAATAAAGTTATAGTTTTTATTTCAACATCTTCCATATTTTCAAAAAATATGGTGTTATGATGATTTTTTCAATCAGACAGTTATTTTTGTTTGTGATAATCTTCTGCAGCAGCTTCCATTAGAATATAAAATGCCTGTCCTTCGGGCGACACGCCACTCGAAGAAAAAGCAGGAGCGCCTGCTACATCGCGTACAAACCCGTCTTTGTCGACCTTAGCATTAGCTGCAATGCGCATTCGATCAGCTGCAGGAATATAACTCTTATCAAGATATCCCCAAAGAACACCTCTGTAAATACCGTAAGCTATCATTTGAGCTGCATTGGTTTCAACAAAAGAATTACTTTCATCCAGAAAATCGTGAAACAATCCGTCACTTCTTTGATATTTCAATACCCCGCTCACTAATTTATTGAGATAACCGTTAAGACGTGTTCTTTCTTCTTTCATCCCTTCCGGTAGCGAGTGTAATACCTTGATGATTGCAGCTATATTCCATCCGCTTGCGGAAGCCCAGCGTTTGTCGCGCCAAAGTTTATTCTTTTCTCCATCCCACATGTGATTCATTGCACCCTTTTCTTCATTCCAAAGCAATGTGAAACGTGCATCAACCTGACGTACAGCTTCATCAAAACGTCCCATAACGGAATAAAACGTAGGAACCATATACATACAATCAGCAGCTATCATGGGTTGATCCATATTGTGGTACTGTATTCCGGCGGCATTACCAGGCGCTTTGTCTATATATGCAAGCATCTTTTCTGCAGCCAATTTATATTTTTCATCTTTCGTCTTTTGATAAGCAAACATTACGCTCTCACCGCAAACACACGGGTCGGTAATATTGCGCAAGCCGGGTATATAGGCAAGTCGCCCGTCTTTCGACTGACGACTAACGGTTTCGTCGGCTAACAAAATAGCTATATGATCATCACCCGATTCCATAAATGCATTTGCCGCAGTTCCCTGCTCCCACGGATGTCTTACCATAGTTAACAGTACCAACTTAACATTTTTCATTTTCTCATTCCCTGTCACAACAAGATTACTTTGACTTTGCGCAACCTGAAATCCAAGAGTCAAAAAAATCATCAGAGTATAAAATATACGTTTTTTCATAGATATAAATTTTTCGCGTTGTTTTAGATATTAAGACTGTAAAAATACCAAACATTTTTGATATTCAACAAATAGCACAAAAAAATATAGTTTCCGAAAGATATTTGTTCCAATGGAAAATATATTATATCTTTGTTTCGTTAAAAAAAATTGTATGGAAATAAACGAAAAGCGAAAATCCGAACCTCTTTGTCGAGTAAGGGATATTTATCGTTTGATAAACAATTTTGAAGTCTCTTTACAAAAAAAAATCGGTATAGGATTGAATGAAGGTATGTTGCTATGTTCGTTGTCAACACTAAGAGAGTGTGCATCGGGTAGGGTAGCGGAACTGTTGGAGTTATCATTGTCGAATGCATCAAAAGTGATCTTATCCGCCGAAAAAAAAGGATTGATTGAGCGCATTATCGGGAAAGAAGATAAAAGACAAATGCTTTTTACGCTTACACAAGAAGGCAAGGTTTGTATTGAACAAATTAAGTCCGGCTCTGGCGAAATACTCGAGCTTATTGAGAAAGTGAGGGAATTATAAAGTATATAATTAATTAAATATAAAACAATTATGCACAGACGAAGTTTTATAAAAAATATCTCTATTGCAGGAGGAGCAATTACTCTTTCAGGAAACTCCGGTTTATCTGCCATATTAAAAAATGACATCGGTAACTCGTTACAGGAGGAGCCATGGTTTAACAAGGCCATGAGATGGGGACAATTAGCATTTGTCGAAAATGACCCCGGACTGTATGACCCTGATTTCTGGTTGGATTACTTTCGAAAAGCTCATATTGATGGCGTCTTATTGAGTGCCGGAGGTATTGTTGCTTTTTATCCGACCGAGATACCGCTGCATCACAGAAGCGACCGGTTAGGAAATTTGGATACGTTAGGTTATCTTGTTTCGGAGTGTCGGAAAATGAATATGACCGTTATACTCCGGACAGACCCGCATGCCGTAAGGCAAAACGTGTATGATGCACATCCTGACTATATTGCAGTAACCGCCGATGGCAAAAAACGTCCTCACTGGGCGAGACCCGATCTTTGGGTTACTTGTGCATTAGGTCCGTATAACTTTGATTTTATGAACAAGGTGAACATTGAGATTATGCAGAGGTATCAACCGGAAGGAATTTTCTCCAACCGCTGGTCAGGACATGGTGTTTGTTACTGTGAACATTGTAAAAAGAATTTCAAAGCGGCTACCGGCCTTGATTTGCCAACCGGTACAAATCGTCTGGACCCGGCTTATCAACAATGGAATGATTGGCAAACAGACAGACTAAAAGAACTGTGGTTTCATTGGGATGCAGAAATACGGAAAGTTAAATCTACTTCCAGATTTATACCAAACGGATTTCCGGACAGGGAGCTTACAGGAAAACATTCCGATTTCTTTTTTGCAGATCAACAAGGCAGGAGAGGTCAATCACTGCCGTGGTCGAATGCCAGAGGCGCCAAAGAGTTACGTGCAAGTCTCGGCATGAAACCGCTCATCGGCATTTTCAGTGTAGGTTTGGAGGAAGAGTTCCGCTGGAAAGATTCGGTGCAGACAGATGCCGAATTAAGAATATGGAATGCTGAAGGAGTAGCTAATGGAATGAAACCTTGCTTTGTTAAGTTTGGAGGAAACATTTTTGATAAAAGGTGGATGGATGCTGTAGCAGATATGTATCGGAATTATCACAAAAGTGAACGTTATATGCGTAATATAGCTCCAATGGCAAGGATAGGGATGGTGTTCTCGCAACGAACGAGTCGCAGATACGGATCCGAAACCTGGCAACAAAACAGCAATGCACATGGTTTGGGAATGTACCATGCCATGGTTGAGGGTAGCATGCCTTTCGATATGGTCAACGACATGATGTTGGATGAGGAAAACCTGAAGCCGTATAAACTCCTGATACTGCCTAATATCGCAGTTTTATCGGATGAACAATGTAATCAGTTAAGAAAATTTGTTCAATTGGGAGGAAGTATTTTGGCGACTTACGAAACATCCTTGTATGACGAAAACGGAAAACGACGTCAGAATTTTGCTTTGAGCGATCTGTTCGGTATATCCTACGACAATGAAGTTGAAGGACCGATGCGAAACAGTTATCTGAAACTGAAGAAAGATGCCGAAACAGGCTCATTCCATCCGGTTTTGAAAGGATTGGAAGATGCTTATCGTATTATTAATACTATTTATCGTGTCAAAGCAATACCACTGCCTCAATCATCAGCATTCCCTTATCCGGTGACATTGGTGCCGACATATCCTGATCTGCCAATGGAAGATGTATATCCTCGAGTAGAAGAGACGAATATACGTGAATTGTATCTTAATGAAACAGGGAAAGGCCGTGTCGCTTATTTTCCCGGAGATATTGACCGGTCTTTCTGGCAATTAATGACTGATGACCACGGAAAACTTCTTCGTAATACAATATTATGGGCGCTTAATGAAGAACCTATTGTCAATGTTAAGGCAAAGGGAGTTATTGATGTAGCTGTATGGCGTCAGAAGGAATCGATGACCGTTCATCTTGTGAATCTGACAAATCCTATGATGATGAAAGGACCTTTCAGGGATCTGTTTCCTGTTGATGCAACAGTAGATATTCAAATACCTTACGGTAAAAAAGTTGCCGGAGTATGTCTTCCATTTCGAAGTTCAGAATCGGTATACGAAATCAAAGGCAATAGAGTTTCTCTGAACGTTACTGAAATTGCTGATCATGAAATAATCGCGATTGATTTGGCATAATTATTTACAAAACACATTGTCAAGTTTCAGTGCAATTTTATCAATGCAGCAAATTGATTTATAAACAGTTAATTCAAGTCAAAATGAAAAAATCATTATTGTTTTTAATCATTATCGCCGGAGTTTTTTTATCGTCGTGTCAATATTCCGTAAAAACATCATCTGCCGAAACTATTGATGTTTCAAAGATTGACCCCGGCAAATATGATGGAAACTGGTGGAATAGAGTACCTTACAGGTTAGTGCAAACGAATCTGCCTGAAATAGAGGCCTTGATGGATGTAGATGCTTATGTAAAATCAATGGTAGACGCCAATGTCAATATCGTATTGATTAATGTAGGAGGGATTGTTGCCAATTATCCGACCGAGCTTCCGTATCACTTCCGAAATAAATTCATGAAAGGAGACTTGGTGGGCGATTTGATTTCAGGGCTGCATGAAAAAGGAATAAGAGTCATCGGGCGATTCGATTTCAGTAAGTTAAATGAGACATTAGCCGCAAAAAAACCGGAATGGCTGTATGTTTCGACGGCCGGTAAAAATGTCAATTATAACGGGCAGGTTCATACATGTGTCAATGGAGGATATCAACAGGAATATTCATTTGAAATATTGACTGAAGCGATCTCGAAATATCCGCTTGACGGTATCTTTTTCAATATGATCGGCTATACTACTTCCGATTATAGCGGTAATAATTACGGGATTTGCCAATGTGAAAACTGCAAGAAAAGATTTCGTGAATTTTCCGGTCACTCTTTACCTGTAAGATTGGATATGAACGACCCTGTGTCTCGCGATTATAATAATTTCAAGCAAGTTACATCAAAAGAACTGTTCGATAAAATAGGAAGTCATATTAAGACACTTAATCCCCAATTGATGATTAATACGTATACTGACGCGGGTGTGGATATGATTGCCAGTGAATCGGGTTCGGAGATTAATCGTGAAAACGAATGGAATTATTCGGCGACCGATAATGTTAAACGCGTACTCAACTCATACAAGGACAGGTCTCCCGGTAATCTTCTTATTTATTTTCAGGCGATCGGTTATCGTCATGTAGGAACATCGCCCAATCTCGCCAGAGTATGGATGCTCGAGAATATGTTGCATGGGGCACCGTTAGGGTTTGTCGTGGTAGGCACATTGGTCGACTACGAAGACAGGATTTTTATTCCGACACTTAACGAACTATACGGATTCCATAAGGATCATGAAAATTTATTTACTAATGTACAATCTGTCAACAAAGTGGCAATTGTAAGAGGTGCAAGAAGCGAATATCAAGGTATAATGAAAATACTTACTGAAGAGCATATCATGTATGATATCATTGAACCTTCCGTGATAGGAACCGACAGGCTTCCACGCAAATTGGAAGATTATGAAGCTGTTATTCTTGCCGATGTCAATAGTATGGAAGAGAATCTTGTAAAAGCAATAGATGCATATGTAAATAACGGAGGTAAAATCCTTACTACCGGTTTTACATCGACGAGCGACGAGTTGGGTAAACCGCTTAATATCATCAGATTAAAATCCCTCGGAGTTAATCCGGATTATGAATTTTTCGGACGTGAAAGATCTACATATCTGAAAATCTCGGATGCAGATAAACAAACTTTAGGTAAGACTGAGTTTAAAGACTTCAGTATTATGATGATGTATTCTGACTTTATGAAGTGTAAACCGGCAGGTAGTGCAACAGGATATATGAGATTTTTACCGCATACAATGTTCGGGCCTCCGGAAAAGTGCTATTTTACCGAAGATGAAATAACAGATTATCCCGGCTTGATCTTCAATTCTTATGGTCAAGGCAAATCGGTTTTTATCCCTTGGAGATTGGGTGAGCAATATAGACAGAAAGGACATTATATGCATAGAACGCTGTTTTTGTCAGCGCTTCAAAACTTGCTGAAAGTTGAACCTACAATCACTACGAATGCTTCTCCGCTTATAGAGATTACACATCTCGCAAATCTTCGAGGATCATTTGAGTGGATTGGCATGATCAATCATTCCGGACAAGTGGGCGGTTCATACCGCGAACCTGTTGAAATGTATGATATAGATATACGCTTTAAATCAGTGCGCCCCGTTAAAAAGATGTATTTACTTAATTCGGGCAAAACCGTTCAGTTCAAGCAAAAAGACGACTTTGTAGAATGTACGGTTCCTCAACTTAATGACTTTGAAATGATACTTTGTCTCTATGAGTAAAAAAATCAATTGACAATTGTCAATTTTAAATTTTGAAAAAATTTAATCATATGAAAAAAATAATTATCGCATCTGATTCATTTAAAGGCTGTTTGTCTTCACTCGAAG
>JGI994J12354_10003629_pt1 | contig 14324 bp, 13 predicted proteins | sample IntmicLarv3ML3BL_FD_12354 | JGI IMG/M metagenome (IMG submission 12354)
CGGTAAGTTCTACAGCACCACCGCCGGTAAGTTCTACAGCACCACCGCCGGCGTGGGTGTGTACCCGTGCAGAAGCTGATAGTATCTGCGCAACAGTAAATGCGTGGCTTGAAGCAAACGGTGGTGTTAATTGGGATTTGAGCTGGGAAAATAACGAAGGTTACACTGTTCCAACTCAAGTTGATTTGTTTCCTTCTTATAATGCTGTTCTAAATAACGTTCAAGCAAATGCAGAACTTGAAGTAGGTTATTTCGGTTCTGCTGGATATGTAAAGTGTGTTGTTGTACCATATGGAAATACTTACCTAATAGCAGTAGTGAGAGGTTAGGCAATTAATCAAAATTTAATAAAAAATGAAAGGGCATCTACATGAAAAGATTTATAAGTACATTTATAGTGCTTGTACTATGTTTAAATATATTTCTACCGCACATGGTTTATGCGGAAGAGAATTTAGTAGAAACTACAGAAATAATATCAAGTACAGAAATAGAAGAACCTTCAGAGCAGGAAGAACCTTCAGAACAAGAAGAACCTTCAGAGCAGGAAGAACCTTCAGAACAGGAAGAACCTTCAGAACAGGAAGAACCTTCAGAGCAGGAAGAACCTTCAGAGCAGGAAGAACCTTCAGAGCAGGAAGAACCTTCAGAACAGGAAGAACCTTCAGAACAAGAAGAACCTTCAGAACAGGAAGAACCTTCAGAACAGGAAGAACCTTCAGAACAGGAAGGTGTTATAGTTTTAGACTTAGGTAGCCCATATATAACAGCATATATAGGGGAAGACGGACTTTTATATTACACTATTGAGGCTGAATATACCTATAGGTATAACAGTATTAGTACCTTTGCATTTGTACCGGGCGATATAGTTCAAATAAGCAACTATTATATGACAGGGTACTTCTACAATGGACTTACACTTGGAGGTAATAATTTTACTGGCAATGTAATGGTAATGACAGCAATGAATGCAGACGGTACTTCATTTGCATATTGTATTGAACCACACGTTTATGACCCGCAAATGGTTCACTCAAACGTTAATACAACCATTACTTGGGGTTCTTTATCGTATATGCAACAAGTTTTAATTGGATATGTTTTATTAGCTTCGCACGATACAGTGCAGGCTGAAATATGGGCTTCGGGAGGTAGTAATAATTCGCCTACATATATGGCGGCACAAGCCCTTATTTGGGAAATATGTGCAGACCCTATGTATTCTGGACCTTGGGTTGATGTTAATTTATATTCGCCTACATTGCTTGACCAAACCTTCGCAGGAAATCAAGTTGTACACTTCTTGAACAACAATGGTGTAATGTTTGCATATAACGATTTGAAAGATAAAGTGCTTAGTATGGCACGGCAACCGTCTTTTGCATCAAGACAGTCGGGAACTGCACCGATTTATACGATGACGGGAAATACGCTTGTTCTTACGGATACTAATAATGTGCTACAGCACTATACATTCACAAATACAACAGATGTTACTTTTAGCGTAAGTGGTAATCAACTGACAATTACAAAAGTAAACCCTTCTGCAAACCTTAATAACATTATAATTCAAGCACAAAATAATTATAACCCAATAAATAATTCTAATACACTTGGAAATGGTAGCGTTATATATGCCTATAGACCAAATATGCAAGCGAGGACTTTTGGGGTAGGCGACCCAGTAAGTGCATTCTTCGGGTTGTTCAGTTTAACTGAAGGGCAAGTGCGTATTACAAAAACAGATGTTGTTACAGGCGACCTTTTGCCCAATGCTGTTTATGGAGTATATCTAACAGCAGGTGATGTGTTAGTAGATACTCTCACAACTAACGCATCGGGGCAAGCGTTAAGTATAGATTTACCACCCGGCAACTATTATGTACAGGAAATTACACCGCCGGCAGGGTACTATAACAACCCTACACAATATCACATTGTCATAGTAGCAAATGCTATACAAGAGCTTTCAGTAACTGACAGACGACACGAAGGGCAGGTACAACTTACCAAAACAGATATAGATACGGGCGACCTTTTGCCCAATGCTGTTTATGGAGTATATCGTGCTTCTGATAACGTACAGGTAGACACGCTTACAACAAACGCTTTGGGGCAAGCTACAAGTATTCAACTTAGAATAGGTAACTACTACCTTCAAGAAATTACACCACCGCCCGGCTATTATGCAGACCCTACACAATATGCTTTTACAGTAGTTGTAGATACTGTTACAGGTGTTGCTGTTACAGACCGTGCGCATCAAGGGCAAGTGAGGGTTACTAAGAGAGATATAGATACGGGCGACCTTTTACCAAATGCTGTTTATGGAGTGTACCGTACTTCAGATGATATGTTAATGGATACGCTAACCACCAATACAGCAGGTACTGCACTAAGCGTTAATTTACGTGTTGGAAACTATTACGTGCAGGAAATTACACCACCGCCCGGTTGGGCTTTAGACCCTACAAGATACCCGGTAATAGTTCTTGTAGATACAATAATAACTGAAAGCGTTACAGACAATAGACAACTAATAGCTATAAGGGTACTAAAGAGAGATATATTTACAGGTATGCCTCTACCTGGCGCAAGATTTGAAATAACAGACACGGTTACAGGGGCTGTACACAATTTAACGGCAGATGCAACAGGCACTGCAACAATTATGCTTACCTTTGGTTCGTATGAATTAAGAGAAGTAGGCGCACCGGCAGGGTATACTCTTTCAAGTGAAGTTGTACCTTTCACGATTACCGGTACAGAAACAAATTTTGAATATGTAATAACATATATGAATACACCTATACCTTGGATTGTAAGAACAGGTATAGATGATAACACTACCGTTTACGCCACTACCTTTATAATGGCACTTGCAGTAATGATATACGTTACAAAACAGCTGAAAAAAGATATAATATAGATAGTTAATTAATAAGAGGGTGTTTTACATTGAAAAAAATAGTTCTTTATTGCTTAGCGTGTGTTTTTATCTTTACTTCTTGCAGTTCAAAAGAAGAACGTATTATCTTCAAAGATGAGCTTGTTATATCATACAGCGAAGATATAAACTTCGCTGAGCTGATAGAAACAATAGACGGTGAGGCATTTGACCCCTCTCTTGTGCAGGATAACGTGTTAGAGCTTGAAAACGGCGATACTTTAATTTGTAATATGGAAAACATAAATGTATCGCTTGGCACGTACCGCATAATATATAAGCTCGGCAAGTTCAATAAAGCAATAGAAGTAACTATAGTAGACGATATAGCACCAGTAATAAATGTAGAAAGTGAATATATAGTAGAGGTCGAAAATACCTATTTCAACCTCTCAAACCTTATAACAGTTACAGATAATTATGATAGAAATTTAGATATACACTTTAACGGTTCTTATGATTTAGAAACTGTAGGCGATTATGATATAGAAATGTTTGCAGTAGACAGTAGCGGAAATGAAACAAGAGAAAATACCGTTGTAAGAGTTGTAGAAAAAGAAGTTATAGAAATAGAAATTGAAGTACCTTCTACACAACAAAATAGACCGGGAACTGGTACAGGTACAGGTAATAATGGAACAGGAAACGGAAACGGTAACGGAGCAGGAACTGGTACAGGTTCGGGTTCACAAGGAACTACGCCACCGCCGGTAAATAATTATGTACCGCAAGACCGAACATTTTTATTTAGTGATTATGGCGACTTTGATACAACTCTTGCTGTGTGTACCGCATACATCAATGAAGCGTTTGCTAATGGTTATGTAGGTAGAGGTGAAGCGCAAGTATTACAAGATGCTAACGGCGTATATATAGGGTATAGAGCAGTGTTTAGTTAGGGTGTCGGTAACCGACACCTTAAAATAGAAAGGAGTAAAAATATGGTAGAAAATAGCTTTACAGGAACAGGACGATTGTACAAAACTATAAACATTGAGAAAGATGAAAACGGAGTTTTCAAAAGAGCTTGGTTTTCAATGTTTATTCCAAATTCTCATAAAAAAGATGCACAAGATACACTTGTGAATTGTGTTCTTTTTAGAGAAAGTACCGTAAATTATTTAGAAAAGTACCTAAAAGAAAATGGGCGGTTCACCATTGAAGGAAGGCTTACAAGTAGTAAGAAAGATGAAGTTTTGACAAATAGTATTATTGTAAACGATGTACTTATCTGCGATTTTGTAGATAAAGAGGTTTCAGCACCGGAGGAAGAACCTTCAGAGTAAGAAAAAAGAAAAAGAAAACAATTTTTGTTTCACGAACTGGGGGGCTTGAATGATAACTGTTGTAAACGGAACTACCGTTTTCAATGGTTATCAGAAAGGGGGATTTTACCCCCTTTTATCCCTTTAAGTTGGTTACAAGGAACATTAACAATATAAAAATTATGGAGCGTGTATTATGAAAAAAATTAGTGGAAAATTAAAACAGATTATTACTTCAGCAACAGTATTTGTTATGTTAGCATCAATAAATATAAATGCTGTTTCGTTCAACGAAGGACAGGCTAAAAGCGACCTCTCAAGCATTATAGACCCAATACTTAGAGTGGGTACTTGGCTTTGTTTTGGTGTTGCTGCTATTGCAGTTGTTTTTTCTTTCATTACGTGGGCAATGAAAGATACTGATGAGAGAGAAAAAAGCCCCTTTACAAAATCAGTAACAAGCATAGTTACAGGGCTTATAATGGTTGGTATCGGTTTAATGGCTGTAAGGTGGTTCGTATTCTAAAATAAGTAGAAGGAACTATTTATAATGAAATTTATAATACAAGCGTTACGTTCTATTTTCTTCTCAGTTGGTCAATTATTTTTAATACTGGCTGACTGGGGCTATGGAATTGTTAATGCAATATTCAACATAAACTTATCCCAAAATAGCGTAGCATTTATATTTATTCGCTTTAGTGTTTTATTTATAGCGTTCTTTACTTCTATGCGTTTAATATCAATGCTACTTGGCTATTTAGGATTAGACGATGAACAAGAACCTAATAAATTTAACAGTGCAATTTTTAAGCGATTAGCAATGATTGCTTTAGTTGTGGTTATGTTACCGTATATGTTTGTTATATCATTTAGTATGGCACAAGGTCTAAATGATATATTTGTAAATAACATTTCTTACGGTATGGAATTAAGACCGAGTACATCGGTAGTTAATACAATGGCACAGGTAGAGTTATCCGGCGATTTTACAAGATATAATACAAACGAAGCTCAAATAATAACACTTGAACAAGCTGTAAATAGCTTAAATGTAACAAACCCCTCTAACCCTAACCAATATATGTACTTTTACGACTGGGGGGAATTATTTTTATTTATAGTAATAAGTATAATTGTTGCTTTTTCGGTAATATATAGCGTTGCTCAAATTTGCACATTAGTAGTCATTATATTATTTAGATATATGATTTCTTTTATACCTATATCTTCTCTTATAGACCCAAACGATAACTCATTTGAATTGTGGTTGAGAGATACAGTAGCTGACATATTTAGGCTTGCTTTCGCAATGATTGGGTTTAATACAATTTTACTTCTTATGGTATCAGACCAAATAACAGGGTTGCCGGGCATAGTAAAAATAGTGTTTTTAATAATAGGCTTAAATTCAGTATCCATAATAGGTAATATGATTTCTACTTATCTAAAAGCAAGCGATGTAAGCAAACCAAGCAAAGTGGCAAGTGCAATGATTGCTTTAGGCACAGGGTTAGCAGTTAAAGGTGTAGGGCAAACTATAGGCGGTATCGCACAAATGGCGGGTAACTTTGGTTCAAGCATCGTTGGTGGTGGTGTTGTTGCTACAAGTAATAACAGTTCACAATATAGAGGTGGTTCACAAAATCTCTCTCAAAGAATTAATAACGCTACTTCCCAAACAGATAAGTCAAATTTCTTTGACCGAAGTAGCTCATATAATGGTAATAATATTTACGATTACAATCAAGGTTCGCCAGAGTTTGATGCAACAGCAAGACAAAAAAATAGTAATAATAATTGGGAATATAATTTTAAAGGAATAACAGATAGAAATTCGCCGGAAGTACAATCGTTAAAAAATGAATACGCAAAAATGGATACACCAAAAGTTAGCCAAGCCGATTATGTAGAAGGGAAACTTTCGGCTAAATATAATAAGCCTAATGAAAATGTACCACCACGATATATGTATAAAGAAGGGTACAGTGAGAGCCAAAGGGCTTATGCAAAAAGTTACACGCAAAATAGCGACAACAGAAAAACCTATAATGCACAGGCGGTAAGAGCTACATATAAGTTAGGTTCTCACTCTTCAGCATCACAAAATAACAGACACAATAACAACAGCATCAAAAGAAAAAATGCAATAACGAATAAAGGGAAATAGAGTAAGATAAGGGGAGTGTCAACGACCGACACCTAAATTAAAAAGCGGGGATAGTCCCCCTTTCTACTAACCATTGAAAACAGTAGTTCTGTTTACAACAATTAGTATTCAATCCCCCTTAGTTTGTTTGTTGAAAATTTATAATAGTTTTTTGAGGAGCTTTTTATGGCAAATAACTATCAAGGGTACACACCTAAAAACTACAAAAGAGGAATGCTTATACTTGGTAAATATAGACCCTTAGATGTCGCAATTTTGGTTGTTTGTAGTTTAGGCGGAGCTTTAATAGCATTGGTAGCTATGACAATTAGTATGAATGTACCGCTTTTTCTTTTAGGCGTAGCAGTTATTTTAATAGGATTATTCCTTACTGCACCTAATACTAATTATCATAATGCTTTAACTTTAATACAGTTAATTTATAACTTCAATTTTAAATATAGCAAGTTCTATTCAAAGGAAGTTGCGATTAATAAACCTACAGAGGAAAAAAAGAAAAAGATAAAAAAGAAAAAAAGAAGGAGTAAAGATAATGAGCAGGACTGAATATTGGGTTACAACTTTTGTTTTAGCTTGTATGCTTTGGACATTTTTTAAGTGGGTATTCGGCTTTGGTAAAAAGAAATAAAAGAGGTAAATATAATTGGATATAGCACAAAATATTGTAATAAATATTATACTGATGCTAATTATTCCGTTACTTATAACAACCGCCCTTGTTATTTTAGGTAGGGAGCTTGTAAATAAAAAAATAAGTAAAAGAATAGGTTTATTTTGGTATGCGTTGGTATATTTGGGTATTGTTTTAGTATTAACAAAAATAGGTATATTAACTACTATAGATTATTTTCCTACATACGTGTTTGAGCAAGTAAACATATTAAGAAGTGTGTTTAATAGAATAGGGTTAATTTGGGCAAGTGTTGCCTTCAGTATGCTTATGTTGATAGGTACAAGAGAAATGAACCGTAGACAAAGCGGAAGAGATATTATAGAGAACAGAGAAAGTAAAAAAACAAAGCTGACAAGCTACAAAAAAGTACCGTTAGATTATGATAAGAATATGTTTTTCAGTGGTAAGAACGGAGCAGGCAAAACGGCGGCTATAGTACACTTTATAGAAGAGCATATGAAGAACGGAGAGTTTACTTGCGTTGTTGACGGTAAGGGCGATTTGGGGGAGTTTTCGCTGTATGATATTGTTACAAAGCTTGCAGTAAAACACAACAGACCTATGTATATAATCAATCAATCAGATAGCAGTAACACAAGCAGGTACGACCCATTCTACAAAAAGAATGCTACACAGATAAAAGATATGCTACTTAATATGTCTATATGGAGCGAAGAGTTTTATAAAGTTCAAGCAGGGGAATACTGGCAGACAATGGCAGAATTTATGTTGTTTGCAGGATTGCCCATAACATTTAAAAATATGACACATTTATCTGATAGTGAACAGTTGATATTAGTTATAAATACATATATGAAAGACAAGACGCTGAAGGTTGAAGATAAAGAACAATTAGAGCTTTACAAGAAAGTAATTGAAAGAACAGGGAAAAGCGTTTTAGAAAACATTTCACGCTTTGGAACAATTAATCAAGGAATAGGAAAAGATTTATTTAAGGTAAAAAATACAGATAAAGCATTTTCTTTACAACAAGCATTTGAAGAAAATGCAGTAGTTCTTATAGTTCTAAATAAGCTTGCATACACGGAATTTGCACGTTCTTTGGGGCTTTTAGTTCTTGATGATATTAAGAGCTTAATAGGTACAATAGGACGTGAAGGACTACAAAAAAAGCCTTTTTTATGTGTATATGATGAGCTTTCAGTATACTTTAATGATTTTATGGTAGATATTATAAATAAATCTCGTTCTTTAGGTGCTACTAACTTACTAAGTACACAAACCATAGCAGATATGGATATACACAGCGAAAATGCACGCCGTCAAATAATAGGGAATATGCACGGCTTTTATATATTGAAACAAGCAGATGACAAAAGTGCACAGGTATTTGCAGATACAATAGGAACAAAGAAAACAGTAGAGATTACAGACCAAATAAACGTAAATATATTAGGTGGAAGCACCGGAGTAGGTACAAGAAAAATAGTAGATGAATACAAGGTAAACCCTAATGATTTAAAAGAGCTTCCATTGCTTGAGGGTTACTGGATAGACACAATGAGTAATGCACCAATAATAAGAACAAAGCTACCTTTTATAGATGTAGAAGGTATACCAAATTATAAAATAACAGCTTAAAAGAGAGGGCTATTATGAGCAAGAGGACTAAAGTAAGCAAAAAAGCCGTAGATAAGAAGCGTAAAAAAGCGCTCAAAATATCAGTAAAGGCTATTAATGATTTTTTTGATATAGAGAGTATAGAAACAAATTATGTTCAGTTGCAAAATGGCGAAGTTATAGCCGGAGTGAAAGTAGACCCTTTTGATATATGGACAGCCAAAGAACAAGATGCACAACAACGATTAAATTCTTTACGGTACCTCTTCAATAAGGTTAATTTTACAATTTATCAAGCTATAGTTGCAGTAACGCCGGATATGGTAGTTGCTGAAAATATTATACTTGAAGGGTACGAAGATAAAACAGAGAAGCAACAAGCAATAGTGTATGACGATTTAGAGAAGATAGAAATTTTTAATGAGTACAATAAAGATATTGAGTTCTTTATGATGATAAAGGCTAAGAATGAAGATATATTACAAAAAAATATGAACATACTAAAAACCGAAATAGGACGTGTTGTAGGTTATACGGATTTAGTAGATTCAGATTTTTACAAATATTTAGAATATATGTTTGATATAGACTACCGGTATTTCTCTGAAGGAACATTTAAAGGTAAAAGAATTAAGGAAGCTGTAGCAGATTATCAAGAGGAAGATATAGAACCAGTAAAATTAAGAGACCCACATTTTACTGATTTTACAAACCTATCACTAATAGAAGAATTTAGAAACTATTTTATTATAAATAATACACATTACCGGCTTTTAATGTTCCAATCTACACCTGAAAAGTTTGATGCAGGTTACCTTAATTATATTGGAAGAAATCCGGACAAGGTAAAAGTATTATTCTTTAGTGAACCGTCAAAAGTAGATATAGGCAAACACCTTAATAAAGCATATGCCAATTTACAAGAGGACTATGAAAAAGCGGTTAAAGGGCAAGAACAACAAAGACAACAACAAATATTGAGTGAATTACAATCTATACAAACTTACATAACGCAGATAAATAGCAATAAAGATAAAACACTTAATTGTGCCATATGTTTAGTGCTTAAAGCAGACAATAAAGAAGATTTAGAATTTGAAACTACAAGGCTATTAGATACAATACGTTTAGACCGAGCAAGTGTATATGTACCCCGTCATTTACAATTAACACTATTTAAATATTTTGTACCCTTCTTTACCAAAGGGGAGCTTCTTACAAACAATCTTGAGTTTAATGTAGGGTTTCCTATACCCGCTACAGATTTTGCATTGCTATATCCATATCATTATAGTTATTTAGATGATGAAAACGGATACTTATATGGCTTTGAAAAAAATATGGGCGGAAGGATTATTTTTAATCCGTTTTATTATATTGATATGCAGAAAAAAGCAACCCTGCAAACAAGGTTAAGCGGAAATATAATTTTCATAGGGGAAACAGGTTCGGGTAAATCCGTAGATTTATTCCTTCTTATTAAGTATCTTTACAGAACAAATGTTTTTCAAATATGGATAGACCCCGAAAACAAAAATAAAGAATACACACAAGCTTGCGGTGGTAGTTATATAGACTTTGGTTCGGAAAAGTATATGTTTAATATGTTTGAGCTGACAAGGGTATCTACAGATACAGAAAACCTTACTGAGGAAGAGCTGAGAAAAGAAATATGGAATACAAGGCGTGCCATTAATGAAGCTATTGAAAATTTTAAAAACGTACTTTCTTTGTACGTGGTTGATATAGACGATGCTACTTTATCTTCAGTGGGGGAAGTGGCATTAAGAATGTACCACGAACACAAAGTAACAATAAATGGCATAGAGATGTCATTAGATGAAGTTGAAACTTTTGATGTGCTGAAGAGTACAGACTTTCCTACATTATATAATTTTAATGATACTGTTACAGCTATGATTTATGAAGAGGTAGCAAAAGGCGAAGTGAAAAGGAATGTTCTTGTAAATTCTTATGAACAACTTGCGTTAAAAATAAAACCTATGCTTAATGAACATAAAGATTTGTTCGCAGGGCATACCACAATAGGTATGGAGCTGAAGCCCGGTAACATAATTTCCTTTGGGACAAAATCCTTGTTCAAAATGTCTAAGAACGTACAGCAAGCCTTACACCAAATAATATACTTTCACGCTTTCAATTACTGCTTAGACCCTAATATAAAGTCCGCATTTACTTATGATGAAGCACACTTAGTTTTAAGGGATAATAAAAAAATAGCGGCACTTGTAGACCAGTTTACAAGGCGTAGCCGGAAATACAACAATCTTTGTGTATTAGCTACACAAGAACCAAGCGATTTTATGAACGAAGATGTAAAGGCAGTAATAAATAACTCTACATACCTTATTGTAAAATTGTTATCTAAAGAAAATGCAAGGAAAGCATTACAAGATATTATAGGTTTAGAAGATGATGTAATAGATAACATAAAAGATTTTGAACAAGGCGACAGTTATTTTATGTGTGGTAGGAATATCTTTTATATGAAAACTTTTGCAACAGAAAAAGAGATAAACGAACAGAAGGGTATACATTAAAGTGAAAAAAGTAATAGCGGTTATAGGGGCAGGTATTTTATTAATATTTTCATTGTTTTTACCAGTGTTTATATTAGCAGAAGTTGCTCATCAGCCGTTTAAGTTTATTGGCGACCATATACGAAGCAAAGGGAATGTATATTCAGTAGATGAAGAATTTATAGAGCTTTATGGCGCTTTCCTTTCAAGTGAATTTGGCTACGAAATGCTTATGTACATTGTGCAAAAAGAAAACGAACTTACGCTACAATATGATTATGAGAATGAACAAAGAGAATTACGGAATGCAGAACGGGAAGCAGGGGAACGTGAGGGTTCACAGGAACGGCTAATAGAATACCGACAGCTTAACAGAGAATATATATTGCTTTGCATTATTCTTGTGGTTGACAGTGATAGCTTTGATAGTGATTTAACCTTTCATCAAACAGAACTACCGAGATATTGCGATATTGCAGTAGAAAGATATATGAACTCTGCTAATAACACAGCATTTTTGCGCACCATAAAAAACCACGCATTATTTCAAAAAGTAAATGATATTACTGATAGTACCTTTAACGTATATACAAATGCTATGTCGCTGAATAACGGCACTATAATAGCAGGTGTAGGTTCGCCAATAGATGTAGATACATTTATATATCAAAACGCTTCAAATCCGTTTATACCCACATATAGAGGGCAGTGTACGTGGTTTGCGTGGAGTAGGGTAATGGAAGTATCCGGCGTAACAATGCCGACAGGAAACGCCAATACGTGGTATGATAATACAGAGCTTCCACGGGGATTAACGCCAAGAAGTGGAGCAGTGGGTGTTTTTGGTAACGGCGAGTACGGACACGTTATATACATAGAGAGCTACGACGAAGTAACAAACATAATTATTTTCAGTGAGAGTAACTATAGTAACCCATTTGTAAACGGCGGGGGAGACCAAGTAGAGTATGCGAGGGATAATTACCGGAGCTTAGTACAAGTTACGCAAATGGATTATAATACATATTTAATACAAAGAACGCAAAGAATGAGCCTTATAGGATATATTTATACTTATTAAGAGAGGTAAAAAATGCAAAAAACAAAAGGTATTGTAAGAGCTACAGCGGTAATAATATTAAGTGCTTTGCTTTTTACCGCGTGTAAAAAGACAGAGGAACGAAGTACAGCACCTATATATGACAATCCGGTTATGCAAGGTGCAGTAGACAAAATAAATAGTGATTATGAAATTGATTTTAGGTTGCTTGATTATACAGCAGGGTTAGCAATAACAATAGAAATTTACGATAAAAACGAAAACCCGGTAATTATGTTACATTACGTTGCTGAAGGTAACCCTAATAATTTTTTATATTATTATAACTACAATATCTTTATGGACGTAAAGGGCTTTTTTCCAGTAGAGTATTATGGTATACCGGCATATGATTTAGAATATGTAGCACCATTTAGAGAGCAGTTAGAAAAAGAATATGCGGAACTATTAGAAGATATGGGCTTCACAGAAAGAGAATTACTTACACTTGCAAGAAATGTTTTAGAAAGTGAGGCATAATATGGAAGTATTGCAATGTACAGGGTCAACACATAAGTGCCTTGAATTTTTTTATGAGCATATTGAGAAACTGAAGCCCGTAGAAAATTTTACAGCTTTCTTTGATAATGCCAACTTTCTATTAACAAATTATAAAATAGAATATCCCGGCACTCACGCAATAATAGCAGGTAATGGTAAAGAAATGCACCTTACAAGTATAAATTGCGGTTATGGTGGCGCCAGCCCAAGTGGAACAGAAGAAATAATTGTACATTTGGGCGTGCCACCAAAGAAGGCAGAGTTATTAAAATGGGAAAGAGGATTATCAATAGATTTTTCAAATAACATTTATTCTGTAAATAAGCCTAAACTTTTTTTTGCAAACTCTACAACACATAAGCATCTTGATGAATTAACTTTTTGTGTATTAGGCGATAATACTTGTGTAGAGCTTGAAAATAATAAAAGAGAAGTACATATGCTTAATCCTACACGTAACAATCTTAAAAATTTTTATAACTGTTTAGATGAAATGAAACCAACTACAGTAACTTACATACCGGATTATTCTATAACACACCCGGACGGGCTTGTAACATCTATCTTAGAAATTACAGGCGCTAAATTCAACCTTTATTGTAAAGGGGAATACGAAGAAATATATAGGCTTTTTGAAGATGTATACAAACTGATATATAAAGAGAAATTTAAGTATGAAATAAAGAATATTAAAGAATGGTTTGAACAACCACAAATACTATATAGAGAAAACCATTCTTTTACTATACCGCCTACTGAAGATATGACAAACACAATGGAATTATAGAAAAAGAAATGTAGTACAAATTTCACGGCCGGGAAAAAGCCGGGAGCTCAATTTGTGCTACATTATAAAAGGAGTAGAGTTCTTTGACTAAAGATATATCAAAAAGTATACGAATAAGTACCAAAGTGAATAATTACATAGAGCTTGCTGAAGGTAAAACTTTTAATGAAAAAATAAATAATATTATATTAAAAGCTGAAGAAGGGGAGCAAGAGCTTACAAAAAGATTAGATGCTATTCATAGGCAGAAAGCATTTATTGAAGAAGAATTAAATTCACTTTACGAAAAAACAAGAAAACAAAGAAATATATTAGGTAGCCTTCAGCAGATAGAGCAATATATAGATAAAGCAGTAAGTTCTATACCAAAGGACAACAACACGTAGTGCGTGCAGAAAAAATGTAGCACATTTTTTCTGCAACACACGTACACCTTCAGCAAAAGTGTAATACATTTTTACTGAATGAAAGAGAACCGATAATAATAATTAGAATTAATATTTGGTGGTTCGAACATTAATAAAACGCTACAGAGGCTTAGAAATTTTAATAAAACGGTTTTATTCCGTAAAAAAAGACAACAAAAAAAGCACTTTCAAGAAAGTACTTTTTTTGTGGCGATGAAACCTAAATTAAAATTTTTCTTGAACAAGTAAGCTATATGTGATATAGTTTACTTATTCTAAAACACAGTAGCTGTAAATATGTCGCTAAACATATATACCGCCTAAGAATGAAACTATCCCTTTCATTTAAGA
>JGI994J12354_10003630_pt1 | contig 14322 bp, 12 predicted proteins | sample IntmicLarv3ML3BL_FD_12354 | JGI IMG/M metagenome (IMG submission 12354)
CCTTCTGGAAATATCTTCCCAAAAGATCCGCCTGTTGGCGCCACGCAACACAATTGATAAAATCTGCCTGACGTTCTCCGTTGGCATCCTTGAATCTTCTGTCAACAGCTAAGGAAAAGGAACAAACAGAAATCTGATTCTGTGTTGTCTTTACCTCAGGGTCTCTTGTCAATCTTCCAATCAAAATAACCTTGTTCATACGCCAATTACCTTCTTTCTTTTACGATTACTGTTCTACTCGTACCGTAAGATAACGAAGTACACCTTCCGTAAGTTTGAGAACACGTTCTACTTCCTTCGGAAAATCGGGTCCAGACGTATAGTTGAACTGAACATAGTATCCGTCCTTTTGATCATCGATCTCATAGGCCAGACGCTTCACGCCCATCACTTCCGTAACATCAATTGTACCTTCTGTCTCCAACTTCGCCTTAATAGCGTCAGTAACAGTCACATAACCCTCGTCACCAAGAACAGGGCTAAGCACAACGATAAGCTCATATTTATTCTCTGCCATCTTGAAATTCACCTCCTCCCGGACTAAACGGCTCTTTTCCATCTGAAAAGAGCGAGGATGACATATAATCCTTATGTATGCTAATTACATACCTGCAAAATAATAGCACAGGTCATTCGTCAGCGTCAAGCAATAGATACAAAAGATTATCCTCTAATGGTTACAAATCTCAAAGAATGTATCAAAATACAAGTATCCCTACCCGAGTCTTTTTCATTACAGTACCCTATTGAATTGTCTTGCCCGAAAGAGCGTCCTCTTCAAAGCGGTTCATAATCCAAAGGAAAATGATTCCAATGAATCTATCTCATCATAGTACGTCACAACGAAAAAAGACAGATGATATATCCAAACTTTATACTTTTTTTTCATAAATTTCCAAAAAATCCTTTATGAAATGCCACAAGGACATGATTTGTTCTTGTATTTCCTTTGCCGTGGCCTTGTAAATTTCCAAGCGTCCGCCGTATGGGTCTGAGATATTTCGCCCTTGATAGGTCTTTTCGTCACCACTCCCAAAGGTATCTGAAAACGCAAAAATCTTTTCCTTTTGGGAGAAATAGGCATTCTGCAAAACCAATTTGTGCTTTTGGCTCATACATAAAACGATATCTGAATCTGCCACAAGTTCTTCTGTGACTTGCTGGGAGGCGTGCTTTATCTCCTTCAAAGAAAAAAGCTCTTGAAGTGCCATGATGGAAAATTCCGAAGCAGGAGAACCTGAAAAAGCAGCGATTCCGGCTGATTTTGCCGCAAGCACAACAGGCGTTCCGTTTTTTGAAAACAGCTCCCTTTTTCCGAAAAGATGAAGAAAAATCTTCTCCGCCATCGGGCTTCTACAGGTATTTCCCGTACAAACAAAAAGAACCTGCTTTTTCTCGGGAAGCGAATCGTCCTCCAAAGCCGCTTTTTTCAAACGATTCATGTACGCGCCCTCCATCGTATACTCTTCACCTTCAAATCCGGCGGCTAAAATAACCTCCGCCTTTTTTGCCTCTAAGCTGCGAAAGGCATCAAACAGAAAAGAAGCTCTGCTTTTTATATCCTCTCCGGACGTATATAGAAGAAGTCTTTTTTTGTCCTTTTCCTCCAAAGCAGAAAGAATTTCTTTTTCTTCCTCCTTCGAACAAAAAATACCGACAAGACCTTTTTCTTTTTTTATCTCATCTATAAAGCCCGAAGCTCTTTTTTGATTTTGAGGATATACAATACGAACCGGAACAGACGGTGCGTAATGCTTATATTTCATCCCGGGAGATTTGGGCGCACTATTTTCTTCCACGATAGAAGATACACTGTTTTCCGGCGGGAAAATCCCTTTTTTCGCGCAACAGTCTTGAATCATTTTTTCTGTCACAGCACCGGGACGCAGTATTTCCGGATAGTCTCCGGACACATCCACAACGGTTGATTCAAGCCCAACCTCGCAAGCACCTCCGTCCACGATCCACGGGATTTTCCCGTTCATATCTTCGAAAACGTGCGCTGCCGCTGTCGGAGAAGGCCGACCGGACACATTCGCCGATGGAGCCGCGACCGGCACACCGCAATGCGCCAAGAGCTGCCTTGCAATTGGATGAGACGGAACCCGTATCGCCACGGTAGAAAGTCCGGCATTGACTACCGGCGGAATTTTTTCGTTCTTTTCCATCAAGAGGGTGATCGGCCCCGGCATAAACGCCTCCATAAGACATTGTGCCGCGGCAGTAACCTTTTTAACCAGCGGAAAAATACTTTCCTTATCCGCAACATGAATAATCAAAGGATTATCCGCGGGACGACCCTTTGCCTCAAAAATTTTCCGAACAGCCGCTTCCTCAAAGGCATTGGCACCCAGACCATATACCGTTTCTGTCGGAAAAGCAACAAGCTCTCCTTGTGAAAGCGCTTCCGCCGCTGTCTTTATATCTTCCGGATTTTTCGCATCAAGAATACAGGTTCGCAAAAATATTTATCCTCCCCGACTCTCCGCTTCGAGGCGGTTATTTCTATCGAGAATAATCAATCGATTCACAAATTCGTCTATATCGCCCGCCAGTATCTCGTCCAAGCGATACGCGGTAAGTCCGATACGGTGATCGGTCACACGTCCCTGATGGTAATTGTATGTGCGGATTCTTTCGCTTCTGTCACCCGTTCCGACCTGACTTTTTCTTTCCTTTGCGATGGAACCGGTTTGCTTTTCGTTCTCCATTTCCATCAATCGCGTCATCAGAACCGCCATCGCCTTGTCCTTATTTTTATGCTGACTTCTTTCATCCTGACACTGAACAACCATACCTGTCGGCAAATGGGTAATACGTATCGCCGATTCTGTTCGGTTTACGTGCTGCCCACCTGCACCTGATGCCCGAAAGGTGTCAATCCGCAAATCACCGGGCTGAATATTCACATCAACCGCCTCCGCCTCCGGCAAAACNGCCACCGTCACCGTAGAGGTATGAATACGTCCTGACGATTCCGTGACCGGTACTCTTTGCACACGGTGAACACCGCTTTCATACTTAAAACGACTATAGGCACCTTGTCCCTCAATGGAAAAAATAACCTCCTTGAAGCCGCCTAACTCTGTTTCATTTCCATCAATATATTCCGCTTGCCAGCCCTTCCCTTGTGCATACGCGCTGTACATCCGAAAAAGAACCCCGCAAAAAAGCGCTGCCTCGTCACCGCCGGCTCCCGCGCGGATTTCAATAATAACGGAACGTTCATCATTGGGGTCCTTGGGAGATAGAAACTCTCTAAGCTGTTCCTCCAAGCTTTCCAAAACAGACGAAAGCTCACTGATTTCCTGCCTTGCCATCTCACGCATATCCGCGTCATTTTCGTTTTGGAAAAGCGTTTTCGCTTCGTTGTATTCGCTTGTTACCTCATCCCGTTTTCTGATACAGGAAACAATCTCCTCAAGCTCCGTAAGCTCGCGGCTTAATTTTTGATATCTTTTTATATCTGCCAAAACAGACGGATCAGCCAGAGATTCCATTACTTCATCGTAACGGTTTTGAATCCCCGTAAGCTTTCCATCAAATTCGTTCATTTTTATTCCTTCCTTGGTAATCTCTCATTTTTCCGAAAGTGTATCCAAAATTCTTTGTGCCGCCAAAAGACGAATTCTGGCATCTACCGAAAGACGCAGCGCCAAAAGCGCAAGCTCATGACCCGCCTCGGAAAAATTCTTTTCGTCCATTTCCTTTTCTACCGTCAAAAGAAGCTCTTTTTCTTTGATTTCTGAAATGGTTTCTTCCTGAATTTCAAGAAAAAAATCATATACATTTTTTTCATCCTCGTTATCCTTATGCAAGCCCTTCAAGAGAATCTGCAAATCGGAAATCGAGAGCACCGGCTTCAAGGAGCAAAGAATCGAAAGAAGCGCCAAATGATTCTGGTTGTATTTCTTGTCCGATGCTCTGGGAAGAATCCCNTCCTTTGTGTAATTATTAATCATAGGCTGTGTAAGGATTTTGTCCTCCGGCGTTCTTTTATAAAACGCCAACTGCCGCTCCATCATGGTAAGCACCTGATCCATATAAAGTCCAATATCCGGAAGACGGTCCCACGAGCTAAAGGAATCCGCAGCAAGCCCCTCGAGCCAATCCTTCATCATTTCCACATCTTTTTTATTGACGCCTGAGGATTTCGCAGAGCTTACTTTCTTTTCTGCGTTTTTATTTTTTTCCGCCATATCCCGATACTCCTTTTCTTCCCTTTTCCTTTTGATAAAAAAGTTTACTCTGTCATGTAAGAAATCATATCAGACGATCTCGTTTCTGTCATCCGCAGAGATAATATTCGCACACATTTTTTCGAGTTTCGCTCTTGGAATCGCCATCATTTTTTTACAGGTCTGACATTGCAGATTCACCTCTGCACCCACACGTAGAACATCCCATATTTTCCCCTTGCAGGGATGTGTTTTTTTCATAACAATTTTCTCTCCGACCTGAAAAGGATATAAAAAGAATTTTCCCGGCATATTATTTCCTCCCCACCGTTATTCTCGGATTTCCGCCAAAATCTACAATCGTTTCCACAGAAGAAAGCCCCGCCGTCCTGAACAAATCAGGAACACTCTCCCCCTGGTCATACCCATGCTCCACAAATAAAAACCCTCCGTTTTTCAAAAGCGGTACTCCTTCTGAAAGAATCCTTCTGTAAAAAAGAAGTCCATCCGCCCCGCCGTCTAACGCTAAGCTCGGTTCGTAACGAGAAACCTCCGGCATAAGTGATTTTATATCCTCACGCGGAATATACGGAGGATTGGAGAGGATAAAATCAGCGTTTTTTCTTTTTTCCAAGGGCGGAAGAAGGTCCGTTTTCCATAAAGTGACCTCTTCTTCCACCGCATATTTTTTACTATTATCAGCCGCACAAGAAATCGCGATATCCGATATATCCGTGAGGTATCCCTTCGCGGAAATCCCTTTTTTCTGAAGCTCCAAAAGTACAGTAATACCAAGACAGCCGCTTCCGGTACACAAATCATAAAAGAAAACCGGTTCCCCCTCAAAAGAGATTCGCTGCAAAACAGCATCAATCATATGCTCGCTGTCGTATCGAGGCGTTAAGACACCTTCTCTTACCAAAAAACGTCGTCCATAGAAATCACTGTACCCCAAGATATAAGAAAGAGGCTCTCTTTTTTTTCTTCTTTCCATAATCTCATAGAAACGCGTCCATTCTTTTTCCGACAAAATCTCGTCACATTCGACATTATTTCGCGTCGAAAAAAACACACTATTTTTCCCCGACACTTCTATAAGCCACAACCGCAGCTCTTCCGAAAGCTCCGAAAAGCCCTCACGCTCAAGATTTTCTTTTGTTTTTTTACAAAATTCGAAAAGCTTCACCAGACATCCTCACCGGCATCCTCGGGAATCACAGCTTCCAAAGCGGTAAGTGCCAGCTCCATCATATCTGCCCTCGGTTCTAAAGAAGAAAACCGCTGCAACAGCATACCCGGCGCAAGAACCACCTTCCCGAAAATAGATTGATCGAACTTCCCCGCAAAATGAAGAAGCTCATAAGAAAAGCCCGTAACCAAAAATATCAAAAGAATACGAATCAAAATATCCACCCACCAACCATAGGAGTCGATAAACACACCCATCACCGAAAGAAGAAGAATGGAAACGGCAACCACCACAAAAAGAAATGCCATTCCGCTTCTTCTGTGGAAACGGCTGCATTTTTTGATATTCTCAACCGACATCGGCACGCCGGATTCATAACAGGCAATCGCCTTGTTGGCGGCACCATGATACATCCAAAGAACAGATATTTCCCGAATCCGTCCCGCAAAGGAAAGATAAAAAAGAAAAATCAAAATACGTACCAAGGCTTCTCCTATATTCAAAGAGAGCTTCACAACAACCTCTCCGAGCCATTCTTTGGCAATAAAAAAAGCGGCAACATCCATCAAAAAACGTGGCAGAAGCAAAAATACCGCAACACTGAAAAGAATCCCTGCAATAATGGCCGCAATGGAAAAAAGGTTCGTCTTTTTCTCTAAAAAAGCATCCATTGCTTCCGGTTCCTCCGATTTCTCCGCAACACCGCTTGCCGCCGCCCTCGCCCGTTTTACTTCTTTTTCCATATCTTCTCTCTGCGAAGAAGCAGCATCCATCACCACTTCCGTCTGCACTTCAAAAACCTCCGGAACCATGTCTTCTTTTTCCTTTTCAAAAGAAGTCGTAACCTCTGTCATTTCCGCCGCACGATAAAGCGCCATCGTGCCGCCCGCTATTTGACGAAAAAAATGAACAAAGCCACGAAAGAAGGGAAGCCGTTCCAGAAAAATCAAGCCTCTTCCCTGCACAAGTTCCTCAACAACAATAGACTTGTCCTCACGCCGCACAGCCATTGCCGTTCGGCGTGGTCCCGTCATCATGATACCGTCCAGCAACGGCTGCCCAGTCATCGTTGACCTTTTCTTCATGTATCTTTTATCCTCACAGACTATTTTTCATTTATTCATCTATTCTACCATTTCTTAACCATGTATAACACGCCGTTTTTTGAGAGGTAATTTCTCAAAGTGCGTACAAAGGTACGTAAGCGAGACAGAATACATCTATCTGACGAAGCAGAGCAATATCTATCAAACAATTTTAGTTTTTCGTTTGAGAGACAAGCTGTGCAAGGAGGATATGTATCTGGCGAAGCACGCGTACAAAGGTACGTAAGTAAGACAGAGTACATCTATCCGGCGAAGCAGAGCAATATCTATCAAACAATTTTAGTTTTTCGTTTGAGAGACAAGCTGTGCAAGGAGGATATGTATCTGGCGAAGCGCGCGTACAAAGGTACGCAAGCGAGACAGAATACATCTATCCGACGAAGCAGAGCGACGTCTATCAAACGAAAAAAAGAAGAGGAGATGAAAAATAACTCTCATCTCCTCACCAAAATTCCCCTCAAGAAAAGCTTACTGGGCAGTGCCCATTCTCTTCTTGAACTTGTCAACGCGTCCGCCGGCATCAATAAGCTTCTGCTTACCTGTGTAAAACGGGTGACACTTTGAGCAAATATCTACGCGGAGCTCTCCGGAAGTAGAAATCGTCTCGAAAGTCTCTCCGCACGCACAATGCACCATTACCTTCTCGGTCGCGGGATGAATTCCATCTTTCATAATAATCACCTCTTCATCAAGGGTTGGCGCGGACTCCCTTATTATAGAAATACGTATGCCAACCAGACTTTTCCATGTGCCTAGTATAAATACTAAAACACGCAAACGATATGTTACACCACTAAAAGCGGAAAGTCAATCCATTCATCTCATTTCCTGTCTTTGATATCCGATATTACTTCCGCCATTATTATTGCCATTATTGCCGCCCGGCTTAGAGAGTCCCCGCATGGCTTCAAAAACCTCTTTATCATTAAAAGAAACATTCACCGATTGTACGAATTGGCTATTGGATTTTGTTTTCAAAAGAAGGTTGATAATCATTTCCGTGACCTGATAGGTATCAAGCTGCCCCATAGCCTTTCGAATTGACCATACTGCGTCCAGTTCTGTGGGCGACAGTAAAAGATCCTCTCGTCTGGTACCGGACTTGTTGATATCAATCGCCGGGAAAATACGTTTTTCCGAAAGCTTTCTGTCGAGGTACACTTCCATATTTCCCGTACCCTTGAATTCTTCGAAAATCACTTCGTCCATTCTTGAGCCTGTATCAATCAACGCAGTAGCAACAATGGTAAGGCTTCCACCATTTTCGATATTTCTCGCCGCTCCGAAAAAACGCTTCGGTCCGTAGAGCGCACCCGGATCAAGACCACCGGAAAGCGTACGTCCTGTCGGATTGATGGTAAGATTATAGGCTCTCGCCAATCGAGTAATAGAATCGAGTAAAATCACAACATCCTGTCCCAATTCCACCAAACGCATGGCGCGTTCCAAAACAAGCTCGACAATACGAACATGATTTTCAGGGGTCTTGTCAAAGGTGGAATACACAACCTCTCCGTTTATAGAACGCTGCATATCGGTAACTTCCTCGGGACGCTCATCAATCAAAAGTACAATCAGCTTCGCGGACGGATTATTTGCATGAATGGAATTGGCAATTTTTTGTAAAAGAATTGTCTTACCTGCCTTCGGCGGAGAAACAATCATACCTCGTTGCCCCTTTCCGATAGGCGCAACCAAATCAATAATTCTCGTGGACAATTCATTCTGCCCAATTTCCAATGTAAATCTCTCATTTGGGTAAATTGCAGTAAGTCTATCGAAATATGGCCGTCTTTGCAGCTTTTCCGGAGGGATACCATTTACCTCATTAATATATTGAATCGCCTGATAGCGGTCTGTTTCTCTTTTTTCACGAACGGGACCGGTGATATAATCTCCGTTTCTAAGACCATATCTTCTTATATATTGTGTCGAGACAAAAAGGTCGTTATGCCCCTGAAGATAATTTTCCCGTCTCAAAAATCCATAGGTGCCATCTTGATTGATTTCCAATACACCGGAAACCACCTCCGCGGGTGCCTTTTCCTTCACCGGTTCTGCCGCCAATAGCTCCTTCTCCTCCGAAAAATCCGAAGGTACGGTTCTTTCTCCTGAAGGTGCAATGGTTCTTGTTTTTTTAGGGCCAATCGTTAAAGAGCGTCCCTTCGAACGAAGCGGGTGTCCCTGACGATTTTTCTCACCGGTCACCTCCGGGGAATTCACCTTATCCGAGGAAGCTTCTGCCGGTTGAATGATTCTTTCTTTTCTCTTCGGCCTTTCCTGCTGTATTCTCTTTTTTTCCTCAGTGACTACCCTTTTATCAGCGGCTTCCTGTACTGCTTCCTTCTCGCCCAACACCGTTTCCTTTTTATTTGACCTTGGCGTTGATTTTCTTTTTTCTTTCTTTTCGATGGATTTTTCCACTGTAGGCGTCGTCACTTTTTTAGCAGGTGCGCGCTTTTTGGGCTCCTTCTTCTTCAAATCAAGGAGAGTCTGTTCAAGAGGTAATATCTCTTTTTTCTTTCCCTCTTCCTTCGCCTTCGGTGCGGACGAACGGCTTTTTCTTTCTTTTACTACTTCCTTTTTCGAATCAGAGGGTGCTGTATCACCCCCACTTGCTTTTTTTTCCAAAAAAGAAAGGAGTTCCGCTTTTGACATCTTCTTCGCCTCTTCCTGAGAAAGCACTCCGAAGGTAGCTGCAATTTCAACTAAATCTTGCTTTTTCTTCTGGGAAAAATTTCCGACATTTTCCATTCGTCACCTCTATATATTTTTTCGCATAAAGCATGGATATTTATAAAACAATTGAAACAAAGCAATTATATGGCTATTGAAAATCATCCAGAACCACCTGATACTATACAATGCGGCTCAAAAAAAACAGTACGGATACCTTTTCTCTACGGTATAAAATAAAAATCTGGAATATCTTCTTTATAAATCAAGAATAAATATTGGATAATTGTTTGAAACCGTTGCCATTATAAATCGTAGTGAAAAATGCGTCAAGAGGCTTTTGAAAAAATCAATCATTCCGCCTTAAAAAATAAGCTCTCCGCTTTTCTTAGAAAAAACGAAGAGCCAGTCTATCTATTACATATCCCCAAGGGCCGCGAACCTATCCATCATATTCAATGCTTTTCCGGTTCCGATTGCAACACAGCTTACCGCATCATCCGCAACAAAAACATCAATACCAATCTTCGTGGCAAGCATTCTGTCAAGTCCGTAAAGAAGGGCACCGCCTCCGGTCATGACAATACCTCTTTGGCTGATATCCGCCATCAGTTCCGGCGGTGTCCGCTCCAAAACAGAGTGAACCGCTTCGAAAATCTGTGCCACCGGCTCTTCCAACGCCTCCAACATCTCCGTAGAAGTGACGGTCACGGTTGCCGGAAGACCCGTAATCAAATTACGTCCCCGTATATCCATGGTCAGCTCTTCTTCTCTCGGATAGGCACAGCCAATCTGAATTTTTAGTTCCTCCGCCGTTCTGTCACCTATGAGAATGTTATGCTTTCTTCTTACGTGCTTCACAATCGCCTCATCAAAACGGTCGCCCGCAATCTTCAAGGAATAATCAACCACCGGCTCACAAAGAGATATCACAGAAATATCCGTAGTACCGCCGCCGATATCTACAATCATAGAACCGCAGGCCTTCGTGATATCAATACCTGCACCAATCGCCGCCGCAATCGGCTCACGAATCAAAAAAACATCCTTCGCACCGGCATGACGGCAAGCATCCTCAACCGCCTTTTGCTCCACCGGCGTAATCACGGACGGTACGCATACAACAATGGTCGGCTTAAAGTAGGTAGCGCGTAAGCCGCTGCATACGCGTCCGATAAATGCCTTTAGCATAACCTCTGTGACCTTAAAGTCTGAAATCACACCATCCCGTAAAGGTCTCACCGCCTCCACGACACCCGGCGTACGCCCCAGCATCATACTGGCACTCTCACCGACAGCAAGAACCTTGCCGGTCTTTGTATTCACGGCGACAACGGACGGCTCATTCAAGACCACGCCCTTGCCTTTCACATATATTAAAACGCTGCAGGTACCCAAATCGATACCAATATCCATTCCAAATCCCATTTTGTGCACACTCCCGAATCAAAAGAAAAATCTAAACACTTCCAGAAACATATTTAATAATTGAAATTAGGAGTTAATCATACAACAAACCGACAAAGGTTTCAACGCAATCAGATGTATGATTCGTGTCAAAAGTATTACAATACGGAGAATTTATCTGCTATAATAACTACTTATCATAGCAGGATTGTCTTTTCAAAGAAAAAAACGATAGAAAAGTGAATGCAGGAGGCTTTTGCAACATCATGGCATACTCAGTTGAAATTGATCGTAAATGGCAGAAAAAATGGGAAGATACCGGGCTTTACAAGTATAATCCGAACGCCGAGGGGGAAAAGCTCTATTGTCTGGAGATGTTTTCTTACCCATCCGGCGCGAACCTTCATGTTGGGCATTGGTATAACTACGCTTTAACGGATTCTTGGGCTCGCCTGAAAAGAATGCAAGGCTACAATGTCTTTCATCCGATGGGCTTTGATGCCTTTGGTCTTCCCGCGGAGAATTATGCCATACAAACCGGTATCCATCCGCAGGATTCAACGCTCAGTAATATTAAGACTATGGAAAAGCAGCTAAAGGAATTGGGTGCCACCTATGATTGGGATTATGAACTGGCAACCTGCCTTCCTGAATATTATAAATGGAACCAGTGGATTTTCCTTCGTCTTTTGGAAAATGATTTAGCATACAGAAAAAACGCGCCCGTCAACTGGTGTCCTAAGTGTAACACTGTACTTGCCAATGAGCAGGTGGTTGATGGAGAATGTGAGCGTTGCCACACGGAAATCGTGAAAAAGAACATGACGCAGTGGTTCTTTTCCATAACAAAATACGCACAAGAGCTTCTTGACTGTCTACCCGGTCTTGATTGGCCGGAAAAAACGAAAAAAATCCAAACCAATTGGATTGGACGTTCTGAGGGCGCGCAGCTATCTTTTCTTTGTGAAAAGAACGGAAAGCCACTCCAAAATGATGACAATCAACCCTTGAAGCTTAGTGTTTTCACCACGCGTCCTGATACCTTCATGGGTGTGACGTATGTTGTTGTGGCACCCGAATCAGAGCTTTGCGATGTTCTGACCACTGACGAATGCAAAAAGGCGGTGCAGGCATATCAAGACATGACAAGAAAAGCTTCGGAAATTGACAGAATGTCAACCACTCGTGAAAAAACAGGTGTGTTTACCGGCTCTTATGCCATCCATCCTATCACCGGGGAAAAAGTACCGATTTGGGCGTCTGATTATGTCATCGCGGGCTACGGAACCGGTGTTGTNATGGCAGTTCCGGGGCATGATGAAAGAGATTTCGAATTCGCGCAAAAATTTGCACTTCCCATCCGGCGTGTTGTCGATTCCGCANCCGGTGCAGAGGAAGCCCTGCCCTANATTGAAAAAGGCGTTCTNGTAAATTCGGGAGAATTTGACGGACTGNACTTCCAGACTGCTTCGGATAAAATTATCGCAAAGCTTTCCGCTTCTGATATGGGNGAAAAAACCATCAATTACCGTTTGCGTGATTGGCTCATTTCACGGCAACGCTACTGGGGAACNCCTATTCCGATTATTCACTGTCCGCATTGCGGAATTGTGCCGGTGCCGGACGACCAGCTTCCTGTTTTNCTTCCGTATAACGTAGAATTCACCCCCACAGGAGAATCACCTCTTGCTGCCTGCGAGGAATTCATAAATACGACCTGCCCCAAATGCGGTCACGCTGCCAAGAGAGAAGCCGACACCATGGATACCTTTGTTGATTCCGCTTGGTATCAGCTTCGCTATCCTGATCCCAAAAATGCGGACGCACCTTTTTCTACGGAGTTGATTGATACAATCTGTCCGGTTGATAAATATGTTGGCGGCCCCGAGCACGCGGCTATGCACCTTTTGTATGCGCGCTTTTTTGTAAAGGCATTAAGAGATATGGGCTACCTGCATTTTGATGAGCCTTTTTCTTCTCTAGTCCATCAGGGAATCATTCTTGCGCCGGACGGCTTTAGAATGTCCAAATCCAAAGGAAATACCATCGCGCCGGATGTCTATATTGAAAAATATGGCTCCGATGTTTTCCGTACCTACCTCGGCTTTGGTTTTTCCTATATTGACGGCGGTCCGTGGAGTGATAGTGGTTTACAGGCTATTGTAAAATTCGTATCCCGTTTGGAGCGTCTTTGCGACGATATAAAGGATTTACCATCAACAGGCGCGATGCCGTCCTCCTCTTATCTTTCCTCGACAGATAAGGACTTGGAGTATGCCAGAAATTATGCGATTAAAAATGTCACACAGGACGCGGACCGCTTCCAGTTCAATACCTCTATTGCCCGTATGATGGAGCTTTTGAATGCAATCAACAAGTATCAGCTTGAAAAGAGCAAAAGCTCGGCACTCCTTCGCAGGGCCGTCGAATCGCTATTGATTTTGTATAGCCCGTTCGCACCGCATTTTTGTGAGGAGCAATGGGAGAAAATCGGAAACGGCTACTCTATATTTAACCAAAGCTGGCCTTCCTTCGACCCGAATGCACTTATTTTGGATACGGTGGAAATCGCCGTCCAGATCAATGGTCAAATCAAGTTCCGCATCGACATTGCCACGGATTTGGAAGCCGGTCAAGTCGAAGAGATTCTTCGGGCAGATGCACGTTTTGAGGAAGCTCTTGAAGGACGAAATGTTGTGAAATTCATCTATGTAAAAGGAAGACTTGCCAACATTGTTGCCAAATAAAGCGAAAAACTTTTTCGAAAACCGCTTCATTAACTATTTGTGACGCCGCGTAGCGGCAGGATGGAGGACATTATGTTTGAAAAATCTATTGCAGACCGTATGAATCTTTTGCAAACCGAATCAGCCTTTCAAATACTTGCCAAAGCAAAAGCCTTGGAAGCCAAAGGACAAACCATTGTCCATATGGAAATCGGGCAGCCTGATTTTTCCACGCCGAAAAATATCATAGACGCCGCTTACAGCGCTATGAATGGTGGCTTCACCGGCTACACACCCACTCCGGGTATCCCCGAGGTACGCCAGACCATTGCCGACTACGCCACAGCGCATAAGAAAATCAACACCTCTATGGAGGAGGTTGTCATTGTCCCNGGCGGAAAACCTGTTATGTTTTTTACNATGCTCATGCTGGTACAGCCCGGAGATGAAGTCATTTACCCGAACCCTTCCTTCCCGATTTACGAATCCTGCATTCGCTTTTCAGGNGGAAAACCGGTACCNCTTCCTTTGACCGCGAAGAACAATTTCCGAATCGACATGGAAGTTTTTAAGACTCTCATCACACCCAAAACCAAGCTTATTATCCTAAACAACCCCTCGAACCCCACCGGTGGAGTTTTCGAAAAAGAAGATATTCTCGCCATGGCGGATATTCTAAAGGATCGCCCTGACATCTTTATATTGTCTGATGAAATCTACGACCGCCTTGTATTTGACGGCGAGGTCTTATCCATTGCCACGATTCCCGGATTCAAGGACCGTACCATTATTTTGGATGGTTTTTCCAAGACCTATGCTATGACAGGATGGCGGCTCGGCTATGGCATTATGCACCCGGAGCTCGCGCAAAAAATGGAGCTCCTGATGGTGAACTCTAATTCCTGCGCCGCTTCCTTCACGCAAATGGCAGCCATGGAGGCACTCAAAGGCCCTCAGGATTCCGTCGATGAAATGCGCGCCGCCTTCAAGGAACGTCGTGACTGGCTCGTTGACGCGCTGAATCAGATTCCCGGGATGAC
>JGI994J12354_10003631_pt1 | contig 14320 bp, 15 predicted proteins | sample IntmicLarv3ML3BL_FD_12354 | JGI IMG/M metagenome (IMG submission 12354)
TGCTACGATTTTGAACGAAATTCATTGAGAAAATCATCGTTCACGAAGCGGATAAATCTTCGGGGAAGCGTGTGCAGGATGTGGAAATCGTCTTCAACTACATCGGACAGATTCCACACCAAATGGCGGCGGCGATAACAAATGCGGCGTAAACTGAATAACGAACAAACCTTGCAGGCGGCTCAGAAATGGACCGCCTGTTGCTATCCAAGCCCGGACTTAACCGTCCGGGCTTTTTATTTTATACGGAGGAGATTTTTTCATGCAAATACGAGAATTAATAGGACGCGAACGGCAGGCGATTCGCCGACTGGTCAAGGAGTGGTGCGCCAATTATGGCAACGACTACGGTTGCCTGCCGCTGGACTGCGAGTGTTTTATGTTCGGCAAGGCATACTCCGGCGGCGCGTTGTGCAGATGGTTCCGCAATGCGGTGCTACCGCTGGACGCGGAGCTTGAACGAATATTCATCGGCAGCATCGCGCCGGACACGAAATCGTGTGCGGTGTGCGGCACCGCGTTTCCGTTGAACGGCAGACAAATCTACTGTTCGGATAAATGCGCCGCCGCAGGCAGACGGAAATATGTTGCCGGAAACGTGCGCGCTTACCGTGAACGCAAGCGGAAATGTAATCATTTAGCTCTTGAAAAAGGGCGTGGTAGCAGGGCTTTTGAGCTTCAAAACAACGACGCCAATATAAACTATCCGGAAGGAGCAAAATCATGGCACAAAAACTAAAACGTAGCATCAATATGGGCTTCCGCGTCAACGAGGACGAGAAATATTTCATCGAGAAAAAGATGAAACTGGCGGGCTGGACAAACTTCCGTAGTTTTGTGCGCAACAGCCTCGTACGCGGCGAAATCGTCAAGCTCGACCTCGCGGAAATTCGCGAGATGAACACGCTTTTGCGGAATGTCAGCAATAATATTAACCAAATCGCGGCGCGGGTTAATTCCACGAACCGCATTTACGATGCAGACATTTCCGAAATACAGGCGCGGCAAGCGGCGTTGTGGGAACAGCAGAACAAGATTATAGCCGCGATTACAAAGATGACGGAGGGTAAATAGATGGTTGAATTACGAACCATAAAAATGAGCGACATCCAGCCCGAACCCGTGGAATGGCTGTGGGAGCCGTATATCCCCAGCGGCGCGATAACATTGATTCAAGGTGATGGTGGCATGGGCAAAACAACGGCGGCGTTGGCAATAGCCGCCGCCGTGTCAACAGGAGCGGCACTACCGGGGAGCGGCGGCAACGCCGATCCCGCTGCCGTAATCGTACAAAATGCAGAGGATTCATACTCAAAGACGATTAAGCCACGCCTTGAAAAGTTGGGCGCGGACAATGATATGATTGAGGTTATCATTGAAAACGATGATGAATTGTCCTTATCTGACGAGCGCATTGAACAGGCTATTGCGAAGTTCAAGGCGAAACTGGTGATTCTCGACCCTGTTCAGGCATATTTTGGCGGAGCGAATATGAATAGCGCGAACAGCGTCAGGCCGATTATGAAACAGCTCGGCGCTGTTGCCGAACGGAATAACTGCGCGATATTGCTTGTGGGGCATCTGCATAAAAAGGGCGGTCAGAGCCAATATCGCAGTCTTGGAAGCATAGACATTTTCGCCGCCGCGCGGAGCATATTGACTGTCGGCAAGACAAATATGGGCGACGATATTCGTGCAATCGTCCATAATAAGTCGAATCTCGCGCCGCACGGCGCATCGCAGGCGTTCGGACTTGACCCTGTTGGAGGCTTCTGTTGGATGGGCGACTACGACATCGGCATTGACGAGCTGCTCAGCGGTGCGAAGCAACCGCCGAAAGACCAGTTGGTGCGGGCGTGTAATCTCATTAAGTCGATGCTCGCTTATGAGCCGGTTGCGGCGGTTGACATTATGCTCAAAGCCGAGGAGCAGGGCATTTCGGAGAAAACGCTCAAGCGCGCAAAGTCGGTGCTCGGCGTCATATCCACAAAGCGCGGCGGCAAATGGTTTTGGGATATGCCGATTGATGTTGCGTATACCGTTTGTGAGGAAGAGGGTCACGAAGGGGGTCAAGAGGGTCACGTGCCGATGACCTCCTTGACCCTCTTGCCGAAAAGGTCGGTGATATAGTTGGCTACGACATGGATAAAACCAATCCACAAAGCAAAAGGGCGCTCGGTCGCGGCAACGCTTGCGGGGAGCATCGGCTACGCGGATAATCCCGACAAAACGAACGGATATGAGTTCGTGAAATCTTACGGCTGCGATTATTATACCGCTACGAATGATTTTGCGCTGACGAAACAATTATACGAACAGCAGACCGGGCGCGGCGGTCGTGCCGGCGATATACTCGCCTATCACGTTCGGCAGTCGTTTAAGCCGGGAGAAATTACGCCGGAGGCGGCATTGGAGGTTGGCTATGCGCTGATGGAAAAGTTCACGCACGGCAGACATCAGTTTGTGGTGGCGGTGCATACGGACAAGGAACACATTCACTGTCACTGCATCTTTTCTGCGGTGAATATGGACTGTACCGGCAAATTCCGAAACCCGATTCGCTCGATGAAAATCGTGCGGCAAATTTCGGATTTCCTCTGCGCCGAGCGTGGGTTGTCCATTGTGGAGAACCCGAAGCCTAGCCGGGGCAGTTACCTCGACTGGCAAGACAAAAAGGAACCGCAGAGCATTCGGGATCGACTGCGCGACCTGATAGATAATTCCATCTCCGCCGGTATGGTGTTCGAGCAGTTCATCGCCGCAATGCACAGCGCCGGTTGTGAGGTCAAGCGCGGGAAATATCTGTCGTTCAAGCTGCCCGGCGCGGAACGGTTCGTGCGCGTGAAATCGCTCGGCGATGACTACACGGAGGACGCACTCCGCGAGCGATGTTTGGGTAAAAGAACCGTTGCGCCGCGCAAGCAATCCGATGATAACGCCGGACGCAAAACCGCTGAATATGCGGTGATGGTGACGAAGCAAAACACGCCGAGCCTACTCATTGATGTGCAAGCCAAAATAGCCGCCGGGGCGGGTGACGGTTACGTTCACTGGATGAAAATATTCAATCTCAAGACCGCGGCGAGGACGCTGATATTTCTCCGCAATAACGGCATTGATTCTTATGAAGAACTCTGCGAAAAATCCGATGCTGCATCGAATGACTTTCACAAGCTGGGCGACAGGCTAAAGGAAATCGAAACGAAGCAGATGGCGATTGCGGAATTGCAGAAGCAAATCGGCACCTACGGCAAGACCCGCGCAGCGTGGGAACGCTACAAAAAGTCCGGCTACGACCCCGGCGTTTTTGAAATCGAGCGCGCGGATATTACGCTCCATAAGGCAGCGAAAAAGTATTTTGATGAGCATAACTTCAAGACGAAGTTGCCGTCTATCAACAGCTTGAAACAGGAGTGGGCGACGCTTGAGTCGGAGCGGAAAAAGCTGTATGTCGGATACAAAGAACTCCGTCAGAATTATATCGACCTCTGCACGGCAAAATCGAACGCCGACCACATCCTTGGCATCGGCAAATCCGAAGCGGAGCACATTGCAGAGCGCAGCCCAAAACTGCGCGGTCACGACGCACGATAGACCTGCCGGGGCAGGTCACAGCAGACCGCAGCGCGGGCTTAAACGGACGGAGCGGAAACGCTCCGTCCGGCGGGTTTGGGCAGCAGCCCAACAAGCAGAAAAACGGCAAAAACGCGGGAGCGATTTTTGTCCGTTTTGGGCAGGGTGCGCGCACCCTGCCTTGCTTGCTATATACAGAATCGACTATGTGGGTGATTGACGAAAAGAGGTAAAACCGCGTGTTGCCATCATTGCAGGCTTTATGCGTGATGTTTTCAAGTTGCAGATTATCCTGAATAATCGATGCCTAAAGCGCAAACAATTCTTCATAAAAAGATATTGAAACATCCTTGCAAATGTAGTACAATAATTAAGATGCAAAATCCCCGCAAATATTTCAGGGAATAATCATTTGTACCTGTTGGAAAGGGGCGCGCTATGGAAACCATAATGACAGTGAAAGAAGCCGCTGCGAAATGGGAGCTTACGGAATATCATGTAACCGACCTTATTCGCAAGGGCAGAATTAAGGGTGCGTATAAAATCGGTACGGCTTGGGTTATGCCTGCTGATACGCAAAAACCGCTTCACATGAAGAAAGTAAAAGCGGAACGCAAACGCCGGGAAGCTGAAGCAACTCAAGCCAGCCTTGAAGTATTATCCGAACCTTTTAAGGCGTTAATCGGTAATCAGGGGCTTAATTATCAATTTTATGATTTGCTTCCGATACCCATNGANNTCTTTTCATCGGACGGAACGTGCGTATTTATGAACCGNGCTTGGCAGGAGNTNCATAATTTTACTGACCCAAGCTTGACTGTTGGAAAGTACAATCTAAAAAACGANCCNGTGTGTTTGGAAATAATGGGGCAGGAGAGCATGGACAAGGTATTTCGCGGCGAAGCATGGTCGGANCCTGATTTCCCAATTCCNATACAGGANGCCTTAGAACGTGGNGTTATCAGCGAAAAACCATATGAAGCGGCGACGATGAATATGTTTATGCTGCCAATTTGGGACGGCGATACCTTCGCGTATACGGTTTGTTTCGCAACAGTTAAAAATATGTACAAGGGCAGAGCCGACATAGCAAAGGCGCAGGCGTACATTGACGAGCATTGGAAGGACGAGTTTGACCTTGACAAGACAGCGCATTCTGCAAATCTCAGCAAACGGCATTTTCAGCGCATATTCAAAGAGGTTACAGACAGTACGCCCATTGAATATTATCATAACGTAAAAATAAACAAAATAAAGGAAAAGCTGTCAGACGAAACACTGAGCATTGAACAGGTTTTTGAAGCCTGCGGCGTTAATTCCCGCAATTTGTATCTCAAGCTGTTCAAAGAAAAAACCGGAATGTCCCCACTCGAATACAGGAAAAATAGTCATAAAAAGTAACCGCATTTCTGCTTTGCGTATCAAAGCCCGCCAAGGGCGGCGCTGGTGTTTTCACATGCTGTACAATTTTTGCGCCGCCCTCTGAGTTTCGTGCCGCGAAACTCCCAAACCGAAGCCCGCCATTTGGCGGGCTTTTTGCTTGCGTAAAAATGGCGCAGATCATGAGTTTTTTGGCGCTATCAGAGACTGACATAACAATTTTTTTCTTGTAAAATATATGTATCATTCAAAAAAAGGGGGTGCGCTGCTTTGGATAGATATACCCCGGAGCGCGTTCATAGGCGGGTGGACTATATTCAATACATTTATTGGAATTGCCCGGATAACTTCGAGAGCTTTACATATCCTCTTGCTGTTTACAACCGCGACGGAACTGTAACAGACGCTAACAAGCTATTCCGTGAATTGGTTTCAGCTGAACCGTCGGAGGTGGCAAGCGGCACGATAAGTCTTTTTGACCGGCTGAATGAAAGGAATGCCGGACTTGCGGAAACCGCACGGAATACCTTTGATGGGAACGAAAGGGCTTATGAGGGCGCAGACCGCTTACTCTGCGCCGCGCCGGAAACAGCGGCATATCACCTGCTAAACAGATTTCCGAACGCGATATTTTTCCCCATAGCCCGCGACAAGAGCGGTATCCGCCTTGCAGGGATATTATTGGACGAAAACAAACCCGACGATACAAAATGACAAGAGCTTTGGAGTAGCTTGTCCCCGAAGAAAAGCCCCAAAAAATACCGTTCACATTTGCTGTATGTGAGCTTGGAGGTGGGATAAATTGTGAGGACTGATGATACATCCTGACAGCCGAAGGGTATGCGATTATTGCCGCCGTACAGCGGCTGAAACACCATACTGAATAATCAAAATCAAAATTTGGGAGGAAATCAAAATGAAAAAAGCGTTATCCTTACTCTTGGCGCTCGTGATGTGCCTGTCGGTGATCGCAATTCCGGCAAGCGCGGCGGGAAAATACATCCAGTTCCCCAAAACGCAGTTTGACCCCAACGATGAGATTGTTTTCAAAGTAGCCGGATTAACGGACGACATGATTGAGCCGCTCCGACCCGGCTTTACCGATGGCCGCACCGACGATTTGACTGTTGGGCTTTTCAAAGCGGACACGCCGGACGGAAACTGGAGCAACGCCGTCTGGAGCGACCTCGTATCCTCCTATTGGGAAAAGGGAACAGGCACAACACGGGATATTTACCGCAATGCCCCCGCCGAACCCGGCGTATATGTTGCTAAGCTCTATTACTACTGGAGCGAGGAGGTCATCGACAGGCTTACCATCACGGTTGGTAACGTGGAAAGTCAGGGCAGCATTTCCCTTGATAAATCGGCGTATACGGCGCTCGGCAAAATGACCGTTACAGCAACGGGAATCACGGCGCAAATGGTGACGACGAAAGCGTTTGTCGGCATCTTTGAAAAAGGTGAGGGGCATCATTCGGGCAGCTCCGGCCACTATGACTGGGATTATCTGCCCGCCGGAAGCAGCACCTTCCAGTTTAGTGTCCCCAATAAAAACGGCGACTTTGAGGTGCGCCTATACACGACAACAGGCAACGAAAACGCCCAAACCCTTGTTATGTCCGTCCCGTTTACCGTGAGCGGCGCTACAGGCTCCGCGTGGGCGCAGGGTGAGCTTGAAAAAGCAAGCGAACTTGGCCTTATACCCGACTGCCTGAACGGGCAGGACTTAGCAAAACCTATCACGCGGCGCGAGTTTGCAGCCGTCAGCGTTAAGCTGTACGAAAACCTCACAGGTAAAAAAGCGACGCCTGCCGCGAGTAATCCGTTTACCGACACAAACGACGTTGAAGTGCTGAAAGCCTACAATCTTGGCCTTACTGCGGGTACGGCGGCGGATAAGTTTTCGCCGGAGGTGCTTCTCAACCGGGAGCAAGCGGCGACCATGCTGACCCGCGTGTTGAAAGCCTCTTACATACAGGGCTGGACGCTGCCGACAGACAGCAACTTTACACTTAACTTCACAATGCCCGCGAAATTTGCCGACGACGCTAAAATATCTGATTGGGCAAAGCCTTCGGTTTACTTCGCGGCGGCAAACGGCATTATCGCCGGTACGGGTAACAATAACTTTTCCCCGCGCGCCACCACAGCCGCCGAGGAAGCTATGAACTACGCCAGCGCGACCCGCGAACAGGCGTTGGCAATAGCGGTGCGCATGGTGGAAAACCTTAAAGACAAGCCGATTGATTATACGCAGTCCGATACGACACCGCCGACAACGCCGCCAACTACGCCGCCGACCACGCCGCCGAGCGGGGATTTAAGTGCGGAAGCACAGAAATTTATAGGTACATGGGTTGCAAGTAACATTTGGGCTGGTGCATGGGTCGACATTAACGATTATTTGGAAAAGCAGAACCCCGGTGGTGGGTATGTTTTCGTGTTTGAATTTGGTGCTGACGGTAGATATAGGCATACCGTCATCACGGATGGAAAGTGGCATCAAACAATAGGGAATTGGAAGATGGGAAATGAGGGGCGTATAGAAACGACTAACAGGGTTTCAATTTCTCAAGACAATCCCGTGGAACACACGGAAAAAGACAGTTGGATCTCTTACGGGGAGTTTAGTATAAATTCCAAAGGCGAATATGGCGTGATTCTTAATGCAGCGTTTTATGTGAAGCAATAGAACGAATACTGGCATCCATTCCAGACCCGGTAAATATTCAAAATCAAAGGGGTGAAAATTTATGCTTAAACGCATAACGGCTTTTGTGTTGGCGGCGCTCCTGCTGCTTACTGCCGCGCCGACAGTGTTTGCCGCCGACATCTATTATGACCCGCTGGGTATTGCCTATGACAAGCCCATACCGGCGGAAATTTACGCGCTTATGCCCACAGGTGATGGCAAGATATACGGGGGCTTGAACGACGATCCGGCGTTCGGCCAGATAACCATGAGCGCATCGTCCACTGTTGACCGCGGAATCATGGGTACAGCGATGTACAGCGTAGGGGTTTCCGGGATTACCATGCCCATAAAAGACTTTATGAAGCCTATGCTGGTGCCGAGCTGGAGCGATCAACTGAAATCCTACGACGAAGCCCGGGAGAGCTTCATAAAGAACTTCAGGCCGGAAAGCTCTGATTACGGCAAGCGTTATTTGCTGACACAGCGGGGCGGCTACGGGAGCGTGAGTACGGGGCACAATAGCGATGGGACATTTGCCGAGGGTAAACTGACGTATTTGCTCGGTGAGAACTTAATCGTTTCCATCAGTGCTGCAAACGCGGAATCAGAGACAGACGTGACAGCGTTTATCAGCGCCGCAATCAGCGCTGTGGACAGCGTATTCGGCAGTTATAAGGCCGATTTTGACGGCTATGATCCGCCGGAGCCGGACGAGCCGCAAAACCCGCCGCTGACAGCGAACCCCACAGCTTCAACCGTTCTTGTGAACGGTAAAAATGTAGCGTTTGACGCCTATAACATAAACGGCAACAATTATTTCAAACTGCGCGACCTTGCGTATATATTGTCCGGCACGGAAAAACAGTTTGATGTGGGCTGGGACGGCGCGAATAACGCTATATCCCTGACGAGCGGACAATCGTACACAGTGGTCGGCGGCGAAATGCAGGGTAAGGGCGCGGGAGCGAAAACGCCTGCGCCCACAACCTCAAAAATCATCAAGGACGGCGCGGAGGTATCTTTCACCGCCTACAATATCGAGGGGAACAATTATTTCAAGCTGCGCGATATCGGCGCGGCGTTTAACTTCGGTGTGACTTGGGATGGAGCAAAAAACACCATTGTCATTGATACAAGCATAGGATATACGCCGGAATAAAATCATGCTGCCGCTTCGGGACGGCCTCCCGGAGCGGCAGACAGGCAAATAAACAAAACCTAAAGGGGTGAAAATATGAAAATCAGACGATTTACCGCATTGGCGCTTATGCTGTGCCTTGTTGTCACGCTTGCCGCCTGCGGCGCGCTGAAGGACGACGGGACTTACGAGCTGGGCAAGGACAGTATAACCTCGATGTCCGGCGCGCTCGGAGTGGAACGCAAGATGAACGGCATCAGCGCGGAAACAAAAAACGGCGTTCAGACTAATATATACGAATACCTAACCGACCCGAACGATAATACGCAGGCGGCAAACGACGTGGCCGTGTATTTCCAGTATCTGCTGGATAACGACGGTTTTCTTTCGATGAAAGCCTTTAACGGGCTGCCCTATGAGGGTGGCGTGGAAATGCAGTTCGCCAAAAGCTCCGTGGACGAGGGGAAAATTATCATACTTGACATTGAATACAACGAAAAAGGTTATACGCTGACATTTACAAAAGGTACGGGAACGCTAAATGAGTATTAGGCTAAAAAGATCAACGAGGAAGATCGATATGAAAAAAACACTTTTAACCATTCTTGCCCTCGCGCTTGCGTTTTCGCTTGCCGCTTGCGGTGGCGGTAAGACAGACAGCCCCACTGCCAGCACTTCACCGCCTGCCACCGGTGGTAGTGCGCCAAGCACGAAACCTACCGAATCGGCAGTCACAGCCCCAGACCTGAACTCGGTGATCGGCGGCTCAACCAAGCTTTCCGATGCCGACCCCGCCTCGCAGCAGGCGATGATTGACGAAGCGCGGCGACAGGGCGGCGATATGGAGTTCCGTTCGGACGGTTCGGTGGTTTTTACCGACCCGGACGGTAATGTTGTTGTCCAAAACCCGGACGGCTCATGGAGCTATCAGGACGAAGACGGCGGCAGCGTATCAATGCAAATGGGCGGCAACTGGCCGGACAACGAGTTCACGCAAATGCTGCCAAAGCCGGATTTCACGATTACCAGCGCTGTTGACGCAGACGGCGTATTTAACGTGATGTTCAGCGGCGTTACGATTGAGCAGCTTAAGGATTATACGGAAAAAGTCAAGGCGGCAGGATTTAGCTTTGACGAGGAAACAGAGGATATGGAAGTGCAGGGTACGGTTGTTTACACCTACACCGCCAAAAACGCCGACGACTGCGAAGTTACGGTGTTCTTTACGAGCGGCGCGTCAGGTATAACCTTGTCGAAGTAGAGGGAAGGAACGGAGGTATACTTCATGCGAAAACACCGAATAGCGATACTTATATTCGCGGTTATGCTGACGATTACGCTGGCCGCGTGTACGGGAAACAAGCCGTCCGATACAAACAACACGCCGGACAGCCAACAAGCAGACATTACCGGCAACGACGAAAATACGCCGGAAATCCAACAAACCGGCGAGTTTGTTCCCGACAACACGATACATAGCATAACATTCGAGTTTGAGGACGAGGAGCATAAACAAGCCGTGGAGGAATGGCTGAAAACAGTCCTCTACGCCGAGGATTATTACGCGTTTATCGACGGCGAGGACTTCGACGCGCCGTATGATTTTGACGATGAAAGCCCCATCATGGCAGAATATTTCGAGGAGGGCGAAGCGCATGAGCAGGAATAGGCTGCCATCAAAACTGCTCAGCGCGCTGTGTGTTTTTGCGCTGCTTCTCACGCTGTTGCCGCCCCCGGCAATCGCAGCCGCGCCGCTGACCATCAATCCCGCAGACCCCGGAAAAGAGCTGAATATGGTTCGTATGACAAACCGGAGCAATATGCCGCCGCAGTATCAGTCCTCCGAGTATCACTACACGACAGATTCTATTATCCTTGAAGGAAAGAAGGTTGCCACGGGCATAAATTCCGACGCCGACGCGTGGGATTTTACGCTGTACATCAACCATATGTTTAATCAGTTTTACCTCGGCGACCCCACCTATAAATTTGCGCTCACCTTCCCCCGCATCACCCACGAAATCGCCCGAGGCGAGGAAAAAGCGGTGCTGCTCTATAATACGGGCGACCCGCAAACGCCCGAGGAAGCCGCGCAGGCACAGCAAGAGCGTCAGCAAAGCACTCTATCGCTCATTCAGAAAATCGCTGATTTACCAAAGGCTGAAGCGATGGCGGAAATGGAAGTCGTGGAGGTTCCTTATCCTCAAACGGCGTATATGGCGGATTTCACCATCACCGGAAACGGATACATGACGGGCGATTCAATGGACGGTACGATTCAAACTCCGTCCGGCGCAGAAACAGCGGAAAAAGACGAGCCTATGTATGCCGGAACGCTGATATACAACGTGTCGCTGACCATCGATGACATGGGCTACGCGAGGGCGACAATCAATTTTACAGACGCGCTGGGATTCGGGCATTCGTGGGTAGTCGAGGGCTTTTTGGGGACGGCGCAGCCGCAGAAGCCGCCAAAACCACCAAAACCAAAGAAACCGCCCGAGTACAATTTTGACATACCACCGGAATGGGAGTTTATACCGCCGGAGGACTACGACGATACTTTTGTACCGCCGGAGGATTATTTGCCGCCCAAGAACCCGTTGGATGAGCTTGCGCCGCTGGATGGCTATGACCCGCGTACGCGGGATGCCGACCCGCCGAAAGACCCCAATAACTACGACGATCTCCGCCCGATTGATCCTTGATTAATGAAATAGCAACAGTAAAATGATAAGGGGGAGGTTTTATGCGAAAACGCCGAATAGCCTTGATTGTAGCGGTGACGCTATTAACAACGATCATGCTGACCGCTTGCACGGGAAACATAACAACCAAGGATAACAATACACCCGACAGTCAGCAAACAGATACCATAGGCGAGGTTACGCCGGGCGCGACGGAAACCTCCCCGCCTGATGGTTCCGTAACCCCCGCGACTAAAACCCCGGAGGACAGCCCGGAGCCGGAAAAGGTTCGGGCAATCGTGTTCGAGGAAACGATAGACGACCCTCTCATCGCGCGCATGAGCGGTGCGCCGGGCGTGGAGGGGAACGTAACCTTGAGACTTACCCTCTACGAAACCGCGCCCGGTGTTTATACAGGCGACGGAATGATGGAACGAGTAACGTCAATGGGCGGAGCTTCGGAGGTTGTGAAGAATGTCTCTGAAATCTATTACCGTTTGAGCTTTCAGGATTTGAAACCGGGTGAGCTTGGACATGGCACAACGCCGGTATTTAACATAACTGACAACACCTCTGTTTACGGCGGAGACGGCGATTTGGGCGTTTGGGGAATTCATGTGCGTTCCAATCAGCAGATGCCGACGGAATACAAGCTCACCTTGGAGGGCAATACCGCGCAGTTGTACATGAAGCCGAGCGTGGAAAATGTGGGCTTCGAGTTTGAGTTTACCGGCAGCGTCACAGTGGCGACGGCTGAAAAGCCAAACCTTGACCGGATAAACGGGCGCTGCATATCCGTTAATTCAACCTACTATGAAACAGGCAAAGACTACAACCACGAATACCGCGCCATGCTGACAGCGGTTCCGACTTCGGATTTGGAGTATACCGGTGATTTATGCGTTCACGGCTCGGCAAAGGACATACCCTTTGCGGAGGAAGCGGTAGTTTTTACGTTAAAACCGTTTAACGCCGGAGAATACCAATCGGCGGGCGGGAGGCTGCCGGGCAGCTTTGACGCTTTCGGCGTCATCAACACTTCCGGCGGTAAATTCATAGTCCTTATGGACGGAGAGCGTCCGCTGATTGAAGCGGCAAACAGCGGCATTTTGTTCTACGGTTCGCTGATCTCGGAATCCGAGGTAGCCAAGGCGCGGCACATGGCCGATGAAACAGAGCAGCTCATGCGGGCTTTTTACGCCAACCCCGACCCGACCAAGGCGGGTATGGGCAAAACGCCGACAGCATGGCACGGAAAAGCGCCGTGGTATCCCGACTGGCTTATGCCCGAACCCATCGAACCCGGCAGCTGGCTTTGGTATGAAATGCTGAATGCGCTGGGGTTTAACAGGTATCGCGCCCAATATGCGGAAGGAGCTTCGATAGACGAGGTTTTTGATAACTATTCCGCGCAGCTTTCGGGTTATGAGGGATTTGAAGCTTACAATCCGGGCGGGCGGGACGCGGTAATCTATTTTACCAAAGGCGCTTATAGCGTGATGATTACAATCACGGTGAACACTTCCACATCTTCGGAGATTGTTGTGTGGATTACTTAGGTGAAAAACCACAGGCGTTGTAAAACACGTCGAGCCTGCTGAATCTGAAGCGCCGGAGCGCGAGGCGCATAAACGCCCTGCACAGGTAATCAACGTATGCAAAAACACAACGTTACCTGTCATTATGTACTTCGAAGTAATAGCTGAAAAAGCAAGTCCGATACTATGCCGTATCGGACTTGCTTTTTAGCCATTTTTTCATTACTACCTTGACAAACGCACCCTTCGGGTGAAGCTTTTGTCGGAAGTTTTTCGCAGAAAAACTTCCTTGACAAACGCCGCCCTCAGCGGCGTCTTTTTATGTTGCGCTCCCCACAGACAGACCTTGAGGCGTTGCCTCAAACTCCGCAATCTTTTTGGAAAAAAGATTGACCAAAAACTTAAAAAACTGCGCATCGCACGGTTTTTGGGTGGATATACGGGCCATGAAGGCCAAGAGTCTATTGCCCCGCTACAGGCGCACCTGTAACGCGCACCGCACGGATGTTGGCCGCGTCAATTTCGTGGATTTCCAGCTGAATCAAGCCGCCCCAGAGGGCCTCGAGCTGAGCCGCAGTCTCGTCCGTGAGGATGATGTCCTCGCCGTCCGCGTTGCGGAACCAGTCGATTTGCACGCCATCGGCGCTGTAATAGTAGCCAAATACATAGCCATCGCCATCGTTGTGAAGAATGCTGTTTTCCGTATAACACCGGTAGGTTCCGCCGCCGCCCGCACCGTATATTGCGGCATTCCTGTCAAGGAAAAAAGCGCCTGCCGCGTGGTGCGGCAGGCGCTTTGGGTTAGATGCGGGGTCGCTGCAAGAGGTGCTTAGTTGTTGTGCTTGCGGCGGGGGGCAAAGGTGAGGCCAATCATCACGCCGCCAATGGTCAGGATGGGCATGAGATACATCCACCATCCCGCGCTCCAGACGCCGGTGGGCGGCAGGCCGGCGAGGGGATACTCCTCGTAAATCCACTCTTCCTCTTCCTCGTCGTAAGTCCACTTGCCAAGGGGTACGCCCAGAGGATCGAGCACCTCGAAGCCGTCCTCAGTCTCGACCAGAGTCTGGCCCTCTATCTCGGGCTGNGGGGGATTGGGACGCGGCCGGGGCTGGGGCTCGGGCTGGGGTTCCGGCTCGGGCAGGGGCTCGGGCAGGGGCTCGGGTTCCGGCTCGGGTTCCGGCTCGGGCTCCGGTTCGGGTACTGGAATGGGATCGGTGCCACCGGGGCCATCATCGCCGGGCACTCTGGTGCGCGTATTGACGAACTCGACCATATCGGTTTTTGCCGCATCAATCTTGCCGTC
>JGI994J12354_10003632_pt1 | contig 14319 bp, 10 predicted proteins | sample IntmicLarv3ML3BL_FD_12354 | JGI IMG/M metagenome (IMG submission 12354)
CTATAGTTTACAGGGTTGTCTGCACCCAAATAAGCATATGCGTAGTTTTCGCGGTTATACCAGTCGGTAAAGGCGGCCGACTGACGATCAGCATTTATAAACATAGTAGTTTCGACTGCTCCGAAATTTTTTATGGCGGCTTTGATTACATTCGTGTCATTTGGCAGATATTTATAGCCGGTAACACGCTTTTGAGGAGTTTTGTCTCTCTTTGCGGCATCCCATGATCCGCCGTTTGACATATTGTAGGGAACCTCCTCTTCCGAAACTGCTCCAAACCAGTTTGTAAGATATCCTGCCGAACGCCATGAAACTCTCCCTGTGCTGTGGGATGCAGTTCCCGCATCGGGGGATAAATTCGTATGCCCTAAGCCAAGAGATGTTATCAAGCTGTCATTGCTTGAGTAAAAGCGCATATGCTCTTCGGAAAAGTTGTAAAATCTTCCGGTTGTATTTATAAGATTTCCTTCAAGCATTGCGTTGGCCGAAAACGCCCAGCTTGAATCATTGCTTCCCTGATTGCCGACAGGCGTTGTAAGCCCCAAAAGACGGGGGTCATATATTCCCGGAACGGACTGTGAATACCATTCCGTTGTGGCTGCACTAACTTCTGCTGCTGCGGATGTCAGCAAAAAAAACAAGGCGATTGAAATAGCGGTGCAAATCATCTTTTTCATAGATTATAATCTAACTCCTATGTTTTATTATGTAATGTTTTCGTATGCCGTACTATAATTATACAATATGAATTGTGAATTGCAAGTTAAATTTATGGAAAGAGATACGTTTATTGTAGTTTTTATTGTTTTTCCCGGTTTAAAATGTTAAAATGGACGTACAGCTTATAACTTAGGCAAAGATGTCCCCCGCCTCTGAAGGCGGGGGAACCATCTCATAAATCAGAGGAGGGTACAATCCCCCTTTGATTTATGAGCAGTGCGGTGCACTGCTTTTGCCCCGTTGAATGACGGAAACGGGGCAAAAGCCCAGCACATTTTATGTGCCTGAAAAATCTTTGATTTTTCCGTTTCTCTTATTGAAAACCGCAGAGACCATCCGGCGGAGGTTGCGGTTTTGGGATTTACCATTATTATTTTATGCCGCCGGAGAACCGGAGTCTGAAATGACAATAAGATCGAGAATTTTAATTTTGCTTTTATGCCTGTCACTTGTTTTTTCATCGTGCGGTAATTCGGAAGGAGCAGGCAAAAAAACAAGCTCTGTTGTGTACAGAAACGCAAGCGTTGACATGACCGGATATTGGGCGGCGGAGCGCGACCCCACCGCCGATGTAATTCATATTGAAAATGCCGATGATTATACAATTTATTCCACCGGCGGCGTTAAAGGAGAAGGCGGTAAATATATCGTCGGTGAAAACACGGTTCTTTTTAACTATTCGGACGGCTCGGAATATTTAACCCTTTCACTGTCCGGTGACAACAAAATGAAGTACGGTGATATCGAATACAGATGCATGAGCAATCCGTTTGAAACAACTCCCGATGATATTAAGGGATATTGGTACACCGGTTCGGCGGTTGAAATAAAGCTGGTGGAGATAACCGATACAACATATAATATAAGCGGCGCAAACGGAATTATTTCCGAAGGAAATTCTTATCGCATTGACGATATGTCCTTTGTCAAATTTTTGGGAGCGGACGGTGAAATCGAATATTTTGTCGATTTTGACAAGATAAAAAATGTTATGGTTATAAACGGCGAGGAATACAGCTTTTCCAAAACAAGACCGGATATTGAGACCGCACCGTCAAGCTCTGAAGCCGATTCCGCGTCTTCTGAAAACAGCGAAAGCACAGAACCGGACGGTTCAGAGGGATAATTTTAAATGAATGAAAATATATACAGTGAATCATCAGGATTTACGCTTTTTATAAAAAAATACAGATTTCCGATTATTGCAGCGGTCGCTGTTCTTGTCTGTGCCGCTGTAATTTTGGTCGTTTCATTGATGCCTAAGGGCAAAAAAGCTCCCGATGACCTTCCGATAGAAAGCCAGCCGGAAAGCAGCTCGGTTCTTTCTTCCTCCGAGTCGCATGTTTCGGAGGAACCGTCTGTTATGAGCAGTGTGATATCGGAGGTTTCCTCGTACAAGAGCATACCGTCCTCATCATCTTCATCAAAAGAAAGCCTTCCCGAAAGCAGTGCGGACAAGCCGTCTGATCCGGTCGTTTCCCAAAGAAAAGAATTTTCTGTTACAATAGCTGAGGGGTACACCTTTTCGCAAATCGCAAAGCTCCTTGAAAGTAAGGGAGTTTGTACCGCAAAGGATTTTTACGATGCCGCGCAGGGATATGATGTTCAGTCCTTCAGCGTTCCGAAAAGCAGTGAGCGCTGTTATCGCTATGAGGGTTATTTGTTCCCGGATACATATAAATTCTACGAAAATGACGATCCTGAGGCGGTTTTAAAAAAGATGCTTAATGTCTATGCCTCAAAATCGGGCAAGCCGTCGGACGAAATTTTGATTATTGCCTCAATAATTGAGCGGGAGGCTCGCACAGATAAAAATATGAAGCTTGTAGCGTCGGTTATACGTAACAGGCTTGATAAGAGCATTATGCTGAAGTGTGATTCCACCAGAGAATATGTCAACAACCATATCACAGGCAATAAGCTTTTGTCCGACACCTCAAAATATGCCGCACTGTATAACACTTATAAATGCGCGGCACTTCCGGCAGGACCGATATGCAACCCAAGCAAGCGTGCGATTAATGCGGCGTTAAATCCTACTCCGTCAGAATATCTCTACTTCTTTTACGGCAACGATAATGAAAACCATTATGCAATAACCGGCGAGGAGCACGAGGCTCAAAAAGAAGAGTTTGGAGTGCAGTTCGCAAAATAGAAAAGAGGTCGTTAAATGGCGGAGAATAACAGCTTTGAAAAATCGCTTTATACCTTTTTTCTTTGTGATAAAGGGCATTTGACGCTTACAAAGCATGTGCAATTCAGCGAGTTTGTTATAAGCCTGTCACCCAAAACGGATTGTCTTATTGCAGAGGGGAAAGACCGTTTAACGGCGGTTTTAGGCTTTTGCGTCGATTCGCACGGACTTATAAAAAAGGAAGATATCGTACAGCAAATTCTTGAAAGCTCCACTGACAAAAAATCGCTTTTAAGCTTTTGTGACCGTCTTGCGGGCAAATATGTAATTATTTCCGCACTGCCTGACGGCGAAATAATTATTCTTACCGACGCAACCGCGTCAATGCCTGTTTACTGCTATACAAAAGGCGTATGTATTTCATCGCTTGAATATCTTATCGCAATGGAATACAGTCTTTCGGAATCGGAAAAGACCCGGCAGATAATCAAAAAAAGCCGGCCGAACATGCCTTTGCCCAATGATATGGCAATGTTTGATGATGTTAAATGTCTTTTGCCAAACCATTATCTTGATGTTAAAGCGCACGCGGCGATACGTTTTTATCCGGATGTCAAAAGTGCCGGAATGCCGATTGATGCAAACGAAGCGGCAAAAAAAACCTATGAGCTTGTCGCAAATATTGTAAGGCAATATTCAAAGCAGGGTAAGCTTTTATGTCCGCTTACAGGCGGATACGACAGCCGTTTGATTTTCAGTTTTCTGCACAGTGAAAATCCCGATATTCAGTGTTATACCTCCATGCATAAAAGCTTTACCGACCGTTCGGATGACGTTTGCATTCCAAAAGAAATTACAAAAAAATACAATGCCCGATATCGGCTTATCGAGGATTTGGAAGCGCCGGATGAAGAAAATAATCTAATGAAAGAATGGCTGCCTCAGGAAATAAAAAAATCCGGCCCGGCGTACACGCAAAACACGCTTTTCCCGGATACAATTACCGTTTGCGGCGATATAATCGACCAGCTTGGGAAAAGTGCGATTGGCGGAAGCCTTTCCGAATCTTTTTCCACGGCTTCATATTTTCAGTGTAAGCTTCATCACTTCAGTAAGCTGTCAAAGGACGAAACAAAAAAATGGCTTGCGCCGATTAAGGAGCGAAACAGCAAGATAAGCTCCTTTGACCTTTTCGGATGGGAAAACAGGTGCGGAAGATGGACTGCAAAAACTCAAAACGCCTTTTCACTTTTGGGGCGCAATGCTCTTAATATTTTCAATTGCCGTGAAATTATAGACCTGTGGACAAGGGTTCCGTCAAAGGACAGAATAAGAAAAAAGCTTCATAAAGAGCTTTTTATGCTGACAAATTCAGACCTTCTTGACATCCCCTTTAATCCACAAAGCCTTGAGCTGAAGGGCAAGCACAGCCCGATTCTTATGCTTTTCGGCACATATCTTAAGCATTTTTATCACAAATTAACCTTTAAAGGACAGATGAGAGATTGAAATACATATACAACAAATCAAACGACCCTTATTGGAATCTGGCGACAGAGGAATATCTGCTTACTCAAAGGGATGATGAGATTTTCATGCTTTGGGTAAATTCTGATGTTATTGTCGTCGGACGCAACCAAAATACCATGGCTGAAATTAATTATGAATACGTAACAGAAAATAACATTGCCGTTGTCAGACGAATGACGGGCGGCGGAGCGGTATTTCACGACAAGGGAAACCTTAATTTCACATTTATCGAAAATAATTCCTCAAATCTTGATTTTGCTTATTTCGGGAATATTATTATCGGAGCGCTTAAAGCAATCGGCATCACGGCGGAGCTTTCGGGCAGAAACGATTTGACAATAGACGGCAAAAAGTTTTCGGGAAATGCCGCGACAATACATAAAAACAGACGGTTGCACCACGGTACGCTTATGCTCAGCACTCCTGCTGACCGCCTGACAAAAGCGCTTAAGGTTGACCCGAAAAAAATAGAGGGCAAGGGTATAAAATCGGTTTTAAGCCGCGTTACAAATATTAATGCGCATTTGTCCGCACCACTTGACATAGACGGTCTTATTAATGTAATATTTAACCATGTCAAAAATTTATCGGATATAGAGATTTCTGATTTTACCAATGAGGATATTTTAAAAATATCAGCGCTTTCCGACGAAAAATACAGAAAATGGGAATGGAATTACGGTCGCTCGCCAAAATACAATTTTTCAAAATCTCAAAAATTTCCTGCCGGTCTGATTGAGGTCAAAACCACAGTTTTAAACGGAATTATTGAAGATTTAAACGTATACGGAGACTTTTTCGGAATACGTGACGCAGGCGAATTTTCATCACTTTTAAAAGGCTGCAGACATGACAGGATTGCGATTTCGGAGATTCTTGATGATCCGATTGTAAGCGAATGCTTTTTCGGAATCACAAAGCATGAGCTTCTTGAGGTTTTAATATAATAATACTATTTTGGGGGAATCAGTGTGAAAGCGGTAATGTACGGCGCGGGAAATATCGGACGGGGATTTATCGGACAATTGTTTTATAAGTCCGGCTACAAGACCACCTTTATTGATGTTAACAAGGAGGTTCTGAGCAAGCTTAACACAGACGGTAAATATCCCTTGAAAATACTTTATCATGAAGGCTACCGTGATGAAATAATCGAGCATGTCTGCGGTATTGACGGCAATGACATTGAATCGGTTGCACAGGTAATCACCGACGCGGACATAATGGCAACAGCGGTTGGCGTAAATGTTCTTAAATTTATCATAAAACCGATAGCCGCCGGAATCGAAAAGCGGTTTAAGACAAACCAAAAGCCGCTTAATATAATCATCTGTGAGAATCTTTTAGGCGCGGACGAATACCTTCGTGAGCTTATCGGAAATGAGCTTTCAGATCCCGAAATAAAGGACTGGTTTAATCAAAATATCGGATTGGTTGAAGCGTCTATCGGGCGCATGGTTCCTGTCCAGACTCCTCAAATGCAGGGAGATAACCCTTTGCGTGTATGTGTGGAGGGCTTTGACATTCTGCCGACTGACAAGGCGGCATTTAAAGGAGAAATTCCGGCTCTTCATAATATGATTCCCTTTACGCCCTTCCAATTTTATATAGAAAGAAAGCTTTTTGTCCACAATATGGGACATGCGCTGACAGCATATCTTGGCAGCCTTATGGAACTTGAATACATATACGAAAGCATAGAAACTCCGATTGTTGAGTCGCTTGTTTTGCGCGCAATGAACGAATCGGCAATGGCGCTGTCCAAAAGGCACGGCGTACCGTATCCCGAAATATACGAGCATGTCGAGGATTTGATATATCGCTTCGGCAACAGGCAGCTTGGCGATACGGCAGGACGTGTCGGGCGCGACCTTCGGCGCAAGCTGTCTGAAAATGACCGCATGATTGCCGCGATAAACGCCTGTATTGAAACAAACACGCCGTATAAATATATCTGTCTTGGAATTGCCGCCGCTCTTCTGTTTGAAAGCGACCCGCTGAATACAGAAATGAGCCGCGAACAAATTCTTTCGGATATCTGCGGTCTTGCACCGCAAAGCGGAGTATTTACGCTTATTATAAAGCTTAACGATATGCTTAAAAACAACTCGCTTGAAAAAGTATCCGATTATTTGAAGGGTATTTGAAAGGAAATTGATAGAATGAATTATTTAGAGCTTTTAAGCGGAACCGATGTCAGAGGAGTAGCGGCTGTCGGCGTTTCGGGGCAGGAAATCAATCTTACCGATGAGGTATGTAAAAATATTGCCGTAAGCTTTGCTCTGTGGCTTTCATACAAAACAAAAAAGGATGTGTCGTGTCTTAAAATCGCGGTCGGTCACGACAGCAGAATTTCGGCAGACAGGATATCAAACGCCGTTAATACATCTCTTTCAGAGATTGGATCCGAGGTGCTGTTTACAGGGCTTTCATCAACGCCTGCGATGTTTATGATTACCAAGAGCCGATTTTGCGACACTCCCGCAGACGGAGCGATTCAGATAACTGCGTCACATCATCCCTTTAACCGAAACGGGCTTAAATTTTTTACTCCCGGCGGAGGACTTGATTCTGCTGATGTGCGGCAGATTCTGACCGCTGCTCAAAGTCTTGAAATTCACAAGGCGGACAAGAAGGGCGCTGTCACAAACATTGATTTCATGAGCCGCTATGCTGAAATTTTGCGTAAAAAAATCAAAAAGGAGGTTAATTCCTCCGATTATGGAAATCCTCTTTCGGGCTTTAAAATTGTTGTCGACGCAGGCAACGGTGCAGGTGGATTTTACGCCTTTGATGTTCTTGAAAAGCTGGGAGCGGACATTTCGGGCAGTCAGTTTTTAGAGCCTGACGGACGTTTCCCCAATCATATTCCCAATCCTGAGGACAAAACCGCAATGGAATTTATTGTGTCGGCGACCGAGCAGTCAAATGCTGATTTGGGTGTTATTTTTGATACCGATGTTGACCGCGCAGGATGTGTAACCATTCAAAACGGTAAGGGTAAAGAGCTTAATCGCAACCGGCTTGTCGCTTTGGCGGCGGCGCTTGCGGTCGAGGTCTGCCCCGGCGGAACAGTTGTCACCGACTCTATAACCTCCGACGGTCTTAAGGATTTTATCGAAAACACTCTTAAGGCAAAGCATCACCGTTTTAAAAGAGGCTATAAAAACGTTATAAACGAATCTTTGCGGCTTAACGCTAAGGGTGAAAAATCTCCTCTGGCAATTGAAACATCCGGTCACGCGGCGTTTCAGGACAACTTTTTCCTGGATGACGGCGCGTATCTTATCACCAAAATTATAATAAAAATGGCACAGCTTAAAAAAGAGGGTAAAACTCTTGACGACCTGTTAAGCGCTCTCAAGGAGCCATTAGAGTCAATCGAAATGCGATACACTCTGACCGGTGAAAAGTGGAAGGAATACGGCGAACAGGTTCTTGAAACACTTAAAAGCTTTACCGCTGAACATAAATCATGGGTTCCGTCAGCGGATAATTTTGAAGGCTACAGAGTAAGTATTCCCGAAGCACAGGGCTGGTTTTTACTGCGCATGAGTGTCCATGACCCGGTAATGCCCCTGAATATCGAAAGTGATATAGCGGGCGGAAGCGATATCATAAAGGAATTGCTAAATCCGTTCTTTGAGAAATTTTCGGAATTGAGATAAACTTATGAATAACAGAAAGCGAGCGATACAATGAGCGAAAGCACACAGCTTACACAGTTAAGAAAAAAAGTCATTGACCGATATTTTTCACGCATGAATGAAATGCAAAAAAAGGCGGTTTTTCATACACAGGGACCTCTTTTGATACTCGCGGGCGCGGGAAGCGGAAAAACCACCGTTCTGGTCAACCGCATTGCAAATATTATCAAATTCGGAAACGCGTACCAAAGCGACCGATTTTTTTATACTCCCAATGAGGAGGAAATTGCATATCTTGAAAATTACGCCAAAACAGGCGAAGGCTCAATTGAAGGATTTGAGAGCTTTTTGTCCGAAAATGCTCCTCAGCCGTGGAGAATCCTTGCAATAACCTTTACAAACAAGGCGGCGGGAGAGCTTAAGGAGCGTATAAGTACAATGCTCGGAACAGGCGGCGAGGAGGTTTGGGCATCAACCTTTCATTCTACATGCTCAAGAATACTCAGACGTGACGCTGACCGAATAGGATACTCAAAGCAGTTCACAATATATGATACCGACGACAGCAAACGTCTTATGAAGGAGGTTCAGCGTCAGCTTGAGGTTGACGATAAAAAGCTTCCGAACAAAGCGATCTTAAGCGAAATAAGCAAGGCAAAGGACGAAATGACCGACCCTGAGGAATTTATCGCAAAATACAGTCAGGACTATCGCTTAAAGCAAATCGGACAATGCTATAAGCTCTATCAAAAAAAGCTTGCCGATTCCGACGCAATGGATTTTGACGATCTTCTTTGCAAAACAGTCGAGCTTTTTGAAACCTGTCCCGATGTTTTGGAATACTATCAAAACCGGTTTGCATACATTCACGTTGATGAATATCAGGATACAAACCGTGTTCAGTTTCGTTTTGTTCGTTTGCTTTCGGAAAAAACCGAAAATCTTTGTGTTGTCGGTGACGATGACCAGAGTATCTATAAATTCAGAGGCGCTACGATTGAAAATATCATGAGCTTTGAAAAGCATTTCAAGGACGCTATGGTTATACGTCTTGAGCAAAATTACCGCAGTACGCAAAATATACTTAATGCCGCAAACTCGGTCATCTCCAATAACAGAGGGCGAAAAGGCAAAAATCTCTGGACAGAAAACGGCGAGGGCAATAAGCTTACTTGCCATAACGCACTTGACGAAACAGAAGAGGCAGCATATATTGCCGACAGCATTTTCGAGCATGTTTCGGCGGGGGATAATTATAAAGACCACGCGGTGCTGTACCGTATGAATGCACAATCAAACTCGGTCGAGCGTGCTTTTGTAAGAATGGGAATACCGTACAGGATTATCGGCGGGCACCGTTTTTATGAGCGTGCTGAAATCAAGGACATGCTTGCCTACTTACAGGTCATAAACAATCCAAACGATTCGGTGCGCCTTAACAGGATTATAAATGTTCCAAAAAGAGGAATCGGTGACGCAAGTATGCAAAAGGCCGCGGAAATCGCCGACGGACTTGGAATTCCGCTTTTTGAGGTGCTGTCAACTGCCGACCAATATTCGGCATTGTCCAGAAGCAGCAACAAAATGATTGAATTTATGCGTAAAATCAGTTTTTTCGCCCAAAAGGCAGAGGAAATGAGCATTCATGAGCTGTATGAGTTGGTTTTAAACGAAAGCGGATACATGCTTATGCTTGAAGGAATGATGGATGAAGGGCTTGCAAAGGTCGAAAACGTCAACGAGCTTTCCTCCAACCTTGTAAAATATGAAGCGGAAAACGGTGAAAACGCGACCCTTTACGGCTTTTTGGAGGAGGTTTCGCTGTTTACCGATATCGACAACTACAACGCAGATGCGGATTCTGTTGTCATGATGACGCTTCATTCAGCCAAGGGACTTGAATTTCCATATGTTTATCTTCCGGGGCTTGAAGAAGGTGTTTTCCCCGGATTTCGTTCAATGTTTGACCCTTCAGAAGTCGAAGAGGAACGCCGTCTCGCGTATGTAGGCATCACACGTGCAAAAAAGGAGCTTTTCATGCTTCATGCTCAAAGCCGTATGCTGTTTGGAAATACAACAAGAAATAAACCCTCCCGTTTTGCGACCGAAATCCCCTCAGAGCTTATGAATGTTACAAGAGCATCCGGATTCGGAGGATTTTCAAAGGGAACAGGCGGAGGAGCGGGAGCTTCCTTCGGCGATATTCCGTCATCGGGCAAAAGCTATACCTTCACCGGTTTTGACGGAAGTGCAGGAGCAAAAAAAGAGCCTGCCGCCCAATCAGAAGCATTTCAGTCGGGCGACAGGGTAAATCACAAAACCTTTGGCGACGGTATGGTAATTTCGGTAACTCCAATGGGTTCCGACAGCCTTATTGAGGTGGCGTTTGATTCAAAGGGAAGCAAGAAGCTTATGAGCAATTTCGCAAAGCTTAAGCGGCTGTGATGGATTTTTCCTGAAACTGTAGTATAATATATACAAGGAGGTTTTGGATATGATTTATACTGTTGATGACATTAAAGGAATGCTGAATCCGATTTTTTCATCCGCTCCAATATATAAAGCAGTTTTGTTTGGCTCGTATGCTAAAGGTGTAGCTACTGAAGCAAGTGATATAGATATTGTAATCGACAGCAAGGGCGAGCTTGCAAAAAATATTGATATACAGACACAGGAAACTTACTCGCAAATACCGTGGAAAAGTATACGAGGAATGCGAAATAAAATTATTCACGACTACGACAATGTTGATTTTTCGGTATTGTGTAGCACCATTAAAAACAGTATTCCTGATTTCAAAAAACAATTAAATGAAATATTATCAAATTTAACCCAAAAACGAATTGCGGACATGTTGGTAGCGGCTATATTCAGTGCAGCTTAAAAGAACTTTATGCAAAAAACTTATCATGAATTGCCGAAACAGCACGGTCGGCATCATTTCTGTCGATAAGAACCGAAATTTTTATTTCAGATGTGCTTATCATCTGGATGTTTATGTCTGTGCTGTAAAGGGCTTCGAACATTTTTGACGCAACACCGGGATGCGTTTCCATTCCGGCTCCGACAATAGACACCTTTGCAACCTTTTTATCACATATTACAGTCATATTTTTGTTGTCACCGATAAAGTTTTTAAGACAGTCGATAGCAATATCCGAATGGCTTTCCGCGACCGTAAAGGTAATATCCTTTGTTCCGTCACGACCGACCGACTGTAAAATAATATCGACATTGACGTTTTTGCCTGAAAGTCTGTCAAATATTTTAAAAGCAATTCCGGGTTCGTCTGCGACTCCTACGATTGAAATTCTGGCCACAGCCATATCCTTTGCGATTCCCTTTATAAGCATTTTTTCCACGTTTAAGCCCTCCTTGACTTTTGTGCCGCTCACCCTTTTCAGGCTGCTTAACACCTCTAAATTAACATTATATTTTTTTGCCATTTCGACGGAACGGTTGTTTAAAACCTGTGCGCCCAGAGTTGCAAGCTCAAGCATTTCATCATATGAAATTTCTTCGAGCTTTTGTGCGTTTTCAATCTTTCTCGGGTCGGCGGTAAAAACACCCTCAACATCTGTATATATCTGGCACAAATCGGCATGAAGTGCCGCTGCCAACGCAACTGCGCTTGTATCGCTTCCGCCCCGTCCAAGGGTTGTTATGTCATCAAAGCGATTGATTCCCTGAAAGCCGGCAACAATAATTATGCTGTTTTTGTCAAGCTCTCTTTGAAGACGGTCGGTATCTATTGTTTTGATTCTTGCACTGCCGTAAGTGCTGTCGGTCTTAAAGCCGGCCTGCCATCCAAGAAGTGAAATCACGGGAAACCCAAGCTTTTCGATTGCCATCGCAAGAAGTGATACTGAAATCTGCTCGCCTGCGGTCAACAGCATATCCATCTCTCTTTTGGATGCTTTAGGATTGATTTCGGTTGCCTTTTCGATAAGGTCATCGGTCGTGTCGCCCTGTGCTGAAACGACAACAATTACCTTGTTGTTTTCCTTGTAGGTTTGGGTGACGATATCGGCGACATTCATTACTCTTTGTGCGTCTCTGACAGACGATCCGCCGAATTTTTGCACGATTAAACTCAAAATTTATTCCCTCTTTCTTGTTCGCTACAGAATTAAAGTTGTAGACAAAGTCTTTCGTTTTGTCAAATATTTAAATCCAAAAAATCCGGCGCGTGTTCTTCGAACTTCGATTTCATCGTGAAATCGAAATGCCCTTAAGGCATACGCATGTGCGGCGGATTTTTCCCTTGACTACAGTGCCGACCGCGGCACGTTCCGGGGATATTATAAGGGGTATTGGATACCCCTTATACAGACGTTAGTCTGAATTAAACTCAAAATTTATTCCCTCTTTCTTGTTAGTTGTTATTTACACGATGCTCCGATATGGTCGGTATTAAGTATTACCGGACTGTAATTGAATATATTTTTTCTTGTAAACATTGTAAGGCACCGCTGCTCAAAATCTATGTCGTTAGCGTCTACTATTGCCATAATGGTCGGCCCCGAGCCGCTGATATAAACGCCTAAAGCGCCCTCGTTATAGGCTGTTTCAAACACCCTGCCGCCGTTTGGAATAAGCGGCAGGCGGTGCTGTTGATGCAGCTTATCCTGTACCGCGATTTTTAAGTTTTCAAGGCTTCCGCTAAAAAGGGAGGCGGTCATGAGCGCCGTTCGTGACAGATTGTATATTCCGTCGGCAAGTGTTATGTCCTGCGGAAGAATGCTTCGGGCATGTTCGGTTTTAAGGTCAAAATCGGGAATAAATGCGCAAAATTTTATTGATCTGGATACAGGTACGCTTACCGAGTAAACCTTGCCGTTTTCGACAACCGAGGTTACGAGTCCGCCCAAAATTGCCGGGGCAACATTGTCGGGATGTCCTTCTATATCTGTTGCCATATTTATTAAATCACTGCGGCTCAGCGGACTTCCGAGAAGCTTGTTTGCCCCTGTAAGTCCGGCAACAATACATGCCGAGGAGGAACCGAGTCCTTTTGTGACAGGTATGGGGCTTTCCTGGCGAAGCTTAAGACCTTCAAGCTTTTCGCCGCATTGTTCATAAAGATGACGGGCGGCAAAATACACAAGATTGCTTTGGTCAAGAGGGACGGAAACCTTGTCAACCGATACAATCTCAATATGGTCGCTTTCCTCCATCTCGACCCTGTTGTAAAGCGTCAGCGCAAGCCCCAGACTGTCAAAACCGCTTCCTAAATTGGCGCTGGTTGCAGGAACCTCTGTTTTTACCGTCATTGCTCCGCTCCTATGTCGAAAAACCTAATCCTGCTAAGTATTTCGCATCCGTTTTGCTCAAGCTTTTTCAGATTTTCGTATGTTTCGCCTACAGTATTTACCGAAGTTTTAAAGACAATTTCTCCGTTTTCTTCCAGAACTATCTGAACCTCTCCGAAAATTTCCTTTATTCCTGCGATGGCTTTTGTGCTGTCTGAAGCCTTTGCACGGACATAAAAGCTTGCAATATCTTCATTTATGTCACGAACGTAACCCGTCTTACTTTTATCCCAATAAAGATATTTTCTGGCCTTTAAATGCTTTACACTGTCAATGACATCGCCGACAACCGCGCTGGCTGTCGGAAGCTTACCCGCGCCTCTGCCCGAAAATACAACATCGCCGATTGCGTCGCCTCTTACAAGAACAGCGTTATAAACGCCGTCGATATGAGCAAGCTGACTGTCAAAGCTTACTATCATCGGGGCTGTTACGATAAAGACAGTGCCGTCATTATTTCTTTTTACGCTTGCGATAAGCTTGATGGCTCCGCCGAAAAGCTCTGCACAGCGGACATCCTCAAGAGTGATTTTTGTTATACCCTCAGTATAAACCTCATCAGGATATACATGATAACCAAAAGCGAGTGATGCTAAAATGCAGATTTTACGGCAGGCATCATGCCCCTCTATATCAGCGGCAGGGTTCTTTTCGGCGTATCCTAACTGCTGGGCAAGCGAAAGAGCTTCTGAAAATTCCATGCCGTCCTTTATCATTTTAGCTAAAATGAAGTTTGTTGTTCCGTTTAAAATTCCCGATATCTCGAAAACCTCGTTTGCGGCAAGGCACTGACTTATCGGACGTATAATCGGAATGCCGCCTGCAACCGATGCTTCAAACAAAAAATTTGCGTTATTTTCCTTTGCAAGTGCAAGCAAAACATCACCCTTTGCGGCAACAAGCTCCTTGTTTGAGGTAACGATGCTTTTCCCTGATGAAAGACATCTTGACGCAAACTCAAAGGCAGGACTGACTC
>JGI994J12354_10003633_pt1 | contig 14317 bp, 13 predicted proteins | sample IntmicLarv3ML3BL_FD_12354 | JGI IMG/M metagenome (IMG submission 12354)
AGTTGTTTGACCAACTTGTTCAGAACGAGCAGATCAAGTTCTAACAAGGTCGTTCAACTAGGAACAGGCTTGTTGTAACCAGGGGGATATATGGAGTTTTCCGTATATCCCCCTGTTTTTGAAAAAACGAAATGTGCCCTGCTTTGCCCGTAGGGATTGCATTTTTCATGAACCTTTTCCCGGAGGAGTAACATGAAAGTGCTGAGCGTCAGCTATACCCGCAAAAACATGGCCGCTGTCATGCAGTGCGTCAACAAGGACCGGCAACCGGTTATCATTACCTCGGAAAGAGGCAAGCCCGTTGTCATGATTTCCTTGGAAGACTATAACGAACTGCGAACGCTTCCACCTGCAACGGATAAGGTTCCTGTTAATGAAACCGTTTTTTTGTTGCGTTCACCCACAAACGCCAGCCGCCTGAAGGGGGCTGCTGAACGAGCCGGTCTGCTGAAAAAAAGGACGGGCGAGGAAGCCGGGGGGTGACAGGCATGAGAAACCGGATGTCTGTTAGTTTTGATCCTGCCGCCTGGGAAGATTATCTTTACTGGCAGCAGCACAATCCCGTTATTTTCCAGCGTATCAATACGCTGATCGGAGAAATCCAGCAGAATCCGCACACGCTCTGGCGTAAATCCGCTCTTCTGGGTGACGATTTCACACGAGTCCGTTCGTTGCGCATCAATCTTGAACACCGCCTGATTTATGGTATACAGAATAATACGCTGCTTGTTCTCCAGTGCCGTTATCACCTCTGATTATTTACAAGCATAACTGTCTGCTAACAAAAAAACAGAGGGTTTTTGGCACACATGAAAAATGTGATCGCAGTCTATGACATCCAACTCATCCGCGAAACTGTACTTTAGTACTACTTTTGAGAATATTTTGCGCGGGTGATCGGGCGCCAGACAAACACACTCATATATAACAAGTACCAATATAAGCCATCATACTTAAAAAATTGCCCTAATGCAATAAAAACATTGCTTTTGAGCAAAAAAATTCCCAAAGGAAAAGCAACGACGAAAGGGGGGGCTCGGATTTGATTAAAAACCAGTCCGACGGAAATTCTTTCGATCAGGAAGTGCCAGGCAAATACCAGATGGAAGGTGAAGGGGATCGTAGCAAAAAAAATTCTCCCGAAAGGGGAGAATTTTTGAATGTTGGTAGGCACGATTGGACTCGAACCAACGACCCCTACCATGTCAAGGTAGTGCTCTAACCAGCTGAGCTACGCGCCTGAAGAAGTGAGATTATAGCAGGATTGAAAACAAAATGGAAAATATTATTTTATTTGCTGTCAGAACCTGCCCCGTTGTGAAAATACAACGTTCGAAAAAAAAAGGTTATTGATTTGCTAACAAATACTTTTTGCAGAAAAAGGCAAGTTATATACAGGAACAAGCAATCGCTCTCTGCCAGATCAAGGATCATCATTAAAAACAACAGGATACGTCGCTTTTTTTTCTGAAGCCCCCCGTGTTGGCACCTGATCCAGAGTGAGAATACTGACTTTCAGCGCACCGGCCTTTTGCAGGCGCATCAGTGTTTTCCACAGCACGCCGCGCTCAACCCACCGTTGGTACCGCATGAAAACCGCCATCCAGCGGCCAAACTCTTCCGGCAGCTCCCGCCAGCTGCAACCTTTGCGCAAAACATAGAGAAAACCTTCCAGTGCCTGTCTGTCTGATATGCGGGGTTTACGCCCACGCGGGTCTTTTTCCTCCTGCAACAGCGAAGCAACAAGAGCATACTGTTTGTCTGACAAGATGTATAAAGATTCCATGCGGGAAATATAACAAGCCTTTTTGATTTTGACAATTAATTTGTTAACAAACTAAAAAACTCGCTTATAGATTAACAATCCGGGCTTTTCAATGTCTGATAAATGTTTATAATGATCGTGAACACCATGATGACAAAAAAACAATATTTGGCCTGTTGGTTGCATTCATTCTGGCAAATGGATGTGTTGTGCCAGTTTATTTGTCAAGTGGTTCAAAAACCTCACAATCCATAAAAAAGATAAGAGCTTACGGATTTATATATATGTGAGCAGATGGTTGTAAAACCTGTTTTGACCTGACTATGTATATATAAGTTATTTTCTGATAATGATGAACTAGAAAAGGTACATCAATGAAATTAAAGATTATCTCTGCCACTATTGGCGGTATTTTTCTGGCACTATCCGGTACGGCTTTCGCCCAAACCACACTTTCTGCTGCTGTTGACCAGACCATTAAAACCAACCCTGATATTGCAACTGACGCTCGGCATCGCAGGTCTATCGATGAAGCTGTGATCGGTGCATACAGCGGGTATCTGCCCAGCGTGGATATTGGTTGGGGCCGTGGTGTTGAAAAAGCCCGGAACAGCAATACCAACAACCACTGGAGCAAGTACCTTACCCGTCATGAAAAATCGCTGACGGCTGAGTGGAACCTTTTCCAGACATTCGGCACCTATTTTGAAGTCGAGCGCAACAAGGCTCGTATGCGTTCTGCTGCACACAAGGTTGCCGGTTCTTCCGAGCAAATCGCCCTGCGTGTGGTGGAAGCCTATCTTGATGTCCTGCGGATGCGTGAAACAGTTCGCCTGACAAAGGAAAATCTGGATAACCACCAGAAAACCTACGACCAGATTCACATGCGTGCAGCAAGTGGTGTAGGTCGCCGCTCCGATCTGGATCAGGCTGAAGCGCGTCTGGCACTGGCCAAGTCCAACCTGGTTTCTTCCGAAGCTAATCTGCGTGACGTGGAAATCGCTTACCAGCGTTATACCGGTACGCATCCGGACGATCTGTTCCAGCCTGAAATGCCAACTGAGGCACTGATGCCAACCAGCCTAGAAAACGCACTGGAAGTTGCACGTGACGGCAACCCGCTGCTCAAGCAGTCTGTGGCAGATGTCGAGGCAGCTGATGCACAATATAATGCAGCGAAATCCCCATTTGGCCCACGCCTTGATCTTGAAGGCGGCATGACCGAGTATGACAATACCGGTGGTGTTTCCGGCCCAAGTGATGACAAGTACCTTATGCTGCGTATGCGATGGAATCTCTTCCGTGGTGGCGCCGATATGGCACGTCTTGGCGAAACCAAGCAGCTTTCCTACGAGGCGATGGAAATCAACAAGCGTACGATAATGCAGCTTGACCAAAGTACGGCGCTTTCTTGGAATACGTTGGTCTCTGTTCGCGAACGTTTGCCAAACCTCAAGCAGCACGTTGATTCCGCACGGGCAACGCGTGATGCATATACGCTTCAGTTCTCTATCGGTCAACGTACCTTGGTCGACTTGCTGGATACCGAGAACGAGTACTATACCGCCACGGTTGAATATGTGAACGGTCAGTATTTGGAGCTCTTTGCCGGTTATCGCCTCATGGCAGATGCAGGTCGTCTGCTCCGCTCGTTGGGTGTACAGCACCTTGTTGATACGGATGCAACCCAGCGTGTAGGCTGGACCAATCCATGGAGTCGTGCTGACTACAGCGAGCCGCTGAAGCAGATCCAGACAGCACAGGAAGAACAGGCAACGACTGAAGAAGCTGCTCTTGTTCCAGAAGCAGAAACAGAAGCTGCTCCAGCCCAGTAATCTGATTCAGCATTAAACAAACCCGACCCTGCCTTCTGGCACGGTCGGGTTTGTTTCTATTTGGCAACACTTCTACTGTAATTATGTCATAATGCGAACGTGAAAACGCTTGACAGATCAATCGCATTTTTTTTCGACAACAAAGAACGCCTGTATCAGGGATGGCGTGTTTTGCTTCGCATTATTTACCTTCTGCTCCCAGTTATTTTCCTGCCGTTCTTTTTGCGGGCAGCGGATGTGCTTCCGGAATTCAGCGAAAAATATCTTGCTGCTGTCGAAAAAAAACACGGGACAACTGCAAAAAAACGCATGCAGGACTGGGCTCGCCTGATTTCCGATAACCGTAACAAAACGGATCTGGAAAAGCTTGAGCTTGCGAACAATTTTTTCAATAAAACCCCCTACATCTCCGACCAGAAGCACTGGGGGAAAAAAGACTACTGGGCAACGCCCGCTGAAATGCTGGCAACCAATGGCGGCGATTGTGAAGATTACGCTATTTCCAAGTATTTCACCCTTGTTGCGCTGGGAGTTGATATCAGCAAGCTCAAGATCACTTATGTCAAGGCTATCAGTGAAGCCCATATGGTTATGACTTATTATCCCCAGCCCAACGCCATTCCTCTGGTTCTGGACAATATGATTCCACATATTAAACCGGCCAACCAGCGTCCGGATCTGAAGCCGGTTTACGCCTTCAATGGTGATGGCCTCTGGCTGGTCAAATCAGATACGCTCGGGCGGGTTGGCGGCTCGGGCAATATCCGTTTCTGGCGGGAGATGAAAAACCGGATGGGCAAGGAGTTCTGAGATGGGCAATGAAAATAGAAATGCTGCTACCGGAACGCATCGACATACAATATGCCTTTATGGTGAAGTGACGCGTTCCCTAACGAACAAAAACAAAAAAGACGATTCAAACCGGAGACGACAACCATGACGCTGCGACGACAACTTATCCTTATTATCATTATGCTGTTTGTCCTGCTTTTTATTGGGACTTTCAGTATCAATGTCCATAATACGCGAGGCTACCTGAATGATCAGTTGAAGACGATCTCACAAGATTCGGCAACATCGCTCGGGTTAACGCTGTCTCCCTACATGGCTGAAGCGGACACGATTGTGATGGAAACGCATATCAATGCGCTTTTTGACAGTGGCTATTACCGCAATATTTCGGTTTACGATATGGAAGGAAAGGTTGTTGTGGGCCGCTCGGATGTGGAACCGCCTAAGCAGGTACCGGGATGGTTTATCTCGACGTTTCCACTTGAAACACCTGAGGGGGAAAGCCTGATCATGAGCGGCTGGAACCAAGCGGGCGTTGTCCGTATCAGTGCGAACCCCGAATTTGCCTATATTCGCCTCTGGGCAACCTGTATACAGTCGCTGTTCTGGTTTGCCGGTTCTTTTGTTGTTATTTTCGGACTGGCCCTTGTTGCCATTCATTATGTGCTGCGACCGTTAAGGGCAGTGGAAAAACAAGCGGAAGCGATTTCCAACAAGGATTATGTCATCCAAACACGGATGCCCTGGACGCTTGAGCTTCGCCGTGTCGTCAGTGCAATGAACCTGATGTCCGGCAAGATACGGGATATTTTCAGTGAACAGGAGGAGGCGCTGGAACGAATTCGCGCTGCTGCCTATACTGACAGTACAACAGGACTTGCCAACCGTGCCTTTTTCAATATGCGCTTGAACCACATGATGCAGTCCGGTGATGATTTTGAACACGGTGCACTCATTTTTCTGGAAATTTCCAATCTGCAGGCGATTAACAATCAGCTCGGGCACAGTGCCGGTGATGCCCTGCTACGCGGTGTCAGTGAGTTGATCAAATCGCACATTGAAAATACGCAGGCTAGCGAGGCTTTTGCCGCCCGTCTTTCCGGTTCGACTTTTGCCATTGCACTGGCGGGCATTTCGGAAAGAACCGGCTGGGCGTTTTCAAACGAACTGGCTGCAGCTCTCCCTTCCCTGCATGGGAAGGGCTTGGCCCCAACGGATGAAATCGGCCACATCGGTCTTGCCTGTCGCAGTACCCAGACCATGCAGCAGTTGATGTCTGAAGTGGATATGGCACTACGTGCTGCTCAGATGCAGGGTAAAAATGCGGTTTATGCCCACAAGAAACATTCTGTGGATGAGTTTGAAAGGCTGACGGCAACCCAGTGGATCAACCTGTTGCGTGATGTGGTTGAACGCCGCCAGAATACCCTCCTTCTGCAGTCAACCTATTACAGCAATGATACGGACAGAATTATGCAAAGCGAGGTGCTGCTGCGTATTTCCAATCAGGAGGGCAAACTGATACCGGCCGGCATTTTCATCCCGATGGTCAATCACCACGGCCTGACGCAAGCTTTTGACCGCATGGTTATTGAAGAGGTCATGGAAAGGCTCGCTCTACCGGGCAGCCCGGCAGAACCGATTGCGATCAACCTGATGCCAGCTTCTATGCGTGACCCGGAATTTGTCATGTGGACGGTAACAAAACTGCGGGAAAAACCGGAAATTGCCAAACGGATGCGCTTTGAATTCAGCGAGTACGCAATCAACCAGAATCTGCATGCAGCACAGGTCTGGGTGGAACAGGTTATGCCAACCGGTGCAAAAACGGGTATTGAACACTTCGGCAGGGGAAGTACTTCGATCAGCTTGCTTGCCAGCCTTCATCCGGATTATCTGCAAATTGACGGCAGCTTTATCCGAGGTATTGATGAAAACCGCGATAACCAGCAGTTTGTGGATTCGATTGTACGGATGGCGCACAGCCATGATATTACGGTCATTGCGGAGTTTGTCGAAACAGCGACAGAACTCGATATGCTCAGGAGCCTGCGTGTGGATGGTGTTCGCGGCTATGCGCTTTCCATGCCGAAGATCTGGCCCCAGGAAGGAGAAGATACCTAAGACGGGAAGCGGAAAAGGTGCAGACAGAAAACCTGGCCAGTGCCGGGTTTTTATCCGCCAAGCCGATTACCCGAAATTCGCAATGCCAACTGGAGACGGTCCTGCACCTGCAGTTTGTCAAAAATGGCGGTCAGGTGCGCTTTTACTGTGCGATCTGAAATATCCAGCTGCCGCGCAATGTCCTTGTTGCTGGCACCACTGCTAACCAGCCTTGCCACTTCTCTCTCCCGCCGGGTCAAACTACCCAGTACTCCCTCATCTTTCTGCACGGATTCGGTACTTTGGACCTGCAGTGGGGGTACCTGTTCTGTCGGATCAGATGTTCTAGTTGAAAAATCACGGAGTTTGCTTACCAGTTCGGGAATACCCGCACTGGAAAGCCAGACACCGCCCTGCTGAACCACATCGAGAATTTTCCGGCACTCTTTTACGGAAAGGGAGGGCGCGCAACAGGCAACAGCACCGACTGCCAGCCCGGACAATTCTGCCGTCGGTGTGAACCGGATGCCGGAAAGAATCAGGCGGGCGCTTTTCTTGGTTTCGGAAATGGATCGCAGAATGTTCGGATCCTTTCCGCCATCCAGTGTCATGTCCAGAACAACAAGACGTGCTGCACCAGATATCAGCAATACCTTTAGCTCGTCAATACTGCTGACACGCACAAGTGCATCGGGCTGCCCGATGACTTCGCTCCATTTTCGGAAAAACTCACTGTTTGCAGAAGCAAGTATCAGCACACTCTGTTCTCCTCTTCCGAACAAATCACCATTTCCCCCCCCTTTTTCTATTCCTTATTCTTCTACGACTGTATCAGGAGGAAACTTAACTGTTTTGTTCTGACAATTTTTGCTTTACACTATTTCATACAGGCAATTTTATACTTTAATGAGGTTGTGCCCAAACAATTTTGAGAAAACATAAAATAATGCGGAATAATAATGGCACAATTGGAAACGAATACAACATGCAGAGCCACTTTCTCTGAAAAAACAGAACCGGACGGTGAATCAAAATGCCTTATGCCATCAGAAACGAAGCGGGTGACATTGTTGCCCTTACACATTCCCCCAACAAGGAAGGTGATGTGCCTGTGGTTTTTTCTGACCCGGAAGTGCTTCAGTTCCTGACAAGAGCGATAGGACAAAGCGATCACGGAAAAAAATTCCACGAGCTGCTGATGCAGGATCTTCAGCAGATCCGTATTGTAGAAGACCTGATTGACCTGCTCACGGCAAAGGGCACCATCCTTTTTTCGGAATTGCCCGTAGCCGCGCAGCAAAAAATCCTCAGAAAGAAGACACGACGCGAGGAGTTTGACCAAAGCAATGATATTCTTGTCGATGACAAGCCTATCCTCTGAAAACCCTTATGACGTCCTGTAAACCGGAATAACGAACGCAACCTTTCAGAAATGGTACTTTCATGACAGAGCCTGTAAACGTACCGGGCAACGCACCGGAAAAAACACAGATTGTTCCTGGACAGGAAGGGGGCGTTGTCAAAAAAGACAACGCTGTTGAAACCTGGCAGGTACCAGTTGAAACCCTTGTTGCCGATGATCCACTGGTACGATGCCTTGTTATCCTGACTAAACTGTTTCACAACCCGTTTTCGTCACAAACGCTGACATCAGGTCTGCCTCTGGAGAATGGTCGTCTGAACCCGGAACTTTTTGTCCGGGCAGCAAGCCGGGCCGGCCTGACTGCCCGTGTTGTCAAGCGTGAACTGATGAAAATCTCACCGCTAACGCTTCCCTGTGTGCTGCTGTTGAAAAACGGCAATGCCTGTGTGGCAACGGCACGGGATGAGGCAAATGTCTGGACCATCATCCAACCGGAGTCAGACGGTGGAGAAACAAAAATATCCAATGTCGAGCTGCTGAACTATTATGATGGCGTAGCTATTTTTTCCCGGCCGACATTCAAGTTTGATACCCGTGCGCAGGACAATACCATTCCGAAAAGCCAGCACTGGTTCTGGGGTGTTTTCAAGCAGTCCATGCCGCTGTATTCCGAAGTAATCTTGGCATCGTTCCTGATCAATATCTTTGCTCTGGTTACGCCCGTATTTACCATGAATGTCTATGACCGGGTGGTACCCAACAATGCCTTTGATACGCTATGGGTGTTGGGTATCGGCATTGTGATCGTTTATGTGTTTGACCTCATCATGAAAACGCTGCGATCGTATTTTCTTGATATCGCAGGCAAACGAGTGGATGTGATCTTGTCAGCGACCATCTTTGAAAAGATCATGAGCCTGAAAGCCGCTGTCCGTCCCAAATCGGTCGGTAGCCTAGCGAATAATCTCGCCGAGTTCGAGATGTTCAGAGAGTTCATCACCTCGGCCACGATCACCACGATGATCGACCTGCCCTTTACCATTCTTTCCCTCGTCGTCATCTTCTGGCTTGGCGGCCCGCTAGTGCTGGTACCGCTGGTTATCATGCCGGTTATTGTCCTAGTTGCGCTGGCACTGCAGCGCCCGCTACAGGGTGTTATCCAGAAAAGCTTCCGTTTGGGCACACAGAAACATGCCACCCTCATTGAAAGCCTGACAGGTATTGATACCCTGAAAGCCGTTGGTGCCGAAGGTATCGTCCAGCGCAAGTGGGAAAATATCATTGGCGAGCAAAGTGATCTCTCGCTCCGCTCCAAGCTGCTGACGACAGCCATTGTCAACCAGTCCGGCCTTTTTCAGCAGCTTGCTTATATCGGCGTTGTTATTGTCGGCTGTTTTTTGATTTCCGAGCGGATGCTGACCATGGGTGGCCTGATCGCCTGCTCCATGCTAACCGGTCGTGTCACTGCACCGCTGGCACAGGTGGCTAGCCTGATTACCCGCTACTTTCAAGCCCGTTCAGCTGTACAGGGTGTGGACGACATCATGCAGTTGCCCGTTGAGCGTCCTGAAGGAAAAAACTATATTCACCGTCCGGTTATCCAGGGAGATATCGAATTCCGTAATGTGACTTTCCATTATCCCGAGGCCCAGATTCCTGCTCTGAACAATGTCTCTTTCCGTATCAGAAGCGGCGAGAAAGTCGGTGTTATTGGTCGTATCGGCTCAGGTAAATCGACGATTGAAAAGCTGATCCTCGGCATTTATGAACCGACTGATGGCTCTATCTGGGTGGATGGTGTGGATCTCCAGCAGATTGACCCGGCAGACCTGCGGCGCAGTATCGGTTATGTACCGCAGGACGTAATGCTGTTTTTTGGCACAGTAAAGGACAACATTGTGCTGGGAGCTCCTTATGTGGATGATTCCATGGTACTGAAGGCGGCTGAAATTGCGGGTGTCACCGAATTTATCAACCGCCACCCCCAGGGTTTTGACATGCAGGTCGGCGAAAGGGGCGAAGGCCTCTCCGGCGGACAACGCCAGTCTGTTGCCAATGCCCGGGCACTCCTCCTGAATGCCCCCATACTGGTTATGGACGAACCAAGCAATTCGCTTGATAACCGCTCGGAAGAAAATTTCAAGTCCCGTCTGTCACAGAACCTTGGAAACCGTACCCTCATCTTGGTAACCCACCGTGCATCGCTTCTGACCATGGTTGACCGACTGATTGTCATGGATGGCGGTCAAATCATCGCGGATGGTCCGAAAGAACAAGTTATGCAAGCCCTGTCTGGAGGAAAGCTTCATGTCGCAAAAAACTGAAGAAATTGTTGCCGAAGCGAAAGAAAAAGGCAGGCTCTTCGTTGAGCGTCTGAAAAACTGGATTTTGCCTCCAATTGACCGCAATGCGCCACCGGTCAGTGAAGATATCAAATACATGCCAACCAAGCTGGCAGCGTTTTTTCTCAGTCCGCCACGGGCAACCTTCCTGATCATACGCTATACCCTGATCCTGCTTGTTATCGCCGTCATCTGGGCCAGTCTTTCGCAGATTGATGAAATGACCAATGGCGAAGGCAAGGTGATTCCTTCCAGCCATGTACAGGTCATCCAGAACTTGGAGGGCGGTATTGTGTCCGAAATCCTGGTCAAAATCGGCGAAGTGGTACGCAAGGAACAGATTGTTTTAAAGCTTGATGAAAAGCGTTTTGCCTCTTCTGCCGGTGAAACCAAAGCAAAAACGGAAGCCCTTCAGGCTAAAATCGCACGCCTGACAGCAGAAGCCAGTGGCCTAGATCAAATTGAATTCCCGGAAGAGTTGGCTGCAGGCAGCCCCCAAATTGTGGCAGACGAAATTGCTCTCTTCAATTCGAGAAAGGAAGAGTTTGACGCAACTCAAAATGTCCTGAAAGAACAGGTCAGCCAGCGTGAACAGGAACTGGTTGAAAAACGCTCCAACCTAGGCCACCTGCAGTCAACCTACAGTATTTCCAACAAGGAATTGCAGATGTCTATTCCTCTGGAAAAACAGGGTGTTGTTTCCGAAGTGGAAATTCTTCGTTTAAGACGTGATGTGACCCGTATCCGCAGTGAGATGGATGCCACCCGTCTAGCTATCCCGCGTCTGCAGTCACAGGCAGCGGAAGCGGCCAACAAGCTGGAAGGGGCACTGGCTAAGTTCCGCTCTGATGCTGCCAATGAACTAGCACATGCCAAGGCAGAATATGCCGGCACCAGTGCAACAGGAATGGCTGCCGAAGACCGGCTGGCCCGCACTACGGTTCGCTCGCCGGTTGACGGCATCATCAAAACTATCAAGATCAACACTGTTGGCGGTGTTATCCAGCCCGGCATGGATGTCATGGAAATTGTACCGCTTGAGGACAATCTGCTTATTGAAGCCAAGGTTCGTCCCAGCGATGTCGGCTTTTTGCGCCCGGGACAAGAAGCCATGGTCAAGATATCTGCCTATGACTATTCCATCTATGGCGGTCTTGATGGTATCGTGGAAAACATTTCGGCCGATTCCATCACAAATGAAAAGGGCGACAGCTTCTACCTGGTTCAGGTTCGCACCAAAAGAAACTATCTGGGTACGGAAGAAAAACCGCTTACGATCATTCCGGGTATGATGGCGACTGTTAGTATTAAGACCGGCAGCAAGTCCATCATGAGCTATCTCCTGAAACCGATTCTGAAAACCAAGCAGAATGCGCTGACAGAAAGGTAAATGCCGTAAAAAACAAAAGTCCGGTACTCGTACCGGACTTTTTTTATGGCTCCCCGAACTTACCAAGCAATAAAAAACAGCCAAGTTTTGCCCCAGCCGTTTTTCTCCTTTTCCTGCTCTTTTTTATTTACAGAAAACGGGATAAACCCATTTCCTCGTAAGGCACCGATTCTCCCAGAGGCTGCTCATAGCGGACAGGTACCGTTACTTCCGGGTATACCCCAGCATGACCTGCACGATCGGCACAACTTTTGAAATTTCGGGGAAAACCCACAAAAACAACGGGCTGGCGGGGCGCATCGTCTGTTCCCCAGTAATCACCAGGACCGACCTGCTCATACGCAACCGTGTCTGCTGCATCATAGACATCATGATGTTCGATTCCTACGGTATTCGCCTGCATGCCCAATACCACTATAGGTTGAATCATACTCCGCTTTTCCATGGAATGCTGCTTTATCATGTTTACGCCCCCTCAACTTCGATATCCTGCCGACAAAACAGGATTTATTCCCTCAACCCCTTTACGGATGAAAATAAATTTCCAACCGTTATGAATCATTATAATTGCTCCAAAGAAATAAAAAAGTGTCGCGCGGCAACTTTTTTTATTTCCACGCGGAAATGCCATAAAATATGTAACAAAATGTAACGAAAACACTTGTCCGGAAAAAGAAGCGGCTGTTCCATATCACCTGTCTGCCCGACAGATTCTGTTATCATCTTTTCAGAGGCTCAGCGGAGATGTGTCGCACAGCTAAATGCTTTGTTCTGATTTTCTTTTTTCTGTAAGGGTCAGCCATGACTTCAACTCTTTTCAATGCAATCCCCGCTTATAACAAACTGAAATCACATGCAGAAACCGCTATCGCCTGGCAGATGCGTGATCTTTTTGCTGCGGAAACCGGTCGTTTTGGCCGCTTTTCCACCTCGGCAGCGGGGCTTTTTCTGGATTACTCAAAAAACCGGATCAGCAGCGAAACGCTTTTTCTTCTGATACAACTGACACGCGAATGCTGTGTTGAAGAAAAGCGCGAAGCCATGTTTAACGGGACGTTGTTCAACAACACAGAACATCGTGCCGTACTGCATTCTGCCCTGCGTTCACAAAAAAGCGATTCGGTCCTGTTTGGGGATCAGGATGTGATGCCGGAGGTGCACGCTGTACTTGATCGTGTTGCGGATTTTACAAAACAGGTGCATAACGGGAAATGGACGGGCTATACGGGGAAGCGCATAACAGATGTCATTAATATCGGCATTGGCGGATCAGACTTGGGCCCGCGCATGGTATGCCAAGCACTGCGCGCTTTCCAGCGCAATGATATCCGAGTTCATTTTGTCTCCAATGTGGACGGACATGATCTGGATGCTGTACTGAAGCAAATCCGTCCAGAAACAAGTCTTTTTATTGTAGCATCCAAAACTTTTACTACGCTGGAAACCATGCTGAATGCCAACACAGCACGCAACTGGTTCTTGCAAGGTGCAACCGAAACTGATCTGCCGAAACATTTTGTTGCCATTTCAACGAATACCGAAGCGGTGAGTGCATTCGGCATTCACACGGACAATATGTTTCCTTTCTGGGACTGGGTGGGTGGACGTTATTCGGTCTGGTCAGCTATCGGGCTTTCTGTGGCATTGGCAATCGGCTTTGATCATTTCTCCGAATTCCTGGCTGGTGCCTACGCAATGGATGTGCATTTCAGAAATGCTGCTCTTGAAAACAATATGCCGGTCATTCTGGCTCTTGTCGGCATATGGAACCGCAATTTTCTGGATTGCTCCTCAGTTTCCATTGCACCTTATCTTCAGGATCTGAACCATTTTCCTTCGTATCTTCAGCAACTGGAGATGGAAAGCAACGGAAAACGGGTAACGAAGGGAGGTATGCCGGTTTCCTGGCATACCTCCCCTGTTGTCTGGGGTAATGTCGGCACAAATGGTCAGCATGCCTATTTCCAACTGCTGCATCAGGGAACGGATGTCACCCCGATTGATTTCATTACAGCTCTACGCCCCTCGCATAACCTACCCGGACATCATGCCGCTCTTCTGGCCAACTGTTTTGCCCAATCTGAAGCGCTCATGCTGGGTAAAACGGCTGATGCGGTACGCGCTGATCTCAAGGAACAGAACATGTCACAGGAAGAGATGGCATTCCAGATTCCTCATCGCACGTTTCCGGGAAACCGCCCGAGCAATACGATCCTGATGAATGTGTTGCGACCGGAATCATTGGGCGCGCTCGTTGCGCTTTATGAACACAAAACATTCGTCCAAGGTGCCATCTGGGATGTTAATCCCTTTGACCAATGGGGTGTGGAACTGGGCAAGGTGCTTGCCAGAACCATTCAGGAAGAACTGGAAAGCAATGTTTCCCGGCTACATGACAGCTCAACTGCCGGGCTGATCGGCCTGGCAAAGGCTGCGCTGAAATAGAGCGCCTCCGCTGTTCAAAATCGGTTCCACCCCTTTCAGGTCACCTGTAATAAAAACGCAAGACCGACAGTGAACGGAATAAGAAAAGGCACAGTAACCTGTGCCTTTTTCTGTTGTTGCAAAAACCGGTCAGGGTTTTGACGCAGGTTTGGTTGCAGCCGGTTTGACTGCCGGCGCGACTGGCTGTGGCGTTGTCTGCGATGCAGCGGCGGGCTGGGTTACCACCGGTTTGGCGGCATCAGCAGGTGCTGCATCTGAAGGCGTTGTCGGTTTGACAGCGGC
>JGI994J12354_10003634_pt1 | contig 14316 bp, 7 predicted proteins | sample IntmicLarv3ML3BL_FD_12354 | JGI IMG/M metagenome (IMG submission 12354)
GAAGGGGAAGTTGCATTACCAGCGGCGGGAAGGCGCGGGTAGCCCCTGCGGGAACTGAACCTTCTCACAGGGGCGACAAACTGGATTTAAGCAATTAATTCCGGGGAACTTGCCCAAGGGCAGGGGTGTTATTAGCACCCTTGCCCTCCTTTTTTATGTAATTTGAACACGGTATCAAGTCAAGAACTGCATCACAAGTATCAAAACTCATAGTGATCCGGGTATGCCGAGGGATATTTATTTGTTTTTGCGCTGAAACTCATTGTTTCAGATCTTCAACCACTTTGCGGATCTGTTCCACCAGCAAGCCGATTTCCTTTACCGCCCCCCCCGCCTCGGACATCCTGTCTGCGGTGTCGCGGGCGATGCGTTCAACCTCGGTGGTGTTGGCGTTCATCGCGTCACTGGCTTTTGCCTGCGTTTCGGAGCTCTGGGCGATGGCCCGAACCTGTTCGGCCGTGGATTCCGCCACCGTGAGGATGCTGCGTAGCGCATCCCCGGCCTTGTTTGCCATTTCCATGCTGCGAGTGACCGCTTCGGCACTGAGGGTCATGGAAGCGATGCTTTCCTGCGTGCCACTCTGAATGGCGTTGACCGCGTCACCCACTTCTTTGGTAGCGGTCATGGTCTTTTCCGCGAGCTTGCGTACCTCGTCTGCGACCACGGCGAACCCGCGCCCAGCTTCGCCCGCTCGTGCCGCCTCAATGGCCGCGTTGAGCGCGAGCAGGTTGGTCTGGTCCGCGATATCTGTGATGATGTTCATGAGTTGGCCGATGCCTTCGGCGTGAGACCCGAGGACATTGAGCGAGCTTGTCAGGGTTTCCGCGCCCTGTCTGACCTTATCGATGGAGGAAACCACGTCAGCGACGATGCGGCCGCCCTCGACGGCCTGCTGTTTGGTGGCCCCGGCCTTGTCCTCGGTCAGCGCGGCATCACGGGCCACGTTGGTCACGGTATCGTGCATGTGGCCAACAATGGACATGGCCTTTTCCGTGCCAGCGAGTTGCGCGTCGGAACCGGCGTTGGCATGTCGTATTTGATCGGCGAGGGCTCGCGCGGAATGCGTGGCCTGGTCCACGATGGTTTCAAGTCGAACCGCAGCGTCAAGGCGCCCCTTGCGCGTGGCCGCTTCCGCTTCCTGGCGTGCGGTTTCCGCGTCAGTAAGCGCGGTTTTCGCTCTCCGGCTCTGTTCTTCCGCTTCGGCGGCCTTGCTGTTGCTTGAGGTAATCAGGTCCTGAATTTGTTTGACCATGCGCGAGAGATTGCCACGCAATGCCGAAACTTCGGGACTGCGGTTTTTGCCGCCAGAAGCGGTCAGGGCATCGAAGTGGCCGTCCGCAACCTGATTGACCTCGTCCATCAGTATCGTGAGCGGGCGGGTGATGCTCCGCGACATAAGAGCGCCAATGCCGAGCAAGGCCAGGCCGAGCCCTGCGATGATCAGGATGATGTTTTGGATCAGGGAGTAACCCATGGCCCGCTCTTCGCTTCGTTCCATGACCATTATGGCTTTCCAGCCGGTTTTCGGCAACACACGGGACATGGCCACAAGTTCCACCTCGCCGCGCTTGATGGAGTGCAGTCCCTCGGGATTCTCTGCCAGGGCCTGAAGGCCGGCGTCCTTGGTGTCCTTGGCCTCCACCATCAGGTTTTCCTTCTTTTTCGGGTCGAGCATGACCCTGCCCTTGCGGTCGAACAGCAGAAGGTATCCGGTGTGGCCAACCTTGGCATTTTGCAGGGTGTCCGTAAGGTCGCCAAGGATGAAATCGACCCCGGCAACGCCCACGGTTTTGCCCGCGTCATTTTTGATCCTAGCCGAAACCGTGGTCACGAGCGTCTTGGTGGTGGAGGAAACGTACGGGTCGGTGATGTTTATATCCGCGTTTCCCGCGATGATATCCTTATACCATGGTCTGGTGCGGGGGTCGTAACCCGCGCCCACCGGCGTCGCGGGGTTTTTTATATATCCGCCGTCCTCCATTCCGAAAAGAGCCAGTTCCACCGAGGGCATCAGGGTGAAGGCGCTTTCCAGGCGACGGGATACGGCGGTTTCCGCTTCGTTGAATTTTGCGGTATCAAGCGCTGTGCGCTCTTTCGTCTGTGTGTAATTGGTCAGCGAGCCGAGCGGGAGGTTGCGTTCCGACATGGTGGAAAGCGCGATGCTGACCTGCTCGCCGGTTTTCAGAAAGGAGTTAATGAGTTCGTCCACGCGGTCGAGCTGTGATTGAGCGTTGAGGCTGAACTGCTCATCACTGAACCGCAGGGCGGTCGCCCCGGTGACAAGGGAAATGCCCGTCGCAATGACGAGAATGGAACACAAAAGCAGGACAATGATTTTCATGCGAATGGCCATTATCATATCTCCATTGGGCTTGATGGGGTTACGGGAAACACCTGTGAAAACGTGCGAAGGGCGTCCGATTACGGGTATGCACTCTCAAGAAGAGATGCCGTTATTAAAGTCCAAGCCTGAGCAAACCAAGGGAGGCGTTACCTCTTGCTCTGCAAGCTTGTCGAAAAAATCAACATACGTAAAATTCACAACAAAATTATTCGGCTTCCCTCATTTTATCCGTAAGAGCAGTAAAAAACTCCCCAGACTCCATTCCCGAAGCGATAGCGGGGCGCACAGTTGGGAACACACGCGGTTCGCGCTCGCCATTTTCTATTTTTTGAATACGTCGCACAGTCTGTCCGGCCTTAATCGCAACACTTCGTTGTGAAAGGCCGTTCTTTTTGCAGGAACTCCGCATCTCACTGCGTCGAATATATTATTTTCCTTATCGACCCTTCAATTTAATGCCACAGGGGCAATTTTTTGCCAGACGCCCTACGCCAATTCAAAGGATAGCCCTTGCTCTGGTTAGTAATGGGAACAATAAGGCAAAACCCAGTGCTACTACAATCTTTTTTGGCGGAAACAACTCAAGCCGGATACAAAACCGTTGTGTAAACACTGCAAAAATATCTAAGCATCTCCGTCCCATTGCCTGAGTTGTACAATACTCTTATTTTTTCGTAAAATTCTTCAGTCGTTTCCTTGAGAACCGTAATCGTGTAATACTCTGTGGAAAAAAGCGTTTCATTTATATAACTAAGGCGGTTCGCTTGTTGCAGTCAAATAAAAACTGCGTTCTGGACATTAAAATAAACATCGCAATTACTCGCTCAACAGGATTTGTTATATGTTCCCTAAAAAGGAAAATTCATTTTCAGCAAGCGCGGGCAGTTCATTTGCCACAGGTGAGACGTGCGAGGCGCCGTGAATATCCTGCTTGGGGGATTGATGAAGAGCACTGGAATACTCTCCTTGCGGGCAAGCCCGGCGTTTGGTGGGCAGACAATCCCTTTGTATGGGTGGCGAAATATGAGCGAATTGGCAACGATGTATCGTGAATACATTCTGTATAAGAGCAAAAAATTAGTGTGCCAACAAAAAAAAGACCTTGTGTCTATTTTTTGTTGGCACACTATAAAGGCACTTTTGGCGGGAATGGTGTACTTGTAGTGACATCCTCCCGCCGTTTTTTTCGTAAGCTCAGTCTATTTGCATAAGATAGTCCCGATCAGCGTCCATTATATGCGGCGATATACAGTTCCTTCAAATCAGCAAAGGAAGGATAACGGGGATTGGCACCCGTGCATTGATCATCAAAAGCCTCTTCACTCAAGGTGTCAAGCTGGCTCATGAAGGCTTTTTCTTCAATACCCCAAGCCTTGATCGAGGGTGGAATATCCACATCGGCCTTGAGCTTCTCAATGGCCGCAATCAGACGGTCAACCTTGTCGTCAGGGTTCATGCCGCCAAGCCCAAGGTAATCGGAGATTTTTCCGTAACGTTCTTTGGCAATCGGGTACTTGTACTGAGGGAAAGCCGCCTGTTTTTTTGGAGTATCAGTCTTGTTATAGTCGATCACCTGGGTGATAAGCATGGCGTTGGCCAAACCGTGCGGCACATGGAAAGCCGCTCCAAGTTTGTGGGCCAAAGAATGGCAGATGCCGAGAAAGGCATTGGCAAAGGCCATGCCTGCCATCGTTGCGGCGTAGTGCATTTTTTCTCTGGCCTTAACCGAGTCATTGCCGCCATTATATGAATCAGGCAGATACTTGAAAATAAGTCTGATAGCTTCAAGTGCCTGCCCATTGGTGAATTCGGTGGCGAGAACGCTGACATATGCTTCAATGGCATGAGTCAGGGCGTCAATACCACCGTAAGCGATCAGGGGTTTGGGCAGATTCACAACAAATGAAGGATCTACAATTGCAATTTGCGGCGTCAAGCTGTAGTCGGCCAGCGGGTATTTCTTGCCTGACACTTCATCAGTAACCACGGCAAAGGGTGTCACTTCCGAACCTGTACCAGATGTGGTCGGCACAGCTACCAGTATGGCTTTTTTCTTGCCTTCCGGCAGGCGGTAAATACGTTTTTTAATATCCATAAAACGCATGGCAAGACCAGTGAATTCCATTTCGGGATGTTCATACATGGCCCACATGATTTTGGCAGCGTCCATAGGAGAGCCACCGCCAACTGCAATGACCACATCCGGTTTGAAAGAATTCATCTGTTCAAGCCCCTTGTTGATATCGGCCAAGGTAGGATCGGGTTGCACATCCTGAAATATGACGTGCTCAAGGTGCATTTCATCCAGAATTTTGGTGATACGGTGGGCATAGCCAAGATCAAAAATTGGTTTGTCGGTGACAATAAAGGCCCGTTTGCGTTCCTTGATGTCTTCAAGCGCGATATGCAGGCAGTCATATCTGAAATAGATCTTTGGTGGAACCTGGAACCAAAGCATATTCTCTCTCCTTTCGGCTGCCGTCTTTACATTGACAAGATGCTTGATGCCCACGTTTTCGCTGATGGCGTTTCCGCCCCAACTGCCGCACCCCAGAGTGAGCGAAGGAGCAAGTTTGAAATTGTATATGTCGCCAATGGCTCCCTGGGCCGCAGGCATGTTGATCAGAATACGCCCAGTTTGCAGTCTTGCACCGAACAGCGCAATGCGATCTGTGTTGCGCTGGTCGGTATACAGCGCCGAGGTGTGCCCGATGCCGCCGAATTCCACCAGTCGCACGGCCAAATTCACAGCAGATTCGAAATCCAGAGCGCGATACAGACCCAGAACCGGAGACAGTTTTTCGCCAGAGAAGGGTTCGCCGGGGCCAACTTCGGTTACTTCGCCAAGCAGGACTTTGGTGTCTTTGGGAACAGTTACACCAGCCATTTCAGCAATTTTTTCTGCGCTCTGACCCACTATATCGGCATTCAGTTTACCCTTTGGCATGATCAAGGCTGCTACTTTTAGGCGTTCCTCTTCGGTAAGGAGGTATGCGCCGCGGTTGACAAATTCGCGCACCAGCTTGTCGTAAACGGCTTCTGTACCGATGATGGCCTGCTCGGAAGCGCAGATCGTTCCGTTGTCAAAAGTTTTACTTAACAGAATGGAACTGACGGCCATTTTAAGATGGGCTGTTTCATCCACTACAACAGGGGTATTGCCTGCGCCGACCCCCAGAGCAGGATGCCCTGAAGAATACGCCACTTTGACCATGCCGGGGCCACCTGTGGCAAGAATCAGGCTGATCTGGGGATGTTCCATGAGGTCTTTGGTCGTCTCAAGAGACGGATCGGTCAATACTTCGATAATGCCTTCGGGCGCGCCGGCTTCAACTGCGGCACGGGCAACCACGGCTGCGGCTTCAGCAGTGCAGCGTCTGGCCCGTGGATGAGGGGAAAAGACTATTCCGTTACGGGTTTTGAGTGACAACAGAGATTTAAAAATAGTGGTAGAAGTGGGGTTGGTCACGGGTATTACCCCGGCGATAACTCCAATGGGTTCAGCTATCTTGCGGATACCGGATAGAGGATCTTCTTCGATAATACCGCAGGTTTTTTCATTAATATAACGATTATAAATGTATTCGGAAGCAAAATGGTTTTTAATTACCTTGTCTTCAACAATACCCATACCTGTTTCTTCAACAGCTATTTTTGCAAGACGAATACGGGCTTCATTGGCAGCAAGTGCCGCTTTTTTGAAGATGGCGTCAACCTGTTCCTGGGAAAATTCTGCATAGGCGAGTTGTGCCTGTTTTACTTTTGCTATCAACGTATCCAGTTGTTCATTTGCTCCGGCCATGTGCCCCTCCTTCTTTTCAACAGTTCCCACAAGGATTTCCCCACCTCTCAGCGGAAGCGAAGGTGGCGGGAACAGGTCACACATTCTATCAGCTTGTTTTAACAAATACAACTTTGACGAGCCGGAAGGAATCATTCATTCTATTCCTCGCAGGGTGCCCCAACCTCTACCCCCGCCTCCTGCACCTTCACCGCTCCGGTGTAGCTGGCACGGGCAACGCCGTGAACCTCTTTCAAGGTGCCGAAAGCCCGCTCCACGATGTAACGCATTTTACTGATAAGGCGATTTTGTTGTTTACGCAGAGACATACGTGGCGAATTTCACAACCCACGCGCCATACAAGGCGTCTTTTGCCTTTCGCCTGCGAAATAAAGCGCTTGACGAGGGTGGTATAATTCCCATATGAATCGCAGGACACTCCTGCCCCCAGCAGGAAAAGCTCATTTGCAAGGATGGTTGCCATGACGAATATGCCTTCACAGCGCCCGGCGGCGCCGTTTTTTTCTTCCGGCCCGTGCGCGAAGCGCCCAGGATGGAATGTTGCCAACCTGAAGACCGAATCTTTGGGCCGCTCGCACCGTTCAAAACTCGGTCGTGCGCGTCTTGGTCATGCCCTTGATCTGACCCGCGAAGTGCTCCAAGTACCCGCAAGTTACCGTATCGGCATTGTACCCGCCTCTGATACCGGCGCGGTGGAAATGGCCTTGTGGTCGCTGCTCGGCCCGCTGCCGGTCAGTATGCTCGCCTGGGAGAGCTTTGGCCAGGGCTGGGTGACCGACGTTGTGAAGCAACTGAAGCTGCCCGACGTGACGGTGACAAAGGCGGCATACGGCGAGTTGCCGGATCTGAAAGCTGTTGACACCAAAAACAGCGATGTGGTGTTTGCCTGGAACGGAACCACTTCCGGCGTGCGCGTGCCCGACGCGGACTGGATAGCGGCCGACCGCAAGGGTCTTGTAATCTGCGATGCCACTTCCGCCGCCTTCGCCCAGAAGCTCGATTTCGACAAACTCGATGTGGTCACCTTTTCCTGGCAAAAAGCCCTGGGCGGCGAGGGCGCGCACGGCATCCTCATCCTCTCGCCTCGCGCTGTGGCGCGTCTGGAAAGCCATACCCCGGCTTGGCCCATGCCGAAAATTTTCCGCATGACTGCAAACGGCAAGCTGAATGAGGGCATTTTCAAGGGCGATACCATCAACACGCCCTCCATGCTGACGGTGGAGGATTATATCGACGCGCTCGAATGGGCGAAGTCCATCGGCGGCCTTGCCGCCCTGACGGCCAAGGCGGAAAGCAACGCGACCGTTCTGGCCGAATGGGCCGCAAAAACCCCGTGGATCGCCAATCTTGCCAGGGACCCGGCAACCGCCTCCAACACCAGCGTCTGCTTCCGCATTGTTGATGCGGACGTGGTTGCGAAGGGCGAGGAAGCCATCGCCCTTGTTGCCAAAGGCATTGCCTCGTTGCTGGACAAGGAAGGGGTGGCCTACGATATCGGGTCTTACCGCGACGCGCCCGCAGGGTTACGCATCTGGTGCGGCGCAACGGTGGAGGCCTCGGACTTGCAAGCCCTGACGCCCTGGCTCGACTGGGCCTTTGCCCGGGAAAAGGCGAAGCTCTGTTCCTGAAAAGCGTTTTGCCCCCCGGACCGCGTCAAGGGGGCAAAACCCGTCTTTTCAAAAACAGGGCCCCTGGGCGCAGAACGCGTGTACCCCGAATTGTGAAACAGAGCCTGAATCCTCAAGGCTAGTCCATACAACAAGCGAAACTCTTGTTTCATTCATATCAGGAGAGAAGTATCATGGCCCCCCGCGTACTCATTTCCGACGCTCTTTCACCCTCTGCTGTGCAAATTTTCAAAGATCGCGGCATTGAAGTGGATTTTCAGCCCTCACTCGGCAAAGACAAAGAGAAACTGGCCGGCATCATCGGCAATTACGATGGCCTTGCCATCCGCTCGGCGACCAAAGTCACGCAACAGATCCTTGAGAACGCCAAAAGCCTCAAGGTCATTGGCCGTGCCGGCATCGGCGTTGACAATGTGGATATTCCCGCCGCCACAGCCCACGGCATCATTGTGATGAACACACCCTTTGGCAATTCCATCACCACCGCCGAACACACCATCGCCATGATGATGGCGCTCGCTCGCCAAATTCCGACCGCCGACGAATCAACCCGCGCTGGCAAGTGGGAGAAAAACCGCTTCATGGGCGTGGAATTGGCCGCCAAAACCCTCGGCATCATCGGCTGCGGCAACATCGGCTCAATCGTCGCGGACCGCGCCATTGGCCTGAAGATGAAAGTTATCGCATACGATCCGTTCCTCTTGCCCGAACGCGCCGTTGCGCTCGGCGTGGAAAAGGTCGAACTCGACGAACTGCTCAAGCGGGCCGATTGCATCACCCTGCACACCTCCCTGACCGACAAGACCCGCAATATCCTCTCTGCGGAAGCCATCGCCAATACAAAAAAGGGCGTGCGCATCATCAACTGCGCCCGGGGCGGACTCATTGACGAGAATGCCCTGCACAAGGCTCTCCTTGACGGCCATGTGGCAGGGGCCGCCCTCGACGTGTTCGCCGTGGAACCGGCAACGGCAAACCCGCTGTTTGGCCTGCCCAACGTCATCTGCACGCCCCACCTGGGTGCCGCGACAATGGAAGCGCAGGAAAATGTCGCGCTCCAGGTCGCGGAACAGATGTCCGAATACCTTCTGAGCGGCGCAATAACCAATGCGGTCAACTTCCCCTCCATCTCGGCGGAGGAAGCCCCGCGCTTGAAACCCTTTGTGAAACTGGCGCAAAACCTCGGCTCCTTCCTCGGCCAGCTTACCGACACGCCGATAACAGCTATCCGCATCGAATACGATGGCGCGGTCGCGGCCATGAACACTCGCGCCCTCACCGCCGCCGCCGTGGCTGGGGTACTGCACTCTTTCCTGGAAGACATCAACATGGTCTCCGCGCCGGTAGTGGCCCGCGAACGCGGCATCACCGTTGAAGAAGTGGCCCGCGAAAAGGGCGTGAAAGACCACAACAGCTTCATGCGCATCACCGTGATCGCAAAAGACATGCCGCGCAACGTCGGCGGAACCGTGTTCCAGGACGGCAAACCGCGCCTGCTCGAAATACTCGGCATATCCATCGATGCCGAGTTCTCGCCGAACATGATCTATGTGCGCAACGCCGATACACCCGGATTTATCGGCCGCTTTGGCACCCTCCTCGGCGATAACGCGATCAACTTCGCCACCTTCGCCCTCGGACGAGAAAAAGAAGGCGGCGACGCCATCTGCCTCGCCTCCGTCGATCAGGTCGTGCCCATCGAGATCCTGCGAGATATTGAGAAAATTCCGCAAGTCAAACGGGCGCGGTCCGTCCGCTTCTAGAGCAGAGTAACTTTGAAACGCTGCACTCGGCGTTGGCGGCGAAATTCATTTTCGCCGTCAGCTCCGAGTGCAGCGTTTCAAAGTTCAATGGCCTTAATACCCCTGGCGTTATTGTGTACTATTCACCGTTTACAGTGCGTCCGATGTTTCTGCCCGCGTTCTTCGCATAATCTCGGCTGCAATAGCCTGCATGGTATTGGCGTCAGGAAACTGTTCCCCAATCCAGACTCCCGCTGGATTTCCCTGAAAAGCCTGTCGTGTAAAGGAATCTATTTGATAGAGCTTCATAGTGCATTCCGGGTAATTTGAGTGAGGCCAAAACGAATTAACCGGAGGCGTGACGTTCCCGCCAGACATGCCTGAAATAACCTGCCGCGAGAACGATTAGACTGCCGAAGACGCCGAAAAACAGGGGGTCTATGATAGTACCGATGAACGGCTTACCCGCGAGAATGCAGACCGGCCCCACGTACATGGAGGCCATGGCATAGGCTTTGGGGATGCGGCCGGGCAGGAACAGGGCGGCGGAAAGCACGCCGAAGGCCACCGCCCCCCGGAGCCCCATGGACATGAAACTCCAGCCGAGGATGAGCGAACCGAGGTTGCCTAAGGTAACGAGAGCCGCCGCGGTGAGGATGGTGGCAAGCGTCATACGCGAGACCGCGAGTACCTTTTTGTCGTTCGCATCCGGGCGGATGTAGACACGGTAAATGTCGCTGCAGAACATGGAACTGAGTCCAAGGGAAACCCCGGCCGCAGAGCCGACCACGGTCACCAGGAGCGTGGCCAGGACCGCGCCGCCGAAAAGTGGCGGCATGTGGCGCAGCACGAACAACGGCAGTGCGCTGCCGGGCACGATATCCGGGGCGTTCAGCCGCATGTACATGCCAATGAAAATGCCCGCGATCCCGACCAGGGGGATGAGCGCAGCGGAAACGAACACCCCGGCCCGGGAGAGGCGTAGGCTTCTGGCGGAAATAAGGGACTGGATGTAGGCTTGGGTGGTGAGTACGCCGAGGATGAGTGAGAGGCCCGCGCCGATATCCACGGCCGCGCCGCGCGCGACAAGGCTGAAAAAGTGCTCGGCCGGGAGCGCGGCGACGAACGCGCCGAAGCCGCCCTGCCAGATAACGGCCATGATGCCGCAAGCCCCGACCGCGATGCAGAGCAGGAGGGTTTTGGCAATGCCCACGATGCCCGCGCCCCACACCCCGCCGAACAGGACGTAGGCAATCATCAGGACAAGGGTGATCAGGGTGGCGAGGCCGGACGGGAGCGTGGTGACCGATGTGACCAGCGCGATACTCGCGAGCACCTGGGACACGATGCTGAGAAAACTGCCGAGGGAGGTCAGGACCGTGGCAGTTGTGGCCACTCCACGGCCGTATTCGCGGGAAAGGACCTGGGGCATGGTGGTGATGCCGCCCTCGTACAGGGGTTTGGCGTACAGCCCGCCGAGAATGATACAGGCGATGCCGCCGCCGAGGGTGAACCACCAGGCGGAAAAACCAAAAGTGAAAGCAAGCTGGGCCGTGCCGATGGTGGATGCTCCGCCGACCAGGGTACCGATGATGGATCCAGCGACAATGCCCGCTCCGGCTTTTTTGCTGCCGCCCGCAAAGTCGTCGGCGGATTTCACGCGTGATCCGGAATAGAAACCGAGGCCCGTTATCAGCAGCAGAACGAGTAACGCGCCCAGATAATGCATCATGGTCATGGTCAATCCTTGCAGGGAAACAGGCTTAGAGCATTTTCACTTTGAAAATGCTCTGACGGACGATGGCGCGAGCCTCGTCCGCGCAAACGAGGAGTAGGCGAAATTCATTTTCGCCGCCAGCTCTGAGTGCAGCGTTTCAAAGTTAAATTGCCTTAAGGAAGCGCTGATTGAAGGGACTCTGCGAACGTGTTCGTCGATTTCAATGCAAAAAAAGAGAAAAAAATGGTTCCGGGGCATAAAAACCCTTATTTCTCCTTTTGTTGTGTCCCTTTTCGGGAAAAGGGCGCACAGAAACAGGAGTAATGAGGGGTTATCGTACCCCGGAATCACCCTTTTTCGTTTGTTGAGCGTTGAAGTCGACGAGCAAAACTGAGGAGCCCCTTAAATCAGCGGTTCCTTAAAGATAATTGAGGGTACTGACCAAGAGTGAGTCTTTTTTGTTTCCCTTCAAAACGATAAGCATATATCCAAGTTTTCTTCCCTGTTGGATGAACTATCAAAAATAAGCTTGCACCGTCAGAATGCTTTGTAAGCTTGTTACTTTGCTCAATAATCTTGATAAATTAGCTTGTTAGCTTCATTTTGTTGGCCTCAAAGTTGGTTTAATGCCATTTCTTTTTCAAAGACTTTAGCAAACGCCAACATCGAAGCCAACATTTTTCTGACTATGGTTGAATATAGTCTGAATGACTTCTGAGTATGGTTTTCTAAAAAAGAAAGGTCTGGCAAGCCTTTAGAGGGAGCTAGCCAGACCAAACCTGTGTCAAAGAATCGCTTTGAAATGCTTGTTGGTGGAGGCGGCGGGAATCGAACCCGCGTCCGAGAACAGTCCACCGTAACGTCTACGGGTGTAGGTTCAGATTCAACTCTTGCCGCATGGATGGCCCTGAACCGGGCTTCATGCAACCAGCCCGCCTTTGGGTTCTCGTATCGTCAGCGGCGGGCGCCATTCGATACCAGCCTGATAAAGTATGTCCGCATGCAACGCGTATCAGGCGTCGGCCCTGCATACGGCGCAGCTTAATTAAGCTGCGTAAGCGTATTCGTAATCGTTGCCAATTACTTTTGTTGCCGCTTTTTACGAGGCCAGCGGCGCCTCGACCCGCAGTTAGCAGTTTTCTTATCCCCGTCGAAGCCAGTGCGCCCCCAGGAAGAAATCTACGCCTTGCTCTATCAGTATAGCCATTGTTCATGGGAAGGGCAAGGGGTAGGGGGCGTGGTTTTTTGAAAAAAAAGATTTTATAATACAACGATTAAGGGGGGTTATTTTCCGCATGGCAATAGGGGGGCTGGACGCGGCCCTGCGCTTGGGGTATGCTGAATAATTGAGGAAATAACAGTTTCACCCCATGGCGAAAGCTGTTGGGTACTCTATACACCGCCCGGAAAGGCCATCAACGGGCGGCGAACACGGCCCGGAGGGTGTATGTCTGCGTATGAGGCGGTTATTGGTCTGGAAATTCACGCACAGTTAAAGACAGCTTCAAAGCTGTTCTGTTCATGCCCCACCTCCTTTGGCGAAGGGGCCAACCAGAATGTGTGCGAGGTGTGTGCCGGTATGCCGGGCGCTTTGCCCCGCATCAATAATAGGGCTATCGAGCTTGCCGCCAAGGCCGGAATGGCCCTGAACTGCACGGTCAACGAGTACTCCATTTTTTCGCGAAAGAATTATTTTTATCCTGATTTGCCTGGTGGTTATCAAAATTCCCAATTCACTCCGCCCATTTGCGAGCATGGTCATCTGAAGGTGAGTGTCGGGGACGAGACCCACCGCGTGGGCATTACCCGCATTCATCTGGAAGACGATGCGGGCAAGTGCGTTCACGGTCAGGCCGGGAAAACCTGCGTTGATTTGAACCGGGCCGGAACCGGGCTGATAGAAATTGTCAGCGAGCCGGATATCCGCAGTGCCGAAGAGGCTGCCGCCTACATGCGCCTGGTGCATTCCATTCTTGTGTACCTTGATGTGACGGACGGCAACATGGAAGAGGGCAGTATGCGTTGCGACGCCAACGTTTCCCTGCGGCCCAAAGGGAGCCGGGAATTCAACACCCGCACGGAAATCAAGAACCTCAATTCCTTTCGCAATATTCAGCGGGCCATTGAAACCGAAATAGAGCGGCAGGAAGCCTGCCTTGAAGATGGTGTGCCCATTGTGCAGGAAACCCGGCTTTTTGACGCGGACAAGGGCAGAACCATGGCCATGCGTTCCAAAGAGGACGCCCATGACTATCGGTATTTCCCCAACCCTGATCTGCCGCCGGTCATTGTGCGGCCGGAACAGCTTGCCTGCTGGCGCGAAGAATTGCCCGAATTGCCGACAACACGCAAGGAGCGCTTTATGGCGACCCTTGGTATTGCCGGAGAAGACGCCGCTGTGTTGACCTCGGAAAAGGAAATTGCCGACTTTTTCGAGGCCGCCCTCGCCGTTTCCGGCAATGCGAAAAGGCTTGCCGGGCTTATGCGTACGGAATTTTTACGGGAATGCTCCGCCCGTGGCATTGGGCCCGCTTCGGCGGCAATGGGCCCGGAACAACTGGCGGGCCTTGCAGTAATCATTGAAAATGGTCTTGTCAGTCAGCGCATGGCCCACGACATTTTTGCCGAGCTGTTTGAAAGCGGCCATTCGCCAGAGGTTTTTGTCAAAGAACGCGGGCTGGTGCAGGTTTCCGACACCGGGGAACTTGAGGCCATAGTGGACGAGGCCATTGCCGGAAATCCGGCAGAGCTTGCAGCGTATCGCTCGGGCAAGGAAAAACTCTTTTCCTTCTTTGTCGGGCAGGTGATGAAAAAGACCGGGGGCAAGGCAAACCCGTCCATGGTTTCGGAACTGTTGAAAAAACGGCTGAGCAGGGCGGAATAGCAATTCCACTGCGCCCCTGGTCTTTGCGGGGAAAATGGGCACAGGTGTACTTTGCCTGGGCAGAAGGGCAAAGAATCCGACCACCTGCATGTTTCCCTGCGTGCAACAGGCGGGTCAGAGCATTTTCACTTTGAAAATGCTCTGACGGACGATGGCGCGAGCCTCGTCCGCGCAAACGAGGAGTAGGCGAAATTCATTT
>JGI994J12354_10003635_pt1 | contig 14316 bp, 10 predicted proteins | sample IntmicLarv3ML3BL_FD_12354 | JGI IMG/M metagenome (IMG submission 12354)
CTTGAAAAAAGTATTGAAAATATTCATGTGGACGGAAACAGACTTTCAGAAATATTAAATGATTTGTCCGATTCTTACTTTTCCTTTAAAAATATATCAGCGGCGGTGAAGAATATTTCGAACTGCACCGAGGAATATGAAAAAAGATACAGACATTACAGTGAATTAAGAAGAATTGCACTGGGCTATGTTATAGGACTTGACCACAACGTGCCCAATATAGATACGATGCGGAAAAGTGTTGAAAAGACCTATCTTAAAAATACAGACTACTGGCTGGCATATGCTATGGCAGCGACAATGCTTTGGCGAACAGGAAGTAAGGAAGCGGCCGACAGGGCAATGGCAAGAAGCATGGAGCTTAATCAGAAAAAAACATGCATCTATTTTTTGATTGTAAATTTGCGCTTCGGACGGTTAAATGCTGCTAAAAAATGGCTTGTGTATTATCTTGACAAGGTTAATGAGACCAATATCGGAAGCGAATGGCAGTACTTGATATCGGCTTATTTGAACGGTGCATTCGGACAGGGAACAGAGTTTGAATCAATAGTTTCAAAAAGTATATATGAAATGTATGAAAATCTTACAAAATCCGACAGACTATTTGAAAAAAGGGTTGCGGCACATGCGAAAAAGTGGGCGGAGACACTGCTTCATGAAACCGACGCAGAATATACGCTCTTAAAAGAGGTTTGCAAGGAGTATGACTTTTTGAAAAAACAGCTGTCAGCGGCAGAGAAGAACACAGCTATTGCGTCATATTTTGATGACCTTGCAAGGGGTGCAAGGTCAAACGGCACAGATATTGAGGATGAAATAGAAAATGTCCTTTACAATCTTATAACTTCATATGATGACGGAGAATCGGATATTGTAAAAAAACTGACATATAACGAGCTGTTGGTTGAAACAAACGGAAACGAAGAACGGGCAAAGGAATTTTATGATGTAATGTTTGATGTCCGTCATGAAAATCAAAGTTTTGATGAACTGTTGATTTCATGGGTTTTTCCGCCGAATGCTCAAAATGCAGACCCGGATATCCGGAAATTTGCGATTTCGCTGATTAAAGAGCCATTACTTAAAGGCTTTTCAGAATACGTAAATATGTACAGGCTAAAGGATAAAATAACGTATACCTTCAATATCGACGGATACGAGGTTACCTGCGGAGAGCATGATACGGCGATTCCGATGCAAAAGCTTAATGAATATTATGAAGTACAGCAAAGCAGAAATCTGCTTACAGACAAGTTTATGTGGATTTTCGGAGCGCTTGCCGTGTTATCGCTGATTATTTTGATTGCTTCATATTTTACCTTTTCAAGAATTGCGCTTGTTTTTGGTCTTTTGCTCTTTATTTCAGGAAGCTTTTTATTTGTGAGAAGGTATTTTGATATTATTAATTTGTACGACAAAAAGAAGAAAAGGTCGGAAATGACATTTAAAAAAGCGCAAGGTCAGCTTTCTGCTCTGCGGTCGGATTATTTTCGCGAGGATATGAATTTTGTAAGAGTTAAGAATGTTCTTAAAAGGTATTGATGGAGGTGGTATTCATTGTCTGAATCAAATAAATTGCTAGGAACTCTGGATAACTCCCTAACCGAGTTCAGAACCAAAATTAATGACAAAATAGGAAGAATAAGCAGCTCAAGCGTAAGCATACTTGATTCGGCTGACAGTATTTATAATAATATAGGCAAGCTTAAAAGTGATATGCTTGGCAATGAGGAAAAGCATATTGCTCTTGAGAATATATTAAGATTGAATCAGGCTGTAAAAGAAAAATTTTCCCATTATGAAACGATTCGAAGAACGGTAATGGGTGTTGTCAGAGAGTTTGATATAAATCTTATAAGAAACAGCACGATTCAGGAGCTTTCGGAGGAACTGTGGGTCACAAGCTCACGCTATTGGCTGTCGTATGCTTTGATAGCAATAACCGCATGGGTGAACGATTACAAGGTTATTGCTCAAAATGCTATTGCCGAGAGTATGCGGAAGGATCCGATAAAAAGCTCACTTTTCTTTTGTCTTACGAATCTAAGATACGGCAGGAGAGAGGCTGCGGGAAAATGGCTTTTAGCATATATGAAGGTTCAGAATCCTGAGGAGCTTAAAGAGGAAACATCGGTTTTAATTGAGTGCTTTATAAACGGCATTTTCGGTCAGGATGCAGAGCTTGAGCGCAGAGTAGAGAATCTTATAGACGGCTGGATTGCGTCTTTTGGTTCGAATGACGCAACTGCAAGCGAAATATGCGATGCGTACAAGAACTTTATTGACAATTTGCCGGAGGGAAGCTGCGGTGAATATAATACACTGGCGGAGAATTCTGAGGAAGGGCAGGCAATAAACGAAATCAGCCGTTCACTTTCGAAAATAGACTCGCTTTCAGATTTTCTTAAAACGCTTGATGTCGGGCTTCCCAAGTATGGTGATGTGTCGCTTAACGCGAAGCTGGACAGTATTCTGTCGGAGCTTGTAGGAAGCAGTGACGAAGAAGAACTTAAAATGAAAAACCAGCAGGAATATTACAGAATCATTATTGACAGCAATGGGGACAGAGCCGAAGCCGAACGTATAATGAAAGAAAAAGAGGAGCTTGTAAGCGGCGATTTTAATGTCGGAAAGCAGATGCTTCGCTGGGCGCTGTATGATGACGATATTAAAACAAATATTTATGTTCGAAGATTTGGATTTTGTTCTACAAAGTTTTTATTTTGCAAAGCCTTTTCGGATTGGTTTGCAAATGTTTCCGAGGCGAAACCGAATGCTTACAAAATAAAAATAGATGATTGGGATACGGTAAGCAACGGTAACGATTTGGCGGAACAAACAGGACAGCTTAAGGATCATTTTAAGATTAATAAGTTTAATATTGTTTATTCAAATGCTGTGACGATAATTATGTCGGTCTTGTTTTTGTTGTCGCTTTGTATGACGGTAATAACTGCATATTCGCTTGCCGTCGCCGCTGCTTTTGGAATCGGTTTGATTGTGTGCAGAGTATATTATGGAAAAAAATACAAAGAAAATCAGATGTCTGCGCTTAGAATCCTCGAAAAATCTATTCTTGAAATAAAGCAGTTTGAAAAAGAGTCCGAAGAAAGTGTAACAAAAAGAAAAGCCCTGCTTGAGCAAGCAGGACTTATTTGAGACGGAATTAGCAGCTGCTTAATTTAAAAAAGATTTTACAAGCTCCGTTGACGGAATAAAAGAAAGATTGTTTGTTAAATCAAACGGCTTTATTATAAAAAAGTATACCAGGAAACCCACTGCAACGGCAAGCAGGGCGAACAGAACAATCATTTTGATACGGTTGGACATGTTAAAGACTCCCCTATATTTATTAGTGTCAGTACAATTTTACATCATTTCTTATAAAACTGCAACAGTTAAAATGAAAAAAATATATATACTTATAAAATTAGGTGAAATTTTTTCGTAGTGTTGAAATCTATACTAATTTGGTATACAATAAAAACAGCAGACAGAGGCGGGAAGACAGAGAACAGACGGGGGATCATGAATGCACAAAAAAGTATATGCGGATAACGCAGCTACAACAAAAATACATCCAAAGGTAATGGCGGACATGCTGCCTTATCTTACCGAGATTTACGGAAACCCCTCAAGCATGTACAGTCTTGGACAACAGTCGGCAAAGGCGCTGGAAGAGGCAAGAAGCTCAGTTGCAAAAATCTTTAATGCGAATGCAAATGAAATATACTTTACATCAGGTGGAAGCGAGTCCGATAACTGGGCGATTTCGGGAATGATGAAAGCCTTGAAAAAAAAGGGTAAAACGCATATAATAACATCGAGGTTTGAGCATCACGCGGTGCTTCACACCTGTCAAAGCCTTGAAAAAGAAGGCTTTGGGGTAACATATCTTGATGTTTATGAAAACGGAATAGTAAAACTTGCTGATGTAGAAAAAGCAATCAGGGAGGATACCGGACTTGTTACGATAATGTATGCAAACAACGAAATCGGAACAATTCAGCCTATAGCCGAAATAGGGGCGCTTTGCAAGAGGAAAGGCATATTGCTTCACACAGATGCGGTACAAGCTGCAGGGCATGTAAGGATAGATGTCAAGGAGCAAAATATAGATATGATGTCGGTGTCAGGTCATAAAATCCACGCTCCCAAGGGTGTCGGAATACTCTATATAAGGCGCGGGCTTGCTCCGCAAAATCTTATATATGGCGGTGGTCAGGAAAGAAACCGGCGCGCGGGAACAGAAAATGTTGCGTCAGCGGTAGGACTTGCAAGTGCTTTGGAGATTGCGTATGAAGGGCTTGAGGAAAAGGAAGAAAAGCTTGCACAGATGCAAAACCGTCTTATTGATGAAGTGCTGAGAAATATAACCCATTCTCGTCTTAACGGTGACAGAGATAAGCGTCTTAAGTCAAATGTAAGCTTTTGCTTTGAGGGAGTTGAGGGAGAAAGCCTGCTTTTAAAGCTTGATTTCAAAGGAGTATCGGCATCATCCGGATCGGCGTGTACATCCGGTTCGCTTGACCCGTCACACGTACTTTTATCTCTGGGACTTCCGCACGAAATTGCGCACGGTTCACTTCGGTTAAGCTTTTGTGAAGAAAATAATATGGAGGATGTAGACCATATACTTGAGGTTTTACCTCCGATAATAGATAATTTAAGGGCGATGTCCCCGTTGTGGGAAAGGATAGTTAAGGCGGAAAAAGAAAGGAATAAAAACTAATGGCGTACAGTGAAAAGGTAATGGAGCATTTTCAAAATCCGAGAAATGTCGGCGAGATTATTGACGCGGACGGTATCGGCGAGGTTGGAAACGCAAAATGCGGTGATATAATGAAAATATATCTCAAAATAGACGGCGGAATTATTACCGATGTTAAATTCAAGACGTTTGGCTGCGGTGCGGCAATAGCAACGTCGTCAATAGCTACCGAAATGATTATGGGAAAAACAATCGAGGAAGCTCTGGCGCTTACAAATAAGGCGGTTGTAACCTCGCTTGAAGGACTTCCGCCGGCGAAGCTTCATTGCTCGGTGCTGGCAGAGCAGGCAGTAAAGTCTGCTATCTCCGACTATTACACAAGACAGGGAGTTGATCCGACTCCGATTGTCGGCGAGATAACAGAGTGTGAGGGTGACCACTGCAACATATAAAGAAAAGGTGATTTGTTTGACAGATAACAGACCGGTTTTTCCTAAAAGAGCGATAATTACGGCGGGAATGCCGTATGGAAACAAGGAACTCCACTTTGGTCATATCGGTGGAGTTTTTGTTCATGCCGATTTTTTTGCAAGATTTTTGCGCGACAGAATCGGAAAGGAAAATGTTATTTTTGTGTCGGGAACCGATTGCTACGGCTCTCCGATTTCAGAAAACTACCGTAAGCTGTGCGAGGACGGTGAATTTTCGGGCAGTATAGAGGATTTTATTACTCAAAACCATGAGAAACAAAAAAAGGCTCTTGACGATTATCTGATTGATATAAATCTTTTTGCCGCGTCGGGACTTGGCAGAGCAGCCGATATTCACGCGGAAATGTCCGAAGAGGTGATAAAAGGGCTTCACGATAACGGCTTTTTGACGAAAATAACAACAAGCCAGTTTTATGACCCTGAATTTAATGTGCTGCTGAACGGTCGTCAGGTAACGGGACAGTGTCCGATAGAGGGCTGTCAGTCGGACAGGGGTTATGCCGATGAGTGCTCTTTGGGGCACCAATATATGCCGTCCGATTTGCTTAATCCCAAAAGTACGCTTTCGGGTAAAAAGCCTGAAATGCGTGAGGTTGCAAACTGGTATTTTAATCTGGAGGATTTTCTTCCAAAGCTTCAGGAATGGGTTGATAAGCTTGAGCAGGATGACAATATTCGTCCGCTTCTTACGCAAACCCTGCGTGAATTTTTACGTCCTCCTGTTATTTACATCAAAAAAGACCAGATGGAATTTGACCGGCTGATGAGCGTAATTGACGGTGTAAAGGCAAAAGGATTTTCATTTGAAACCGAAATCCCCGAAAACAAGCCATCGCTTACCTTGAGCTTTAATTCACTTAAGGAGCGTGAGGGCGCGGCAGGTGTGCTGTCGGCGGCCGGAGTGCGCTTCAGAACAGGAAAAACTCTTGTTCCCTTCAGAATTACAGGAGACACCGAATGGGGAGTTTCAGCGCCTGTTATTGACGGGCTTGAAAACCAGACCTTCTGGGTGTGGCCCGAGTCGTTGTGGGCACCGATTTCCTTCACAAAAACATATCTTGAACAGACAGGGAAGGATTTCGAAAGCTATACCGATTGGTGGTGCGATTCCGACTGCGAAATATATCAGTTTATCGGACAGGATAACATTTATTTTTACGGACTTGCCGAGCCTGCAATGTTTATGGCTTTACAGGGGAAATCGCCGTCAAGCAAAACAAAAAACGGACAGCTTAAAATGCCTGTGCCTGTTGCGAATAATCATATACTTTTCCTTGATAAAAAAGCGTCAAGCAGCGGCAAGGTAAAGCCTCCCATGGCGGCTGAGCTGCTTGATTATTATACACCCGAACAGCTAAGAGCGCATTTTCTGGGGCTGGGGCTTGGTATAAAAAGCGTAAGCTTCCGACCCAAGCCGTTTAATCCAAATGCTCCTGAGTCAGAAGCCGATCCGGCGCTTAAGGAAGGAAATGTTCTTACAAATGTCTTTAACCGTGTTGCGCGCTCATGCTTTTACACGATACAGCAGTACTGTGACGGACAGATTCCTGTCGGAGAGGTCGGCGCGGATGTGCTTAAAGAAGCCGGGGAAACGATTCTTGCCTATGAAATGTATGCGTACAAGCATGAATTTTATGCGATAATGAATCTTTTGGATGTCTATATCAGGAACATTAACAAGCAATGGTCAAGACGTATGAAGGAAGCAGAAGCAGACCCGTCACTTCGCGAACAAATATTGATTGACAGCTTTCATATGCTTCGTGTTGCCGCTGTATTGACGCATCCTGTCGCGCCATTGGGAACAGAGCTGACATGCGAATATTTCGGTATAAAGGATAAAACGGCATTTTTCTCGTGGGATAATATATTCAAAACGGTTTACGATTTTATGGATGACCCGAAAACGCATAAACCGCTGTTTTTAGAGCCGAAATTTGACTTTTTTGAAAAGCATTCATCGCAATTATTTATATAGGGAGATAACATGAACTACGAAAAATTAGCCGATATTTTATTTCAAAATATCGACAAAACACCCGAATACTGGGAGGAAAAATATCCGCAAAGAGACCTTCCGAAAGGTGCGAGGGTTACTCGTCTTGCTCCGTCACCGACAGGCTTTATCCATCTTGGAAACCTTTACGGAGCTATTGCCGACGAGAGAATTGCACACCAAAGCGGAGGCGTTTTTTATCTGCGTATTGAGGACACCGATAAAAAGCGTGAGGTTGCAGACGGTGTAAGACTTATAATTGAAACTCTTGAATATTTTGGTATAAGCTTTGACGAAGGCGCATTGACCGACGGTGAGCAAGGCGATTTTGGTCCTTACCGTCAGCGTCAGCGAGAAGAAATTTATCAGACCTTTGTAAAAAAGCTTGTAAAAGAGGGGAGAGCATACCCCTGTTTTTGTACAGAGGAAGAGCTTGCCTCAATGCATGAACGTCAGGAATCAGAAAAGAAAAATTTCGGATATTACGGCGAATTTGCAATATGGCGTGATGCTCCGATTGAAAAGATAGAAGAGAATCTTCAAAAAAATATACCTTATGTTATAAGGTTCAAATCAAATGGTTCTCTTGAAAAAAGGATCGAGGTAAACGACCTTGTAAGAGGCTCGGTTAACATGCCGCAAAACAATCAGGATATTGTAATTCTTAAAAGCGACGGTATTCCGACCTATCATTTTGCACACGCGGTTGACGACCATCTTATGCGCACTACGCTTGTAATCAGAGGTGAGGAGTGGCTTGCAACTCTGCCTGTTCATACAGAACTTTTTGAAGCGTTGGGCTTTGCGCCGATTCAATATGCTCACACAGCACATCTTATGAAAATGGACGGAGAGTCCAAAAGAAAGCTTTCAAAAAGAAAAGACCCTGAGCTGTCGCTTGACTACTACCGAAAGGAAGGATATCTTCCGATGGCGGTTATCAAGTATCTTATGACGGTGCTTAACTCTAATTTCGAAGAATTTTGCGCAAAAAATCCGGATAAAAGCATATATGACTTCCCGTTCTCAGCTGAAAAAATGTCGATTTCGGGTGCTTTATTTGACATTGACAAGCTTAATGATGTGTCAAAGGAAATGCTTTGTTTAATGAGCGGCGATGAGATATATACCGGGCTTTCAGAGTGGGCAAAGGAATTTGACCCGGAATTTTATTCGATACTGACTGAGGATAAACAGTTTTCGGTGAATGCATTATCTGTCGGAAAAGGCGGAAACAAGCCCCGCAAGGATTTAATGTACTGGCGGCAGGCAAAGGATTTTTTAAGCTTTTATTACGACAGCATGTTTAAAGTTGAAGATGAACTTCCGGAAAACATAAACAGCGATGAAGCGAAAATTATAATAAATGCGTATCTTGATACCTATGACCATTCTGACGAACAGTCTGTTTGGTTTGAAAAGATCAGAAAGATTGCCGAGGACAACGATTATGCCGCGCAGATGAAGGAATATAAAAAGAATCCAGAAAACTACAAGGGTCATATCGGAGATGTCTCAGGTGTTTTGCGTCTTGCAATTACCGGACGGCTTAATTCTCCCGATTTTCATCAGATTTCGCAGATTTTAGGTAAGGAAAGAGCAATTAAAAGACTTTGTGATTTTGCCGAAAAAATGTAGTATTTGTAAGGAGTTTTTAAAGATGAAGAAAACGAAAATTACAATTGATAAGCATGGAATCTTAAGCAAAATTGATAAAAGAATTTACGGTTCATTTATTGAACATTTGGGAAGAGCTGTCTATGGCGGAATATATGAGGAAGACAGCAGGCTTTCGGATGAAAATGGATTCAGGATTGATACTCTTGAGCTTGTAAGGGAGCTTAATGTACCTGTCATAAGGTATCCCGGCGGAAATTTTGTTTCGGGTTATAACTGGGAGGACAGTGTCGGACCTAAGGATAAAAGACCGAGCAGACTTGATCTTGCGTGGTTTGCAACAGAAAGTAATCGCTTTGGATTAAATGAATTTTTTGATTGGTCAAAAAAGGCCAATAGCGAAGTAATGATGGCTATAAACCTGGGAACACGCGGTGTTAAAGAGGCTCAGGAGGTTATTGAATATTGCAATCATCCTGAAGGAACATATCTCAGCGATTTAAGAAAAGAACACGGTTATGAAAAGCCGCACAATATTAAGCTTTGGTGTTTGGGCAATGAAATGGACGGTCCATGGCAAACAGGAGCAAAAACAGCATACGAATACGGCAGACTTGCGAAGGAGTCAGCAAAGGTTATGAAGTGGGTTGATCCGTCTATTGAACTGGTTGCTTGCGGAAGCTCCAATATTACTATGAAAACCTTTGCAGGCTGGGAAGCAGAGGTTTTGGATGAATGTTATGACAATGTTGATTATTTGTCGCTTCATACTTATTATGGAAACAGAGGAAATGACACAGCTAATTTTCTTGCAAAATCAATGGAAATGGACAGCTTTATAAAATCTGTTGTAGCTGTTTGTGATTACATAAAAGCTAAAAAGTGCAGTAAAAAACAGATGAATTTATCATTTGACGAATGGAATGTCTGGTATCATAAAGGAACAGAAGCAGAGGGTGAAAAATGGAGCAGTGCACCGCATCAGATTGAAGATGTTTACAATTTTGAGGATGCTCTTTTGGTTGGATGTATGCTGATAACTCTTCTGCGAAATGCCGACAGGGTTAAGATTGCGTGCCTGGCTCAGCTTGTCAACGTTATCGCACCGATTATGACATCAGATAAAGGCGTTTGGAAACAAACAATTTTTTATCCATATATGCACGCAAGCATTTTGGGCAGAGGTGAAGTGTTAAATACTGTTATAGACTGTCCTGTATACGATTCTTCGGAATATACAAGCGTTCCTTATATTGATTCTGTGGTTGTTAAAGACGATGAAAATGAATCATTGACGGTTTTTGCCGCAAATAAAGATTTGGATGAAGCTTTTGAATTTTCCTGCGATTTAAGACAGTTTTCGAATTATATCGTAGAAAAGCATATTGTTCTTGAAAATGATGATTTAAAAGCAGTGAACACGGAAGAAAATCCCAATAACGTAATACCTCATAACAATGGAATTTCAAAAATTGATGAAGGAATGCTGACAAGTGTTTTAAATAAACATTCGTGGAATGTAATAGTTTTAAAGAAGCGCTGAATTTGCAAAAACTTAAAGCGGGAAGACTTTGGGGTTTTAGCTGAATTTTACCGAAAAGTTGTAGACAAAGCAAATCTTTTGTAATATAATGTTCTTCATCAAACAACTAAGAAACTAAACAAATAACGAAAAGTGAGGATTTTCAATGAGATTAGTAACACGCTCGGATTTTGACGGACTTGCATGCGGCGCCATTCTTAAAAAACTTGGGGTAATAGATACCTGGACATTTGTTCATCCGAAGGATATGCAGGACGGACTTGTTGAGGTTACGGAAAACGATGTGCTGGCAAATGTTCCTTATGTAAAAGGATGCGGCATGTGGTTTGACCATCATGCTACAGAAATCGCAAGGATGGGAAAAAATCTTGAGGTTCCGGGCGAGTGCAGACTTGCACCGTCAGCGGCAGGAGTTATTTATGAATATTACGGCGGAGCAGAAAAAATGCCGTATTTTGTTGAGCTTGTAGAGGCTACTGACAAGGTTGACTCGGGGCAGCTTACAATTGATGAGATTCAAAATCCTAAGGATTGGGTTCTTTTGGGTTTTATTATGGATCCAAGAACAGGACTCGGAAGATTCCGTGATTTTACAATTTCAAATTATGATTTGATGATTGATTTGCTTGACCGCTGTGCATATATGGGGATTGATGAAATTCTTAATTTGCCTGATGTCAAGGAGCGCGTTGAGCTTTACATGGAGCAATCGGCGCTTTTCAAGGCAATGCTTATAGAGAAAAGCTATGTTGACGGAAACGTTATTGTTACCGACCTTCGAAACTGTGATGTAATCAATGCAGGAAACCGATTTATGATTTACAGCCTTTATCCTGATGCAAATATTTCAATCTGGATGGTAGACGGCAGAGGAAAGCAAAATTGTCCGCTTGCTGTCGGATATTCGATAATCAACAGAACATGCAAGAGTAATGTCGGCGCGCTGATGTTTGAATACGGCGGCGGCGGACATATGATGGTAGGCACCTGTCAGGTTCCTTATGAGGATGCGGACAAGGTTGTTGCAGAAATGGTTGAAAAATTTAAAAAAGACGAAGCAGAGCTTTAATATATGCCGATAATTATACATAATTCGCTTCCGGCCAAACGTGTTTTGGAAAGCGAAAATATCTTTGTTATTACAGAAAGTACTGCGGACAGTCAGGACATACGTCCTTTACGTATTTTGCTTTTAAACCTCATGCCCACTAAAATTGAAACAGAAACACAGTTTTTGCGGTTGTTAAGCAATACGCCCTTACAGGTTGAGGTTACGCTGCTTCAGATGGTAACCCATGTTTCAAAAAATACGCCTACACAGCATTTGCTTGATTTTTACAAATCCTTTGATGAAATTAAGCATCAAAAATTTGACGGCATGATTATTACCGGCGCACCTGTTGAAAAGCTTCCGTTTGAGGAGGTTGACTATTGGGATGAACTTTGCAAAATAATGGACTGGTCAAACCATAATGTGTATTCGGTGATGCATGTTTGTTGGGGCGCACAGGCAGGTCTTTATTACCATTATAAAATTCCAAAGTATGAGATGAAAGAAAAGCTTTCCGGAGTATATCCTCATATGCTGACCGAAAAGGTTCATGCGATTGTCAGGGGCTTTGACGAATGCTTTAATATGCCTCATTCAAGATATACAAATGTACACCCGGAAGATATTAAAAAGATTGAAGATTTAATTATTCTTGCACACTCAAAAGAGGCGGGAGCTGCAATGGTCACAAGTCGTGACGGACGAAGAGTTTTTATGTTCGGACACTGCGAATATGACCGTGACACATTGAGTAAAGAGTATTTCAGGGACGTAAATAAGGGACTTGATATACAAGTCCCGATAAATTATTTTCCGGATGACGACCCTAAACAAGAGCCGCTTTTAACCTGGCGAAGTCATGCGAACCTTCTTTTTTATAACTGGCTTAATCATTTCGTATATCAGAAAACTCCATTTGACCTGTCAAAGCTGTCATAAGCTTGTGACCGTCATTTACAAAAAGCTTGTTTTCACAGGTTTTTTCGCAAAACTGTCCGTTTCCTTTTTGCTGATTGTTTTTTTCGAACAGCATAAAGGGGACGGGCTTATTTGTGTGTGTTTTTATTGATAGAGGTGTCGGATGGTCGGGCAGAATTAAGATTTTGTAATTTTCATATTGCTCAAGTCCTTCAAGCAATGGCGCTAAAACCTCTTTGTCAATAAGCTCAATTGATTTTACCTTAAGTCCGGTTTCGCCGCGGTGTCCGCATTCATCTGGAGCTTCAATATGAATGTATACAAAATCACAGCCGTTTTTAAGCTCGTAAAGAGCTTTTTCCGCCTTGCCCCTGAAGTTGGTATCAATGTAGCCTGTAGCGCCCTCGACAGACGGAACGCTCATTCCGGCACAGATTCCGATGCCCTTTAAAAGGTCAACGGCGGAAATAACCGAGCCTTTAACTCCGAATTTATCGGTAAAAGGTTCAAGCGTTGGTTTTTTGCCCTGTCCCCACAGCCAAATACTGTTGGCAGGATGTTTCCCTTTTGTTACACGCTCAATGTTAAGCGGATGGTTTTTAAGCAGCTCGTGACTTTTTAACATGATACCGTAAAGCTTATCACATGACTTATGACCGGAAATATATTCCTTTATTTTTTTATCAGTAATATCGTGTGGAGGGGTAAGCGTTTCGGACAAGCTTCCGTAATGCCACACAAGACAGTGACGGTAGCTGATACCTGTATAAAGAGTAAATTCATCATTGTCAAGATGAGCTTTAAGATAATCAATAAGAATTTTGGCATCAGAAGTGGATATATCGTCAGAACAATAATCAATCATGGTTTTATCGGAATAATCAGGCTCGTCCGAAAGTGTGACAAGATTGGTACGCATTGCAAGGTCGTCCTTTGCAAGCTCAATTCCGATGGACGCGGCTTCAAGAGGAGAACGTCCGGTATAGAATTCTGACGGGTCGTATCCCATGACCGAAAGATTTGCGACATCGCTTCCGGGCGGCATATCCTCAGGAACGGTGCGAACCATACCAAGCAATGAATCTTCGGCAAGCTTGTCCATATTTGGCTTGTAAGCGGCTTCCATAGGCGTTTTGCCGCCAAGCTCGTCAACAGGAACGTCGGCCATCCCGTCACAAAGCAGTACAATATATTTTGTGTTGTTCATATTCAATATTTATGACCATGCCCTTTCCTCACAAAACAATATGAAATATCGAGAGCATGGTCTCGGTTCACATTGCTTCTATTTTTTACGATTATTTAAACCTCGCCAAGCCTTCCGAAAGAAATTTTCCCCAGTGTATTGACAGGAATGTCCGCCATTGTACAGATGATAACATCCTTTGGAACATGTGTTTTTGACAGATAAACGGCACAATGGGATTTGACTTTATCGCCGCCGTCATTTTTATGTTGTTCAAGCTCGGATTTTTCTACGATAACATATGCTGTAAGGATTCCGTTGATATTAGCGGCAAAAGCATTTTGGACAAAGGGCAGCTTTATGATACAGTCCTCAATAACCGTTGCAAGAACCGTATTTCCTCCGATTTTAAGAATCTTCTTTGCGCGGTAGGAAAAGCAAAGTGTTCCGTTTTGGTCAACAAATCCCATATCGCCTGTATGAAACCATTCAAAGCCGTCACCGTGAGTGACAAGAGCTTTTTTGGTTTCGGCGGCATCCTTGTAATATCCTAAAAAAGTTGCTTTCGATAAAAGACATATTTCTCCGATTTCATTGTATCCGCAAAGATTTTTTTCGCTGTCTATAATTTTTATTTTGATATCGCCAAAAGGGAATCCAACAGAGCCTTGCGTATCATTTGTTGTGCGGTTAAGCGAAACGGGACAAATTTCGGTAAGACCGTATCCGACCTCGAAAAATCCGTTTCCTCCGCCTGTTTTGATTATGTTGTTAAGCTTGTCCTTATACAGTGGGTCAAT